>ERZ1673746.1796-NODE-1796-length-13218-cov-6.246372_pt1 | contig 13218 bp, 8 predicted proteins | sample MGYA00580205_ERZ1673746 | MGnify/ENA primary metagenome ERZ1673746 (study PRJEB41218, sample SAMN15661771) | gut metagenome | host: Homo sapiens | place: Canada: London | collected 2015-08-20/2019-03-30 | study: EMG produced TPA metagenomics assembly of...
CACCCATACAACTATCTAAAATACCTGCTCGACAGCCGCCCTGGAACGGACACCACCGATGCAGAACTCAAAGAGCTTGCGCCGTGGAGTGAGAAGGCGAGGATAGAATGTAACAAAAAATCAGAGTAAAACGCTCACTACCCTGACATCAAGTATTGATGCCAGGGCGGTCGTGTTGGGATACCTTAACACTTGGCGCTTACGATCAAATCGCTGCAGTCGGCGTTTGAGACAGCTAATACACGCGAGGCTGCGCTGCGTCAGGAGCGCGACAACCTTAAAGAACAAATCCACTATCTGACGAAGCGTGATCTTTATAACATCCAGTGAAAAAGGGAAATGCAAGGCTCCCGGACAGTTGAACCTATTTGATGAACTAGAAACAACAGTCCCCTGGATCCGGCAGCAAATCTTGCTGAAGAATATCTTCTCTTCCGGAAAGTAGCAGAAATGAAGCCTCGAAAGAAACACTCCACCAATGCAGACTGTCCGAAGGGCCTTCCGGTTGAACAGTTCTTCCTTGATGTTCCGGAAGAAGAACGTATATGTCATGAGTGCGATACCCCGAAGGAAAAAATGGCATGGAATTCGTGTGCAGGGAGCTGGACTTTATCCCGGAAAAGGTAAAGGTCATGAAGTATTACAGCGTGACCTGCAGTGCCGTGGATCATGTACCAGAAGTACTTCAACGGAATGCCTCTATACCGCCATGAGCAGGATTGGAAACAGTGTGGCGCGGATATCAGCCGCACCACGTTCGCAAACTGGATGATTGCAAATGTACAGGATTTCTTTCGTCTGACGTATGCGTACCTGCACAAGAAACTGTTTGCCCAATCCTATGCGATGGCGGATGGAACCTATATCCAGAATAGAGCGCCATATCTGGCCACCTATCTGGAAGATGGAAGATATAGTTTTTCAAACAACCTAAGCGAAAATGCGATCCGGCCGTTTGTCGTAGGCCGTAAGTGCTGGCTGTTCAGCGATACGTAGGCAGGAGCAGAGACAATCGCGATCATCTACACAATGGTAGAGAATTCGAAGGTAAATGGAGTAAAAGTCTACCAATATCTAAAACTACTGCTGGAAAAGCAACCGAATGACCGGATATCAGACGAGGAAATGGAACAACTCTCCCCGTGGAACCCGGAGGTGAAAGCACTTTTGGATATCCAAACTGCAGAGGGAGACAAAAACCATTAAATCATACATGAATTCAAGCTGCTGCAGGTAGCAGAAATATCTACATAGCCTGTGCCTTTGGCATAGAGGCCTGCAAGCAGCGTTATAAGACCAAATATGTCCGGCTTCCGGACCTGTTTTTTAACTGAAGATGTCCCGGAATGACGGAACCTACAAAAAGGTTCAAGCAAAGTATTCAAATCCGGTTCTGCTCATCATTGATGAATGGCTACTTTTAAAAACCGCCGAATCGGAACAGCACAATATCTTGAATTGCTTCACAGACGTCACCGCAAATCATCCACTATCTTCTGTTTGCAGTATGATTCCTGTGTATGGTATGACTAGCTTGGCGGAGATGAATGCCCTCTAGCGGAAGCAATCCTCGACAGGATTAAGCACGATGCCCATAAGATTAATATCATTCCCACAGATCCAACAAACTACAGATCGATGAGAGAAGTATATGGACTGGATCCGTCTCTAAGCGAGTAAACTCGTATGTAACAATGATACTGGTGATTTCCTGTTCCGGACTAGTACTCCGGAACATGGATTTCATCGCACCGTAATAAACAGCCTGCGATTTTTTTATCAAAAGCTATTGGAGTACTTACCCTCAAAGTTATAGAAATGATTAATTTATTTCTATTTGTGGAAAATTCCAGAACTCATTATTACCTGCTGCAGTCATAAAATAGTACATAATAGTATATTTACCCGGTTTTTTAAATTCATATTTCATAGAAGGCGAGTTAGAAGTAGTAAAACTATCGTAATACCCCCCATCTTTATAAATATACCATTGAATTGATGAATTCCAGTCATAAAGATAATTGACTTTAAATTGATATTGATTTTTTGATAATTGGTGGTATTCTTGACCTAGATATACCAGATTTAAATAGGGATAATGATCTGATATATTTTCCCAGGTACGTTTATAAGTATTATATTTAAAATCACCAATTATTTTGTGTTTCATCTGACCATCCATGTTCTTTATGTATGCTCGTATCAGATATTCTTTCGATACTGATGGGTCCAATGCATATTCGAACGTATTCTCCTGCTGATAGCCACTTTTATAAACTGGTTTTGCAGTGCTTTTATCGATTACATACCAATTATATTGATACCCTTCTGCACCATCTGGATAAGAAACGCAAATTTCATTTTTGTCCATATTGATTTTATAAGAATCCATATTGATTGGTACCCGAGGGATTAAAGAAAGATTAATAATTTTGTTGTTTTTTTTAACAATGACAAATTTATTCGTATCAGGCTGAAAATCAATATTACTTATATCCTGAATTTCCCCACTACTGTTTTCTATTGTTATACTTGTTATAAAATCTGTGCTTGCCCCTGTCTTATCACATTTGATCGTATAGGTTGGTTCTATTTGATTCATTGTTCGTGATATATACCCATAGGGTTTACCGGTTTCGGTTTCACTTCCCTTAATAGCTGCAATTTTAACTCCATCAGTATACTGCTTTAGTCGTACCCGGTATTCTGTCCCCGTTATCTGAAATAATACTTCATTATCATCAGTACTTAGAAGTTCCATATATTCACTTGCATGAAATAACTGTGAATAGGTATGTGTATTTAAGGACTGAATATTATCATATAAAATAATTGCATCTCCCAGATTAATAAAATGTCTGTCAATTGAAGTATCATTATACATATCATTATACCCAATCATATAATCATAATCATCGGATGTGGTAACAGGTATTAATCCTGTTTTGTAACTATTTTCAAGAGTCGGAGAATAAGTCATTCCGTCCACAATGACTGTGTTATGGGCTAAAGAGGATACCAGATAATCACGATACCGGTCTCCTGACATATAATTATACCAACCGGGATCTACAAAGAGATCATACCCTTTGGAATAAAGCATAAAGGAGTTGTCATCAGCATGTTTATGAGTTTTTGAAACATAGCCAGACTTAAACATCATCCATGTTGCCTGATCATAGTTATTCGTTCCCCAGTCGTTATGACAGATGTAATAACCTGAATTTTTATATACTTTCCTGGATTCTGTCGGCATAGTGCCAGACAAACTCCTTGTTGCCGCGTATGAATAATGAGGATTATCAAAATTAACATCCAGATAAGTTTTTGAAGAATGGGTTCCGACTAAACTATTGGTGTCGCCAATTTCTGCTACTATACCATTTGGTTTTGTAATATAGGCCATAAACTCTGCTGCTTCCACTAAATCGTTATGAAGTGATTCGCCAAATTCATCATGGAACTGCATAAAAAATTCTGCTATTACCCGGAATAAGTCCATAACACCTACTTGATATCCAGGAGAGTTTTCGACATGGACATTTTCAGTTGTAAATGCATATTCTTTTTGCTTGACCAACCGTTCTTTTGCTAAATCTATCCATTCCTTTTTATGAGCGTTATTTAAATAATAAGCACAATAAATGAGTGCCTGATCCTGAAAAATCCCATGATTATGGTTGGCAGTATAATTTTTTTCATTTGATAAAAATTCTGCGTGTTTTATAAGGATTTCCCGTATTCGTTCTTTATTTACTGGCGATAAATATTCTGTTTCAAGTTCTGCAACTGTTAATGCATAATAAATAATATTGTCGGCACGCAGAGCAGTTCCATGATCATACCAAAGGAAAGAATTTTTCATGGAAGTGATGCGTTTATGATATAAATCCCAACTATTTAAAATTTTTCCGGCAAGATCAAGATACGTAGTATCTTTTGTAATTTCGTAAGCTTTCGTCAGGTAAAGAATGGGATTTAATGCTTGTAAATACAATTGAAACGTGTTAGGAGACTCTGAAAATGTAATATCCCAATCGATATTCTCGGGATCATAAGGTACGGATTCTATATTTTCCTGAACAGTCAAAATACCATTTTTAAGACCATCTGCTATTTCTAATATGGTTTCATCATTTGGAAGAGAAAAATTACAGTTAAATTGTTCTTTAGTAAGGTCGGACGAATTTAAAAAATCGTCAGCCGTATTCTCTGATATCTGATTCTCACCATATAAACTTACACTACACTCTCCTTTATTGCAGATGACTGTTGCAAAATCAATTGATGCTCGCTCTGAATCATTCTTTATATAGGCTCGAATTACAAAAGTGCCATCTGTTGTAAAAGTATATGTAAATTTATTATCTGATGAATACTCACCTTTAAAAACAGCAGTATTATCAGCAGAGTCAATTATATACCAAGCATAAAACAAATTATCATTTTTTTTATAATTATTAACAAATGAAAAAGTAGTTTCATCAAGTTTCTCAGTGGAAATATCGTGATACTGTAATAGACCTGACGCTTCTTTTTCTGTAACAACAGCAGTAGGACTATTTTCTATGAGGGACGGCTTATTAATAAAATGAAGTATAAATACTAATAATATCATCGTGAGAATCATTATTCCACGAAGTGTTAGTGTTGATTTTTTTTTGCTTTTCATATTGTTTACCTTCATAATTAAACTGAATTTTTTGAAATAAGGTAATCTCTTATTTTGTACAGGACAGCCTGATAGTATTCTGTACAATAATGCATGGGGGCCAAGCCCCATTTATGATTTTCACTTGCATAAAATTTTTTGCAAAAATTAACAACTAATCCACATTGCAATTTTGTTTCGATATAGTCATACATATAATTTATTTTGTCATTTACCCTTTTATTGTTTTTTTGATAGTTTATATCAAATTTTTTAATTTTATTTTTTTTATTAATATATTTGTCTAACATATAAGCTTTATGTAGGATGATTTTAGGGGGAGCGTATATTTTTAAAATATTTTGACAGAACATGTCTAAAAAAATATCAATATTTTTATTATTAAAAAAATATCCATTAGCCCTTTTTTCTATTTGAGAATAATTGATCTCATTGAAATAATTACTATCAACAAGATAAGGGGAGGCAGTTAAAATAGTATTTTTATGTTGAATAAGAGCAAATCTTTCATCTATTAAATCAATAATTAAATACTCACTCTTGTCATTTTCCAAAATGTTAAACGTATTTTTTGCCAAATCATTATATACAGCCATCTTCTGAAAATTGGATTTTAAATTAATGTCTTCTTTGTTACATGGTATGGCCGGTGATACCGAGGATAAAATAGATTGCCTTGCGATATAACTTTTTAAAGTCAAAAAATTATTTTCATCCAATTCAAATAAATCTCTAGTTACACAACTTCCAAAAATACTCGTATTTTGACTGGGAAAACTTAAGGCATCATTACTTGATTGAAAAATAGAACCATTATGTAAATTTATCAGGTGCTTGTTTAATAGCATTCTGTATCGAATGAAAAAGTTAAATTTATTCATTTTCATCTCCATATATTTATAAGAGACGTTATTACGTACGATAACGCCTCTTATAACATTTAAGAATCCTGTACGATTAATGCCTCTTCTTTTTTTATTGTCTGCTCCCATGATGATTGGCCCCGAACGCGATGAGCCGCATTCTTAGACATTAATTGAAAAAGTTCTGCATTATAATATAATTTTTCTATACCATTGGCCATTTCCATATAATCTTCGCCAGGAGCAAGAATTCCGCATGTATCGTCTACAAATTCAGGAATAGCTGTCACTGCATTGGTTATTGGAACTAAGCCGGAAGACATAGCCTCATCTCTTGAAACACCTTGTGCATCCATACGAGTAGGAGTAAGAAATAGGCCATATTGTTTATGCATAGCCGCAATTTCTTCCTGCCTTAAAAATTTCTTATACATATTAACGTTTTTAAACTTTTTTAATGGCTTTAGTGTTTCGTCAAATAATTCTCCATTACCAATCAAAGTAAACTCAAGCTCATTAAAATATGGTCTTTTAGATAATTCTAAAATGGCTTGTACAGTTAAATCATTCGCATATTTTCTATTTTCATATGGTCTGATAGATAAGATTTTTTTCCTCTGCTCAGGACTCTTTTCAGTATAATTAAATAGGTCTGTGTCAATGCAGTTATGTATAATTCTATACCTGTCTTTTGGCAAAATAATTTTATTATCTTCGAAAATTTCATTGGCAAAATAGTTTGAAACAAAGATAAAATGAATATTATAGTCTGAGATTTCGGAAAAAATTTCTTTCCAAAAAGCCATACGAACTTCCGACTCTTTCTTTGCCTTTTCCAAATCAGCTGTGTTGACATAATTATATTCCCGTCGCCACCATGGCTGTATTTCTGAACCATGAACCCAGACTAAGATACGAATCTGTGGAAATTGCTTTAACACTTCCCACATTTGTCTGTCTAAAAAATGTACACAAACGGTATTGATTTTACCACTGGATAAAATTACGGCCAGCCTGGCTGATTGACCCTCTACAATATTAATACCTTCAAATTCACTGTAATTATCCTTAGAATAAATATTCATCCGCATAGCATCAAAGGTAAATCCGTCCTGATTATATGCTGTCATTCTCTTGTGAATAAACATATTGCGGTATAAATTATCATAGGAAGGATACTGGTTGCTTAAAATTAATACATTTGAGCGGCTTAAAAAGGTGGGACTGCAAAAATCATTATTGGATATACCTGCATTAATACTACGCAGTTTAAATATACCAGTGCCCCTTACACGAATTCCCAGTTTTACGTATTCGGTGTTGGCTGGAACCTCGGCGCTGCACAGGGTTGACATCTTCGGAAATGCAGGTGAAATTTTAGATGAATTTTTATCCAGAAATAAAATGACACCTAAAACCTCCATACTTCCATTTCCCATAAAAATAATGTTTAATGTATTTTTATCAAGGTATAAGTCCGCTAAAGGTATTACTTTATCAAAATAAATATATGTATTTTTATCAGCAGGTAAACTGCTTTGAATAATAAGCTCATTTTTATTCAGTCGAATATCTATATCGGATACAGAATGGTTCTTGATCCATTTATAAAGAGATGCGGCAGATAAAATGCTTCCTTCATTACCATACGTGTCGATATAAATGGCCTCCGCAGCTTCTTCAATACAATCCAGCGCTATACCCTGATCAGTGATCGCTATATCGTCCACTTCCCTGCAGTTAACAGCAGTTAAAGTCTCACAGTAATTAAACTCGTCCACTGCAAATAATTCCGGAGCCTCAATCTCTTCCATTGAAATAAAATCTGGCACAAAAATATTGTTAAAATATTCGAATGAAATTTTAAATATTGAGCGCCTGATAGCAAGCTTGCTGACATTTTGATAGACTAATCCTGATGTTTTCTTAAAAGCGTCACTACATTTATAATAATAACAACTTTTTCCAATTCCAATACTTTTGTGATACCTAAGCGTATAAACTAAATCAGTTAAATAATTTTTTCCATAGTAGTCGTCTGGATGAAAATAAGTAATAAATGCATCTTTATCGCATAATTGATCTAGCGGAAGAGATTTGGCCTCCTCACACGACAGGAATTTAACGCCTGTCAATGACTCTCCACTGGTTCCAATTACATACAGTATTTTGTCAGAATACGTCTGTGCAGAAAACATCTGCACAATTCTATTTAATGCTTCATCTTTCGCATCTGTGATAACCACTATCGGCGGGAGCTTTTGTTTAATGGATTTGCCAAATACTTTTTGGACAATATAATCCAATCTGTCCTCATATAAATGTTCTGACAAAACTTTCCTTAAACCGGATAAACGATATTTTCTCAAGTCAGTTTCATCTGAGCAGAACTTAGTTAGCAGACGTAACAGCTCCTGGTCGTCGTCGGTACAGATTGTCAAATCACCAAAATAGTTCTTTACACCGCGAGAATAATTTCCAACGGTAATTGTATTAGATGCAAGCATTTCAAATACGCGTCTGGCAAACATGCTTTGTGACTGTGATACGGAATTCATATTGATCCCATAATAATAACCTTTATATGCGATGTCAATTTCATTCGGGTCTAATTTTCCAAGAATATAGGGATTATAAAATTCAGGAAAAGCATGTTCAGGCAAGGCATTTTGATAATTTCGATCATAAATATCCAGTCCTTCACGTTCTAGAAAAACCTTTGAAAATTTATCAAATACTTCTGCCCGTTTGGGATAGCGATGATAATAGGCTCCAGCAAAACAGAATTTATTCTTTCTGGTATATTTTTCAATTGGATTATGTAAAAGTGGCTGCGCAGCAAAGTGGAGATGATAAACCTGGTCATGATGTAATATCTGTTTATACTTACTGATACAATCAATATCAGTTGTAAAAACCACATCTGCCATACGGGCAATCGGCATAAATACATCGGTATAAATGGGATCCTCTTTATTCCAAAATATAATAGGAATATCTGATTCTTGGCAGAAACTGGCCATTTCAAAAAATTCTTTACTCCCATTGGCGATTTTTTTATACCATAATCCATTTTTTCCCTGCCACGCGGATTCGATAAAAAGCAAATCGGGTTTAAAGGAAGTTATTTCACTTTCCCAATTTTCTGGAGTTACTTCCAATAGACAACACTCTGGCTGATAGCTATCCAGAGTAAAGCGATCCATAACGCAAGCTATTTTTAATTCTTTTAAAGAATTCTTTTCTAAATAAAATTTCTTTTGTAAGCATTCCTTTTGTTGGTCGGTCTCAACACCTAAGCCGTTCAAAATAGATTTTATTTTTTCTTGCCGTTTTACCAGTTTTTGCATCCTCTCATCAATGTTTTTAAGATTTATCATACATTTCTCCCCGACTGTAAACTATCTTCTCTTTATTTTTTTTAACCAATGGTATATTTTTAAACCAATTTTTCCAAGCGTTGTATCAGTAATCAACTGTATTTTTCTTCGATATTCATTATTTTCACTTTTTAGATAATTATTTTGTATTTCTAGTTGCTGTATTCGTTTCTTTAATCCCTCAAACAGAAGCAGGTCTTCCCCAAAGTCATAATAATCATATTTTAGTTCTTCCGCAATTATTGATATATTCTTTTTAAAACTTTCATTTTCAAGACGTAGTTCATTATAAGCTGCCTGCAATTTCTCAAAATTCTGTTTTTCACTTTCCAGACTTTTTGAAACATAGGAATATTGCTCTTCTAATTTTAAACGATTGTTTTCTTCTGCTTTTAGCTGATCAAATAGAGTAATATAATCTTCCTGATTTTTTTTCAGAGAAATACTTTTACTTTCCAACCATTTTTTTGCTGTTGCGTAATTTTCTAAGGCTTCTTTATACTTTTGATTTGCCTGAATACTATTTTGGTAGAGAGAATTTACCCGGTCGGTCGTTTCACGGTCCAACATAAGCCGATTGCTATCGTAGCTCTCCAGCAATGACTCAGTAAGCAATACCTTATTGCATTTCCCAACCTCCACAATCGCACCTATCCAGCGATCTATAAATACAATCTCTTTAATTGAAAAAAATTTAGTTAATAATGTTGTGAAATTACTCAAATAGAAGGTTATCTTATGGTCTGGATGATCGCTGATACCAAGAGGAACTGATAGTATAATTGTTCCGTTTGAATTTAAACATGAGTCAGCTTTTCTTAAAAAATCTTCGGGGCTATTCAAATGTTCAATCACTTCAGTAATGATTATACGGTCATACTTTTTATCTATATGACTTTCCATAAAATCCTCGCAGAAAAAGACAACTTTATCAGAAAGTTCTTTGTATTCTTCAACCAGAATTTTTTGTGCAGTCTCAATCGCACTGGCCTCGATATCAATACCTGTCACACTCTTTGCTTTTTGAGCCGCTAAAATAGAGATGATCCCTTGAGAACAGCCGATATCCAATACAGTATCGCCTCTATTAACATTGCTAAGAATCCAATTTATCCTGTTAACTGTTGACTCTTGAAACGCTTTTCCGAGTCTGCCGGTGTAAGCTTCATAAATTTTATCTTCATTCATAGGTTAACCTCAAATAATCTCTACAAATATTTTTCTTGATACTCTTTTAAAGTAGGAGAAAACAAAAGTCTTTCAGCAGTGGTCATAGAATTGAATTCCCTGGCAAAGCCGCAGTATGGTACAATAATATCATCTGGCTTTTCAATTCCCAGTATATGGCCTTTATTGAGCCACATTACTTTGTCGCAGAATCCCTCCATTTGATTAACAGAATGACTGACAAACAGAATCGTTTTTCCTTGTTCTTTGAACTGATTCATCTTATCAAGACATTTATCTGTAAAACTATTATCCCCTACAGCCAGCGCTTCATCTATTATCAAAATATCAGGATCCATATGGACAGATATTGCGAAACCGAGACGTGACCGCATTCCGCTGGAATAAGTGCGTAGTTGTTGATCAATATGTTCACCAATATCTGCGAAATGAATAATATTTTCTTCTATATTAGCAATATGCTTTGGTGAGAACCCCAGTAACATTCCTTTGTAGCGAATATTCTCACGCCCTGTTAGATAATTTTCCATTCCTGCATTGGCAGACAACATATTTACTTCTCCCTGAACCGACAACTCACCGGAAGAGGGATAGGTAATTCCTGCAATAATACTGGCAAGAGTTGATTTCCCAGAGCCATTTAACCCGATTATACCCATGATTTCTCCAGAATGGAATTCCACATCAATATGATCTAAAGCCATAAATTCTTTTGGCTTGTGCTTATGCCATAGAAGTGCCTTTAAACGTTCCATGTCGCTATAATACATAGGATATTTTTTAACTATATTTTGACACTTTATCGCGACTATTTCTTTTTTTGTGTTCATAATTCACCCTTAAATCATATCAATAAATTGTTTGCGAAATTTCATATGTATATGGCAGCCGACTAAAAACAGGACGATCGTAACTCCCCAAAAAAAGACACCTTGCTTCCAATGAAAAAATAACGAACGTTCATATAGTATGCTGTCCCGGTAGCCATCTATAATATAAGCAAATGGATTGAATTTTAGTATAAACTGTAATTTTTCAGGAAGATTATCCTGTACCCATACAATCGGCGTTATATAGAAAAGGAGCCGTACAATAGAATTCATGATTTTTAAAAAATCACGGAAAACTACCGCTATCGCCGATGCAAGCAATGCATAACCTGCCAAAAAACACACACTGCAAAAGGTAAAATATAATGTTTGAAAAATATATATACTGAAATCGTAACCGGCCGCATAGATAATACCCAACACTACAAGCATAGACCATGCATGGCCAATCAATCCTGAAAGAACCGATTTAATAGGGATAATTGATAAAGGAATATACATTCGTTTTAATACACCACTAAAGCTGAAAATAGATGACGCAGTAGCAATCAGGGCTGTACTGATATAAAACCAAGGTATAATTCCTACAATCATCCATATAATATAAGAATATTGTCCCTGAGGTGCTCCGGCCTTTAAGCCTATTGCAAAAACAAACCAGTAGACCAAAATCTGTAATGCCGGATTCAAAAAATACCATAAAAAGCCCAGCGTAGTTCCATTGTTTTGTGAGCGAAGCTCATAATTAGCCATTCGAAAAAGTCTATATCGATTCTGTGTATTTTCTTTTAATACAATTTTAACATTTTCTAACATCCGATTTCCATCCTAATATTGCTTTGGCAATCCTTTCACTGGCATGTCCGTCACCGTAAGGGTTGATGGCATGTGCCATTTGACTGTGTCTTTGTTCATCAGACAAAAGCTTATCAGCCAATTCATATATTTGTTCTTCATTTGTTCCGCCAATTGTAACTGTTCCTGCCTCTATGGCCTCTGGACGTTCGGTCTCTGTTCTAAGAACTATTACAGGTACCCCAAAGGAAGGTGCTTCTTCCTGTAAACCGCCAGAATCAGTCATAACAAGATAACTTCGTGAGATAACATTATGCATGTCTTCGACGTCAATTGGGTCTATCAGATGAACGCGTTCCACCTGTCCAAGGATATTAAATACCGTTTCGCGTACAGCGGGATTTAAATGAACCGGATAGATCACCTCAATTTCCGGGTGAGATACTATCAAATGTTTGACCGCATGACAAATATTTTCTAATGGCTGACCAATATTTTCGCGTCGATGTGCAGTCATGACAACAAATCTTGATCTGTTGAAGTCGATTTTCTGAAGCAAAGGATCTTTAAACTGATAATCCTTTTTTACTGTATACTTAAATGCATCGATTACCGTATTCCCTGTAATATAAACGTGATTTCGAATATTTTCATTTTCTAAATTGCGTTTATTATTTTCAGTAGGCGCAAAATAAAGCGCAGCAATCTGGGTTATGATTTTACGGTTCATTTCTTCAGGATAAGGTGAATATATATCATAAGTACGCAGCCCCGCCTCTACATGTCCAACCGGAATCTGCTGATAAAAAGCCGCCAGTGCCGCAGAGGCGGAAGTAGTTGTATCTCCATGAACAAGGACAAGGTCTGGCTTTATCTGTGGAAGAAGCTCACCCAATTTTTCAAGGATCGAGGTTGTAATAGAAGTAAGTGTCTGGCGGTCTTTCATTAGATTTAAATCAAAATCAGGTACCACATTAAAAATTTGGAGAACCTGATCTAACATTTGGCGATGTTGTGCCGTTACACAGACGATACTTTCAAATTTTTCATGCTTTTCAAATTCTTTAATTAGCGGACACATTTTAATAGCCTCTGGCCGTGTTCCGAATACACTTAAAACTTTAATTTTATTCATTTTTACTTTTCCTTTAGGCTATTTTTGTAATGATACAAATTACCATAATTGATAATTTCAACGCCAGAATCATTGGAATATTTTATCATATTTCTTGTATCAAAAATCATTGGCCTTCTCATTTTTGAATACATAAAAGCAAAATCCAGATTTTTAAATTCGTTATGATCAGTAAGGATTAAAACAAGATCTGCATTAGTGATCGCAGTTACAAAATCGACGAATTCAGGATCTGATACATGTGGATCATAAATATTAATATGTATATTCTTTTCTTTCAGTAATTGAATAATTTTTAAAGAAGGACTTTCCCGAATGTCATCAACATTTCCTTTATAAGAAACTCCAAAAACTG
>ERZ1673746.1805-NODE-1805-length-13140-cov-3.415361_pt1 | contig 13140 bp, 13 predicted proteins | sample MGYA00580205_ERZ1673746 | MGnify/ENA primary metagenome ERZ1673746 (study PRJEB41218, sample SAMN15661771) | gut metagenome | host: Homo sapiens | place: Canada: London | collected 2015-08-20/2019-03-30 | study: EMG produced TPA metagenomics assembly of...
CATATAGAAAATAAAACCGACACCTGAGACGAAAAAGCACAGGCATAATATAAGAATAATACGATAATATCTACTTGTTTTTTTTGTTACCATGACTATCTCCTATATAAATCATCATCCGATATCCCTTACATCGGTTATAGTTCTTACATTATAGCATGGATTATGTAAAGAGTGGTACTAGAATAAGAATTCCTATTTATTCACTTTATTTTTAGCATATATCATGTATATATCATACTTCTACAAGTAATCTGTAATGAATGAAGATAACAATTACCGAAAATAAGATACCACTTTCAGCAAATGATAAGAAATAAAAAATATGGCATTGCTCTTTCAGTTACTATCCTATGGAATCAAGCATAAAAGAAAAGAAGGGTTTCGCTTTCATAATAAAGCATTGTGAAAAAGAGGAATGAAATGCTATAATACCACTAGACGACAATAGGAGGGAAGCACATGCCAAATATTATCACGCACAAAATATTTGCTGAAGAGGTATTAAAACAATTAGAAAAACAAGATATTCGCTCAATTATTGAAAAACATCCGCAAAGCTATTATATTGGCAGTAACGGACCGGATTTTCTGTTTTTTTCGCATAGTAAGCCTTGGGAGGCATATAAGAGCCATGTCTTAAATCATCTAGGGAGCCGTATGCATGCAACCCATATCAACGCTTTTTATGAAACTGCACTGCGCTGTGTGAAAGCTCAGGAAAACATACAAATAAAAGAAACAATGATGGCATATTTGTTTGGACATTTATGTCATTGGGCATTAGATAAAACAACACATCCTTATATTTTTTATCGTACCGGGAACTGTAAAGGAAAAAGTGCCGGATATCATCACCGTTTTGAATCTATGATGGATACCATGATGTTAGAAAAATATAAGGGTATTAATATTAAAGAATTCCCTTGTTATGAAATTTGTGAATATGATGAAGATATACTAAAGGCTATTGCCAGGATATATGTTCCTAGCGCAAAAGAAGTGTATCATGTAGATGTAAAGGTACATGACATACGAGAAGCTTTAAATTCCTGGTATGATATTCAAAAATTATTGTATGATCCTAATAATTTGAAATATCCCATTGTTAAAGGTGTGGAAACTTTGTTTAGACAACCATGGAAGATCAGTGGCAATATCGTTAAAACAAAGATTGATGAACGCTATGATATCTTGAATGAAGAAAAACGCGAATGGCTGCATCCTTGTGATTCTGCTATGCGATCAAATGCATCCTTCCTTGAGTTATTCCAAGAGGCGCAATCGTTGGCAGTTGCGGTAGTGGAAAAGGCCTATGGATGTATAGAATATGATGCAAATGTCCAAAGTGTTATGGATATTTTACAAAATCAGGCATATGATACTGGTATGGATGGCAATCCTAAGATGCAGTATTTTGATGTCATCTATGAGCATTAGCAGCATATATGCTGCTTTTTTAAACGGAGGTGTATGATTTGAAGAGTTTTGATTTGCATGCAGATATCGGCTACGATATTATGCAAAAGAAAAATAAGGGATATAAAGAGAATATTTTAAAAACGTATCATCTGCCTAAATTTGAGCAGGGAGAAATCGCTTATATTTGCATGGCATCTTTTTTTGATGGGCATGAAGATTGGACGGATATGCAGGATATGATCCAAAGTACCAAAAAAGCCATACAGGAGTGCGAAGATGTCTGTCTTCTTTTGCAAGCAGAAGACTTTTTTGTACCTGCTAAGGTTCATGCCATTATGAGTGTAGAAGGGATGTGTGGAATCAAGGAGCATCCGCGTGAAAAGATACGTTGGATGTATGAACAGGGTGTGCGTTTGGCGTCCTTTTGCTGGAATGATGAAAATGCGCTGGCAACCGGTGTGAAAGGTGATACACAACGTGGACTTACGGCAATGGGAAAAGAAGCATTGGACGAAATGGTAAAACTGAATATGGTCATTGATGTCTCACATGCAAATGAAAAAACTTTCTGGGATATTCTTTCTCATCCTAAGGCCAATATCATCGCGAGTCATTCTAATGTTCGGGAATTGTGTGATCATCCACGTAATCTTAAGAATGAACAGATTGAAGCATTGCTGAAACGTGGCACTTTGATTGGAATGAATACAGCACCACAATTTGTGCATAGCAATAAAGAAAAACAGGATGTTGCCCATCTTGTACAGCACATGGTCTGGTTAAAAGAGTTTCATCATAATAAGGTTGACAGCATTGCTTTTGGCTTTGATTATATGGATTTTTATGAGGAACAATATGATTATTTAAAGGGTGCGAAGGATTGTACGCAGACTGGTAATATCCTTCAGGAAATGCGTAAGTATTTTAGTGAAGAGGAGATTGCAGCAATTGCATATCGTAATGCATGCGATTATTTTAAAAAGATTTGGCAGGCCCATAATGCCATATAGAAACATTCAAAAAAGAAAGTTTTCAGGTAGTTTAAAATTCACCTTAAGACTTTCTTTTTTTAAACAATTTATTTGTAGGAAGACGTTCTTACTTGGTCATTTGTGCTAGCAAATGTACCAGTTTGTGATAGGCAAGCTCCATATCGTCTATATGCAATACACATGTTTCCATGGGGCAGATACCATCTTTTTTGCGATTGATGATATTTGGCACAAGTAGTTCGTAATGAACAAGAATATGATGTGCTTGTAAAAAATGCAGTGCCGGTTCAGATATCACACCAGCATGAACTTCTTTGATGCCCCCGAATACTAACATCATTGCTGCCGCTTTGCCAATCACTTTATCTGCGATTTGCGCATCTTTCAATACACCCTTATCAAGGAGGGTTAGAATGGGGCGTATTCCATCAGCCTTTTCTTTATAAATATGATTGTTTTGTGATACTATACAGGATAAGTGTTCTTCCTTTAAAATTTTCATCAGGCTTTCCATTTTTTTCTTTTCCTTTCTTACAAATAGTTTGCATAAAAAAAGCGAAACTTCCATGATCGCCCTTACAGTACAAGTCTATCATATTTTATCTAAAAATGATAGTCTAGTAAAAGGAATTTTTTTGACTATAATAAAGGTATAAATACAAGGAGGGATTTTATTATGAAAGTCCAGATCTACGGTAAGAACATTACGGTAACTCCAGCAATCGCTGAGAAAATTGAGAAGAAGTTAAATCATCTCGAAAAGTATTTCATCATTGATGAGAATGTGATTGCAAATGTGGTAGTTCGGGTGTATCCGAACAAACAGAAAATAGAGGTGACGATTCCAACAAAGTTTGCAGTTCTGCGTGCAGAAGTTGTGCATGATGACTTATATGCAGCCATTGACTTGGCTATCGACAAACTGGAAGATCAGATTCGCAGACAAAAAACAAGATTAACGAGAAAGAACAAAGAGAAATTGGCATATGCGTTCCTTGAAACAGAAGAATTAGATGAAGAGTATGATGAAGCGGATGAAGTCGTTAAGACAAAATCCATTGTCCCAGACACCATGGAATTAGATGAAGCGATTATGCGTATGGAAATGTTGAATCATAATTTCTTTATTTATCGCGACGATGAAACAAAGGAAATTGCCGTTGTCTATAAACGTCATGATGGTGGCTATGGCTTAATTGAAACGGAATAAACATAATGAAAGAAAGTGTGCAATCGCACACTTTTCTAATGGTTTCTTGTTTGTTTAATGGTAGGTGTTTGTTAAATGATAAGGTTTCTTTGTGCCAATAGACTATAACATGCCGAATCAAGCATATAGATCAACATTGCTATGAAGCGTAGGTGCTTGCAGGACTTGACCGCTTTGTTTAGGGAAGATAAGTAAGGAAAAGATAGACTTAAGACCGTGTGGAAATCAAATAAAATTGTAACACGTATTTGAAACTGTTATAATAAGAAAAAGCAGGTATATTTGAAGTGATTTTTTCCTTGTATCATAGTAGTGCTGTTCTTGTTAGAAGGTATATTGTAAAATAAAAGGAATGGAGAGATCATATGTTAATATCTAATGGAAAACAAAAATTAACAAGTTTTACAAAAAACTATAAAGAAGCTGTTATAGAAATAACATCAGGTGTATGGTTCGTTTTTGGCGTGGGGCATAGTAATGCTATTTTTATTGAAGGTGCTACAAGTATTCTTCTGATTGATACTTTAGATTCTTTAGAACGTGGCAAAAAATTGGCAAATATCATTCGAAATCATACAGAAAAGAAAGTTAAAACCATTCTTTACACACATGGACATCCAGATCACAGAGGTGGCGCAGGTGCTTTTTCAGAAAGTGTTTCGGAGATTATTGCATTTGAGCCTAAGATGGCGGAATTAGAGAAAACAGCTTTTTTAAAGGATATTCAAACTTTACGAGGGGCAAGACAGTTTGGTTATGCGCTAGATGATAATGAAGCCATTTCTCAAGGAATTGGGATACGTGAGGGAGTTGTTTATGGTGAACAGCGTGCTTTTGTTTCACCGACCACTTGTTATCAGCAAGATAAAGTCATTAGAGAAATTGATGGTATACAATTAGAGTTGGTTAGACTTGTTGGCGAATCTGAGGATCAGATGATGATATGGCTTCCTCAAAAAGAAGTTTTATGTTGCGGGGATAACTATTTTGGTTGTTTTCCAAACCTATACGCTATTCGTGGCGGACAATATCGAAACCTTGCGACATGGATTAACAGTATCGACTTTATGTTATCTTATCCTGCCAAATATCTTTTAGCTGGACACACAGCCTTGATACAGGGAAAAGAAAAAATTCATGAAGTACTAACGAATTACAAGAATGCGATGGATTATGTCTTGAATGAAACACTGAAAGGTATGAATGAAGGCAAAAACGCAGAACAATTAGCTTCTGAAATTCATTTACCAGCTGAATATGCTGACTTACCATATTTAGGTGAATATTATGGTTGTGTAGAGTGGACAGTAAGAGAAATCTATGCAGCTTATTTAGGCTGGTTCGATGGAAATCCAACCAATCTTCACCCTCTTTCTCCTGAGCAAAAAGCAAGTAAAACGGTTAAATTAATGGGAGGAAAAGAAAATGTGTTTGCAGCTGCGCAAACAGCGCTTAAAGACAGAGATTATCAATGGTGTTTAGAACTTTGTGATTTGCTGATACAAATAGATATAGATAAAACTATATTGGAAGTAAAAGCAACTGCATTAGAGAAAATTGCAGAATATGAAACAAGTGCCAATGGACGGCACTACTATATCGCTTGTGCTAAAGAATTAAGAAATAAAATTTCAAAAGAATTTCCTGATAATGATGTTGTCTTATAAGGACAAACGAGCGCTTTGCACTAAACGATTGATAAAAATGGATCTTTCCAGAAGAGAATCCCTACTGGAAAATGGGTAATTGAAAAATAGGAATTAAAAAATGGAGATTTCCAAAATGACGATACATAGTAACCATTTAGAAACCACTTTTACAAAGCTAACCTAAAGTAAGAAAGAACCTAGAGGAGTCATCGTACAGTTGTTAAGGTTAGGCAGTGTCTTTCATCTAGGTACTATATTTATTAATGAAAAGCACAAGGTGTCTATCAATAATTGGCACCTTATGTTTTTTATATTATCTGTTATGAAATGTCATTTCAATGATCATGTTATGATAGCGGCTTTGTGGGAAAGCCGATTTCTTAATAGGTACATAGATAAAATATTTTTTATACAGATAATCATATATGAAATGTAACTTATGTTAAAGAAGAAATGTTTGTATCTTCATTAAAATACATCAATATAAACTACCATTGATTGCTCTTACTTTGTTTTATTTTCAACAATTTTTTTAAAACGATTTCGATATTCGGCTGCCAAAGTATTGTCTTGAAAATGCTGCATACTGCCTTCTTTTTTTATACCGAGTTGCATGAAGATGGCATCACACTCTTCAATTTCTAAATATGTATGCTCTTCATAACGTTTTTCATGTGCCGCATTTGGCATAGAAATATCAATCTTTTTACCATCCTTCAGATAAAGAAAATAATAGAAATCACCTTTATTGTGTTGCGATAAGAAGGATTTGGCTGATTGAAAACCAGTTTTTACTTTTGTGATATTTTGATAATCATTTGTTTGCAGGATAGGCGCATACCAGCGTGCTATTTCAAGATGTGATGGATATAGCACATTGATGTTTGTTAAAGATATATAAAGAACGATGAGATTTACAAAGAGCATTAGGAAACGGTAGTGTTTCAGTTTGTGAAAGATGACTTGATAGTCTTCAAAATCAATATTATGCGTTTTCTTGGCAATGTAGGCGCCATTTATGACCATCGCTTCAATGTGGAAGAAAAAGGGAAGGATATCGGCAAGCATCGTGGAACTCCACAGTATGTAGCCATCTTTAAGATAAAGCAGCTCTTTTAGCCACTGTATGACAAAGATGAATAAAAATCCTATGCATAAAGAAAAAGGCAACCACAAGAGTAAGATCCATCCTCTCTTTTTCCGTTCTTTAAATTGGTGTCTTGTAGTAAAATACTTACGCCATAATAATGTTAGCACGCTCATGTCAGCTAGAGAAAGTAAGGTTAGCAATCCTTGGTGTTCTACATTATGTTCATTAATTTTAAGAAATAAAGTTAGAATAGGGCCACTAAGAATGAGAGTCCATACAACATAAAAAAGCGGGGAATGCTGCGTCAACATTTGGACATCTTCGTGTAATTGTTGGAATTCATCCGTTTCGATTTCTTTTAAAGTTTGTAGCCATGCAGATAATGCAGAGGCATCACTTTTCTGAAAAGATTTTTGCATATCATATAAAATAGATAGGCGAAGATCTTCTTGCCATTTCTGTTTTTCCAACATATGAATTTGTTTTTCTAATAACTCTACTAGCGTACATTTTCCGTCTGTAACATCCTTAATAGCAGCTATAGAACAACCACATTTTCTTAATAAAGCAATTGTTTGTAATTGCGTTAAATCTTCTTCGCCATACTCGCGATAGGCATTTTCACCACGTTTGATCTATAATAGGCCCTTAGTTTCATAATAGCGTATCGTCTTGGCAGAGATGCCACTCAATTTTTCAATTTCTCCAATTTTCATAGCTATGCTCCTTCTTTTATAGAGGTAGTAAACACCTTCTAGCAGCTGGAAGGTCAAGGAAAAAATAAACTTTTTGCTATATTTACGACATTTTTATATCATCTTGTGATTGTTGTTGCTTCACATGTCACTTTTTGCGATAAATAAAAAACCCGCTTGCATCAGCGGGTAATACACATATGGCGTCCACGAAGGGATTCGAACCCCTGACCGTGCGCTTAGAAGGCGCATGCTCTATCCAACTGAGCTACGTGGACAACAATCAATGCCTAATTATAATAGCAAATTTCATATTGAATTTCAATATATAATTTGTTTTTTTTTCATTTCTGAACAGTTTTTCAACCGTAGTACACAAAGAATGTTAAGTGTAAAGTGAGATATATGCACCCTCAAATATGTAAAGTCAATCATATGTATTAATACTTTTTGTAAAATAGTAGTATGTGTTTGGCATTTTTAAAATATCATATCCTTATATAATATAGCGGTTTGTAAAAGAAACTTCGCTTTTATGATTTTAAAGAAAATAAAAGTATTTTCATTTTTAGGGATTTTACTGCATGAAGTGTGTACGTTGCCTAGAAAGACTGTTGTAAAAGCAGGATGGGCAAAGGAAAATCATCACATAAGAAATGAAAATAACACACTTTATGTGATAACGGACAAAAAATGCGTGAAATTGGCGCAACTATGGACATACTAATTGATAAAACAAGGTAAATATGCTATATTAATGTATGTTTGGTCGTAAAGGAGATACCATGGATACTTATTATGAAGATATTCTAAAAAAAGTAGAAATGCAGATGGAACAACATGACCATCAAGCTGCTTACCAGATTCTTGAGGAAGAGCTTTCCATGCCTTATATTCCTAAGGAATATGAACAGCGATTGATCGATCTTTATAATGCCTGTCGCAGTGAGTTGCAACCACAAGCACAGCGAAGCTATAGTGAAGAGGATATTGAAATGCTGCTAAAGGGTTCCTTGGAAGAACAGTTTCTTGCGATTGAACAGTTAAGAAAATGTAATATTCGTAATCATATGGATGCGATACGCGATTACCTTGGCAATGCGCCACACTACTTAATTCGCTCTTATCTAATTGAAGCGATGATGGAACAAAACATCAGTGACGAGTTCACAATTGAGATGGATGGGTTAGTCATAACCTTTGCTCCATGCTTTATTGAGCCGCCAATGGAGAGTGATGGTGTCATACAAGCAGTCGCATACCTAAAGGATTGGTTTGAAAGCGATAATCCGACATTCACGATGATGTGTGTGGAAACACTAGTAAAAGAGGCATATCTTCGATTGCCATACAATATCGAAGAAGATGATGCTTTGGGAATTGCAATCGGTGTTGCACAATATGTCTTTGCGGCACATGAAGAAATGGATGCTTTTGCAATATTTCTGAATGAAAAAGGACTTGCGCGAAACAGTGGTTATGAATTATTATTAAGTAAGCATGAAATTTAAACATGTGAAAATCGTATTGGGTACGTAGGAGGTATGAACATGAGTTCAACATGGGAATTAAAAGAAAAATCAACAGGTGAATTAACAACAACTGTAGAAGGAGATGCTTGGAAAGCTGCTCAAAAGAAAGCATTTGGCAAACTTTCTAAGAAAGTAAATCTGCCAGGCTTCCGTAAAGGACATGCTCCTGAGGCACTGGTTAGAAAACAAATCAGTACACAAAATATATTAATGGAGGCAATTGATGAAGTTGCTGGTGAAGCTTTAAGTGATGGTATCAAGGAACATGACTTGTGGGTCGTTTCTCGTCCTTCTTTAGGCATCGACAGTATTGATGAAGATAAAGTAACTTTTAAATTCACAGTTACAGTGAAACCAGAAGTAAAACTTGGCGCATATAAGAACTTGGATATTAAAAAAGATGATGCAGCCGTTAGCGATGAAGATGTTGAAGCAGAATTGACTTCTTTACAGGAACGTTTTGCTGATCTAGTAATAAAGGAAGACGGCAAGGTTGAAAATGGCGATACAGCTGTCATTGACTTTGAAGGATTTAAAGATGGTGTTGCATTTGAAGGTGGAAAAGCAGAGGCTTATCCATTAGTAATCGGTAGCGGTTCTTTCATTCCAGGTTTTGAAGAACAGCTGTTAGGCATGAAGAGCGAAGAAACAAAAGAAATCAATGTAACTTTCCCTGAAGAATATCAGGCAGAAGAATTAGCTGGTCAACCAGTGGTCTTCAAGGTTACGGTACATGATATTAAAGAAAAGGTATTGCCTGAAGTAAATGATGAATTAATCAAACAGGCAGAAATCAAAGATGTTGAAACGGTTGATGCGTACAAAGAATATGCACGTAAAAATCTGGAAACTAGTAAAGCAAATGCGGCTAATCAGAAATTTGAAAATGAATTGCTGACTGCGGTAACGGATGCTGCAGAAGTAGAAATTCCAGATGTTATGGTAGAAGAAGAAACGGATACTTTGGTAAATGAATTTGCACAGCGTTTACAGTCTCAGGGATTCAGCTTGGATCAGTTCAAACAGGTAACTGGACAAACAGATGAAATGATTCGTGAGGAAATGGGCAAAGACGCATACAACAAAGTAAAAGTGCGTTTAGTTCTAGAGGCAATTGCTGCTGAAGAAAAAATGGAAATCAGCGATGAAGAAGTAGAAAAAGAACTGGAAACAGTTGCAACTACTTACAACATGCCATTAGAACAGGTGAAACAGCTGATTAGCAAAGATGCGATTGCGTATGATCTGCGTATTCGCAAAGCTCTTGAATTATTGAAAGAGACAGCTGGTAAGTAAAGCCGCGTAAAAGACGCATCCGCGTCTTTTTTGGCTTATGAAAGGAGTGTAGACAAATGAGTGAAAACGATGCTAATCCAATTGTACGACTGCCTTTGGTTTGTACGCGCGGTGTAATTGTCTTCCCAAATCAAGAAGTAATCATTGATGTAGGACGAGACAAATCTACGTGTGCTGTAGAAGAGGCTCAGGAAAAGTTTGAGAGTCAGGTGGTTCTGGTAGCGCAGAAAGACTTAGCGATGGATTCACCAGACATTGATGACTTATATTCCTTTGGTACATTGTGTCAAATTCGCCATATCCGTCGTATGGATGGCTATCTGCGAGTAAAATTTAAAGGGCTTCAGCGTGTAAAGATTCATACGATCATCAATGACGATGAGATGATGAGCACATCTGCTGAGGTTATGTATGATGTAACACAGGATGCGATGGAAGAAGTAGCTTTAATTCGCAAAATTGCAAAACAGTTTGAAGAGATTGAAGCAATTTCGCAAAGCATTCCGAAAGAGATGATTAATGAGTTGGCAAAAGGGGTCAGTGCTCCTCAGCTAGCGGATCAGATATCACAATTGTTTCCTTTTACATTGGAAAAACGCCAAGAATTATTGGAAACAACAGGTGTCAATGACCGTCTGTTTTTGATCTTACAGGAAATCGAAAGTGAGAAAGAGCTTTCTCAGATTGAAAATAAGATCAATGATAAAGTGAAATCACGTATTGAAGAAAGCCAGAAAGAATACTATTTGCGTGAAAAGATGCGGGCGATTAAAGAAGAGTTAGGTGATGTGCCTGACAGTGATAAGGATGCGGATGAAATTCGTCGTCGTTTAGATGAGAACCCATATCCGGAAAGCATTAAAGAAAAAATTAAAGAAGAGCTAAGCCGTTATGAAATGTTGCCAGCAGCCAGTGGGGAGACCGGGGTCATCAAAACTTATATTGACTGGATGATGGATCTTCCTTGGTGGCAAGAAAGCAAAGATAATGAAGATTTGCAAGCTGCCAGTGATGTCTTAGATGCAGATCACTATGGCTTAGAAAAAGTCAAAGAACGTATCTTAGAATATTTAGCGGTGAAACAGATGACGAATTCTTTGAAAGCTCCAATTATTTGTTTAGTTGGTCCTCCAGGAGTTGGTAAAACATCTTTGGCCAAATCTGTTGCGCGTGCATTAGATCGTAAATTTGTAAAAATTTCACTTGGCGGTGTTAAAGATGAATCTGAAATTCGCGGTCATCGCAGAACGTATTTAGGTAGTATGCCGGGACGTTTCATTCAAGCGATGAAAAAAGCCGGAACGATCAATCCTGTCTTTTTGATCGATGAAATCGATAAGATGGCAAGTGATTATAAAGGAGATCCTGCCAGTGCAATGTTGGAAGTATTGGATCCTGAACAAAATGCGATGTTCTCAGATCATTACATTGAAGAACCATATGATTTGAGTAAGGTTTTATTTATCGCAACAGCAAACTACTTGGAAAATATTCCAAACGCTTTACGCGATCGTTTAGAAATTATCGAACTTTCCTCTTATACGGAATTAGAGAAAATTGAGATTGCGAAACGTCATTTAGTACCAAAGCAGATTAAAGAAAATGGTTTAAAGAACAGCCAGCTGAAAATAGACGATGATATGATCAGCTATCTGATTCGTTATTATACGCGTGAAAGTGGTGTGCGTCAGTTAGAAAGAACGATTGCCACTGTATGCCGGAAGAGCGTTTTGGCTATTCTTAAGGATAAAAAACGTTCGATCAAGGTTACAAAAAAACTCATCCATGAATGGTTAGGCAATGAAAAATTTGAATACGGCAAGCGTGAAACAAAGGATCAGGTAGGAACTGTGACAGGGCTTGCGTATACAGCCTTTGGCGGTGATGTGTTACAGATTGAAGTAAATCATTTCGAAGGTAAAGGGAAGTTGGTAATTACCGGACAGCTTGGTGATGTGATGAAAGAATCGGCAACGATTGCATATGATTATGTGCGTGCCAATGCTAAAAAGTATAAGATCAAACCAGACTTCTTTGAAAATAACGATATTCATATCCATGTTCCAGAAGGAGCCGTACCAAAAGATGGACCAAGTGCAGGGGTTACTTTGACAACAGCGCTTGTATCCAGTCTAAGCAACACGCCGGTAAAAGCGAATTTAGCTATGACGGGTGAAGTTACCTTACGTGGTCATGTTTTGCCAATCGGTGGTTTAAAAGAGAAATCGATGGCTGCTCATCGCTGTGGTATCACAACCGTAGTTATTCCAAAAGCGAATGTGAAGGATCTTGATGATGTACCTGCTGCTGTTAAGGAAACCGTAAGCTTTATCCCAGTGGAACGTGTTTCACAGGTACTAGATGCAGCTTTGGTAAAGTAAATGATCACTTTTCAGAAAGCAGAGCTAGTTATATCTGCTCCCGATAAAAAATCTTGGCCGGAAACCGATTTACCGGAAATCGTATTAGCAGGACGCAGCAATGTTGGTAAAAGCAGCTTTATCAATACGATGTGTGGAAGAAAAAAACTTGCCTATGTAGGAAATACACCGGGGAAAACAAGACTTTTAAACTTCTTTAACCTAGATGATAAATACATGTTTGTCGATGTACCAGGCTATGGTTATGCTAATATATCAAAAGCACAGCTGCTAAAATTTGGCGAAATGATGGAAGATTATTTTGCCGAAAGAAAACAGAAAAAAGGGTTAGTCATCCTTGTGGACGCAAGGCATAAACCAACAGAGGATGATATCACCATGCTTGAATTTGCACGATATTATGAAATTCCGGTAGCTGTTGTTGCGACGAAAACAGATAAGCTGCCATCAACCAAATTAAAAAATCAATTAAAGATGATTCGTAAAGAATTGCAATTGAATGATCATGAGCCATTATTTCCATTCTCCGCTGAAAAAAAGACGGGAATGGAGGCGGTATGGGAGTATCTCATTCCTATCTTTGAATCTTAAGACGTGTGTAATGCACGTCTTTTCTTTTATGAATTGGGTAATTAATTTTTTAGGGGTCTTTGCTAGAAATTTAGGGGACAACTTTAGGGTAGATGAAGAAAACGAACTAAAATCTAAGACCCCTAAAGTTTTAGATATCTTTTAAATTAGCAAAAGAAAAGCAGGGAATTCCTGCTTTAGAAATTATATATTAGGCCAAGATAACCTCTTGAATGGTTTTACGCAAATGCTCTTGTTGCTCATGTTCGATGGCATCATCGACAATGATGCGTGAAAGCTGTG
>ERZ1673746.1808-NODE-1808-length-13130-cov-6.949904_pt1 | contig 13130 bp, 11 predicted proteins | sample MGYA00580205_ERZ1673746 | MGnify/ENA primary metagenome ERZ1673746 (study PRJEB41218, sample SAMN15661771) | gut metagenome | host: Homo sapiens | place: Canada: London | collected 2015-08-20/2019-03-30 | study: EMG produced TPA metagenomics assembly of...
CCCCCGACCCACGGCTTAGAAGGCCGTTGCTCTATCCAACTGAGCTACAGACTCACAAGCGGGTGATGGGAATCGAACCCACGTATCTAGCTTGGAAGGCTAGTGTTCTACCATTGAACTACACCCGCAAATCAACTTGAGAGACAGCAGTCAAAATAACAAATGTTATCTTTTTACTATCATCGGGGTGACAGGATTCGAACCTGCGACCTCCTGGTCCCAAACCAGGCGCTCTAGCCAAGCTGAGCCACACCCCGTAAACAGAATTTCTCTGTAATTTTTATCCACCGTCTCGCGACGCAAGAGTTATTATATACGATACTGCAAAACTTGTCAACCGTTATTTGAAAAAAATAAAAAATATCGTAACAGTCCGGGCAGAAAATAAAAACCCCCCATAAATGGGAGGGGCCGGCAGTAACAATCGAGTTACTGCCGGCCGAGTATGAAAAATAAAAAGTCAATGTTAAAAGGGTGGGGTTCCTTTACACTATTTAGTATAGGAGAAAATTGTGTCATAAATTTGTCCGCACCATAAACATTTCATAAAAAAACTTAAAGAAATATGAGGAAATATTGAAAAATGGAAGAAGAAATATAAAATCCGGTGTAAAGCCGCCAAATGGGTTCCCAAATGGCCTGTTTATGATATACTGGCTGTTAGAAGCAGGAAGTATGGCCGGATACGGGACGGACTTCCTATTATTAAGAAAATTGCAGGAGACAGAGCGGGAGGAGAGTAACGTGCAGCTGCCATTGGTAAGTATAATAGTTCCGATTCACAATTCGGAAAAGACACTGAACCGGTGTATTGACAGTATATTAAATCAGGATTATCAGGAACTGGAGGTATTTCTGGTAGATGACGGAAGCGGGGATGGAAGCCTTGCGATCTGCCGTGATTATGCGAAGCGGGACGCCAGGGTTAAGGTAATCCGGAAGGAGCAGTCCGGGGTGTCAGATGCCCGTAATCTGGCCATGGACCAGGCAGAGGGGAAGTACCTGCAATTTGTGGACAGCGACGACTGGATCACAACGGATGCTACAAGAATGATGGTATCGGCGGCCGAGTATGGCTCCTGCGATATGGTTATCACTCACTTTTTCCGTGTCAACCACGATAAAATCAGAAGAAAAGGCCATATTAAGGAATACGAAATTATGACCAGGAAAGGCTTTGCAGAGCACATGATGGAAAAACCGGCCAATTTTTACTATGGAGTCATGTGGAATAAACTGTACCGGCGGGATATTCTGAACGCATATAAGCTTCGGTGCAGCCGGGAATTAAACTGGTGCGAGGATTTTCTGTTCAATCTTCAGTATCTCTGCTATGCGGAACGCATCTGTGCGCTGCCGTATCCGACCTATTATTATGTGAAGACAAAAAACAGCCTGGTGGCGAAGGAAGCCACGATGAAGAATACCATACAGACGAAAAAATTCATTTTTACTTATTATAAAGAACTTTATGAAAATATTGACCTCTATGAGGAGAATAAGGGGAAGATCAATCGCTTCCTGGTCTCCATCGCCTCTGACGGGCACTGAGAGGTCCCGTTTCAGGCTTTGATATGGTTGAATGGCGGCCGGTAATCTGTGGAAAATAATGAGAACATGATAAACAGAACATAAAGTTTATTAAGAATTATTTGTGTTTCTTTCGGTTCCTTTAATACGCTATACAAAAGAATTTAAACGTGTTATAATCCTCTTCGTCGCAACAAGTTAAGACAGAACATGAGGAGAGATTATTATGAGAAAGAACAGCAGGATCATAACGCTGGCAGTGGCTGCAGCCGTTATGATGGCAGTAACTGCGTGCGGATCAAAAGATAAGACTGAGACTACTGCTTCCACAGAGGCAACGACAGAGGCAGTAACCACAACAGCGGCAGCGGAGACGTCACTGTCAGAAGCTGAAAGTACAGAGGCAGAAGATCAGACAGAAGAGGAAGAGACAGATGAGGCTGAGGAAGCCGCAGAAGAGACGACAGCGTCTGCATCGGGAGAGATCGGTTCCGACGGCGTGTTTCAGGCAGCCAACGGGAAGTTCGAGATCAAGGTTCCGGCTGGCTGGACCATTGATGAGGGAAGTGATGATGAATATGTGACCTTCCTTTCCGCAAATGGGGAAGACATGCTGGAAATTATGACCATCAGCGGCAGTTCCGCAGACTCTGTCCGGGAAATTTATCCGGATACCGCCGAAGAGTACAAGAATATGGTGAGCCGCGGCGACGGGATGGAAATCCTGTCCTACGATGTGAACACAAAAGAGGATGGAAGCCAGACCTTCCAGTATTCCATGAAGTATACGAATCCCAGCGACGGAATTCATTACCTTGCAGAATCAGGTACTTATGATGCGGCAAAGCAGACCTACTCCTGTGCAACAGGAACTGTGATGTCAACAGATGAGGCTGTGGCCAAACAGATTGAAGAGGCTGTAAAATCATTTAAAATTAAATAATCCGGCGCCACCGGATTGAATAAAAGAAAAGGGATATGACCCGGACTGAGGGGTCATATCCCTTTTCTTTCTGCCGTAAGGCGTATCAGACTGCCGCCCAGAAGAGGAATGTCCTCCTCCTGATGGGTACTGATAATCGCCAGCTTTCTGTTGGTTTTCTGCTTTACAAACGCGATGACCTTTCTGCGCGTGTCCTCATCCAGACCGGTAAACGGTTCATCCATAAGGACTGCATCAAAGGGGACTGCCAGTGCCCGGCAGACGGCAACGCGGCGTTTCATGCCGCCGCTTAAGGTGGAGACAGGCCTGTAGATGGACTCCTCCGGAAGAAGTTTACATAAATCTTCCTTTGCGGCTTCCCGTATTTCCCGTGTAACCTTTGGAAAGACCATCAGCACGTTATCCAGTGAAGAAAAGGATTCGCACAGGCGGTTCTCCTGAAAGACCGCCGAGAGAAAGGCCCCTTCTGTTCCTGCTACGGTTCCGCTGTCGGGCTTGTCAAGGCCAAGGAGAATTCGGAAGAACGTGGTCTTTCCAGAACCGGAAGCGCCCATGAGGCAGTAGATGCCTCCGGTCCGGAAGGTCTGGCTGACCTGGCGGAAGACTTCCCGCCCTTCAAATGATTTTGAGAGATTTGTAACTGTAATTTCCATGGTTTCCGCTTAAGCACCCCGCTTTCCGTTTGCTCTGTTCTGCCGTTTTGCAGCCTTGAGAAGCTGGATGAAGACCTTCTCAAACAGACCGCTGATGACAATGATTACCAGTGTCCAGGCAAATAAATCCGCTGTGCTTAAATAGATTTTTGCCATATACAGCTTCTCGCCGATGGAATGATCCGGCACACCGATGACCTCGGCGGCAATACCGGATTTAAAACTCATACCGAGACTGATAGCGGCGCCGTTTATAAGATAGGGAAGAAGAGCCGGCCAGTAAATATAACGGAACTTCTTCCAGCCGGACATGTGAAAGACCCCGGCCATCTCCAGCAGCTGGGCATCTGCGCTGTTAAGTCCCGAGATGGTATTGACGTAGATCATGGGGAATACCACCAGAAAAGCGATAAAGACCGACAGATTCTTAGAGCCGATCCAGATCAGTGCCAGTATGACGAAGGAAGCTACGGGTACCGATTTGACCAGAACCATGACTGGTTCCAGTAAATCCTTTAAAAAAGGAAAACGGCAGGCGGCACTTCCCACCAGAATCCCGGCAAGGAACGCGCCTGAGAAACCGGAACAGATTTTACCGAAGGTAAGGCCGATCGTACGCCAGAATTCCACGGTGGAAATCTGGGAAACCAGTGCTCCCGCGACCTCCGCGGGGCCGACCAGGACGATGGAATTGTGTACGGCAATGCTGATTAGCTGCCAGAGCACCAGCCAGAAACAGATAATGCCGGCTTTCCGCCCCAGACCTGATGGTTTCATTGAGTTCCCCTCCTTGCTGTTTGAATTGTTCGGCGGCCGGAGACCGGCCGCCGGGTTCGAACTTCGTCCGTCAATTCATTATGGTATATAGAAGAAATCTTTTGTAGGAAGTTCGCCGCCTACTGTGGCCGGATCCATCTCATACAGAGCAGAGAGATATCCGTAGAGTCTGTTTTTCATGTCAGTTCCGTCTATATAGGTGATGCTGCAGTACGGAATGGCCTTTTCGGCTACAGGAGCCTTTTCGATGATGCCTGCGGCCGCGACGAGCTTTGCCGTCTCCGCAACGTTTTCATTGGCAAATGCTGCTGAAGCCTTCTGTTCTTCCATAAAGGTCTGGATTGCATCGGCATGTTCTTCAAATAATTCACCGCGGCAGATGGTTACGCCTGTTACGAGACTGCCGCCGTCTTCGCCGGAGACGGCATCCCATTCTTTGGTCAGATCGAGAACCATTTTGAGCGTGTCATTCTGAGCCATGGCAACGGTGACGAACGGCTGAGGAAGAAGTCCGATGGCATCCGGTTTTTCTTTTAACAGAGCGGCGACCTCGGTTGGCTCTGATTTATATTCCAGAGTCACATCATCCGTGGTCATTCCGTTTGCCTTTAATAAATACTGCAGCGCATAGTCCGGAGTGGTTCCCTTACCGGTTAAGTAGACGGTTTTTCCTTTTAAATCCGCAATGGATTTGATGGAGTCGTCCGAAGACACTACGTACAGTACTCCCAGGGTGTTGATATTTAAAACATTAACTCCATGATTGGTCTTGTTGAAAATAATGGATGCCATGTTGGAGGGCACCAGAGCCACATCGAGATCTCCGCTCACGATTTTTCCGAGCAGTTCATCTGCTGCGGTCACCATCGTAAACTCATAGGAACCTTTGGCCTCTCCCTTTGCCGCCTGATCCATCAGCTCTACCAGTCCCATAGAGGTAGGGCCTTTTAAAGAGCCGATGCGAAGCGTATAGCCGACAGCTGCAGAGGTGCCGGTGCTTTCCGTTTCAGTTTCACTTTCCGTTTCAGGAGCTTCTGCAGTTTCTTCTGCGGATGTCTCCGTGGAAGCTTCGGCAGCCGCTGCAGTGGTGGTTTCCGCCGCCGTCTCACCAGCGCCTTTTGCACAGCCGGTAAGTGCCGCCGCCGTCATGGCAAGAGCCATGAGTACAGGTAATACTTTTCTCATAATTATCATCCTCGCTTTCTGTCCGTATCAATAACCCGATTGCGCAGCCATAAATCACAGAGAGCCCGGCGAGCCGGACTTCCGTACCGGAAAATAAAAAAACCACACCAAAAAGGCATGGGGAATCCCGCGATCGATGATTTCTCCTCGCCTTCTCCGTCAGGAACACCTTCCGGGTTAGAACGAACAAGTCCAGTATACCATTACCTGGCAGGTTTTGTCAAAACATCTTATGGACCTGTGTTCCGGCATGAAAATTTCACGCTGCGGTTCACTGATCGCTTCAACCTGTTCATGATTTCCGTGAAAATTTCACATACCTGCCGGAAGTTTCCGTTTTTTCTGTTCAGATATATTAAAAATTGTGATATACTGTAATCACTTATACTTATATCACAGAAAGGAAATGAAGGAGGACAAAGACAAGATGAACGAAGTATATGAGAAACTGCAGAGGTGTTTAAAGAGTGTGCGGGAAAAGACAGATTTTAAGCCGGAGATTGCGCTGGTGTTAGGGTCCGGTCTGGGAGAATACGCGGAGGAGATAGAGGTTGCCGAGACCATTGACTACAAAGATATTGAAGGGTTTCCGGTGTCCACAGTGCCGGGACACAAGGGCAGGTTTATTTTCGGTTATGTAAACAGCGTTCCGGTGGTGATTATGCAGGGCCGCGTTCATTTCTATGAGGGATATCCGATGAGCGATGTGGTACTTCCCGCACGGCTTATGGGGCTCATGGGAGCGAAGATCCTGTTCCTGACGAATGCTTCCGGCGGTATAAACAGTACCTTCCATGCCGGTGACTTTATGCTGATCCGCGACCATATCGCTTCCTTTGTGCCGTCACCGCTGATCGGGGCCAATATCGATGAACTGGGGCCGAGATTCCCTGATATGAGTGATATCTACCGGAGAGAACTGCGTGATATCATCAAAGAGACGGCAAAGGAAGAGGCCATTGAGCTAAAAGAGGGCGTTTATTTACAGCTGACAGGGCCCAGCTACGAATCACCCTCCGAAGTTTCCATGTGCAAAATGCTGGGCGCGGATGCGGTCGGCATGAGTACGGCCTGCGAGGCTGTAGCGGCAAATCATATGGGAATGGCTGTCTGCGGCATTTCCTGCATCACCAACATGGCGTGCGGAATCAGCAAGGAGCCTCTCAGCCATACTGAGGTTCAGGAGACGGCAGACCGGGTTGCGCCGCTGTTTAAGCGTCTGATCACGGCTTCCATCACAAAGCTGGCAGGCAGATAGGAATATGAAGCAGAAAGGGGTAATTTCATCTTATGGATAAGAAACTGTCAGAGCGGATTCTCGCTTCCGCGGGAACGAAGAAGGCGTCTCTGGTACTGAAGCATGGGACGGTTGTCAATGTATTTACCGCCGCGCTGGAACAGGCGGATATCGCTGTCGAAGACGGCTATATCGTGGGTGTGGGGGATTATGAAGGGGTAACGGAAGTGGATTTAAAGGGGGCTGTCGTCTGTCCGGGACTGATAGATGGCCACATTCATCTGGAGAGCTCCATGGTGGCTCCGGGAGAGTTTGAACGGACCGTTATTCCGCACGGCACCCAGGCCGTCATTACCGATCCCCATGAGATCGCTAATGTGGCGGGCGTCGAAGGGATCCGGTTCATGATGGAGAGGACGGCCGGGCTGACGCTGGATGTCTTCTTCATGCTTCCTTCGTGTGTGCCGGCCACCGGTCTGGATGAGTCGGGGGCTGTGCTGCCTGCGGATAAGCTGGAACCATTTTATAAAGACGAGCGTGTGCTGGGCCTTGCGGAGCTGATGAATTCCTACGGGACCACGAGAGCCGATCAGGGAATTCTCGACAAGCTGGAAGGGGCGCTCGGAAAGAATAAGCTGGTAGACGGCCATGCGCCCGGTCTTACGGGAAGGGAACTGAATGCCTACGTGACAGCCGGGGTGAAATCGGATCACGAGTGTTCCACAGCCTCCGAGGCGATCGAGAAGCTGAGCCGCGGCCAGTGGATCATGATTCGGGAGGGAACGGCTGCGAGAAACTTAGAGGCGCTGATGCCGCTGTTTCAGGAGCCGTATTACCATCGGTGCATGCTGGTGACAGACGATAAGCATCCGGGTGATTTACTCCGCCTCGGCCATATTGATTACATTATCCGGAAAGCCATAAGCCTTGGCGCCGATCCGGTTCACGCAGTAATTATGGGTTCCTGCAACGCGGCTCAGTATTTCGGGTTGAAAGACCGGGGAGCAATAGCCCCAGGGTATCAGGCGAACCTTATTGTAGTATCAGACCTTGAGAATTTCCGCGTGGAGCAGGTTTATAAAAACGGCAGGCTGGTGGCGGAAAACGGCACCATGAAGGAAGGCGTCCTGGCGGCTGAGAGAAAGAACATAGAGACGCCTGTCAGGGTCGGCGATTCATTCCATTTAAAAGAGCTTACACCGGAGCAGCTTTACATAGAGAAGAAGAGCGGACAGGTGCGGGTTTTATGCCTTACTCCCGGTGAACTGACGACCACGGAGCGTCTGGTTCCGTGGACAGAAAAAGAGGGGTATGCTCCGGGGGTGGATGTGGACCGGGATATTGTCAAGATGGCGGTATTTGAGCGCCACCACGACACGGGCCATATCGGTCTGGGCTTCCTGGGAGGCTATGGCTTAAAGCATGGTGCGGTAGCCACCAGCATCGCTCACGATTCCCACAACTTAATCGTTGCGGGAACCAATGATGCCGATATGATACTGGCGGGAAATACGGTGAGAAAGAACCGCGGAGGTCTGGCGATCGCAGCGGATGGAAAAGTTCTTGGAGAACTGGCCCTGCCCATTGCCGGTCTGATGAGCGAGGAAGCGGCTGAAGTGGTGGATCGGAGATTAGAGGCGTTAAAAGAAGAAGCCGGAAAATTAGGAATATCAAAGGAGATTGACCCGTTTATGACGCTGGCATTCGCCAGTCTTCCTGTGATTCCAAAGCTGAGACTCAATACATACGGCCTGATAGATGCGGAGAAGCAGGAAATCGTAGATGTTATGGTCGGATGTATGTGAAAAAGTACAGATTAGATCGTGTTTTTTGATTGATAATAATATGTCAATGTGAGATAATGTACGCAAAGGGCAGAGCCAGGCAGACAGCCATGAAGCCGGCGCGGAATATGAAAAGCCGTTATTGCCTTTCATATTCCGCGCCGGCTTCATGGCTGTCTGTATGGCTCTGCCCCTTGCGGACATTCAAACTAAGTATTTCACCACCACCACAACCAAACACAAGATATTGGAGGGAGATTCACATGAGAGTTACAATCTGTATAGGAAGCGCATGCCATTTAAAAGGTTCCAGAGAAATCATTGCCCAGCTTCAGCAGTTAGTAAAAGAAAACCATTTGGAAAGCAAAGTAGACTTAAATGGTTCCTTCTGCAGCGGCAACTGCGTCAACGGAGTCTGCGTGACCGTAGACGGCCAGCTGTTCTCTTTAAAACCAGAAGACACAAAGGAGTTTTTCGATAAAGAAATCAAAGGGAGGCTGTAATCATGGCGATTATTGATTTCAAGGCTACGAAGTGCAAGCACTGTTACAAATGTGTCCGCAACTGTGAAGTCAAGGCGATCATGATAAAAGATGAGCGGGCCGAGATCATGCCGGACAAATGCATTTTATGCGGGAAATGCATGCAGGTCTGTCCACAGTCAGCGAAAACCCTTGTAAGTGACTTAGACATCGTAAAAGGCTACATAGCGAACAACATCCCAACCGTCGTATCCATTGCCCCATCCTACATGGGACTGCTGAAATACAAGAGTATCGGCCAGATCAACGCAGCTCTGCGCAAACTCGGCTTCACCGATGTGCGGGAGACCTCGGAAGGCGCGGCCATGGTGACCGCCGAATACGCACGGCTTCTGGAAGAGGGAAAGATGGAAACGATCATCACCACCTGCTGTCCCAGTGTCAATGATTTAATTGAAATCTATTATCCGCAGCTGATTCCCTACATGGCGCCTGTGGTCTCGCCGATGATCGCCCACGGCAAGATGCTGAAGGAAGAGCTGGGAAAGAATGTAAAGGTTGTATTCCTGGGCCCGTGTATCGCCAAGAAGAAGGAAGCGGGCGATGTCCGCCACGACTCCTGTATCGACGCTGTCTTAAATTTCAACGATATTAACCGCTGGCTGAAGGAAGAAGAGATTACCATTGAGGACTGCGAGGATATCCCGTTCCGTCATCTGGACCCACGGGTCAACCGCCTCTATCCTGTCACCAACGGGGTTGTAAATTCCGTTCTTGCGACAGAAGAAAAGAGGGACGGCTATCGGAAATTCTATGTTCACGGCGCCAGGAACTGCATCGATTTATGCGAAAGCATGGTACGCGGAGAAATCAAAGGCTGTTTCATCGAGATGAACATGTGCTCCGGAGGCTGTATCAAAGGGCCGACTGTAGAGGATGAGAGTATATCCAGATTCAAAGTGAAACTGGATATGGAAGAGACGATAGAAAAAGATCCGGCCGAAAAGAGTGAGGTTGAGGAAATCATCAGCAGGATATCCTTCCAGAAGCTCTTCATGGACCGCTCACCGAGGGAAGCGATGCCGACGGAGGCTCAGATCCAGGATATCTTAAAGAAGACGGGAAAGACAAAACCGGAGGATGAGTTAAACTGCGGAGCCTGCGGTTATTCCACCTGCCGCGAGAAGGCCATCGCGGTATTTCAGAAAAAAGCCGAACTGGGCATGTGTATCCCCTTTATGCATGAAAAAGCGGAGTCCTTATCGAACCTGGTTATGGAGACGTCGCCGAATATCGTTTTGATTGTGGATAAAGACATGAAGGTTTTAGAGTATTCTGCAGTTGGAGAAAAGTATTTCGGGAAGACGAGGCAGGAAGCCTTAACGATGTATTTATATGAATTTATCGATCCGTCGGATTTCCAGTGGGTCTACGATTCCCATCAGAACATCCATGGAAAAAAGGTGACTTACAGCGAATATAACTTCTCCATGCTCCAGAATATCGTTTATATTGAGAAGGAAGACGTCGTGCTCGCCACGTTTATCGATATCACGAAGGAAGAGGAACTGGCGAAGCAGGAGTATGAAAAGAAGCTGGAAACCATCGATCTGGCACAGCGGGTAATCCATAAGCAGATGATGGTCGCTCAGGAAATCGCCGGTCTGCTGGGCGAAACCACAGCGGAGACAAAAACCACGCTTACAAAGCTTTGCCGGTCCCTACTGGATGAAGGAAGTGAAAGCGAGGTCAAGTGATGGGAGTAACAGTAGACGTTGCATACAAAAGCCTGAATAAGTTCAATGAGGTCCTGTGCGGCGATAAGGTGGAACTGCTCCAGACGGAGGATTCCAACATCATGATTCTCGCCGACGGCATGGGAAGCGGTGTCAAGGCCAATATTCTGGCGACTCTGACCTCGAAGATATTGGGAACCATGTTTTTAAACGGCGCAACTCTGGAAGAGTGCGTGGAGACGATTGTAGAGACGCTTCCTGTCTGCCAGGTGCGGCAGGTAGCTTATTCCACCTTCAGTATCCTGCAGGTATTCCATAACGGAGACGCCTATCTGGTGGAATTTGATAATCCCAGCTGTATCTTTATCCGGGCCGGACAGCTGGTGCCGATTCCCCAGAATATCCGTGTGATTCAAAATAAAAAGATCAACGAGTACCGTTTCCGGGTGAAAAAGGGAGACGCACTGATTTTAATGAGCGACGGCACGATCCACGCAGGAGTAGGTCAGCTCTTAAACTTCGGCTGGCTGTGGGAAGATATTGCCGCCTATGCGCTGAAACAGTACCGGGTCACCATCTCCGCGATCCGTCTGGCTACAGCACTCAGCCGGGCCTGCGACGAACTGTACCAGTTCCGGCCGGGAGATGACACGACGGTGGCTGTCATGCGGATCATCGACAGAAAGCCGGTGCACTTAATGACCGGACCCGCCAGGAACCCGGAGGATGACACCGCCATGGTAACTGATTTCATGTCGGGTGATGAATTTACCAAGCGGATCGTCTGTGGTGGTACCAGCGCCAATATCGTGGCCAGAACCACGAAGAAAAGCCTGGATGTTTCTCTCGATTACAACGATCCGGATATTCCGCCGATCGCTTACATCGATGGCATAGAACTGGTCACGGAAGGTGTTCTCACCTTAAACCGCGTTCTCCAGCTGCTGAGGCGCTATGTGAAGAACGAGGCGGTCACAGAAGAGTTTTTCCTGGAACTGGATAAGCCAAACGGGGCCTCCATGGTGGCCAAGATGCTGATTGAGGACTGCACGGAGCTCAGTCTGTACGTAGGAAAAGCCATCAACAGCGCGTATCAGAACCCGGGTCTTCCCTTTGACCTCGGTATCCGTCAGAACCTGGTGGAACAGCTGAAGCATACGGTGGAAGAGATGGGAAAAAAAGTTACGGTAACCTATTATTAATGAAATTTGCGATAGAGATCCATTCTGCTTCCGGCAGATGGTAGTTACGAGGAGGATAATTATGGTAACAAACGATGCAACATTACTTCGCCTTAAACATCAGGTATTGTATGAGGTGGCGAAAATGGCGTGGGAGGGAGATTTAGAACAGCACAGAAGTGAAATTCCCTATAAGATCATTCCTGGCCCCAAAGCGCAGTTCCGCTGCTGTATCTACAGGGAGCGTGAGATCATCCGGGAGCGTGTCCGTCTTGCGGAAGGATTATGTCCGAGTGGAAAAGATACGAAGAACATTGTGCAGGTTATCAGCTCCGCATGTGAGGGCTGCCCCATCGCCCGCTACGTCGTAACCGACAACTGCCAGAAGTGTATGGGAAAGGCATGCCAGAATTCCTGTAATTTCGGTGCTATTTCCATGGGACATGACCGTGCCTATATCGATCCCGATAAATGCAAGGAGTGCGGCAAATGTTCTCAGGCCTGTCCGTATAACGCGATTGCAGATCTGACCCGCCCATGTAAGAAGAGCTGTCCGGTAGACGCCATCACCATGGATGAGGACGGCATCGTTGTGATCGATGAGAGCAAATGCATCCAGTGCGGCGCCTGTATCCACAGCTGTCCGTTTGGAGCCATCGGTTCCAAGACATTCCTGGTGGACGTCATTAACCTGATCAGGGCAGGCAAGAAGGTAGTCGCCATGGTGGCGCCGGCAACAGAAGGCCAGTACGGTCCGGATATTACGATGGCCAGCTGGAGAACCGCCCTGAAAAAGATCGGTTTTGCAGACATGGTGGAGGTCGCCTTAGGCGGTGACTTAACTGCGGCGGCGGAAGCGGCCGAGTGGGCGGAGGCCTATAAAGAGGGGAAGAAGATGACGACTTCTTGCTGTCCTGCTTTCGTCAACATGATCAAACAGCATTATCCGATGCTTCTGGATCATATGTCAACAACGGTATCCCCGATGTGTGCTGTGTCCAGAATGTTAAAGGCGCAGGATCCGGAGACCATTACCGTCTTCATCGGGCCGTGTATCGCAAAGAAGAGCGAGACTCTGGATTTAAATATCAAGGATAACGCGGATTATGCCATGACGCTGGGCGAGGCCCACGCCATGATGGTTGCAAAGGGCGTGGATTTAGAGCCGGAAGAGAATACGCTTCAGCAGGGCTCTGTATTCGGAAAACGTTTTGGCAACGGCGGCGGCGTGACGGCGGCAGTGTTAGAATGTCTGAAGGAAACAGGCGAAAATGCCGAAATCAATGTTATGAAGTGCAATGGAGCTGCGGAGTGCAAAAAGGCGCTGATGCTTCTTAAGATTGGCAAGCTTCCGGATGATTTCGTGGAAGGCATGGTCTGTGTCGGCGGATGCGTCGGCGGTCCGAGCAAGCACAAGAGCGAGCTGGAGGCCAAGAAGGCGAGAGATCTGCTGATCGGCCAGGCGGATAAGAGAGAGGTTCATGAGAACTTGAAGATGCAGGGGGCGGAAGAAGTGGCGATGCACCGGCATTAAGGGAAAAATAGAAGTTTAAGGGCCCCGGTCGAGGATTTCGGTTCTTTCTCGGCTTTGGGTGTGTGGCCGTGCCGGAGGGATATCAAGC
>ERZ1673746.1810-NODE-1810-length-13119-cov-143.910900_pt1 | contig 13119 bp, 12 predicted proteins | sample MGYA00580205_ERZ1673746 | MGnify/ENA primary metagenome ERZ1673746 (study PRJEB41218, sample SAMN15661771) | gut metagenome | host: Homo sapiens | place: Canada: London | collected 2015-08-20/2019-03-30 | study: EMG produced TPA metagenomics assembly of...
TTCGGATAAGCCGATTGATGATAGGCTATCGAACACTTGCCTAACGTCTTGCTATTGACGCATTTGCCAAAGAACCATTACGTGCGCGCCCTTGAACTCCACCGGCTTTCCGATACCCCTGTTTACCGGATATTCAGACATAGCCGCTGGTTTAGAGGAAGAACGACCGCAGGATAGTGGCGGCGACAATCAGGAAGATGCACGCCCCGAACCAACTGGCGGCGGTCTTTGAGGTGTCGGGGTCGCCGCTCGAAAACTTGTTATATACTTTTACCCCGCCAATCAAGCCGCAGACCGCCCCGATTGCGTACACTAATTTTGTTCCGGGGTCGAAATACCCTGTGATTAGGTTCGTGGCTTCGGTGATGCCCGCCTGCCCGTTGCCCTGTGCGTAGGCACTTACCGCAGCGGCAAGGATAGCCGCCGACAAAAAGATTTTCTTTCTCATTGTGATTTGTTTTTAATGCCGGGCGGCGGGTGGGAAGTCCGCCTTTCCCGGCTGGTGAATAATTTGAAATTTTAGTGGTCGGGAACATTCCCGTTTGTCTGTTTGGTTTTCAGGTTGCCAATCAACCGTAGTCACGTTGCTTCATATTGTTACACATTATTATATTATAGGAAATCGTTCATGTCGAACGCTTCGTGTTCCTTGCCTGTATTGCCAGCTTCGGCAGGGACAGCAACCGTAGCCAGTTCCGCTTCGTTGCGCCCCAACAGTTCCGCCACCTTTGCCAGCCCGCCGTTGATGTTCTCCACCACCGCATCGTAGAGGTTCGTCCCCTCAATCCTTGCCAGCGTCCCGGCTGCTTGCCGCTGTTCCGCTTCGGTGGAGTTGTCGGCGTTCGCCGTGCGTACCGCTTCGCCCAGTTCGTCAAAGCTCACGCCCGTAGCCCGCCCGGTATCATCGTCACCGTCCATGTACCCGGCTATTTCCTCGTCCTCGTAGTCGGGTTCGTCATTCTCGTAACCGGGCGTTTCTTCCGGCAGTCCGTCAGCTTGCGGCGCAAAAATAGTATCATTTTCAACCGCTTGCGGGAGGTGTCCCGATTTGTCCTGCGCTGTCCCGATTAGTCCGCCCTTGTATCGGCTTTCACCTATCAGCGTGTAGCCTGAAACCCCATTTCGTGGAAGCGGCGCATCATCCGTTCTGCCCAGTGATGTCCGGCTGTCCGTGTAGCGATACCACAGCCATAGGGCGATATAGTACACCAAAAGCCCGGTAAGTATGCAATAGATTACCATAGTCAGACAGGCTTTTGAAAATTACTTTCGTACAGGGTGTTTATCTCGTCTTGGTACTGCTCGAAGTGGCGCAGCAGAATGTTTTCCACGTAGCTGCTTACCGTCACCTTTCGCCCGCCTATCACCGTCACGATACGCATCAGCTTCTCGTGGGTGGTACGGCTCACGTACAAGGGCTGTCGGTCTGCCAGTTCCACTTTCTGAAAATAGGTTTCCCGGTAGTCGCCCGAACCGCCCTTGCGCTTGCGGGGTGTCGGTTTCTCTACTTGCACCGTTTCCGTCTGCCGTCCCTCGTGGGCGGTTTCCGTTTCGCCGCCGGGCTGCGGTACATCATCCGGCTGGCTCTCCCGCTTGGCGGGTACGCCCTGTGAGATAAGTTCTTTCATGAAATCCTCGTCTATCTTCGGCATCCCGCCGCTTTGCTTTGCCATATCATTGTAATTTGATGTAGTACACTATTTCGGTTATCAGTTCTTCCAAGTTGCTTCCCCTCACCAGCGGGCGGCTGGCGGGAAAGAGCGTGGAGCGGAACACCGCCTTTCTATCCGCCACCAGTTCCTTTTTGTAGCGTTTGGTATCGGGGATAAAGGTTTTCATCAGCGGCAGTTCCAGTTCCTTAATGGTCTTGTCATAGGCGGTGTAAAGGTCTGTTTTCTCCCGCCCGTCCACCATGTTCCAAAAGAGGTACAGCCCGGCAAGTCGGCAGGCTTCATTCTTCACCAATAGCTTTTGGATAGCCATTGCGAACGACAGGCTGCTTTCCAGCACCACCTTGTCGGCGGAAATGGGGGTGAAAATGTAGTCCATGCCCGCAAGGGAGTTTATCACGCCCTCGCTGTTCACCGTGCCGGGCAGGTCGAAAAAGACAATATCCGGCACGTGTCCGGCGGCTATATATTCGTCAGCCGTTGCAATCGCCTTTTCAGGTGAACTGCACAATACCGGGTAGGCTTTCTTCCCCAGCCGGGTAAACTGTTCATACGCCATTCGCTTGTAATCTTCATCCGCCCCGACCTGCTCGGCATCCCGCTTTCGCATCCCGGCAATGGAGTGTTGCGGGTAGTCGCAATCGACCACCGCCACATCGTAGCCTTTGAGGTAATAGAGGTAACTCGCCGCCAGCACGGTAAAGGTGGTTTTGCCGACCCCGCCCTTTTGGGTGGAAAAGGCGACATAAAGGGGTGTTTTCTCGTTTTCCATATTGCTTTCGTTCATTATTGGTTGATAGATTTATTTATTGCCTTCAATCAATCCAGCCATATAGCTTTCTTTGTTTCCATATTGCAATCTTGAAAGACTGTTTTATTTCAATCTTGTTTTCCTGCTTTCATTCTTTCTTGAAAGATTGAAATCCTGCAATCACGTTTTCTTGAAATCCTGCTTTCTATCCTGCTTTCTTGCTTGAAATATGGCTTTCAACCTTGAAATCTTCTGCAAATAAAAGGAGAAAAAACGTTCGTTTTTAGATGTGTCCCGATTTGTCCTGCGCTGTCCCGATTTGTCCACCAACCGCCTATTTTACAGCATTATAAATCACCGTTACTTTGCAGCGGAGTAACGAACCGCAGGGGGCGCAGGTGTAAAACAGGGCTGGTGAATGGCAGGGCTTACCGTTCCACGCTAACCCCAATCCGTCCGTGACGGATTTCGATTTTCGTCAGAAAATAGCAAGGTGTGTTTTGTATGCTACAAAACCGTTTTCCGTGCCTGAAAACGCCTTGCCCCTTGCGGGGGTAAAAATCACTCCGAAGTCGTAATTTTTTAATCCAAAGAAGCATGGAAACAAGAAAACCTAACAAGGGCGGTCGCCCCGCCCTCGCAGACCCGGCGAAGCATCGCCATGTCCTTTACCTGAACGACCGGGAGAACGCCCGCTTCCTCTCGCAGTGGGAGCAGTCGGGCGTCACGAGCAAGTCCCGTTTCATCGCCGCACGGTTGTTCGGCGAGCCGTTCCGGGTGGTGAAAGTGGACAAGTCGGCGGTCGAGTATTGCGCCCGGCTGACCGAATTTTATGCACAATTCAGAGCCGTGGCGGTCAATTACAACCAAGTTGTTAAGGCGTTGCACAGCAACTTTTCCGAGAAAAAGGCACTGGCTTTTCTCTATAAACTGGAGAAAGCGACCACTGAATTATCTCTGTTGAACCGTCAGGTTATCGACCTGACAAACGAGTGCAAGGAACTATGGTTGCCAAAATAAGCACGGGCGGCAATATGTTCGGCGCACTGGCTTACAACCAAAACAAGGTGGACAGCGGGGAAGCAAAGGTGCTTTTCTCCAACCGGATGCTGTTGGGCGAGGACGGGAATTTCTCTATCGGCGAGTGTATGCGCAGCTTTGAAATGCAGATGCCCGTCCAGCTATCCACCAAGAAGCCGATACTTCATATTTCCATAAACCCGCACCCGGAAGACGTGCTGACCGACCAGCAGCTTTCCGACATCGCCAAAGAGTATATGCGGAAGTTGGGCTATGGCGACCAGCCTTATCTGGTGTACAAGCATACCGACATCGACCGCCACCATATCCACATCGTGGGGTTGCGGGTGGACGAGAACGGCAGACCGCTGAATGACAGGTTCGAGCATCGGCGCAGCAAGCAAATCACCCGTGAACTGGAAAAGAAATACGGGCTGCACCCGGCAGAGCGAAAGGAACGTGCCGAACGCCCGGAACTTAAAAAGGTGGACTACACCGCCGGGGACGTGAAGTACCAAATCGGCAACGCCGTGAAAGCGGCTTGCTACGGCTACCGCTTCCAGTCGTTCGGTGAGTACAAGGCTTTGCTTGCCACCTATAATATATGTGCCGAGGAAGTCAAGGGCGAGGTAAACGGCAAACCCTATCAGGGCATTGTCTATTCCGCTATCAATGACAAGGGCGAAAAGGTGGGCAACCCGGTAAAGGCTTCCCGTATAGGCAAGTCGGTGGGCTATGAAGCGGTACAGCGCAGAATGGAGAAATCGGGCGAAGCAATCAAGAACGGGAAACTGAAAGAGCGCACCCGGAAGATTGTAGCCACTGCCATGCAGACCGCCCGCAGCCGCAAGGAACTGGAACAGCAGCTAAGGAAGCGGGGCATTGACGTGGTATTCCGTCAGAACGACAGCGGGCGCATCTATGGCGTTACGTTCATCGACCACGACAGCCGGGTGGTGCTGAACGGTTCACGATTGGGCAAGGAGTATTCGGCGAACGTGTTCAATGAACGCTTTTCGGGTGAAACCGGATATATACACCAACCCGAAGTGGAAATACCGCAACGGGAACAATCCACGCATCAGGAACAGCTGGACTTCACACCGAAATCCGACATCGTTTCGGGTGTGGCTTCCGTGCTGGGTGCTCTCGGCGGTCTGTTGGGCGGTGGTTCATCCGGTGGTGACGAGCCGCAGGACACCGCCAACCAAAAGAGAAAGAAGAAGAAAAAGAAGCGCACAAGGCGCATCGAATAACCAAAAAACATTACAATCATGCAACAAGAAGATGATTTAAGAGGGCTTGCAAGGGTCATGGACTTTATGCGGGCTGTCAGTATTCTATTCGTGGGAATAAACGTGTACTGGTTCTGTTACTCCACCCTGAAAGAGTGGGGAGTAACTTTTGAGGTGATAGACAAGATACTGTGGAAATTCCAGCGTACCACCGGGCTGTTCTCCTCTATCTTGTGGACGAAACTTTTCTCCGTGATGTTCCTCGCCCTGTCGTGTATCGGCACTAAGGGCGTGAAAGAGGAAAATATAACATGGACGAAGATACATTGCAGCCTTGTGGTGGGTATCATGCTGTTCTTCCTGAACTGGTGGCTGCTGGAACTTCCCCTGCCACACACGGCAGGTACGGTGTTTTACATCACCACGCTGTCGGCGGGTTACGTCTGTATGCTCATGGCGGGTACGTGGATGTCCCGCCTGTTGAAGAACAACCTTATGGATGATGTCTTTAATATGGAGAACGAAAGTTTCCAACAGGAAACCCGCTTGATTGAAAACGAATACTCCGTAAATTTGCCTACTCGATTTTATTATAACAAGAAGTGGAATAAAGGTTGGATAAATGTTGTAAACCCGTTCCGTGCCAGTCTTGTATTGGGAACGCCGGGCAGTGGCAAGTCGTATGCGGTGGTAAATAATTACATAAAACAGCAAATCGAGAAAGGTTTTGCACTCTATTGTTATGATTACAAATTCCCTGACCTTTCGGAAATCGCTTACAATCATCTGCTTAGCCACTTGGACGGTTACAAGGTGAAACCGAAATTTTACGTTATCAATTTTGACGACCCACGCAAGAGCCACCGATGTAACCCGATAAACGCCAGCTTCATGTCGGACATTGCGGATGCCTACGAAGCCAGCTACACGATTATGCTCAACTTAAACCGCTCTTGGATAAGCAAGCAGGGTGACTTTTTCGTGGAAAGTCCGATTATCCTTTTGGCGGCTATAATTTGGTATCTCCGTATCTATCAGGGCGGTAAGTATTGCACATTCCCCCATGCCATAGAATTATTGAACAAGAAATACGCCGATGTGTTCACGATTTTGCGCAGCTATCCCGAACTGGAAAACTACCTTTCCCCATTCGTAGATGCTTGGGAATCAGATGCACAAGAGCAGTTGCAGGGGCAGATAGCGAGTGCGAAAATTCCGCTTTCAAGGATGATAAGCCCAACACTGTATTGGGTAATGACGGGCGATGATTTTTCACTGGACATTAATAACCCCAAAGAGCCTAAAATACTGGTTGTCGGCAACAACCCCGACCGTCAGAACATCTATTCGGCGGCACTGGGGCTGTATAATTCCCGTATCGTGAAGCTGATAAACAAGAAAGGGCAGCTTAAAAGTTCGGTGATAATAGATGAACTACCGACCATATATTTTCGTGGGCTTGACAATCTGATTGCAACCGCCCGAAGCAACAAGGTAGCGGTTCTGCTGGGCTTTCAGGATTACAGCCAGCTAACCCGTGACTACGGGGACAAGGAAAGCCGGGTGATACAAAATACTGTGGGTAACGTGTTTAGCGGTCAGGTAGTCGGCGAAACGGCAAAAATCCTATCGGAGCGTTTCGGAAAGGTGTTGCAGAAACGGCAGAGCATGACGATAAACCAGCGGGAGAAATCCACCTCAATAAGCACCCAAATGGACAGCCTGATACCCGCCAGCAAAATATCCAACCTCACGCAAGGTATGTTCGTGGGTGCTGTGGCGGACAACTTCGATGAACGGATAGAGCAGAAGATTTTCCACTGTGAAATCGTGGTGGACAATGAAAAGGTGAAGCGGGAAACCGCCCGTTACGTGAAGTTGCCGCAGATAATCGACTTCACGGACAAGGACGGCAACGACCGGATGCAGGAGGAAATACAAGCCAACTACGACCGCATCCGTCAGGAAGTCCGGCAGATTGTCGAGGACGAGATAACCCGGATTAAGAACGACCCGGAGCTATGCCATTTGATTAGGGAGGAAGAATAGCTATATATAAAATGTATAAGAACACAAAAGCCGTAGCACAAATCTACGGCTTTTGTTATTATTATCGTTCTATCAGCAATTCTATCTTTTGGGCTATTTCTTCCGATGTCGGTAATAGTTTTTTGTAGGCTTCAGGTAATTCAGAAGAAAGGCTGTAGGTTGCCACCCCGATAGGCATATTGGAACTTTTCAAAGCATACTCCACTATCATGCGGCTTTTGGACTTGCAAATGATAATACCGATAGCCGGATTTTCATGTGGTAGTTTTACCGTATCATTCAAAATATTCAGATAGAATTCCATTTTGCCTTTATACTCCGGCTGGAACTCTCCGATTTTTAGTTCTATGGCTATCATGGCTTGCAAACGTCTGTTGTACAGCAGCAAGTCTATGAAGTATTCTTTTCCGTCCACTTCCAGCCGATATTGGTTGCCTATGAATGAAAAATCAGTACCGAACTCCATAAGGAACGCACGGATATTCTTAATAATAGCCTGTTCCAGTTCATATTCCGAATGTTCCTCTGCAAGCCCTACAAGGTCAAATGTATATTCATCTTTTAATGCAAGTATAGCTTGGTTCTTTATTTTATCAGGCAGGGTATTGTCAAAATTGCTTTGCCCAAGTAAATAGTTCTCGTAAGTTTTGGCTTCTATCTTATTGATAAGAACGTCTTTTGTCCAACCGTATTTTTGGGTAGCCAATATATAAAATTGCCGTTGTCGTGTTTCCTTGCACTTCGTCAGAATGACTATATGTTTCGACCAGCTAATTTCTCCAACTAATGGTTGGAGAATTTCATTGGACTGGTATTCAGCATAAAAACGTGCCATGTCCCACATATTGGAAACTCCAAATCCTTTTATCCCCGGAAACTCTTTCTGTATGTCCCGTGAAAGGTTTTCCACAACGGATTTTCCCCAACCTAATGCTGTCTGTTGCTCGGTAATCCGTTTACCGACTTCCCAGTATAAGGCTATCATTTCCTTGTTTACAGCCTTTAATGCTTCATACTGGGCAGACCTGATACGGGCGGTTATCTCATTTTTGAAATTGAGATATTCGGGGGATAATATAGAATTGTTTTTCTCTGTCATATTCTGTATGTATGATAACTGATTGCAAAGTTATGTTTTTCTTTGGATTAAGTAATGGACTGCTTCTGTTTTATCGCTTCTTTTTTCATCCTACCCGGACAAATCGGGACAGCGCAGGACAAATGCGGACACTCCTTTCTGCCTATCCAAATATAGCATATTTAGTGGCTACCTTTGGGCGGGACTATTCCCGTAACCACTAAAATTCCAATTATTTATGGCAAACAGAATGACCCCGCCCACAGAGGGGCAGGAAAAAGACGTGCTGCTGGTCTTGGATAAACAGCAGGGCAAGGTGAGTGCCGTTAAGGGTATCGACAAGGAGGGCAATTTGCAGACCGTGCCGCCGACACATGGCGGCGAGTTCATGCAGGTGGACAAGAACAGCGATGTGTTCAGCAACTTCATTTCCAACTTCTACCGCAAGTATCAGGACACTTCCGGGCTGGAACTGTTCAGCGTCAAGGCTTCCGAAGCGGAGCGGGACGCAAAGGCAATCGAGGACAACCACCGCAACCCTACACCGGAGGGTGACAAGCGGGCTGAAATGCTTCGAGTTCCGAAGCCCGACTTCCACGAGTTCAAGCAGGGCTACCGCTTCGACCCGGCAAAAATCGACTGGGAGAACCTGAAAAAAGTCGGCATCACCGCCGACACCCTGAAAAACACGAAAGACTTCGACCGGGTGATGCGTGGCTACAAGTCCCGCAACATCTACACCGTTTCGGGGACGGTAGGCGGCTTTTACCTCAAACCTACCGATGTCAAGCTCTCTTTCTATCAGGCAAAGGACGGTACGGTAGTACCCAAGCTGCATGGCGTACAGCAGGATGAAAAGCTGTTGCAACGCCCGTTCCATGAACACGACTTCACCAAGCAGGAACAGGGCAACTTGCAGGGTACTGGCAACTTGGGCGGCATCGCACAAATCAAAGACCCGAAAAGCGGCGAACAAATCCCCGTGTTCGTCAGCCGGGACAGGTACACGCACGAACTGGAATACATGCGGGCAGACAAATGGAAATGCCCCGATACAATCTGTAACGTGAAAGTCAGCCCGGAACAGAAAGCCGCCTTTGAAGCCGGGCAAGCGGTCAAAATGGAAAACCTGCAATTCAGGGACGGCACGAAGCGCAGTGCCTATCTACAGGTCAGCGCAGTGGAGCGTGGCTTGGAGTTCCTGCCCCGTGCCGCCGTCCAGTTCTTACAGCAGGGACAGCAGCAAGTAGCCGGGCTAAAGGACGGGCAGGGCGTTGAGTTCAACGGTCATGTGCAGTCCGGCGCACAGGGCAAATCCCCCGACAAGGTGCAGCCGAAAGACGTTACCCCCGCCGCCGAGAGCCGGACGCAGGTAGCGGTCAATTCGGGGGGCAAGACCAACGAAGCCACCAAGCAGGGCAAAGAGCCGTTGAAACAGGGTCAGGACAAGCCCACCGCCAAGCAGAAAGAGAAGCAGGAGAAAGCGCAGGACAAGAGCCTGAAAGCTGACAAGCCCAAGAAGTCCAGAGGAATGAAAATGTAATATCCACCATTAAAAAGTAAAGAATTATGATTGCATTGATAGCAGAGAAGCCCAGCGTGGCAAAAGACATCGCCCGCATCATCGGAGCGACACAGAAGAATGACGGTTATCTTTCCGGCAACGGGTATATGGTGACATGGGCGTTCGGCCACTTAATCCAGCTTGCCATGCCGGAAGCCTACGGCGTGGCGAACTTCCGCAGGGAGAGCCTGCCCATACTGCCGCCCGATTTCCAGCTAATCCCCCGTCAGGTGAAAGCCGAGAAAGGCTACAAGGCAGCCCCCGGCGTGTTGAAACAGTTGAAAGTGATTAAAGAGGTATTCGACCAGTGCGACAAGATTATTGTAGCAACCGATGCCGGACGTGAGGGCGAATTGATACACCGTTACATCTATAACTATTTAGGCTGTACCAAGCCCTTTGTACGCCTGTGGATAAGCAGCCTTACCGACAGGGCAATCCGTGAGGGGCTGGACAACTTGCAGCCGGGAGAGCGTTACGATAACCTCTACCTTTCTGCCAAGTCCCGCAGCGAAGCCGACTGGCTGATAGGGATAAACGCCACCCAAGCGTTGAGCGTGGCAGCCGGGCAGGGCGTGTTCTCACTGGGTAGGGTGCAGACACCCACGCTCGTGATGATATGCAACCGCTATTTGGAAAACAAGAACTTTGTCCCGACCAAGTTTTGGCAACTCAAAGCCGATACCGCCAGCGGTAGAATCAGTTTCACCGCCCAATCTACCGCCAAGTGGGAGCAGCAACCCGAAGCCATAGCCGCCCTGCAACGGGTAAAGGATGCCGGGCAGCTTGCGGTGAAGTCCGTTGAAAGGAAAGAAACCAGCCAAGAACCGCCCCTTTTGTATGACCTTACCACGCTACAAAAGGAAGCGAACACGAAACTGAACTTTTCGGCGGACAAGACCCTTTCCATAGCGCAAAGCCTGTACGAAAAGAAAGTGATGTCATACCCCCGAACCGGGAGCCGCTATATCCCGGAGGACGTTTTTGATGAAATGCCGGAACGTGTCGCCCTGCTGGAGCAATACCCCCGCTTTGCCGGATATGCCGCCGGATTGAACGGCGTAACGCTGAACCGCCGTAGTGTGAATGACGGCAAAGTGACCGACCACCACGCCTTAATCGTGACTGAAAACCTGCCCGGTGAACTCTCCAAAGACGAACGGGCGGTTTACGAACTGGTAGCCGGGCGTATGCTGGAAGCCTTTTCGGGCAGGAGCGTGAAAGACGTAACCACCGCTGTGCTATCTGCCGGAGATACTGACTTCACGGTGAAAGGGTCGGTGATGAAAGAAGCTGGGTGGCGTGCCGTGTTCGGCGAGCAGGAAACGGGAGAGGATGAAGAAACCGCCAGCCTGCCGCCACTCCAAAAGGGCGAAAACCTGCCTATTTCCAACGTGGAACTGTTGGAGAAACAGACCAAGCCGAAACCGCTGCACACGGAAAGCAGCCTGCTTGCTGCAATGGAAAACGCAGGCAAGGAACTGGAGGATGCCGAACTGAAAGCCAGCTTGAAAGATGCCGGGATAGGTACACCCGCCACCCGTGCGGCGATTATCGAAACGCTGTTCGCCCGCCAGTACATCGTGCGTGAGAAGAAGAACCTTGTACCCACCGACAAGGGGCTTGCCGTTTACAGGATTGTCAAGGACAAGAAGATTGCCGATGTCGAAATGACGGGTATGTGGGAAACCGCCCTTTCCAAGATAGAAGCGGGAAACATGGATGCCGACACGTTCCGAAAGGGTATCGAGGTGTACGCAGCGCAAATCACGGCGGAACTGCTTTCGGTACAATTATCTGTTGCGGGCAGTGAAACCTGTCCCTGCCCCAAATGCAATAATGGGCGCATCCTGTTCTACCCGAAAGTGGCGAAGTGTTCCAACGTGGACTGTACGCTTACCATATTCCGCAACAAGTGCGACAAGCAGCTTTCCGACAAACAAATTGTCGAGCTGGTGACGAAACGCAAGACCGGGCTAATCAAGGGCTTCAAGGGCAAGAACGGCAAGGCTTTCGATGCTTCGCTGGTACTGGACGAACAGTTCAATGTCACCTTTTCATTCCCCGAAAAGAAAGCGAAACCGAAGAAATAGCCTATCTTTGCCACTGAAATTTCATTGTAATAGGTTTTACGACTTATAATAATTGAAATTTTAGTGGTTGCGCCCGGTGGGAACCGGGCGCATTTTTTATACGCTCCCGCCAAACAGGTAGGTCGAACAGACCACCCCGTTATCCAGCACCCTGCTTTCCGAGAGCTTCCACAGCGAGCCGGATGTTTCCCCGACAAAACCGATGCCTTTGCCCGCCATGACCGGGACGGTGTAGATTGTCAGGCTGTCCAGCAGTCCGGCTTTAATCAATGAAGTAAGCAGCTTGCCGCCACCCACCACCAGCATGTCGGTTTCCTGTTTCAGTTCATAAACCCTTTGCAGCGGTTCTTCGGTCAGGAACTCCACCCCGCAGTCCGGTGTAACGTTGGTGTCGTAGTGTGACACCACAAAAGACCGTTTGCTTTTGTGCGGCCACCCGCCCCAGTGTTCAAAGATGTAGTTATAGGTGTTCGCCCCCATTAGCAAGCTATCAACAACCATATAATGCTTGCCAATGATAGTTTTTACTTCATCGGGTAACCAATCCAGTTCTTGGTCTAAAGTGGCTGTATGCCCGTCAAGAGATACGGCGATGTGCGCTTTAATTTGTTTCATCTTGTTAGGTATTAAACAGTTTAATAATCCGCATTTAACTGTCCACCAATATCCTAAAAAAGAAGCGTGACCTTACACTGCTTCAAAGCGAGGTACTGGCATACCCAAATGAGGAAACAGGCAAGACCACGCTATGATAAAACATAGCATATCCTGCGCTGAATATCCCCTCATTTTGAAAAGTGCCAGTTTTCGCTTTGGGACGTTCGGCGAACGTATATGTTATATATAAAGACGAAATCACAACCGAGGCTGTTCAATCGCCGTTATTTTCTTATGTTACTTTTGCAAAAGTAGTAAAAATCACTGGAATAACCTTGTAAATAGTAGAAATCCTGCCGTGTTATCACAACAGGGCAGGACACAAGCACCTAAAATTACACAAGACCCATACGCCTACGGGCGGCTTGTGTTCCATTGAAGATTATATGAACCGATGACAAAACAGCTTTGGTTCGCCGTGTCTTTGGTGATGATGTCCCTTTCCCGCATGAAGCGGATATAGCTCTTTGCGGTACGTTCCTTGATGTCCAAGACCTGCTGCAACTGCTCGCAAAGGTCTATGTAGGTAATGCGTGTCTGCCGCCCGAAGATGTCCCGTGCGACATTCACCAGTTCTCTTTCCTTGCGCTTCTCCTTTTCCTTACGGGGCTTGTAATTTGCAAATTTTCTTGTGCCTTTTTTTAGAAAAGTTAAATATGCCACAGAATACACCAGTAACTAAGGTTTCATAAGTTCGTTTCTCGTTTGAAAATCGTCTGCCTGTTTTCTAACCGGTAGCTACTACCGGTGAACTTGATGACTTCACATCGATAAAGCAGCCTGTCAAGCAGAGCGCTGGCAAGGATTTCATCATTCAATGTTTCTACCCATTCTGTAGGTGCCTTGTTGGTTGTAATGATGATGGATGTCTTCTCATGTAGGGTGTTTATCAGGTTGAAGAAGGCAGTTGCTTCCTCTCTTTTCACAGGAAACAGCATGATATCATCTATTGCCAGCAGCTGTGCGCGCAGAATCTTGTTATAAGTCATCATGGCCGGAGTT
>ERZ1673746.1829-NODE-1829-length-12948-cov-3.744047_pt1 | contig 12948 bp, 9 predicted proteins | sample MGYA00580205_ERZ1673746 | MGnify/ENA primary metagenome ERZ1673746 (study PRJEB41218, sample SAMN15661771) | gut metagenome | host: Homo sapiens | place: Canada: London | collected 2015-08-20/2019-03-30 | study: EMG produced TPA metagenomics assembly of...
CTGGCCGCCGCCGGGGCGGCCACGGCGGTGAGCCGCCGGAACAGGGGCCACTGCAGCCGCAGGTGGCGTCTGTCCAGGAAGAGCGCCTGCCGCCGGTCGAACAGCAGATACAGGCAGACGGGCACGATGACGGCGTTGCCCGCCGCGGTGGCCAGGCCCGCGCCGAACACCCCCAGCCCCAGGACGCGCACATTGACGGCGGTGAGGACGATGTTGAGCATTACGGCGCTCACCGAGAGCACCACCGGGGTCACCGTGTCCCCCTGGGCCTGGCGGATGGCCTGGAATGCGGCAAAAATGAAGGTAAATGTCAGTTCAAAGGAGCGCACCCGCAGATAGGACACGCTGCACGCCAGCACATCCCCGGACGCTCCCATCAGAGCCATGACCCCCGGCGCAGCCAGATACAGCAGCAGGTTGAGGACGGCCCCCAGCACCACCGACACCAGGAGCAGCACCCCGGCGTTATCCCGGGCCCGCTCCCGCTCTCCGGCACCCAAAAGCTGGCTGACCACCGCCACCCCCGCCACGCCGAAGCCCGCCTGGAAGGAGGCGAAGATATTCAGCAGGGGCCAGGACAGCGAAACGCCCGCCTGGGCGGCCACGGAGTTGGCGATCTGGCCGATGAAATAGGTGTCCACCAGCTCGTTGAAGGCCTTCATAAAGTTGGCCCCGAACACCGGCAGAGCCAGAATCAGAAAGGCCTTGTACAAATTGGGCTCCCGGAGCAGCAGCTCCGTCCGGTCACGCCTTTGTTTCACCGAATCCACTCGTTTCTTCTCAGAATGTACCCGTCCATTATAATGCGGAACACGTCCCGCCGCAAGCCATGAACATTCAATTTCATCTTGCAATTTTCCGGCCGATGTGGTATAAATGCAAGATAGAAACGCTGAGAACGGGAAAATAGCGCACAGTTCGTCAGGCAGAGAGGGACGGTCACCGGCTGAAAGCCGCCCCATGAGGAACGCGCTTGGTTCGCCCGGGAGCGGCCGCGGGGAAAGACGCGGACGGGTTCCATCCGTTATGGTGGTTGAAGTGTCTGCGCCCGGGACCGGGGCGTGGAAATGCGGGTGGTACCGCGGAAGGCTTGCCTTTCGTCCCTCTTTGGGGATGGGGGGCATTTTTTGTTGCTTATCTTACGCAAAGGAGCTGCGAATATGAAGGAAACACTGGAACAAATCCGGCGCGAGGCCCTCGCCGCCCTCAGTGAGACCAAGACGGCGGCCGACCTGGAGGCCCTGCGAGTCCGGTATCTGGGCAAAAAGGGTGAGCTCACCGCTCTGCTCAAGCAGATGGGCAAGCTCTCGGCCGAGGAGCGCCCCGTCATGGGTCAACTGGCCAACGAGGTGCGCGAGGCCCTCACCGAGGCCCTGGCCCGGCAGCAGACGGTGCTGGAGGCCGCCGCCCTCCACGCCCGGCTGGAGGCGGAGACTCTGGACGTCACCATCCCCGGCAAGCCCGTCGAGGTGGGCCACAAGCACCCCATGTATACCGTTCTGGACGAGATCAAGGACATTTTCATCGGCATGGGCTTCGATATTCTGGACGGCCCCGAGATCGAACAGGCCGAGTATAACTTCACCAAGCTCAACGCCCCGGAGGATCACCCCTCCCGGGACTGGACCGACACCTTCTATCTGACTGAGGACTCCTCCGTCCTGCTGCGGAGCCAGACCTCCCCCATGCAGATTCGGGCCATGGAGACCCGCGAACTGCCCATCCGCATCATCTCCCCCGGCCGGGTGTACCGCAAGGACGAGGTGGACGCCACCCACTCCCCTATGTTTCACCAGATCGAGGGTCTGGTGGTGGACAAGGGCATCACCATGGCCGACCTGAAGGGCACCCTGAACACCGTCATCCGGCAGATCTACGGCCCCGACACCCAGACCCGCTTCCGTCCCCATCACTTCCCCTTCACCGAGCCCTCCTGCGAGGTGGACATCCAGTGCCACAAGTGCGGCGGCAAGGGCTGCCCCACCTGTAAGGGCGAGGGCTGGATCGAGGTGCTGGGCGCCGGCATGGTCCACCCCAAGGTGCTGCGCAACTGCAACGTGGACCCCGACGTGTACTCCGGCTTCGCCTTCGGCTTCGGTCTGGAGCGGCTGGCCCTGGGCCAGTTCAAGATCAGCGACATGCGCCTGATCTTTGAAAACGATGTCCGGTTCCTCAGCCAGTTTTAAGTGAAAGGAGAGTGTTGAACCATGCAGTTGTCCCGTAAATGGCTGAATGAATTTGTTCCGATTGATGCAAACGACCACGATTTTTCCGAGGCTATGACGCTCTCCGGCTCCAAGGTGGAGTCCGTGGCGGACCTGAGCCAGGAGCTGAAAAACGTGGTGGCGGGCCGCATCCTCCGGATGGACCGCCATCCCGATTCCGACCACATGTGGGTCTGCCAGTTGGATGTGGGCCAGGACGAGCCCGTCCAGATCGTCACCGGCGCGTGGAACATCCACGTGGGTGACCTGGTCCCCGTGGCCCGGCACAAATCCCTGCTCCCCGGCGGGGTCAAGATCGAAAAGGGCAAGCTGCGGGGGGTGCCCTCCAATGGGATGCTCTGCTCCCTGAAGGAGCTCAACCTCACCGCCGCCCACGACTATCCCTACGCCGTCATCCGGGCCGCCGCCCTGCTGAACGACTACAAGCCCCTGGACCCGGCCAAGCCCTCCATCCCGGCGGACGCGGCCCCCGGACACAAGATGTTCGGCAAGGTCATTGCCGCCCAGGTCGCCGCCATCGAGGGCGACGGCTTTACCTATACCGTCCGCCTCAACACCGGCGACGGTGAGGCGGAGGCCGTAACCGGCTGCCAGAACATCCACGCGGGCGATTGGGTGGCCTATGACACCGCCAAGGGCCACATCTGCACCCTGGCCGACCTCCACGCCGACCAGAAGGAATTCCCCCACTGCATCGAGGACGGTATCTGGGTCCTCCACGAGCAGGGCGTGCAGCCCGGCGACGACATGGCCGCCGTCATCGGCTACGACGACCACGTAGTGGAGTTTGAGATCACCCCCAACCGGCCCGACTGCCTGTCCGTCATCGGCCTGGCCCGGGAGGCCGCCGCCACCTTCGGCAAGGAGCTGAAGCTCCATACCCCCGAAATCAAGGGCTGCGGCGGCTCCATCGCCGAGCTGGTGGATATTGACATTGAGGACGGGGACCTCTGTCCCCGGTACACCGCCCGCATGGTGAAAAATGTAAAGATTAAGCCCTCCCCCGCCTGGATGCGGGAGCGGCTGCGCAACTCCGGCGTGCGGCCCATCAACAACATCGTGGACATCACCAACTACGTCATGCTGGAGTATGGCCAGCCTATGCACGCCTTTGACTTCTCCTGTGTGGAAGGCGGGCACATCGTCGTCCGCACCGCCCGGGAGGGGGAGTCCATCCAGACCCTGGACGGCAAGGACCACGCCCTGACCACATCCATGCTGTGCATCTGCGACGAGCACCGGCCGGTATGTGTGGCCGGCGTCATGGGCGGCGCCAACTCCGAGATCGTGGGCGACACCGCCATGGTCCTGTTTGAGTCGGCCAACTTCAACGGCGCCTCCGTCCGCCGCACCGCCACCGCCCTGGGGATGCGCACCGACGCCTCCTCCCGGTATGAAAAAGGTCTGGACCCCATGAACACCATGAAGGCCGTCCAGCGGGCCTGTGAGCTGGTGGAGCTGCTGGAAGCCGGCGAGGTGGTGGACGGCGTGCTGGACGTGATCGCCAGGGACGCCGCCCCCGTCACCGTAAAGCTGGAGCCGGAGAAGATCAACGCCCTGCTGGGCACCGACGTGTCCGAGGCGGAGATGCGCCGCATCCTGCTGTCCCTGGGCTTCGGCCTGGAGGGAGACACCATCCTGGTCCCCTCCTGGCGCAGCGACGTGGAGCACTACTCCGACATCGCGGAGGAGGTGGCCCGGTTCTACGGCTACAACAAGATCCCCAACACCCTCATGCGGGGGGCCACCGTCCGGGGCGGCTACACCCCGGAGCAGCAGGCCGAGCGCACCGCCGGGCTGCTGTGCCGCACGGCCGGGTACGATGAAATCATCACCTATTCCTTCATCAGCCCCGCGTATTACGATAAGATCGACCTGCCCGCCGATTCCCCCCTGCGCACCTCCATGCGCATCCTGAACCCCCTGGGAGAGGACACCTCCATCATGCGCACCACCACCCTGCCCTCCATGCTGGAGATCCTGGCCCGGAACTACAACTTCCGCAACAAGTCCGCCAAGCTCTACGAGCTGGGCAGGACCTACTTCGCCAAAAACGACGGCTCCGGCATGGCCGACGAGCCCAAGGTCCTCTCGCTGGGCGCCTACGGCGCCGACATGGACTTCTTTGCCCTGAAGGGGGCGGTGGAGGCCGTGCTGGCCGGGCTGCGCATTCCCAGCGTCCGCTTCGCGGCCGAGAAGGAGAACCCCTCCTACCACCCCGGCCGCTGCGCGAAGGTTTACAGCGGCAGCACGCTGCTGGGCGTGCTGGGGCAGATCCACCCCCATGTGGCCGCCAACTATGGCGTGGACTGCCCGCTCTACGCCGCCGAGCTCGCCTTCGGCGCTCTCTACCGGAGTATGGGCCCCCTGCCCGTCTATCAGCCTCTGCCCAAGTTCCCTGCGGTGGCCCGGGATATCGCGGTGGTCTGCGGCAAGGACGTCCCCGTGGGCGAGCTGGCCGACTGCATCCGCCGGGGGGCCAAGGGCCTGCTGAAGGACGTGGCTCTGTTCGACATCTACACCGGCCCCGGCATCCCCGAGGACAAAAAGAGCGTGGCCTTCAACCTGACCCTCCGTTCCGACGAGCGCAGCCTCACCGCCGCCGAGGCGGACGAGGACGTCAAGAGCATCTTGGCGCTGCTGCAAACCGAGCTGGGCGCGACGCTGCGCTGAGGCAGGCTGCCGCACGGCTGGAGGAATATTTCGTCCCAAAATGGGCATCTTAATTCTTCATAAATTTTGTGTGCGGCCTCTTTACACCACCGGCAAATTCAGTTACAATAGGGAAAACGGCACAGGGAGGTGTTTCCGACATGCAGGAACAATTGGACTTCACCAGAAAGTTCAGCTTGAATCAGGACCGTGGCGACGAAATCAAGGCCATTTTGACCTCGGTTTACAACTCGCTTCAGGAGAAGGGCTATAACCCCATCAACCAGATCGTCGGTTACATCCTCTCCGAGGACCCCACCTATATCACCAACTATAACAACGCACGCTCCCTCATCCGCAAGCTGGACCGGGACGAGCTGCTTCAGGAGCTGGTGAAAAAGTATCTGGCCGGCTGAATTGTCGTCAAAAAGAGCTGGAAGGCATCGCCTTCCAGCTCTTTTTCTTGTCTGTGAAAGTCAGTTTTTCTCTCCCATCAGCAGGAACATGACCGCCTTCTGGGCGTGGAGCCGGTTCTCCGCCTCGTCGAAGATCTCCCCGGCGTGGGCCTCGAACACCTCCGCCGTGATCTCCTCCCCCCGGTGGGCGGGCAGACAGTGCTGCACCATGGCGCCGGGGTGGGCCACAGCCATCAGCGCTTCGTTGACCTGATAGACGCCGCCGAAGGCGGCCTCCCGCTTGGCCTTCTCCCCCTCCTGGCCCATGGAGGCCCATACGTCGGTGATGATCACGTCGGCGTCTTTGGCGGCCTGCTTCGGGTCGCGGCACAGGGCAAACCCGGCGCCGGTGACGGTCTTGGCAAAGTCCAGCACCCGGGGGTCGGGATCATAGCCCGCAGGACAGGCCACGGACACGTCCATACCGCACTTCAGGCCGCCCACGATCAGAGAGTTTGCCATGTTATTGCCGTCCCCGATAAAGCACAGCTTCAGCCCCTCCAGCCGGGTCATCTTTTCCCGGATGGTCATCAGGTCGGCCAGCACCTGGCAGGGGTGTGCAAAGTCGGTCAGGCCGTTGATGACGGGGATGGAGGCGTACTTGGCCAGCTCCTCCACCTCGTCCTGACCGTAGGTGCGGATCATGATGCCGTCGCAGTAGCGGGAGAGCACCCGGGCGGTGTCCTCGATGGGCTCGCCCCGGCCGATCTGGCTCTCCTTGCCGGAGAGGAACAAGGCGTGGCCGCCGAGCTGGTACATCCCCACCTCGAAGGACACCCGGGTCCGGGTGGAGTTTTTTTCAAAGATCATGGCCAGAGTCTTGCCCTGGAGATAGTTGTGGGTCAGGCCGTGCTTCTGGTTGTACTTCATCTGGTCGGCCACGTTGAGGATCTTGGTGATGTCCTCCCGGGTCAGGTCCAGCAGCTTGAGCAAATCCTTCTTCATTTCTCACACCTCTTTCAGGGTCTTTTCCAAAATCTCCAGTCCCTTGTCCATCTCCGCCTGGGTGATGGTCAGCGGGGGCAGGAAGCGCAGGGCGGGGCCGGCGGTGAGCACCAGCAGGCCGTTTTCGATGAGCTTGGCGGCCAGCTCCTTGTTGGTCTTGTCCCCCTTGACCTCCACACCGATCATCAGGCCCAGGCCGCGGGTGGCCCCCAGACAGGGCAGGGCCATGGATGCGATAGCATTGCGGATATACCGGCCCTTGTCAGTAGCGGCGGAGATGGTATCCTCGTCCAGCACGTCCAGCACCGCCAGGGCCGCCGCGGCGCACACCGGATTGCCCCCGAAGGTGGAGCCGTGGGTGCCCGGCCCCAGCACGTCCCGGCACTTGTCGCTGGCCAGGAAGCCGCCCATGGGCAGGCCCCCGGCGATCCCCTTGGCAAAAGACACCGCGTCGGGCAGGATGCCGTACTGCTGGTAGCAGAACAGGGTGCCGGTGCGGCCAATGCCGGTCTGGACCTCGTCGATGAGCAGCAGCCAATCCCGCTCGGCGCACAGCACCGCCAGATCGTGGACAAAACCCTGGTCCAGCGGGTAGACGCCGCTCTCCCCCTGGACCAGCTCCATCAGGACGGCGCACACGTCATGTCCCGCCACCTCGCTCACCCCATCCATGGTGGGGGCGGCGTAGCGGAAGCCGTCGGGAAAGGGGAAGAAATAGTTGTGGAACACCTCCTGGCCGGTGGCGGCCAAGGTGTTCAGCGTCCGGCCGTGGAAGGACTGCTTTAGGGTCAGAACGGTGCCCCGGCCCTTGCCGTACTTGTCAAAGCTGTACTTCCGGGCCAGCTTGATGAGCCCCTCGTTGCCCTCCGCGCCGGAGTTGCCGAAAAACACGTTGGACATGCCCGCGCGCTGGCACAGCACCTTGGCCAGCCGGGCGCAGGGCTCGGTGTAGAACAGATTGGAGATATGCCCCAGCTTCATGGCCTGCTCCATGATGGCCTCCGTCCACCTGGGATGGGCGCAGCCGATGGAGTTGACCCCGATGCCGCTGGAAAAGTCGATGTAGCTCCGGCCCAGGGCGTCGTACAAGGTGGCGTTCTCCCCGTGGTCCACATCCACCGGGAAGCGGCCGTAGGTATGCATCACATACTGGTCGTCCAGAGCCTTGAGTTCCTGAAAATCCATGGTTTCACCTCACAGCAGCATGGTGCCGATGCCGGAATCGGACAGCAGCTCGATCAAAATGGAGTGGGGGATGCGCCCGTCCAGGATAATGGTGTTCTTCACGCCGGAGCGCACGGCCTCCACGCAGCAGTCCACCTTGGGGATCATCCCCCCCTGGATCACCCCGTCCTTCACCAGGCCGGGGACCTGGGACAGCCCCACCTCGGGGATGAGGGTGTCCTCATCCTTGGGGTCCCGGAGCAGGCCCCGCACGTCGGTGAGCAGGATCAGCTTCTCAGCGTGGAGGGCTACCGCCAGCTTGGCGGCGGCGGTGTCGGCGTTGATGTTGTAGGCGGTCTCCCCGTCTACTCCCTGGGCCACGGTAGAGACCACGGGAATATAGCCCACCGCCAGGGCGTCGTTGACGACGGCGGGGTCTACCTGGACCACCTCGCCCACCAGACCGTATTTCTCATCCAGCTTCCTGGCCTGGAACAGCCCAGCGTCCATGCCGCACAGGCCCAGGGCCCGGCCCCCCATGCGGTTGAGGGTGGCCACCAGATCCTTGTTCACCTTGCCGCACAGCACCTGCTGCACCACATCCATGGTCTCCTGGTCCGTGTAGCGCAGGCCGTCCACGAATTCGGACGGCTTGCCCAGGCGCTTGAGCATATCGGTGATCTCGGGGCCGCCGCCGTGGACCACCACCACCCGGATGCCCACCAGGTGGAGCAGGATAATGTCGCTGATGACGGCCCGGCGCAGCTCCTCCGAGATCATGGCGTTGCCGCCGTATTTGACCACGATGGTCTTGCCGTAGTATTTCTGGATATAGGGCAGCGCCTCGGCCAGCACCTGGGCGCGCTCCACGTGGGAACTGGACATGTAACAGGACTCCTTTGTCTGACAGTGGGATCAGGTGCGGTAATCACCGTTGATTTTCACATATTCATAGGTCAGGTCGCAGCCCCAGCAGGTGGCCTGGTGCTCCCCCTCGTGGAGGTCCACCTCGATGACCACCTCGTCCTGACTGAGGATGCTCTTGGCCTGATCTTCGTCGAAATCCAGGCCCGCCCCTTGCCGGCAGACGGTCACCTCGCCTACCACGGAGCGGAAGGTGACATCCACGAACTCAGGGCGGAAGGGGGCCTTGGAGTAACCCATGGCGCACAGGACCCGGCCCCAGTTGGCGTCGGCGCCGAACATGGCGGCCTTCACCAGGGAGGAGCCCACCACCGCCTTGGCCAGGCGCTCGGCGCTCTCCTCGCTGCGGGCATCCATTACCGTACAGGTCACCAGACGAGAGGCCCCTTCACCGTCGGCGGCGATGCTGCGGGCCAGCTCGGTACAGATCTCGCTAAGGGCCTTGGAAAACACGGTGTAGTTGTCGTCCTTCCACTCGATGAGGGGATTTTCCGCCATGCCATTGGCCAGGATGACGCACATATCGTTGGTGGAGGTGTCCCCGTCCACGGTGACCCGGTTGAAGGTGCGGGGCACGATATCATGGAGGGCATCCTGGAGCATTTCCTGGGTAATGGCGCAGTCGGTGGTGAGGAAGCACAGCATGGTGCCCATGTTGGGGTGGATCATACCGGAGCCCTTGGCGATGGCGCCGATGGTCACCTTCTGTCCTCCGATGGCCACGGTGACGGCCAGCTCCTTTTTCACCGTGTCGGTGGTCATGATGGCGTTGGCCGCGTCGCCGGAGCCGCTGCGGGACAGGGCGGCAGCGGCGGCGGGGACGCCCTGGGCAATGGCGGCGATGTTCAGGGTTTGGCCGATCACGCCGGTGGATGCCACCACGAAGTCGGCGGCCTTCAGCCCGGTGGCGGCGGCGGCCAGAGCGCACATCTCCTCGGCGTTCTCATGGCTCATGGGGCAGCAGGCGTTGGCGTTGCCCGAATTGGCGATGATGCCCTGGGCCACGCCGTTTTCCAGGTGGTCCATGGTCACATACAGGGGGGCCGCCTTCACCCGGTTGAGGGTATACATGGCGGCGGCGGCGCACTCCTTTTCCGAGACGATGAGGGCCAGGTCCTTTTTCTGGTCCAGCACCTCGGGCCGTCCGCTCTTGGGGGGCTGGTTGCCGTCGCCCTTGCCCTTCTTGACCCCGCAGTGGATGCCGGAGGCCTGAAAGCCCCTGGGTGCGGTCACGCCGCCAGGAATCATTTTCATTGGTCAGCACTCCTTTTTCCGGATGGTTTCTTTCATTCTACCGCCAATCCGGCGGTCTCGTCAAACCCCAGCATCAGATTCATGTTCTGCACGGCGGCGCCGGAGGCCCCCTTGCCCAGATTGTCGAAGCGGGCGGTCAGCATGGTCTGCTCCTCGTGGCCGCACACCGTGATCTCCAGCCGGTCGGACCCGGCCAGGGCATTGGCCGACAGCCGGGGCGTCGTACCGCCGAAGGGGGCCACGCTTACCAGTTTCTGCCCCTCGTAGTAGGCCGAGAGCATGTCGCAGAGGTCCTCCGCCGTGGGGTTTCCCCGTAGCAGGCGGTTGTGCAGGAGCACCGAGGTGGCCATCCCCTGGTAGATATCCCCCAGAATGGGGGAAAAGACCGGGGGAACCTTCAGTCCCGCCACCTTCTGCATCTCGGGCAGATGCTTGTGCTTCAGGCTGAGGCCGTAGATGTTGGGGGCGTCCAGGGACGCAGCCCGGTCCGCCGCCTCGTATTCCGCAATCATCTTCCTGCCGCCGCCGGAGTAGCCGGTGAGAGAGTAGCAGGCCACCGGATAGTCGGGGGGCAGGACCCCCATGGCCACCAGGGGGGCGGCGGTAGACAGAAAGCCGGTGGCGTGACAGCCGGGGTTGGCCACCCGTTTGGCGTGCCGGACCCGCTCCCGCTGGCCAGCCAGCAGCTCGGGGAAGCCGTAGACCCAGCCGGGGGCGGTGCGGTGGGCGGTGGAGGCGTCCACCACCCGGGTGTTCTCGTTTTCGATGAGCGCCACCGCCTCCACGGCGGCGGCGTCTGGCAGGCACAGGAACACCAGATCGGCCGCGTTCAGGAGACGCTTGCGCTCGGCGGTGTCCTTGCGCTTGTCCGGGTCAATGCGCAGCAGCTCGATGTCGTCCCGGGCTCCCAGGCGCTCGTAGATCTGCAGGCCGGTGGTGCCCTCCTGGCCGTCAATGTATAGTTTCGGTTTCATCCTACCACGCTTCCTTTGTCCTGCTGGGCGGCGGGCTCAAGCCCGCGCGTCCACGAACTTCTGAATGTTCTCGATCTGCATTTTAACCGACTCAGGGGACGGGCCGCCGTAGACCTTCCGGCCGCCCACGCAGGTTTTCAGCTCCAGGGCCTGGTACACGTCGGGGCCGAAGGCGCCGGAGACCGACTGGAAATCCTTCAGCGGCAGGGTATCCAGGGTATCCCCTGATTTGATGCACATGTTGACCAGCCGGCCCACGATCATATAGGCGTCCCGGAAGGGCATGCCCTTGCGCACCAGGTAATCGGCGCAGTCGGTAGCGTTGATGAAGCCGCCCGACGCCGCCCGGGCCATGTTCTTGGGCCGGACGGTGAGGGTATCCAGCATGGCGGCGAACACCGGCAGGCACATCTCCACCGTGTCGATGGCGTCAAAGACGCACTCCTTGTCCTCCTGCATGTCCTTGTTGTAGGCCAGAGGCAGACCCTTCATCACGGTGAGCAGGGTTATCAGAGAGCCGTAGACCCGCCCGGTCTTGCCCCGGACCAGCTCGGCTACGTCGGGGTTTTTCTTCTGCGGCATGATGGACGAGCCGGTGGAGTAGGCGTCGTCCAGCTCCACGAACTTGAACTCCCAGGAGCACCAGAGGATCAGCTCCTCGGAGAACCGGGACAGGTGCATCATCAGCAGGGAGCAGGCGGAGAGGAACTCGATGGCGTAGTCCCGGTCGGAGACCGCATCCATGGAGTTGTCCACGGGTTTCCGGAAGCCCAGGGCGCCGGCGGTCTGGAACCGGTCCACCGGATAGGTGGAGGTGGCCAGCGCGCCTGCCCCCAGGGGGCACTCGTCCATCCGCTCCAGGCAGTCCTCAAATCGGGTCACGTCCCGCTTGAGCATATTGGCGTAGGCCATCATGTAGTGGGCAAAGGTGGTGGGTTGGGCCCGCTGGAGGTGGGTATAGCCGGGCATCACGGTCTCCAGATTGGCCTCTGCCTTCTTGAGCAGCACCTTCTCCAGGTCCAGGATCATGCCGATGATGACGGGGATCTGCTTTTTCACATAGAGGCGGAAGTCTACGGCCACCTGGTCGTTCCGGCTGCGGGCGGTGTGCAGGCGCTTGCCCGTGTCGCCGATACGGTTGGTGAGCATGACTTCAATGTTCATGTGGATGTCCTCGTTATCGTCAGAGAACTCCACGCCGCCGGCGTCGATGTCGGCCAGGATGGCCTTCAGACCGTCGATGATCTTTTCCGCCTCATGCTCCTCGATGATGCCCTGCTTGCCCAGCATGGCGGCGTGGGCGATGGAGCCGGCGATGTCCTCCCGGTACATCCTCGCGTCAAAAGAGACGGAGGAATTGAAGTCGTTGACTAAGCTATCGGTCTCTTTCTGGAACCGGCCTGCCCAAAGTTTCATATTGATTGCTCCTTATGCGAATATATAGGTATGGCGGGGGCAAGCCCCCGCCCTACCGGTGTGTCATGTCTTTTTACTTCAGCTTCCCCTGCTCCCGCAGCGCCTGGACGGTGTCCGGCAGACCCCACAGATTGATGAACCCCGTGGCGTCGTCCTGGTTGTAATCGCTCTCCTCGAAGGTCACCAGATTCTCGGAATACAGGGTGTCGGGCGAGGTGACGCCGGCGGTGATGATGTTGCCCTTGTAAAGCTTGAGCTTCACCGTACCGGTGACATGCTCCTGCGTCTTGAGCGCAAAGGCGGACAGGGCCTCCCGCAGAGGGGTGAACCATTTGCCGTTGTAGACCAGATCAGCAAAGTCCACCGCCAGCTTCTGCTTCATGTGCTTGGTGTCCTTGTCGATGGTGATCATCTCCAGCACCTCGTGGGCCCGGTAGAGAATGGTGCCGCCGGGGGTCTCGTACACGCCGCGGTCCTTCATGCCCACCAGCCGGTTCTCCACGATGTCCAGCAGGCCGATGCCGTTGGCCCCGCCCAGTTCATTGAGCTTGCGGATGATGTCGCTGGCCTTCTTCTTCTCGCCGTCGATGGCCACCGGCCAGCCCTTCTCAAAGTCCAGGGTGACATAGGCAGCGGCATCGGGGGCCATGGCCGGGGAAACGCCCATCTCCAGGAAGCCGGGCTTGTCGTACTGGGGCTCGCTGGCCGGGTCCTCCAGGTCCAGGCCCTCATGGCTCAGGTGCCACAGGTTCTTGTCCTTGGAGTAGTTGGTCTCACGGCTGATCTTCAAGGGCACGTTGTGGGCCTCGGCGTAGTCGATCTCCTCGTCCCGGCCCTTGATGTCCCACTCCCGCCAGGGGGCGATGATCTTCATCTCGGGAGCGAAACGCTTGATGGCCAGTTCAAACCGGACCTGATCGTTGCCCTTGCCGGTACAGC
>ERZ1673746.1847-NODE-1847-length-12795-cov-12.724254_pt1 | contig 12795 bp, 10 predicted proteins | sample MGYA00580205_ERZ1673746 | MGnify/ENA primary metagenome ERZ1673746 (study PRJEB41218, sample SAMN15661771) | gut metagenome | host: Homo sapiens | place: Canada: London | collected 2015-08-20/2019-03-30 | study: EMG produced TPA metagenomics assembly of...
TAATTACTTACGGCCGAAACGCTTGTTGAAGCGCTCAACACGTCCGCCGGTGTCAACCAGCTTCTGCTTACCAGTGTAGAAGGGGTGGCACTTGGAGCAAACTTCGACGTGGATCTCGGGCTTGGTGGAACGAGTCTTGATGACGTTGCCGCATGCGCAGGTGATGGTGCAGTCAACGTAGTTCGGATGGATACCCTGTTTCATTCTTTTCACCTCATTTCTGGTTCTGACTTATTGGGGCCATATTATAAATGTATGTGCCCATCACAACCTTCAATATCGGCTACCCCGTCGAGCGGCCTTGGAAACGATTGCCTTACTATTATAGCACGATTCCGACAGAATGCAAGAGGAAAAATAAAGTTTTTAGCATACAAAAAGTCCCCTGCACTTTCATGCAGAGGACTTTAACGGTTTTACCTTACTCCGTCAGGCCATCAGTGGATGAACACAGGACCCAGCGGGTTGGTGATGGGGCTGACGTAGCCGCCCAGCAGCTTGGGGATCGCCAGGCTGATGTCGGGGATGAAGGTCAGCAGCAGCAGTGCAACGAACATGCACAGGTAGAACGGCAGGGTCGCCTTGACGACCTTTTCCATCGGGCGCTTTGCAACGGCAGAGCCGATGAACAGCACAGCGCCGACAGGAGGAGTCAGCAGGCCAATGCCGCAGTTCAGAACCACGATGATACCGAACTGGATGGGATCGATACCGATGGAGGTTGCGATGGGCAGCAGGATGGGAGTAGCGATCAGGATGATGGGAGCCATATCCATGATGCAGCCCAGAACCAAGATGATCAGGTCGATCAGCAGAGCGATGATGTAGGGGTTATCGGTGACGCTGGTGATGGCATTTGCAGCCAGATCCGGCACATGCAGCATGGTCAGGCAGTTGCCGAAGACTGCAGAGGTGGCGATCAGGATCAGCACGATGGACAGAGTGTTCACGCACTCATCCAGTGCATGCCAGACACCCTTCCAGTCCAGACCCTTGTAGACGAACACCGACACGAACAGAGAGTAGATAACTGCAATAGCTGCAGACTCGGTAGCGGTGAACACACCGCCAACAACGCCGAACACAACGATAATAACAGCGGCCAGTGCCCAGATGGAAGTGACCAGCTGCTTAACGAAGCCCTTGATGCTGAACGGAGAGCCCTTGGGGTAATTCTCCTTGACCGAGATGATGTAGGAACCGATCATCAGGACGATGGCCAGCAGAGCACCGGGCAGATAACCTGCCAGGAACAGGCTGCCGACCGAGATGCCGCCGGCAGTGGTGGCATAAATGACCATGTTGTGGCTCGGAGGAACCAGCAGACCCTCGCAGGAGGAGGTGATGGTAACAGCAGTGGAGAAGTCGGCATCGTAGCCCTGATCGACCATCATGGGGATCATGATGGAGCCGATGGAAGCGGTATCTGCAGATGCAGAACCGGAAATACCGCCGAAGAAGTAGGAAGCAACGATGTTGACCATTGCCATGCCGCCGCGCATCCAGCCCACGCAGGCATCAGCCAGAGCGATCAGCTTTTCAGAAATGCCGCCGGAGCCCATGAGTACGCCCATGGTGATGAAGAACGGCACGGCCATCAGGCTGAAGGAAGAGATGCCCTTGACCATCAGACGGCAGACATCGGTCAGTGCCTGACCCTGCACCATCATGCACAGCACGCTGGAAAGACCAACGGCGTATGCAATGGGGAAACGCAGGAAGATCATTACAAAGAAGCTGACAAGAAGGACAATGATTGCCAGTGTCTGAACTGTCATATTACACTTCCTCCTTTACAAAAATGCTCTTGATGTGGTTGTACAGTGCCTCGATCTCGAAGATGATCATGGCAACACCGGCCAGCGGCACCGGGAAGTACATCCAGAAGCGGCTCAGCCAGGGCATGGACACGTAGAAGCCGCGGCCGCCCAGAGTGGTGGCATAGTTCCAGCCGACCACCATCATGATGACACCCAGAATGCACACGGCAAGATCGGCCAGAATATCCAGCACCTTGACGGCGATCTTGGGCAGATACACGTCAAATGCGGTCATGCGGATATGGGCACCGCGGCGGATGGCCAGAGCAGCACTCAGCACGGCCATGTAGCTCATGCAGGTCAGCACAACTTCTTCCGACCATGCCGGGTCCGGGATGAACGAGACGTAACGACCGATGACCGACATGGTAGTGATGAGGATATCTGCGATCAGCAGCAGCTTGCAGATAAACAGGACCACTTTGTAGGTGATGTCGTACGCCGGCTTGATCTTATCCAAAGTGGTAAAGATTTTCGGCATATGAATTCCTCCATATAAAAACCCGGCAGGTCTGCGGGCGTATCCCGTAGTCCCCCGCCGGGCTATGTACTATCTCAGAACAGGAAAGGCTTTTTCAATTATGCCTTCATGTCCAGCAGCTGCTGATACAGCTCAGCCTGATCGGAGGTGTTCTCGCTGATGACCTTAGCGCAGGCCTCCTGCCAGGGTGCCTTGTCGTCAACATCCACAACGTTGCAGCCGGAGCTCTTCAGCTCATCCAGGACCTTGTTCTCAGCGGTCTCGGACAGGTCTGCGTTGAAGGCCTGCGTATCAGCACCGGCCTCCATGATGGCAGCCTGCTGGTTCTCGGTCAGCTTGCCCCATGCGTTATCGGTGATAACAGCCTGAATAGCGCCCAGAGTGTGGCCGTCCAGGATCAGGTTGTTGGCAACCTCGGGGAATGCATTGGACTTGTAGTTTGCGATGGGCTGCTCAGCACCATCCACAACGCCGGTCTGCAGTGCGCTGTACAGCTCACCGAAGGAAACGACGGTGGGGTTAGCACCCAGACCCTCGACCATGTCGTTCAAAACGGGGTCGTTGGACACGCGCAGCTTCAGGCCCTTGAAATCATCGATGCCGGAAACCGGGTTGACCGTGAAGAAGTGACGGAAGCCCTCTTCGCCGTAGAAGACACCACGAACGGGCAGGCCCAGCTCCTGAGGCTCGTTCAGGAACTCAGGTGCCAGATCGCTGTTGGCGAAGTTCCAGAAGTGTGCGCGGTTCTCGAAGGTGAAGGGGATGGACAGCAGCTTGGACTTGTTGCAGCCGTAGCTGGTCAGTGCGAAAGCGGAGATACGGCTCATATCGATGGAGGTAGAACCGCCCAGAATTGCATCCAGAACGTCGTTCTCAGAACCCAGAACGCCGGAAGCCTGCACGTCGATGACGACGGAGCCGCCGGTCAGCTCCTCGACCTTCTCCTTGAAGTGGGTAGCGGTCTGGCCAACGATGGTATCCAGCGGGTTGACCTCGGCGTAGACCAGAGTCACCTTGGGATCGTTTGCAGCAGCAGTAGCATCACCAGCAGCAGAAGCTGCGGTGGAAGAAGCTGCGGTAGAGGTGGAAGCAGCAGAATTGCTGGAGCCACCACATGCGGTCAGAGCCAGAGCAGCGGCGGAAACACCGGCTGCTGCCAGAAAGCTGCGACGAGTGATCTTTTTCATAATAAATCGTCCTCCTTAAATCTCCCGAACGGCCCGGTCTGCACAGGACCCGCATACCGTTCATTTACTGTACACACTTTAGCAAATTTTTTTAAACGAAACAAGGGCTTTCAAAAAATGTCCTGCTTTTTGAAAGAATGTCAGAATTTCTTTTGTGAAAAATGCCAAGTGATTTACTTTTTGTTTGTGCACCTTCGCCTAACAGATGGATACATTTCTGTATTCCAGATAGAAGCAAAGCGCTGGATGCCCTTCCCTTTGGGGTTCAGAGCACACAGCGCTTTGCCGGTTCTTTATTCTGTTTTCCTGATTTCTTTGCCCATCTTTTCCGGGCTTTTCTGTGGGGCTTATGCCTGCCGGATGCGGGCGATCAATTCGCCCTGCTGGGCAAACCGATCATACATCGGCTGCACAGCAGCACGGAACCTTGCCTTTTCTTCTTCGTCCAGCTCTGTCACCTCAATGCCTGCTGCACGCAGATCACTTTCTGATTCCGCCTCCTGCTGCGCCCAGAGCCTGCGCTCCACCTTGGCGCTCTCCCGGGCACACAGGCGGATGATCTCCGGGTAGCGCTCGTCCAGTGCGGCCAGCTTTTCCATCACAGCAGGGCTTGCAAGCTGCACCTCCGGCACGCGGGTATGCTCATCCTTTAAAAAGTAAGGTGCCACCTCGTAGTGACCCATGGCTTCGTAGCTGGGCCAGTTGTTCTCTGCGCCATCGATCTCACCGTTGTGCAGGGCGGCATACACCTTGCTGTACACTACCTTTACCGGCTTTGCGCCGAGGTCGGTGATCATTTCGCTCATCATGTCCGATTCCTGCACGCGGATGGTCAGGCCCTGCAGATCCGCAAGGCCTGTCACCTTCTGCCGGGTGTAAATGCTGCGCACACCGGCATCGAACCAGGAAAGGCCGGTCAGCTCCAGCGACTCCAGCGTGGAGAGGAACTCGTCGCCGATGGTCCCATCCAGCACGCGCCACATCTGGTCAGCGTCGGTGTAAAGGTACGGCAGCTGTAAAACGCTCAGCGCCGGTTCATACTCAGCCAGCTGGCTGAGGGACACGCGGGAGAAGTCAATGCCGCCGAACTGCATCTGCTGGATCACGCTCTGTTCCGCGCCCAGTTCTCCCCCGCTGTACACCAGCACTTTCACGCGGCCATCGGTGCGCTGAGCCACAAGATCCGCAAAGGCCAGCGCCGCCTGCGTAGTAGGATAATCCTCCGGCTGGTTCTCTGCATAGCGCAGGATCAGTTCCGCCCCCTGTTGCTCCTGCACCGGCTGATAGCCGCAGCCCGCCACCGGCAGTGCCAGCACGGCTGCGCCAAACAGGGCGGTCAGCATCTGGCGGCGGGTCACAGGCGGGCCTCCCGTGCAGCCTTGGCCGCTTCCCTGCGGTACTGGGTGGGGGTCATGCCGGTGCGTTTTTTAAAGGTGCGGGCAAAATAACTGGAATCCTCGTAGCCCACCATGGAAGCTACCTCTGCTGCCGAACGGAACGGGTCGGTGAGCAGCTCCTTGGCAGCGTTGATACGCAGTTCGGTCAGGCAGTCCAGAAAGTTCATCTTCTGGTACTTCTTGAACTGTGCCGAGAGATACGCCGGGCTGATATGCAGGATCTCGCTCACACTGTCCAGCGAGAGGTCGAACATATAGTTATCCTCCATATACTTGCGCACATGGGCCATGACCAGTGCATTGCGGTCGTTCTCCCCTGCTTCGGCGGCATCGCTCTCCGGATCAGCTTCCGGCTCCGGTTCCACCGGAGCCAGCTCTGCAAGGCGGCGGCCCGCCTCGATCTGACGGATGGCCTTGCGGATGGAAGCTTCCACTTCGTCCGGGTTCACCGGCTTGAGCAGATAATCGCAGGCACCCAGATGCATGGCCTCGTGGGCGTACTGGAACAGACTGTAGGCCGTAACAAAGATCACCTTGCACTCCGGGCGCTGTTCCAGCACGGCGCGGGCTGCATCCAGACCGTTCATACCGGGCATCTCAATGTCCATCAGGATCAGGTCTGCGCCCCACAGCACCGCCGTATCCGCTGCCTTGCGGCCGTTCTCGGCAGTCTCGATGGTCACTTCGTGCTCAAAGCGGCGGGCCACGATGTCCGCCAGCGTTTCCCGTTCCAGTGCTTCATCATCCGCGATCAACAGACGAATCATTCCTCAAACTCCTCCTCATTCTCCACCAATGGCAGATACAGCACCACCGCCGTACCGCGTCCCGGATGGGACCGTATCACAAAGCGGCTGTTCCGGTCCAGCAGACGCAGGCGGGCCGCAACATTATAAATGCCGATATGCTCCCAGCGCTCACCGGGCTGACTGAGCGCCCCGCGCAGCTGTCGTAATTGATCCAGCTGGATGCCCACGCCGTTATCCACCACGCGGATGCACAGCAGTCCCTTCTCCCGCAGAGGGTTCACGCGGATGCGCACCACACCGCCCTCCTCTTTGGGGCAGATGCCGTGCTTGAAGGCATTTTCCACAACGGGCTGTAAAATAAAGGACGGCACCATGGTCTCGGTAAGATCCAGCGAATCGGAAATGCGCCACTCCATACGCACCCGCTCACCAAAGCGGACGTGGTAGATGGAGTAATATTCATCCACGATGCGCACCTCACGGGAGAGCGGCACCTGTTCATCGTTGCTCATCAGGCTGTAGCGCAGCAGATGCGAAAGCGCCATGATGAGCGCCTGCGTACGGTAGGCCGTCTCGGTGCCGGCGGTCTGCTGGATCACATTCAGGGTGTTGAACAGAAAGTGCGGGTCGATCTGGCTGCGCAGCTGCTGCAGCCGACTGCGCTCCATGCGGTTCTGCAGCTCCAGTGCTTCGGTCTTCTGGCGGTGCAGCTCCCGCTCGATCTCGTTTTTCTCCTGCAGGGTGGTCACCTGCTGGGCCATGGAGTGCTTCATGATGTTGAAGGACTCGGCCAGCTGAGCGATCTCCGGCTGCTTGGGCAGCGGGATGTCCGGGGTGTCGAACTCACTTTTGCCAATGGCGCGGGAGGCAGCGATCATCTGCTGCACCGGCGTGAGCAGACGCATGACCATCAAACCGATAACGCAGCCCAGCGCCACGCACAGCGCCACCACCACCGTCTGCAGCATGGTGATGCGCTCGTTCAGGGCCGAGATGGTGGTGTAGGTGGTCTGGGAATCCTGAATGGCGGTTTCCAGCAATTGCAGGGTGTACTGGCTCAGGTAATCGCCGCAGGGCACCACCTTTGCATAATACAGCTGGGAAGCTGCGGCATCGTTGCCGCTGAGCAGGTCGTTTTCCAGCTCATCCAGCAGGCCGGTGTAGGTCTGATAGACCGTATCCACTGCGCTGTAGAGCACCCGCTGCTCATCGCTGACGCTTTCCAGACTGTTCAGGCTGGTACCGATGCGCCAAAGCCATGCGTTGCAGGTGGAAGATGCCGACTGCAGCCGGTCAATGATCTCCTCCGGCTCGCTGTTCTCCCAGCGGTAGTTCTCCAGCACGGAAATAGAGCTTTCCACACCGCCCTGAAAGCGGCTGATGGCGTTGAAGCAGCCCATCTGCGCGTCCTGTACTGCCTGCACTGCTCTGGACTGGTAGCCATTGAGCGTGAGCTGCATGGCAAAGGCCGCAAAAAATGCTGCCAGACACAAGCCCATGCGCTGCTTGAGGGTGATCTGCCGCTTGCGGTGCTGCAAAGCCTGCCGCCTCCTTTCGTTTGGTAACGATTTATTGTACCACGCTTTGGGCCGGATTGGCAAGGTTTGCATGTTTTTCTCTTGCCTAAACCGCGCAATTGTGGTACGATGCCTATAAATACAAAGGAGGCGACTTTATGTCCCAGACCATCTCCGTTTCCACCACCATGGGTGAGCAGGGCTTCCGCGATTTTGCCGTGTTCGATGCATTCCATCACCGCAAAGCATGGCTGCGTCCCGCTGTTTTTGCCGCCATCATGCTGGCTTTTGCCGCCGTCTGCCTTTCGCAGCTGGGCAAGCGCCCGGGTGCCGGGCTGCTGGCTGCTGTGCTTGCCATTGTGGGCATCGGCCTGCCGGTGAGCTACTTTTACTCGTTCTTCCGCAGCGTTTCCCGGCAGATCAAACAGATGCACCTGCCGCGCGCCTTCTACCGTGTGGAGCTGGCCGACACCGGCATTGCTGTGTGGATGTACGGCCAGCAGGACAAGCCCGAACCCACCAGCCGCCACGCATGGGACAGCTTTTACTGCGCCTACCGCACGGACAATGCGGTGTACCTCTACGTAGAAAAAGAGAAAGCTTACTTACTGAACGACCGCATGGAAGTGGTGTGGAAGTTTTTGGCCGGCATCCTGCCCAAAGAAAAGCTGCACGACTGCCGAAAAGCATAAGATCCAGCATATATACAGGCCAAAAGAACTGCTGATGAGATATCAGCAGTTCTTTTTTGTATATAAAAAACCCACGCTGCGGCAAAGCAAAGCGCAGCGCGGGTGCGAAGATAGCTTATGTTATTGCGTCAGCCGATCAGCGGGCAAGCGTATACTTGTGCAGGGTCTTGCGCACAGCGCCGGGGCCTGCAAACAGCTCCTTGGCCATTGCCTCGATCTTCTCGCCCAGACCAACGGCATACAGATCCACGCCGAACACGTCAACACGGCTGTACAGCTTCTTCAGGCAGCTGAAGTCCTGCTCGCCTTCCTTGACCTCCAGCGGAGCAACGATGGCCTGCAGCTCAGCCAGCAGCGGATCGGTGGAAGGCTCAAAAGCCTGACCGTTGTCATCGATGCCCTTCAGGTAGCGGGCGTAGCCTGCCAGCACCAGCGGGATCAGGATCAGGTTGCTCTTGTCCAGACCGCGTGCCTCGTAGGCCTTGATGGTCTCACCAAAGCGGATGGCCAGCTTCTGGGAGGTATCGGTTGCGATACGCTGGGGAGCATCCGGCATGAAGGGGTTGGGCAGGCGGCGGTTGATGACAGCGCCGATGAACTCGTAGGGGTTCAGCACGCCGGGATCGACCACGACGGGCATCGCCTCGATGTAGCCGATCTTCTGGATGAAGGCACGCAGGTCTTCATCGGCCATCTCGGCGGAGATGAGGGTGTAGCCCAGCATGCAGCCATAGATGGACATGGCAGTGTGCAGGGGGTTCAGGCAGGTGCACACCTTCATCTTCTCGATCTTGTCCACGGTCTCGCGGTCGCAGTACAGCACACCGCCCAGCTCCAGCGGAGGACGGCCATTGGTGTAGTGATCCTCGATGCACAGGTACTGGGTCTCCTCGGCGTTGACGAAGGGAGCGGTAAAGGTGTGCTTCTCGGTGACGATGGTGTAGTTGTCCTCAAAGCCGTCGTCGGCCAGCATCTGCTGGACCTTGGCATCCGGGCGCGGGGTGATCTTGTCGATCATGCTCCAGGGGAAGGTGATCTTGGTCTCGTCCTGCACATAGGCAAGGAACTCGGCGGGCACCAGACCCTGCTCCACCCACTTGGCAGCATAGGCGTGGACAGCGTTCTTGACCTTATCGCCGTTGTGGGAGCAGTTATCCATGCTCTGGACGGTCAGGGGCAGCTTGCCGGCCTTGAAGCGTTCGTACAGCAGAGCAGTGACCTTGCCCATGGCCAGCACGGGGGTCAGGCCGCGCTCCAGATCAGCAGGAGCAACGCCGTAGCCCTTCTCAGTGATGGTGAAGGAGATCATCTGCAGGCTGGGGTTCTGGAAGATCTCCACCAGACGTGCCCAGTCCTCGCCGAAGGAGTAGTCAGCCTTCAGGCTCTCGGTAACGGAAGCCACCACCTTCTTCTCGATCTCGCCGGTGGACTTCAGGCAGACCAGCAGGCTCATATTGTCGTAGGGACGATAAGCCTTGTCGATGATCTCGTAGTCAAAGCTCTCGGCCACGATGACACCGCGGTCATACTTGCCGGTGTTCAGCGCATCGTTCAGGATGGCAGCCGGGAATGCACGGAAGATATTGCCTGCGCCGAAGTGCACCCAGGTGGGTTCGGCGTGGGTCTTGGCCTTGACAGCCTCGATATCGAATTTGGGCAGCTCATAACCCTTCTCTGCCCACTCGGCGGACAGATTGCCGTTTTTGATCTCAGACAGCTTCATATTTATCAGCCCTTCTTTTTCTCTTCATCCAGACGATCCAGCAGATCCCAGACACCCAGCATGTACTGAACGCCCAGAGCACGGTCATACTTGCCGTAACCAGGGCGGCAGTTGCCGGGGCCTTCCTCCCACAGCTGACGGCCGTGGTCGGGACGGATGTAGCCCTCAAAGCCGCAGTCATGGTAAGCACGCAGCACCTCGATGATGCCGGTCTCGCCGCAGCAGTCGCGGTGAGCAGCCTCGGAGAAGTCGCCGTTGGGGAAGTGGTGGATGTTGCGGATGTGACCAAAGGCAATGCGGTCGCAGTGCTTGCGCACGATCTCGGCACAGTTGTTGTTGGGGTTTGCATTCAGGCTGCCGGTGCACAGGGTCAGGCAGTTGTACGGATCATCCACCATGCTCAGGAAGCGGTCGATGCTCTCAGCATCCACCAGCAGACGGGGCAGGCCGAAGATATCCCAAGGGGGATCATCCTGATGGATAGCCATTTTGATGCCGCACTCATGGCAGGTGGGCATCAGTGCTTCCAGGAAGTACTTCAGGTTTTCCCACAGCTTTTCCTTGGTGACAGGGGCGTAAGCCTTGAACAGCTCGTCCAGCTTTGCCATGCGCTCCGGCTCCCAGCCGGGGAAGGTCATGTTATACTTCTCAGTGAAGGACATGATGTACTCAGCCATAGCCTTGTAATCGCCCTTGATCTTGTCCTTCTCGTAGAACAGTGCAGTGGAGCCGTCGCCCACGGGGTGGAACAGATCGGTACGGGTCCAGTCGAACACCGGCATGAAGTTGTAGCAGATGACCTTGACACCGAACTTGGACAGATTGCGGATGCACTGCTTGTAGTTCTCGATGTACTTGTCGCGGGTGGGCAGGCCGATCTTGATGTCATCGTGGACATTGACCGACTCGACCACGTCCATGTCAAAGCCGTAGGCGTGGATCTGATCGGCTACCTTCTGGATCTCGTCGATCTCCCAGATCTCGCCGGGCATCTTGTCGTGCAACGCCCAGACGATGCTGGTCACGCCGGGGATCTGCTTGATGTCGCTCAGGCTGATGGGATCGTTGCCCTCGCCATACCAGCGCCAACCCATTTTCATAGGCATAGGAAAATCCTCCTGTTTTATATTTTCTGCTTTGCATTTTCCGCGCAGCCGTGTGCCGCGCTCTTGTACTTATATTCTAGTATATCAGTTGCGTTTTTTCAATGGTCGCTTTGCCGGTTTTTAATGTTTCTTCTTGTATACTTTAGACAAAAAGAACAAAAATCCGTCGGACATCACCCGCCCGACGGATTTTTACACGATTCAAAATGCCGGTTTCAGCGTTTCAGCTTCTGCCGGATGGACGGAGCCAGCACATCCTTGAAATATTCAAAGGTGTCCAATTCCAGAATGGCAGAGCCTGTCAGATAAATGCCCAGACCAGCCACCACCTGAATGATCACCGTCAGCAGATCCGGCAGGTGCAGGAAAATGACCAGATACATGCACAGGCCCGCGCCCGCTGCCAGCAGCAGGGTCGGCAGGATATCACGCATCTGTTCCAGATAGCCATAGCCGATCAGCTTTTTGTTGAGCTGTGCATCCAGGATCTGGGTCACAACATTCGTGATCAGCATACCATATGCAATGGCCTCGACGCTGACACGGAATGTTGCCAGCAGAAGAAGGATGCACACCCCTTCGTTCAAAAGCTGACATTTCAGGTAAAGATCGCTGCGGCCCACCGCCTTGGCTGCATTCAGGTTTGCCGTGATGATCGGCCAGCACGCATACCCCAGACAGAACACCCTGAGGAACAGCACACAGGGCAGCCACTTCTCGGTGAGAATCAGGCGCACCAGCGGTTCGGCACAGAACGCAGTGCTCATCATCACCGGCGCAATAATATAGGTACAGGTCTTGATGGAGCGGCGGGTCATGTTCTTGACCTGCGCACGGTCATCCTGCAGTGAGGACATGACCGGGAACAAAACGCTCTCAATGGAAGTATCCACGCTTGACGCGATATTATAAGTCAGGTTATCACCCTGATTGTAATACGCCAGATCCGCCGAGGTGTACATCTTGCCGATGATCAGGCTGCGCAGGTTGTTGTAGATGACGCTGCTCAGCGACGAGGCCAGCAGCTTCCAGCCATAAGAGAGCAGCCCTTTCAGGTGCTGCCACGAAAACTCCATCTTAGGCCGCCAGGAGGACAGCTTCCACAACACCAGCGTGTCCACCGTGATATTGGATACCTGCTGCACCACCAGCGCCCAGACTCCAAAGCCCATATAGGCAAGGCCCAGGCCCAGGACCGTGGATACGATCGCGCCCGCAAAGGCGGAATAGAAAAAATACTGGAACTTCATGTTCCGGGTCACATGCGCCTGCTGGATCGTTTTGATGCCGCAGACCGCCACTGTCAGGCTGATGCCGCGAAAGATCGGGGTCATGCTGGGGTCATTGTAGAAAGCAGCCAGATACGGTGCCGCCACGAACATTCCCCCATACAGCACAAAGCTGATCACAATGCTGAAAAAGAACGCCGACGAGTAATCCAGCTCGTCCACTTCCTTCTTCTGCACCAGCGCGGTGCCAATGCCGCAGTCCAGCAGGACATACATGATATTGTTGAACACCGTCACCAGTGCCACCTTGCCGTAATCATCGGGTGTAAGGATGCGCGCCAGAAGGATGGACACCACCGCTGAGATCAGCTGCACACCGCACCGCTCTGCAAAGCGCCAGAAAAAACCGTTTACAATAACATTTTCTTTTTTCTCGTTCATTCCTGCGTCCACTCAAATTCCTTTCAAAAAACCGGTCGGGCTGCACCCTGCGCAGAAATGCATTTCCGCCGTATCCTTATCATCTTCTTCCCTGCTGCCAAAACAACTGAGCAGAGATAGTTAGTTATATAGTATCACACCCATCCATGCATTTCAACCAACATATTCTTAAGAAATGACGGCCCGAAAATTTCATTTAAAAAGAAAAAAAGCGCTTGACTATCTGCCGGGAACGTGGTAATATATTCAAGCAGTCCGCATCACGGTCTTTCACCTCAGAGATTTCAGGGCTGCGAAAACAATATGGTATGCGAGGGTGGCGGAACTGGCAGACGCGCACGTTTGAGGTGCGTGTGGTTTATCCTTGGGGGTTCGAGTCCCCTCCCTCGCACCAAACAATGAAAATCCGAACCTTTTCTCGATAGGAGAAGGGTTCGGATTTTTTGTTTTCTT
>ERZ1673746.1852-NODE-1852-length-12757-cov-24.681467_pt1 | contig 12757 bp, 17 predicted proteins | sample MGYA00580205_ERZ1673746 | MGnify/ENA primary metagenome ERZ1673746 (study PRJEB41218, sample SAMN15661771) | gut metagenome | host: Homo sapiens | place: Canada: London | collected 2015-08-20/2019-03-30 | study: EMG produced TPA metagenomics assembly of...
TTGATAGAAGTGAAACTCAGATTACCTCTGCCGGGAGCGATCTCACGAGACGGGTCATAAACATTACCCATTACACGAGTACGGCAGCCCATGTAGGCAACCTCCGTTTCAGGATGACCGGGCTTGTAATACTGGAGATTGAAAGGTGCATCAATGAAAGCGAAGTTAGGAAACAGCCGCTTTGCACTGACCTTCATCACCAGTTTGAACAGGTCATAATTTGGGTCATCGGGATTATAGTTGACTCCCTCCTTGACACGGAAAATCTGAATCGGGAAGATAGGTGTTTCGCCATGACCGAGTCCTGCTTCTGTAGCAAGCATAAGCTGCTCAATAGCAAGACGACCTTCCCAAGATGTATCTGTGCCATAGTTAATAGAGCTGAACGGAACCTGAGCGCCGGCACGGGAATGCATGGTATTCAGATTATGAATAAACCCCTCCATAGCCTGATAAGTATCACGAGTAGTTTTTTCCATAGCGTAGTCGAGAATCCACGCTTTATCTTTCATATCGTTGAGGCGTTCACAAATCTCATAACCTTCTTTCAAGTATTTTTGATAGGTGTAACGGACACCCTCGGCCATAGCATAATCGAAGTCCACGACACTCTGTCCACCATGCTGGTCATTTTGATTAGACTGAATGGCAATAGCAGCCAGAGCAGCATATGAGCCGATGCTTTTTGGTGCTCTCAGATGACCATGACCGGTATTGAATCCATTCTTGAAGAGCTTGCGAAGCTCAATCTGCGTGCAGGTCGTTGTCCATGCATAGAAGTCAAGATCGTGTATATGAATCCAACCATCACGGTGGAGTTCCGCAATTGCAGGTTTAATTAAATACTCCAAATTGTACTCCTTGGCGGTATTGGCACCATATTGCAGCATAGCCCCCATAGGGGAGTCACCGTTGATGTTGGCGTTATCTCGTTTCAAATCGCTATCTTTTGCCTGAAGAACGGTAATGCTATCAAAAATAGCTTTTACCTTTTCTCCGAATTGTTCATTCATAGAAAACCCTCCTTAAATATCATCCTGATCGCGATGCAGACTGTGTTCAGCGTCGAAACCGTCCGGATACCTGGCTTTCAGTTTATCCACATTCATCTGCATGATGGTTTCAAGGTCGTACCCAATGGCGTTTGCGCTTACAGCGAGATACCAAGCCACATCTCCAAGCTCTTTAGCCATATGTGCAGTGTCCAGTTCGTGCCCCTGAAACAGATGTTTTTTCAAAATATCAATTGCTTCGCCGGCTTCTCCGTTCAGTCCCATTAAGCCATTGAGCAGAAGTCTCTCAGGCGGTAAATCTCCTGGGGCTGTGCGAAGAGCTGCCTGCTGATAGTCGTTCGGCGTCATATTTTTTCCTCCTGTGATTACAATTTACCAGTGCAATAGCCTGGTTTATTTGAATATCAAGCTGACGTTGTTCTTTTGCTTCCCGCAGACGGTCACGAACAGCCTGAATATCCGCTTTTGTCGCTTCTCTGGCAAGCATGTTTTTCTCCTTTACACAAAAAATAAGAGCCAAGGTTTAACCTCAGCTCTTACATAACCTGTTAATTTTTCGATTTGTGGTATTTCCAGGCTTCACAAACCGTTTCCTTACATTTCGGATAATCAGGGCGCCCACATTTGTTGCAGATAAGCTCTTCTCGTCCAAGATCCGGAATATCTTCTTCAAATTCTCTGATAACAGTTGTCCATGTGCCGTCTTTTCTTCGAACCGGACAGGACATTCTGGATTTGACTTTCATCGGCATCGCCTCCTTATAGTATGTTACCACAAATATAACAAAAGTAAAAGGGCTTGTTACGGCCCCTTTACCTTTGAAACCGAGTAACTTACGAAATCATGATCTTGTAGCGTTCGTTCAGCTCTTCGAACACTTCCTGATCTGCTGCAATGCTGATGTGAAACTCAATCTTGCCCTTTTCGTTCAACACGGTTTGGACAGCAGGTTGAAGTTTTTCAGCAAACAGCATTCTCAAACAAGTGCCGAGTTGCCGATCATTAACTGCCAGAAAATAATTCATTGTGTGTTACCTCCTTTCATAATAGGGGGTGTATTTTTCGTGCAGGAAACCGTTTATTAGAGTTTCTCCGTCTCGATAAGGTGCTCACATTCATGTGGGTTTTCATCCGAGCAGACTTTATATTTATCCCAGTATCTCGGGCATTCATGTTCCTTTGCGTTTTTACTGCACATCGTCCATAGTGGACACAGCTCTCCGTAATAAGGAAGCTGATTTACTACGAATTTCATCATCTTTCATCCTTTCTTTTCGCCAGTAATCAGCTCAGAATAAGGCAGGCTCTCAATCCAGTCACAGAACGTATGCCACTCGTCGAGCTTGTGGTTCCGACGGGACTTATAGATGTTCGCCAGGACCTCATAGTTCAGCATGACCGTTCGCTTCTGGTTGTAAGAGCTCGGTAGGAGCTGGATCATCTGCCACCAATCCTGCTTATCCTTGGTTTCAAGGTAGCTTTCGCGATATGCGTTTAGCATCTCAATCGTGCATCTAAGAATATCAAGAGGCGTCATCCATACCTTGTGTGGCGAAGTGATATCTTCATCGACGGTTGCACTCTCAATCCAGTCACGGTGATAGGGTTCGCAATTCAGATGCTCATAGCTGAAGTCGTCCAGTGTGAATTCCTTATCCGCGATTTTGTGCATCGTAGAGCAGGAGTTGGCGACCGTACCAACCTTATAAGTATCAAACTCTTTCCACCAGTATAGCGGCGCAGTGATGTCGAGATAGACAGTAATCATCCGCATGAACTTACGGTGATCGGTGCCGGCATTGCGAAGACGAGACATAAGGTCGAAATCGTTGGGACCAAGACGATAATTTTCGGGTTTTATAACATCACCGAATTTATCCCCGATCGCATCGCAATAACCACTATCACTCTTCTCCCAAGAGTTCTTAGGGTTCCTCATGCCACGAATGGCGTGTTCCCAGCCCATAACCTCGGTGTTTTCAATTTTCAGCATTTTCTACCTCCGTAAGCTTCGTCCGAATCATTTCCAGAATTTCTTCTACAATCGAACGAGTGTTATTGTGTAACTTAATATAGGATTCATGGTCTTTATACCAAGCAAACATTTCGGAAAGCCCGACAACTTTCTTTAAGTGAATCGTTTTCATTTTCGAGTTTTGAAAGCTTTTCATGGTATTCAGTCTGAAGGTCTGACAACTGTCTTTTCAGTTGTGCATTCTCTTCGGTAGCATCTGACGAAAGTGCCTTTCTGAACTCCTCAAGATTCATGTTTCTTTTTCTCCTTTCAGAAATATCACTCTTGATCGAGCCGTGCCTGTTTAAGGATGCGACCAATTTCGTAAACGGATTTTGCCTGTGCAATTTTTCTCTTAACTTCTTCGCTATAGCAAAGTTCCGTCGCAATATCAATCGCATCCTTTTTCTCGGCATCAAGATTTGTATTGCTGGGTTCTGCGAGACAGTCATTGCACGGGTCTTTGGACTCTTCAAGACCATGGTACTTACAAGATTTACAATACTGGTCAAAATAGACTTCCTTTTCTTCATTCATCTGCAAAACCTCCTTACAAAATCCACAGAATGCACTTCACAGTTAAAGCAATGACGATGGCAGAAACACAAAGACAAGCTACCAGCGCGATAGCCTGCCCGATTTTATAAGCGACAGTATTCATTCTGTCTGAATTGTTGGTATTGTTATGCATATTCAGCCTCCAAACTGAAGTCCGAGATGAGAATATAAATCTTTATAAAGGATCTTCTCCAACTCGTCCTTATACATTGTTACTACTTTGCCGTCTACTACACGGCTTACGGTTTCTCTCAAAATGGGAGCTGCTATATCAGCAGTAACCGGGGCTTTGGCATCTGCCATAATCGGTTCTGGTAAATATCCTAATGCTTCCATTTTCTTGTGCTCACAGGTCTCGACAAAAGGACATTCACGGCATTGCTTCGTCAGTCTTGCCAACGCCATCGTCCGTCACCTTCTTTCTCAGGTATCGCTCAATGTTTTTGCACCGATTTCGATTTGAGCATCGTATGACCGTGTCGGATATGACGATCTCTTCACTCATTCCGTATGCTTTTTGCGGTCGTTGAACATCTGGGTCGAAGTCCATGCAAGCAGAGCAATACTCCGCGACATCAATTGTTATCATCTTTTCTCCTTTCTCAGGCAGCTTTGGGTTTATAGCTGCCGACATACTTGGTTTCGTTGAAATTCCGCTTTTCGCTTAACGCTCGACTGATAGCCAAATCAATGCCAGAACGGGATTTCAAATGGTAATAATATAAATCTTTGAACGGAGTATTTAAGCGATCGGTTCGCCCAGCTGACTGCTTCATAATTTTGTAGGAGTAATTCTGCGAGTAGAACACAATGGTGTCTGTACTAATGCAGTTCCAACCTTCGGCTCCAGCAGTATACTGAACCAGATACACCCAGCTGTCGCAAGTCGGGATCGGTTGATGCTTGTGACCGTTCCATTCTGCAATCTCAACATTTTCTCCATAGTAGAGATTTTTCAGAATATCAAGCTCGTAGTCGAAATTGTAGAAGACGATCATTTTAGGATGTTTCTCAAACAGCTCCATTAGAGCGATTTGCCTGGACTCGTCCTCATTTACGATGCGTCGCCATACATAGCAAAGTTCTCCGGCGTTGACAATCGGCTCGTTTTTATATGGGTTCCAGCGAAGACGACTTGTCTCTTTATACTTCGCAACATCATAATTGACATAAACATCCTCATGGTGTGAACAGGTTTCCCTCTTGAAATCCATATCCACAAGAATGCGATTGCGAAGTCGGATGAGTCGTCCTACCCCCAAATATCTGTCTACTTTTGGATACTTTCCGTTTACCCAAGTCATGACCATGTGTTCTTCCTTGAAGGCAGTCCGGTTTTTATAAAAGCCGTTTGCAACAAAGACAGGAATATAATCCTCCCATGTATCACCTGGAGTTGCCGACAGCAAGATCCATTCGTTAAACTTGGCAATTTTCAGGAACGCCTTAACCCATGCTCCTGAACCGACAACGCGCTGCTCGTCAAATATAAAGAATGCGTCCGTAACCGTTGCATACTTCCCGATATTGTTCCAGGAATCAACGACGACCTTATTTTTATAGGTATTGACTTCCGCGTGAACAGAGAGAAGGAAGGGCGAAAGCTCACCCTCCCATTCCAAAGTATCTCTCTTTCTCGCCGTGGTGATGATGTACAGGTCTTTTGGCGTACCCGGCATCCGAATATAATTCTTTGTGCCGAGCTTACCACCATTTTGCTTGTAGTAATAAGCTAAAGCCGTTCTGGATTTGCCACTGCCTACTCCACCACAGAGAATACAGCCGTTTTTCATTCTCTCGACAGCATCTGTTTGATAGTCTCGAAGTGATATGCCGGCCATCAGCGTCCTCCGAAGATCCGACGCATTGTCCAAACCGGAGAGAAATACATCGGTGTGTACCAATAGTTCTCTTTATTGTCGTTATCTGTCATCGGCTCTGTCAGAGAATTTCCGACCTTTACATATCCGGCTACGCCCAAAAGTGAAAGTTGAATATAACACATCAGTGCTACCGTTTTGTCGATGTCCTGTGCAACAACAAGCACATGGTTCTGATAGTTGATATGAGCTTTTTCCAATCTTTTTCTTGCAGCATGAATTCCGGCGATCAAAGTAGCACCCGCACCACAGCAAGGGTCATTGATGGAAATATAACCATCCTGCTCAACCTTTTGAACCGTATCGTCCATAGTCACCTCAGCCATCAGTTCGCACACATGATATGGCGTGAAGAATTGACTGCTGTTCTTGTTTCCAAGGTTTAATGACATAAAAATACTGCCAAGAAAATCTTGTTCGGGATTTTTTTCTAAAGCTAAAACAGTCTGTGCAGCCAGTTCAGGAAACAAGGCCTGCTCCTGCTTGTTGTATTTTTTGATAGTTTTCAAATATAACGCTTCACGCTCATCATGATGTTCCTTATCTACTGGATTGGAGAGAGCACAGGCAAGCATCGTAATGAAGTCACGCCAAATATCCCAAGAACGATGACGGTTGGTCAGTTGCTTAAATGCTTTGAGAAATTCTTTCTCTGGATCTAAAACCTTTTCAGATTTTTTACCGGCGGGCTTTTTTTGCAGTGGCGTTTCTTCTTTTTTTTCAGATTCCGCCGTTTGTGGAGTCTCTTCCGCTGGCTGTTGAGGTTGAGCAATTACTTTCGGCTTGGTCACTTTTTTACGCTTTTTCTTCTTTTGCCAAAACACGAGTTTCTGCCTCCTCTCGTAGTGCTTTCATTGCTAAATCCATTAACTGCTCAATTTCAGTCGGCAACAATACAATGTCGTACCAGTCATAATCTTCGACACTATTGTTATCCGTTACCCTGGTGGGTGACATCATAACAGTGGCATAAATAGCTTCAGGATGAGCAACTGGATACTCTACGCTAATTTCTGCGGAAATAGCCTCAGGATATAATCCGCCAAGCCATTCTTTTGGAGCAAAGAAATATAATGTCACCGTTTCATACTCATCACTTTTGTACTGCTTATCGAACATGACTTTACTGATGTCAAATTCAAATGTATATCCTTTCATGTTTCTTTTTTTCTCCTTTCGGTTATTAAAGGGAATAAGGCTGTTTCCTCTTACCGTCATAGGCGTGCACACCTAATCGAGACCTTACTGGACATTTAACCAGACATGTACTAAGCTGGCACCTATTCACCTTTAGAAGGGCTTCTCCTCAGGACCCTCCGTTTCGGCATACTTTTCAGCGAATTCGTCTTCTTCAATGGTGACATACATCGTCTTAAGGTATGCCTTGACGCCAGTCTTACCATTGACCTCCCAGTTGTAGGGACGGATAGTCAGGTCGACATTGCGGATCTCTGCGAAGTCCAGAGTTCCGATAGACTCCTCATCCAGCTGAGTCTTAGCTCGACGAGTAATCATAATAACCTTCGGAGGGATGTTGTCGAAGCTGACCGCCACCTGAATATAATGGCGAGGAGCCTCGTCCTCATCACGAGGAGCCAGAACACGAACATTCCAGCCATCCTCAATAAGCTTCTGCGCCATATCGGGATCTTCAATGACCACGCAGAAATTGCGGGAGCCAGCGCGATTGTACTTGGACTCCTCACCCTTAAAGTTGCGGAAGATAATTCGAGCATTCTCGATGATGATGTTGTCTACTGCTTTGTAAGCCATAATTAGTTTCTCCTTTCAATTTTTGCGTTTATCGCATGGAAATGGACAAGTCCTGCACTCCTCATTGGGAATACAGGACTCGGTAGAATCAGCCGTGCACAAAATATAAATGAGCACAGCAATTAACAGAATTAAAATCATAAGCATTACCTCACATCAAACGGCGTAGTATCGTCCTCATGAGGCTCGCCAGCTCCGAACCACGGTGGTGTGTTATCCGAAACATACGGTTCGTCTGCTGCAAAGCGTTCGAAGTCACCATAAACAGACAGAGACTTGATTGCTTCATCTACCATGTTGTTGTAATAACCACGGTCAATGTCACCCTGCTTGTCCAGCTGCTTGACCATCTCGGATTCAAGCCATCTGAAGCCCTTAGAACCTGTAGCAGCAGCATAACCCTTTTCGCCTGTCTTCTTGTTTTCAGTCTCACGAAGCAGGATACCACCTCCGCAGCCAGGCTTAATCGGACAGAACTGCCCAACTTTTCCGATGAAGTGGTAGTCGTGACTCTTGGCGATTTCGTCCGTTAGTTCTTCGACACGCTCACATTCAGTGGGCATCGGCTCAGTCATGCGTTTAGAATCGGTAATCTGTTTCCACAGTTTATCTCTTTCCGCTTCAAGGGCACTTACATCCGGCAAAGCCTCGTTCATGTCAAGATAGAGCGAGGACGTCACAGATTTCGTCTCACACATGTCCTCGAACTCGATGTTCTCCTTGCTGAAAAGCGTCTTGAAGACATAAGGAATCTGGAACTGAGTGCCAGTCGCCGTCCATGCATACGGATGCTTCTTGTTCTCCTTGCAAATATCTTTTGCGGAGTCGATGTACTTTTTCCCATACAGGTCGCAGCACTTCTCAACCGTAGCATATCGAGCAATATAAACTGCATCGTTCACTAAACACATACGATCATAGGTTGCTTCGTGCTCAAAATTGTACCCATACAGTTTGCCGTACTCAGTCACAAATTTGATGATCTCAGGCGTTGCGTCTGGAATCTTGATGGAGTCGGTTTTGATGTGCGCTACAGTAAAGCCCTGACTCTGAACAGCGTGTTTGAGGTTGACCATAAACAAGGCCCCTCGTTTGGCAACGATGTTATCCTTGTTACGATTATCTCGGAACGGATTTTCAAATCCGGCTGAGGTCAGACCATATACCGAGTTAATTGCAATCTTCAGAGCCTGCGCCAAATCAGCCGCTGCATTTTCATCAGTCAGGTATTTAGCCAATGCACCGCCCAGCATTTTCTTGGCTTTATCGAAATCCTTATGCTTGATTGCGATACGAGCCTGAAGAATTTCGTTGAATCGCTTTGTGTATTCCGGTCCGAAGAGTTCTTCCGCTACGATACTGCTCGGATGCATGGATGCAATATCCAGCAGAGCAATGTTGCTGTACATGCCGGGTTCAGAATATACATAGCCGCCCTCACCAACTTCTTCGCCTCTGTAGACGGACTTACCGCCCTCGAATGTGTAGCCAGGAAAGATGGGACGATGGTTTTTATCGAACTGTGTGAACTCGTCGTAGTCTTCAAGCCCCATTGTAAACGGAAGATCCGCATTAGGGTCGAAGATTTGACTCTCGTCACCCATGAAACGGTAATTGAACTGATCCTGAGGCTTGCGGTTGTTACCAAATATAATTCTGGTAGTCAGCGAGTTCGTTGTATCATTGACGGACATCCCCGCCACATCTGCCAGAATCTGACGAGCCGTGAAGTCCGCCTTACGAGCATTAAAGGTTGCTTCTGTCGCAATAACATCGTTGTCGCAATACTCAGCAACCTTAGTCCAAAGTTCCTCCGGCACAGGCTTGTCCCAAGGCAGACCAAGTTCCTGATGGTGAATACCCAGTTCAATCTCGAACTTTTTAAGGGACTGCTTCTTACTGGAAAAGTCATACACATCCGTATACGACACATTATAGGCTTCGCCAAAGAAGCAATTTGCGCTGCCGTTGATGATCTTTGTCGAGAGATTATAAAGCTGTTCGTTCGTATACCCCATCAGCCGAGCATAGAGAATATGGTTGTCGTATCGACGGCAGTTGAAGCCAACCAGACGGAATCGCATCAGCTCTTCAATCTCAGTCGGGGTAGGGTTAATCATACGAACCACCGGCTTACCCTCGCCCTCGATTTTCCAGTTCACCAAGAACAGGTTCGGAAATACCTCAACATCATAGAATACGAGCTTGGCATCATCATTTTTTGCTCCTGCTGACTGGTCTGCGGACTTAAACTGCATCTTGTTTACTAACTTGATACAGTAATCCGCTTGATGTGTGCTGCTCGCCGCAAATGCCAAGACAGCATTGCGCATATCAGTCACATCATAATTGAGTCCGCTTGCATAAGCATCCTCAAGAATTTTGTAAATGAAGTCGATACTGGGCTTTGTTGCTGGATGGTACTCCTTGTTCAGATTTCGCTTGATTTGCGTTCTAAGCCCTTTCTCGCTCTTCACTCCTTCAAAATTTATCACTTGTTTTTCTCCTTTCAGTGGTAAACCCGAGTTGATCGTTGCGATAGGCAGATCATTACACTTTGTCAGCTTTCTGCGCAGCGAGCTTTTACCGGTGAAGACCTTCACTTCAATATGATCGTCGTACACTCGGCTGAGCTTGCTGACATCACCGGCATAAATATAATGAAGGTGGATGCCCTGACCGCTTTTGCTGAGTTCAGCATAGGTCGGCGGCCATTTACTCGCTTCTTTGAGATTCAGTTCATACGACTTATTGCCGTCCTTATCCTGAATATCAAAGTCGATAACAATGTGGTTCTCCGGGACTTTCACATAATGCAATCTTGATGTAGTCAAGTCGCTTAGCTTAGTTGAAACTTCATCCCATTTGGAAGTTGGTGTCTCTTTAGCCGAAGCATACTGAGCAGGACAATCTGCGCATTCTCTATCGAAGACCGATTTCTGTTTTAAGAATTCGATCTGTTTATGCTCAGGCTCGTCTTGCTCGGTAAGTGCCTTATCCTCGAATTTTTCGGTTCGAAAGCCAATGTAATAGCTTCGCACACGAGTTCCGTCATCAAGATTGAATCTCTCCTTGTAATCCCGGAAGTAGTTTTTCAGTTCCTCCTTAAATATCCTCTGAGAGAACGGGAATGTAACTTTTGCCTCATCGCAATAGGTTTTATACATCTCCCATGAGGCTTTGAGAGTTGTCCCGTCTTCTTTCTTGAAGACATGGTAAGAATCAATAATGAAGTTATAGAAATCATTAGATGCACCGAGCATCGTCACGGGAATATAATCATCATATCTGCCCGGATTCTCCAGATAGACTTCCTGGCAATGATAAGCAATTGCACCGAGTTCAAATTCGATCTGCTTTGTCACCGCCTTGTATTCCTTGGGACTTAATTTATTTCCGGAAGGGGACACATCGATCAATCGTCTGATAAGACCTGACTTTGCGTCCGTAATCTTGACCGGTTTATTGGTGCCCATGAACAGGAAGCACTTGAAGCGGTTTGCGTAGGTCGATTTGAACTTTTCATTTACTGTCATCAGCTCGTGAGAAACCAAACTATTCAGTCGAGTGTTATCCTCAATACGAGACAGATCACCATCATGCTGAATCGCCACAAGCGGATTCGTCTTGAATGCCTCCAATGCAAAGGAGTTACTGGATGAACCCAGTGCCTTAGCGTCAAAGACCGAGTAATATCCCTCAAAGAGCTGCTGAATAATATTCAGAACCGTAGATTTACCCGTACCTGCTGCACCGTACAGAACCATAAATTTCTGCAATTTCTTCGACTCTCCACAGACAATAGAACCAATAGCCCATTCAATTTTCGTTCGCTCTTCTTCAGAGTAAATTGTGGACATCAACTTATTCCATGCATCCGTGGTCCCTTCCTCAAGAGGATAGTTCAGCCGCTTACTTGCATAGTCTTTTTTGTTTGTCGGAGTATTGGAGAATATAAGTTTCTCATCAAGCATGTGGAAAGAGTCTCGCATCTGCTTTTGACAGTATTTGTGCCATGAATCGATCATTCCGGATTCGGAATCCCACATGTGCAGAACTTTAATACTTGAATCAAAGTTTTTGCGGTTTTCCTCTGCATACTTGTCAAGTTCCCGGTCAATAAGCTGGAGCGCATCTTGCTCATCCGTAGACCATAAACCTCGGTCTTCTAACCAAATGGCATAGAAGTCACCGCCTCTAATCATCAGGTCGGAGCTTTTCTTAATGATAAACTTCGGATAGATTTCTATTACACCACGCTTCGTACTACGGGTCGAAATCATTAAAAAGTCGATCATCGAAGTTCTTTAGTCTCCTTCCGTTTTTCTAAGCTCCTTAATTTCGTTTTTAAGGTTCCCGATCTCGTCACGCATACTGCGAATCTCCAAGTCCTGGATAAGCATGTGCACCGTCATAACCGTGGCGACCATGACGGTGCTGCGATTGAAAGACCTCTGTTTTCTGAGTGTCTTAGCAAACACACGCATCGCAGTTTCGGAGCAGCGAAGACTTCCGAAAATATAACGAATCATTTCATCCATGTTTCTTTTCTCCTTTCATGTCGACAAGAAATTGATCGATCGTTTCAAACTTCCAAGCCTTCGGCTCTCTCAACGAAAATATAAATTCCTGTCCGTTGGTTTTGCGAATTCGAATGCTGTTTTTACCATTTGGGAAGTATTCTTTTACCTCCTTTGCCTGGTCGGGTAAGCATGTCTGAAAAAACCCGTACACTTGCGTATGAATCATGATAATTCTCCTTCATAGGATGCTGTCCAAATACCAATTCATCTGCCACCAGATTTCAACAGTTCTCATGTCATACTTGCAGCGTTCGACGGTAAACAAACCGCCTTCGCCATTTCGCTTGTATTTGCGGTTCATAAATCGAGATATTACATCGTCCGTATACGCCGCATCAAATCGAGAATCACTCATCGACCCTAAACCCAGACTGACAATCATGTTCCAGAACCACTGTCCCATGCGGTTACCGATATCCGGGTCGGTCATAATATGTTCTTCGCAACGAAACGCTAAGGCAATAAGCATCTCCAATACACTGCAAGGGCGGTTATCCAGATAACTGGCAATCATAAGACCCTCGTATTCTTTTTCATAACCAAAACGATACCGGAGGTCTATCCCATCTTCTGCTCGATTTCCGTCCATCGGCAGCATATATTGAAAATCAATATTATGCAGATGACGAAGAAGCTTCTGATAAGACAGCCTCCGGCTATATCGTTCGTTACATACGAGCTGACACATCCACTCAAAATATTCATTGTTCAGCTCAATTTCAGTCATTCGATCCTCCTATTAGTAGTTGGAGCCTTCAGCCACATCGGAGAAAGAGCGATTGTCTCTGAGAATTTCATAATCGCATCTCAGACGGTCGTTACGAATAAAGACCGAATCGTCCTCATACTCTCCGAAATGTTCAGCAAAGTCCTCGCCAACAGTGTCCTCAATATCCTCGACGACTTCATCTTCATCGTCGGCAAGGACTCCGTCA
>ERZ1673746.1859-NODE-1859-length-12727-cov-181.296402_pt1 | contig 12727 bp, 8 predicted proteins | sample MGYA00580205_ERZ1673746 | MGnify/ENA primary metagenome ERZ1673746 (study PRJEB41218, sample SAMN15661771) | gut metagenome | host: Homo sapiens | place: Canada: London | collected 2015-08-20/2019-03-30 | study: EMG produced TPA metagenomics assembly of...
TCTCGTTGCCCGCCCTAACTCCGCGTCCGTCACGCTGTTGCAGGTCGGATGGACGCCACGGCGTATCCAAATGATGGATTGCGACACACCGTTTCTGCGCGTTCACACCCGTTCCGAGCATGGAAGTGGAACCGAACAGCACGCGCACCGTTCCGGCGTTCATGGCGTCTATCACCCCCTTGCGTGCCTTGTCGGTCTTGCACTCCTGAATGAAGCGCACCTCGCTTGCCGGGATGCCGTAGTCCTCCGTCAGCTTCCGCTTTATCTCGCTGTACACGTTCCATCCGTCGCCCGGCTGGTATGTTCCCAGATCCGAGAACACGAACTGCGTGCCTTTCTGCGCGTCGTATTTGTGGTAATACTCCGCAATCGTCTTGGCGCAGTGGGAAGCCTTGTTGTCGGGGTGGTCCTCATAATGCGGGTCTATCATGCGCATGTCGAGAGCCATCTTCCGCGCGTAATCGGTGGCGATAAGCATCTTCGCCTTCTCCTCCGTTTCCGACAGGGGCGGTCTGCCCAGCAGCGTGGCGTCACCCGTCTTGGCGAACTGCATCAGCTGTTTGATGAAATACTCTTGGTCGGGCGTGGGAGGTATGTGATGCAGTATCTCGTTCTTACGCGGACGATCCACACCCACGTCCTCCGCCGTGCGGTAATCGGTAATCTCGTTGTAGAAGGCGGCAAGCTCCGGCACTTTGATGAAATATCGGAAACGCTCCTTCTGAACCACATTGTTCGTCACGTTGAACTCGAAGTCGGTTGTCTTTTTGGCGAAAATTGCCGCCCATGCGTCGAAGCATCGGATATCCTGCCTTTCCAATTCCTTCGGACGCAGATACTTGAAGAGCAGGTACAATTCCGTCAGACTGTTGGAAATGGTTGTGCCGGACAGGAACGTAGCCCCCAAGTCCTTGTCCGTGCGCTCCTGTATAGTTCGTATGGCAAAAAGCATATTCAGGGCTTTCTGGCTTCCTTCCGAGTTTCCCAACCCCGCCACACGGTCATGCCGGGTGTTGAAAGTCAAGTTCTTGAATTGGTGGCTCTCGTCAATGAAGATGTGGTCGATGCCCATCTGCTTGAAGTCCACTACGTCATCCGTGCGGGATTTGATGGCGTGTTCCACTTTCTCCAACTTCGCCACAAGGTTGTGCTTGCGTTTCTCCAATCCTTTCAGCATCGCCCGCGACACGTTCTTGCCCTGCTGCCGCAGCACTTCAAGGTTTTCCTCCACCGTGTCAAGCTCCGCTTGCAGGATGCGCTGTTGCAACTCCGGCGACTGTGGTATCTTGCCGAACTGGTCGTGCGACATGATGACGCAATCGTAGTCGTTGTTCTTTATATTATTGAAGAAGCGCACACGGTTGGCGGTCGAAAAGTCCTTCTCCGAAGCGTACAGAATACGTGCGTTGGGATATGCCGCCTGATAGGTGGCTGCAATCTCCGCAACGTTGGCTTTCAGCCCGATAATCATCGGCTTGTGTGCCAATTTCAGACGCTTCATCTCATGCGCGGCGATGCACATTATCAGCGTCTTGCCGGTTCCCACCTCGTGGTCGCAAATTCCGCCGCCGTTCTGTTTCAGCATCCAGACGCAATCCATCTGCGAGGGATAGACGCTCTTGATACCCCGGCTTGCCAAGCCTTTCAGATTGAGGTCGGGGAAGGTCTGGTGCGAGCCGTCATACTTCGGGCGCACGAAACAGTTGAACTTGCGGTTATACATTGTCGTCAGCCGTTCCTTGAACTGCGGCGACTGTTCTTCGAGCCATTCGGAGAAACCGTTGCGGATTTCATCAATCTTGGCGTTGGCGAGCTGTATGCCCTCGCTGTCGCGCACCTTGATGTCATTGCCATGCTCGTCCTTGCCGATGGACTTCATCATGTCGGGGCAGGTGTTGTGCAGGGCGTGTTTCAACAGGTGCATACCGTCATAGTTCCGGTAATAGCCCTTCACTAAAAACTCGTCCGTGATTTTCATGGTGCGGTAGCCGCACGCCACCGAATACTCGTCCATGCTTGCGGAGTAGGCGATTTTCACGTCCGTGTCGAAAAGATGGCTCATGTAGGCGGCGTACACGCCCGTCGGAATCCAGCGTTCCCCGAAATTGAAGTCGAGGTCCTCGAAGGCGATGCGCGGCGGCTCGGCTTCTTTCAGAGCCAACAACGCCTGCTTCACTTCCGGCATACGCCCGTTTTCTGGGTTGTCACCCATCCATGCCTTGATGCGCTCCGCCTTCTCTATCACGTTCCCGGCGATGAACCTGTCCTTTATCTCGTAACCGGTTACGAGCGGGTTGTAGAAGATGCGTCCTTTGAGGGCGTCAAGCAATCCCTCTTCCGTGCTGTCGGTTATCTCCCGCATATAGTCGAGATTGACCGTGCCGAACTTGTTGAGCGATGCGGAGAGTGCCTCTTCGGGAGAGCTTACGTTGGCATGGCTCTCCACCGAGAAGGAAACGGGACGCTCGAAGATGTCCGCCTTGACGAACCTGCCGTCTTCCGCACGTTCCAACGAAAGGATGTCGCGCCCGGCGGCATCCATCATCAACAGTTTCACGTTCTGCTTGGCATTGAGGTTGCCGTAGCGCATGACAAACTCATCGTAGCAGGTGTTCAACGCTATGCGTTGTGCAGACCCTTCATCGTGATACTCCGCCTCGTAGCGGTAAAGCCGCTCGTATGAATCACGGAGTGACACATACAACATCGCTTTCTCCTTCTGGTAGCCAGTCAGGTCAAGCGGTTGGAATGTCGCGCCGTAAGGCGTGAGGTCTTTCAAATAACCGAGATTGCGTGAAGCATCCAGTACCATAGAGCCGTCACGATAGTGCGGCTCCAGCATGCCGTTGAACGGACGGGGAGAAAGGTCGAGAGGTTCCTCCTCCGGTTTTTCCGCTTCCATTTCGGGGAAAAGGGAGGTTGCAGCCGTTTCCGTTGCGTGAGCGGCAGGAGTGGCGGCAACTTCCGGCTGCGTTTCGGGTTGCCGTGTTTCCTGCTCCGGTGCGGCTTTCACGTCCGGGACATGCTGCCGTTTCTCCTGATGCTGTGCCGCCAGCCTGCGAAGCTCCTTGCGTCGCTCCGGCGTGAGGTCCATCATCATTTCATAGAAGCCGTTGATGGGCGGGTTGGTGTCCCAATCCAAAGTGGCGTAAATATCATCCGGATCGGCTTTGGCTGCGACACTCACCGGCTTTGTTTCTTGGCTGTCCCTGTTCTCCGTCGGTGGTGCGGCAGACGGCTGTGGCGGTGCGGTCGTAACCTTCGGCGTAACCTGCGCCTGCGGTTTGGGAGGCATACGTCTTGCCGGGCTTTCCTTTTTCGCCGTCTTTTTCTTCTTGGAGGGTGCTTCCTGCTTGCGTACCTCCTCGGTCATGCCCCAGAGGTCGAGCAGGGAGAGCTGCACGCCCTCCGAATAATCGGGACGGTGCGGCTCTATCTCCGGCTTTTCTTCCTCCGGCTGCGGTGTTACCGCTTCGGGCTTGGCTGCCATTTCATTACGTGGCTGTATCTCAGGAGTGACAACTGGTATGGAAATGGTTTCCGTAACCGTGCTTTTCCCCTGTGCCGGATGCAGGCTGTACATTTCATACAGTTCTTTGTCAAACTGATGCAACTCGATTTTCAGATGTTCCCGCAAGTCCTCCGCCATTTGCCCGATGCCGCCCCGGTGCAGGAGTTGATAGGCAGGTTTCCCGTAAGGGTCTGTGCCTCTGATTAAATCCGTATTGGAAAGAGAGCTGATGCTCCATACATACCCGTTCACCGAAGTGCCGATGGGCGTCTGTTCGGTCTGCATGAAAAGTTTCTCGTTGTAGTACAGTTCCCCGTTCTTTCCGCTGTTCTTTTGCAGGATAATCAGGTCGCTGCCCACCTCCGTACCCGCGTTGTCCGTGAAGAGATTGTTCGGCAGGCGTGCGACACCCACCAGATTGGCATTACGCATCATATACTCGCGTATGGGTGCGTTGGACGGTGCGTCCAGCACCCCCTGCGAGGTGATGAACGCCACGATGCCGCCTTCACGCACCGCGTCAAGGCTTTTCAGGAAGAAGTAGTTGTGTATCGTTTTTACGGCAGAACGCCTTGCCGGGTCTTGGCTGCCCGTGAACTCTGGGTCGAACACAGCCACGTCGCCGAACGGGATGTTCGAGATGGCAAGGTCGAAATAATCCGTGAAGGGCTTCTCTATCTTCTCGAATCCCTGCACCCTTACCTTTTGGTCGGGATGCAGGTGTCCCAATATCTTGCCCGTCATCAGGTCTTTCTCGAAAGCCATGATGTCCGCGTCCGGCTTGTTTTCCAGCACGGCATCCACGAATGCGCCCACGCCCGCCGACGGCTCCAGCACACGGTCGGGACGTATGCCGTGTTCATGCAGAATCTCCGCAATCGTGCCGGTTATCTCTGGCGGGGTATAGAAAGCGGTCAGCACGGACTGCTTCATGGCATCCACGTACCGCTTGTACTCCGTACCGTCCTTGCTGTTTTCACGCACCAGCCTGTGCAACTCCACCGTAGGGGCAAACAGTTCGAGGTCCGATTTCGCCCAATGCACGGCATCCGTCAATTCCTTTGCAGGGTTCAGTATGCACTTCAACCCGCCGAAACCGCAATACTTCCGAAGTATGGCTTGTTCCTCGGCGGTTGCCGTCCTCCGTTCCCTGTCAAGGATGAATGCCGTCCGTATCGCCTCTATGTTGTCCCGCAGCCGTTGTTTGCGGTTAAACGCCATATTCCCCGATATAAAGGACAACGGCTCCCGTCAGCTCCGTGTAGAGCAGGTCGTATTCGGGCGACAGGGCGAAGTTGTCGTCCGAAAGGTCATAGGCGGAGAATACGTTACCGATAGGCGGCAGCAGCTTTCGGATGAAGGCATCGCGTTTCTTTTCCGGCACTTCGTTGGCAAACTCGTTTTCCACGACTTCGCGGAGGACGGCGTACTTGGAATAGCGAAGACCACGCAGGAGCGTGTCCATCGCCAACTCCTGCGCCCCCTCGGACGGATAGCCTTCGAGCCGCGCACGCTCATACGTTTCGGCGGCACGGTCGGCACGTTCCCGGATGAAGGCATCGTCGGAAGCCTGTTCAAACCTGTTCGTGCGGAGATAGTCCAGCAGGTACAGACCGTAATAGGAAAAGTCGGTCTGACCCTCGTTTTTCTTCTTGTTGTTCATTACTTTGGATTTAGCGGATTGATAATTAACGGGATAATCGGTTGGAAAAAGGAAGAAAAAGGCACTCGGTATCCCTCCGAGTGCCACCACTAAATCCAAAGTATGAGTGTAATCCGGTATCGAAGAACAATTCATTACTCTGAACCAGTGGCAAAGTTAATACTATTTCTTCCGTCCTGAAAATTTCCTGCTTGTTTTCCTTTCGGGGAACACGAAAGTCGTGTTATAGTCCCCGTCAAAGGCGACTATGGCGTCGAAGCTCTTGCCCTGCTTGCTCTTGAAGCCTTTGAGCGGCTTCGTATGCCCATCGGTGAGCAGCTCTTTGATCTCGTCATCGGAAAGGGTGCGGTTCGCCTTCAGGCGGAACACGGGTAGCCCGCAGTCCGCGTTGTCGCAGCGGACGACCTTGCCGTAGAACTGCATACTGCCCGTTCCGCACTTGGGACACTTGCAGCCGGAATCCCTGCGGGCGAACAGCTTGTCGCACGAGAGCAGTTCGGAGGTAATCTCCTTTGTGTACGCCTCTATCTCCTTGCAGAAGGTGTCGGCGGGCAGCTCCCCGCGCTCGATGCGTGCCAGATTCTTCTCCCATTCGCCCGTCATGGCGACGTCGGCGATGCGCATCGTCTTCACGACAGAGTAAAGGGCAAGCCCTTTTTCTGTCGGCACAAGCGATTTCTTGCAGCGTTCCATGTAGCCGCGCTTGAAGAGCGTTTCGATGATGGCGGCACGGGTGGCGGGCGTGCCGATGCCGCAGTCCTTCAAAGCCTGACGGAGTGCGTCGTCCTCTATGTCCTTGCCCGCCGTTTCCATAGCCGAGAGCAAGGTTGCTTCGGTATGCAACGGCTTGGGTTTGGTCTTTCCCTCCGTGATGGAACAGCCTTTCAACGTCAGCGTGTCGCCTTCCCGCCAGCCGGGGATGGCGGTTTCTTCCTTGTCCTCCTCACCATATACGGCACGCCATCCGGCTTGCCTGATGACGCTGCCTTTCACCGTGAACTCCACTCCGGCACACTCCGCCGTGACGGTAGCGGTGTCCTTGACGCATTTCTCGGAGAACGCCTCGATCATGCGCCCGGCAACCATCTGATAGACGGTGTTGTCTTCTTTGGAGAGGAACAGCGGTTTCTCTCCCGTGACGAGCAGGGCGTGGTGGTCCGTCACCTTGCTACCGTCCACGCTTCTGCGTGTCGGGACGGCTTTCGGCTGCACCTTGCCTTTCCATTCGGGCAAAGCCCCGATGAAGGCGAGCAGCTTGGGGATTTCGGCGAACACGTCTTCGGGGATGTAGCGGCTTCCGGTTCTCGGATAGGTGATGAGCTTCTTCTCGTAGAGCTTCTGCGCGATTTCAAGCGTCTGTTCCGCCGTGAAGCCGTGCTTGGTGTTGGCTTCCTTCTGGAGCGTGGTCAGGTCGTACAGGAGCGGTGTTTCCTCCGTCTTCTCCTTGCGTTCGGCTTTCGTGACGGTGGCTGTGCCTGCCGACTTCACCTTATTATACAGTTCCGTCGCGGGCTCTTTCTCTTTCCATTTTTCGGAAGAGGAAAACTTCACAGTTCCTTCGTCGCAGCCGTCCGTTGCGATATGGAGCTGCCAGAAGGCTTCGGGCGTGAAGCGGCGGTTCTCCCAGTAGCGTGCGCACACCATCGCCAATGTAGGTGTCTGCACCCGCCCGACGGAGTAAGTGCCGTGTCCGGCGGCGATGGAGAGTGCCTGCGTGCCGTTGATGCCCACGAGCCAGTCCGATTCGCTCCGTGCTTTGGCGGCAAGATAGAGGTTGTCGTATTTGTCGCCCGCTTCAAGGTTGCGCAGTCCCTCGCGGATAGCCTTGTCGGTAAGCGAGCTTATCCAGAGGCGGACGAACGGGGTGGCGCATCCGGTGTAATGGTAGAGGTAGCGGAAAATAAGCTCACCCTCGCGTCCGGCATCGGTCGCCACGATGATCTGTTCACTTTCCTTGAATAGCCGGGTGACGGTCTTGATCTGCGTCACCACGCCGCTGTCGGGCTTGTAGCCCTTCTCCGTCTTTACCTGACGGGGGACGAGCGTGAAGGTGTCGGGGATGACGGGCAGGTTGTCACGGACGAAGCCGCGTATGCCGTAGCCGTCGGGCATGGCAAGCTGTACGAGATGTCCGAACGCCCAAGTCACGGCGTAGCCGCCTCCCTCGAAATATCCTTCCTCTCTCTTTGTCGCGCCCACGATACGGGCGATCTCACGTGCCACAGACGGCTTTTCTGCAATGATTGTCTTCATATTTTTCTGTCGTTTTGAATTTTACAAATGTTACTTCGGATTTAGTGGCGGACACCGGATTACATCTTCATGCCCTTGTTGTTTCTTTTCTGCGGCTTCTCCTGCTGCTGTTGCTGCGCGGTGTCCTTCGGGGCGGTCTGTCCTTTCTGCAACGGCTCTTTCAGGTTCTTGGTCGCCTCGTTGGTCTTGCCCTCGCTGTTCACCGCCACCTGCGTGCGGCTCTCGTTGGAAGGCGCGACCTTCTGCGCGTTGTCGGGGTTGGTGTCGTAGCGGTACGGGCGTCCCTTCTCCGGGTTGAACCTGATGTACATCGTGGCGTGGAAGCCCTGCTTGTCGGTCACGTTCTCCAGTTTCACGGCTTTGCCCGCCACGTAGTCGGCTTTCTGCTGCTCGGTGAAGTCCACGCCGCTCCATTTGCTGATGGGGCGGATGCTGCCGTCGGCGTTCGTCCACGTGTTGCGGCGTTGCTCCTTGTTCGTGTTGGCTGTGTTTTCCGTACCTTGCGCCTGTTTCTCCTTATTTTCCTGTGTCTGGACGGCACGGGGCGACCTGCCGGTTCCCGGCACGAACTCCACGCCGCGCTGCTCCACGTTCACTTGCAGGGTGGTGACGAACTTCCTGCCGTCGTTGCGCTCGATGAGCTTGTCGCGCACGGGCAGTCCGGCGCGGAGCATGTCCCGCTCCTGCGTGGTGATTTCCGTCTTGCCGATGCGCTCCGGGATGCGCACCCTGCTTGCCGGAATGTCCGTGATTTCATTCGTCTTGCGGTCGATGCTGATGTAGGAGGGGATGATCTCGCCCGTTTCCCTGTCCACGATGTCCACGACCCTGCCGAGGTTGCCCGTTTCGCGCAGGTTCTTCCGGTCATCGTCGGAGAACTTGTGTTCCTTGTACTCGTCGAGCTTCTGCTCCTTGCGGATGAAGTGCGGCACAAGGCTGACGTTGCCCTCGCCGTCCCTCTTGAAGGAGAGGCGGGCGTCCAGCTCGAAAGCCTCTCCGCCGAAATTGGGCGATACCCTCACCAAGTCGGACTTGCCGTAGTTGAGCATCTTGTTAAGGTCGCCCGACTTTTCAAGGTCGTCGCGCTTCACGCCCCATTTCTCCTCCAACTCCTGCCAGTTGATCTTGCTCTCGTCGATGGGTTGGTAGCCCCGGTTGCTCTGCGCCTGCTGCGGGATTTCCTGATTCTGTTCGTTTTTCTGTTCCATTTCTTCCTGTTTTTTAGGTTCGTCATCTTGTTTCTGTTCCGGTTGTTCCTGTTTTTCGGCGGACTGCTCCTCCTGTACTTTCTTTTCGTAGCCGGAGGTGTCCACCTTGTGGGGCGCAAGCATCTCCTTGTTGCCGTCGGGATCTTTCAGCAAGTCCTTGATAACCTCCAGCAGTTTGTCGGCTTGGTCCGCCGCGACACGGTAGAAACCGAAGCGGCTGGGTTCCCTGCACTGCCGGAAGAAGTTCCTGAAGAAGTTGTCCAGCACGTCGCCGTGCCGGTCGAATTGCAGGAAACTCTGCGCGTTCTCCGCTTTCGCGGGGATACGCTTGGGGGAGCCGTCGGCGTTCAGCCCGGCTACCACGCTGATTTCGCCCGTCTTCTCGTCACGGACAACCAGCACGTCCTTTTCGTCTTTTTTCTTTGCCATCTGAAAAATGTTTTAATGGTTATTTTTGAAAGAAATTATGGATACGAGCCTTGTAGAAGGCTATGTCTTCCTTGCGGAAATCCTTTACATGTTCGGAGAGGAACGTCAGCACGTCCGCCTCGCTGTAATAGGTCTTTTTGCCGAGCGTCTTGTAGGGCAGCGCGCCGATGCTGCGGTAGCGTTGCAGGGTGCGCTTGCTGATCTGGAGCAGTATGCACAGGTCTTGGTTGTCGAAAAGCCTGATCCCGTCCATCGGGTTCGGGGCTTTGCCGGACGGCTGCATGGAGAGCAGCATCTCGTCCTGACGGTCGAGCCGTTCCATCACCTTCTGCATCCAGTTCTCGAAATTGTTGCGGGTAAGCAGTTCCATGTCTTACGTCCTCCTTCCTTTGGGTCTGCCGCCCGTGCGCAGCGTGTGGTTGCGTTTCAACTGTTCCGGTGTCGCGGCTTCGCCCGTAACGGTGCTGTCTTCGAGCAGGCGGTCGATTTCCGACTGCCGGTAGCGGCACTTGCCGCGCAGCACGACATAGGCGATGCGCTGTTCGCTGCGCATGCGCTGGAGGGTGCGGCAACTCACGTTCAGCAGGTGCGCCGCCTCGCGGGTGGTGAGCAACCTGTCGGGAGCTTCTTCCTTCCTACCGCCGGAAACGGCACGCACGTGTGCCGCTATCTCGGCTATCTGTTCCGTCAATGCGGTGAAGGCGGAACTTTCCATCGTTATCACTTTCATATTCAGTTCTTTCTTTTGGTTTATTTGCATGAACATAGGCTGCGCCTCGGCATACCGTTCAAGCGGGCTTGACGTTCTGCGCTCGGCTTGCGCTATGTTTCTGCGACAAAATTCGGCAATAAACCAAATGGGCTTTAACAGCTCACTACGTGGCTCACGTAAGATTTTTACGGATAATGGCTCCGTAACCCGGACAGACGGCGCAACAAGCTGCCTTTTAGCGGGAAACGGTACGTGTTCAAGGCGGCTTCGTTACCTTTGCGGCAAACTCTGAAATGTTTTGCTTATGGAAATAGTATCTATCGAGAAAAAGACCTTCGAGATGATGGTGGCGTCCTTCAACGCCCTCGCGGAGAAGGTAGCCGCCCTGAGGCGCAGGAGCGACGGCGGGCGGATGGAAAGGTGGCTCACGGGCGAGGAGGTCTGCGGGCAGTTGAGGATCAGCCCGCGCACGTTGCAGACTTTGCGTGACAGGCGGCTTATCGGCTACTCGCAGATAAACCGCAGGTTCTATTACAAGCCGGAGGAGGTGAAGCGGCTGATACCGCTTGTCGGCACGCTCTATCCGCACGGCAGATGATTTGATTTATTCACCCACTGAATCCGAAGTTATGATGAACGAGAACAACGATGTTTTTACGATGGAAGACGAGCCGATAGCCTCTGTGGTGCAGGATATGCGCAAAGGCTCGAAATGGCTGTCCGCATTTCTGGAAAGTTACCGTCCTCCGTTGGACGGGGAGCGTTACCTGACGGACGGCGAGGTGTCGGAACTGCTCCGTGTGAGCCGGCGCACCTTGCAGGAATACCGCAACAACCGCGTGTTGCCCTTCATACTTTTGGGAGGGAAGGTGCTTTACCCGGAAACGGGGCTGCGCGGGGTACTGGAAGCGAACTACCGCAAGCCGCTGGAGTGAGGCGGTTTCATGAAAAAGTAAACGGGTGACACCTTTTGTGGTGCTACCCGTTTACTTGTCTTATGGGGTATGTGCAATCAGCAATACCCGGCTTTTCCGTTCTGTATGAACATCACGTATGTCTGCCGTTTCTCTTGTGAGAGTGCCTTTCCCACCAGCCATGTGCGGAACAGGTGGGTGTTGTAGGTATTCACCCTGAAAGCGACCGGGATGATGATTTCAAGGGCGTACACGTCCGCGTGCAGCCCGTTTTCAAGCTGCATGTAGCGGCACACCTCGTAGTCGTTCAGCACGTCCGACTTGCGGACGGCTTTGATGGCGGCGTTCACTGCCGGGACGGTCGTATGGAACAGTCCGGCTATTTCGGTGGCGGTCATCCACACGTCGTTACCGGTTACGCTGACCGCCTTGTCCTCTATGATGATTATGTCACGTTTCATGGCTTTTCTTTTTAGATGGTGCAACCTGCAAATTCCTCGATGCCGTTCAACCTTGCGGCAAGGTTCTCCATGTCTTGGTTGAGCTTTTCTTTGGTGATTTTCGCGTATATCTGCGTCGTTTTTATGCTCTTGTGTCCCAGCATGGAACTGACCGTTTCGATGGGTACGCCGTTGGAGAGGAACACCGTCGTGGCTGCCGTGTGTCGGCTCTGATGCCACGTGATGTGCTTGGTGATGCCGCAACGCTTGGCGACGGAACGGATTCCGGCAAGGCACGTGTTGTAGTGGGGAACGGGGAAAATCCTGCCGTTCCCGCACAGACCCCGGTATTTGTCGATGATGCGCTTTGCGATGTCGAGCAGGCGGATATTGGACACCACGCCCGTCTTCTGGCGGTTGATGTTTATCCACTCGTGTTCGTCGAAGTAGGTATGGATGTTCTCTTCCGTCAGGTTGCGCATGTCGGCGAACGACAGGCCCGTGAAGGCGCAGAACAGGTAGAGGTCGCGGTAAAGCTCCTGCTTGGCGTTTTTCAGCCTGCCCTCCATCAGCAGCCGGATTTCCTCTTTCGTCAGGAAACTGCGTGTCGTTTCCTCCTTCTTGATTTCATACTCCCGGAATGGGTCGCGTGTGAGCCACTCGTTGTTGATGGCGATGAACACCATCGTCCGCAAGGGGCAGACATACAGCCACACGGTGTTGGTGCAGCAGTGCTTGTCCGTGCGCAGGAACATCTCGAAGTCGGAGATGAAGGCGGGCGTAAGCTCTTTCAGCGCGATGTCCTTCACGCGGTAGCGGATGGTGAGGAACTCTTGCAGGTGCTTGTAAACGGTCCTGTACTTCAGGAGCGTGCCTTTGGCTTTCATGCCAGCATCCACCTGTTTCTCGTAGTCTTCGTTGTGCTGCCGGAACACCTGCATCAGCGTGTGATAGCGATGTTCCAGTCCGAGAAAGGCGTTCTTGACCTTCTCCGCCGTGACGAAGTTGTCACGCTCCATGATTTCCTGATAGTGTTTGTTGATGCGCACACGCATCTTGTCGAGCATGCGGTTCGTTTCGAGTGCCGCCGAGCTTCTGCCCGTGACACGTCCCCCTTTGGTGTCCCACAGCTTGGGATCGACGGTCAGTTTGCAACTGAACTGTGTTTGGCTGCCGTCCACCGTAATACGTCCCATGACGGGTACTGTCCCGTCCTTTTTCACTACCTGACGTTTGAGGTAGTAGATTACTGAAAATGTACTCTTCATCGTCCTTATTTTTTTAGGTTCAAAATTAGTTGGTGAAGAGTCCGTCGCCGGTACGCAAAACGGGGAGGAACGGCGCAATCTTTTTCCGTAACCGGATTTGTTGCGTGAGTTGTCAGTAACTCACTAATCCTTAACGCCTTGTTTCGTTATCCGTGTCCGTTTGTCGCCATTCCGTGCATGGTTACGGACAAGTAACGTAGCGGCGTCCTGATTTGGCTTCAGCGGTGATTGCGATGGCTTCACGAATAATCGGAAGCACGACTGAAACCCTTGTAACTCAATTCTATCACTATATCTTTCCGCATTTCTCTTTTTTGTAGTAACTTTGT
>ERZ1673746.1871-NODE-1871-length-12670-cov-9.963694_pt1 | contig 12670 bp, 10 predicted proteins | sample MGYA00580205_ERZ1673746 | MGnify/ENA primary metagenome ERZ1673746 (study PRJEB41218, sample SAMN15661771) | gut metagenome | host: Homo sapiens | place: Canada: London | collected 2015-08-20/2019-03-30 | study: EMG produced TPA metagenomics assembly of...
TCCAGAATGGGCAGACCGGTGTACTCGTTGTGCTGAAAGGTGAGATAGCTTTCGGCGGCGGCATAGTTAGAGTTTTTCGAGGTCAAATGCTTGATGGTTGCCATACAGTTCACCAACCGTTTCTTCGGCTTTCAGCCGAAAGTTCGTGAGTGCGGACAGTTCCTCCAGAATTTGCGCCCGGAGCTGCTCGGTGTCTTTGCCGCCGGAGTTGAAGTGCCGTGCAAGCTGGTTGAGGTTGCTTCCCACCTTGCTGCACTGAGCAGACAAGGCGGCAAGCGCCGCCAGTGCATCCTCGCCGCCCTGCGCCACCACAACGGTGTGCTTGACGTTCACGCCGTACAGGACGCGGCGGACGAGTTCGGATTGGGTGAGGTGGAGTTCTTTGCAGGCGTATGCGATCCGCAGTTTTTCTTCTGCGGTCACCCTGACTTTGATGATGTGTGTCTTTCGTTTTCGCGGCGTGTCATTGCGGTTCTTCTTTGCGTGTACGTTCGGACTTTTCATTTCAGTCATATTCGACCTCCTGTGAAAATGATAAATGCCCGCTCCGGGATGGAGAGGGCTATGTAATGCGACACGCCGCATTCGCACCAACGGTGCGAAGCTAGAGCAGGGTTTGGGGAAGGCACTCCCCAACAAGACCGCGGTTGCGCAGCAACGAAAGCCCCAGTGGGGCTTTCAAGTGGCAGCGCGGTCTTGCACAAGCAAGATGGAGGGGCTTTGCCCCGACAAGCGCTTGCCCCAACAAGGATGACTGAGTGAGCAACAGATTTTTCAAGCATTGAAAATTTGTGGCCACAGGTCGATACTTGCTTTCGCCCTTTCCGTGCAACACTGAAAATTTCAGAAGTCGAACCGCAATGCACGTTGAAAATTTTGCAGAGCAAAACGTGTGAAAAGGCAAAGCCCCTGCTCATGGTCACCGTTCACACCGAACGCAGTTCCTGCCCCTGTTTTGCAGCGGCGTTGTCCGGCTCGCCCACAGAAAGTGTGAGGTCATGGCGCAGTATCTCGTTCAGACGGCTTATGTAAGATTCAAGGTACAGTATGAAGAAAGCCGAACGTAGTGCGGACACTACAACCTGCTTCTTTCAAGCACAAGAATAACACTTTGAAGTTGTGTGGTCAACAACCAAAATGATTTTCGGAGATTTGTACAACTACATAAGAGTTTATTTGTAAATAAGAACGCAAAAGCGCCCGGCGGCATGAAGCCACACGGACGCATGAAATGACATAATAGTTAAGGTTCCAACAAATTTCGCATACATAGCCGGAATAACCCGGAGGGGGCGCCACGCTTTTTTAGCTGGTGCAGGTCATGGGTACTATGAAAAAGACAAAAATAGACACGGCGGCAATCCTCCTATATGCCGCCGTGGATTTACACGGTGTTAGGTCGTCGTTGGTTTAGGATAAAGAGTGTACAGATCAGATGTCTGAAAAGCACCTGTCACAAAGTGGCAAGCAGTGGAAACCTATACAGGTTCCCTCATTTTCGCCGATCCGCCCGCTGGCCGTATCTGCAAAAATTGCTTGCTGGGGGAAGCATCCCCAGTCCCCTTTGAAACCATCTTCGATGGTGGCTGCACACAATCTGAAAAATTCTCAAGCTGCTTCTTTGTATCGAGTGTACACATACTCATAAATCTTTTGCCGATATCCCGAAATGCTCAATTCGTCATAACATTCAGGAAGCTCTTCCCACAAGGTATCTCGAATCAAATTATCGACAGTAGCTCTGGTCTCCTGCTTATCCGTCCAGTGATCCAATTCAGCGATTTTGGATTTAACTTTTGCCAATACATCCACCGCTACTTTCTTGATTGCCTGGATGTCCTTCCGGGACAGATTATCAGAAAAGAGCAAATCATACACAGACAGTTCTTCATCGCTGGAGAAGCCTTCACGAACATATCTTTGCTGCTCTTCGTCCATACTGTTGGCCAGGTCCATGAGCTCCATGAAGGTCTTTTCGATGGTTGCTCGATCCTGCTCACCATTGTATTCTGCGATTATCTGCTGATACCTTTGCAGATAATCAATACGCTGAGGGTTCGTAATCAGCATATGATTCAACCGATCCTGAATGAGCTGCTGAAGATCCCGCATAACCAGATTTTGCTTTTTATGCTTGGAGAATTCTTTTACAAGCAACCCAAAATCAATATCGCTGATATCAAAGCGCTTTGAAGCAATCATTCCCTCTTGCTGCGGCTGCACTTCCACATAGTCGTTCACAATATGGTTGATCTCCACCATCAGGTCTGTGTTGTCCGAGTGTTTCCGTCTTTTTTGCAATGCAGCATAAATTGCCAGGATGGCATCATTGTATGCTCTTGTTTCGGTGGGAATATCATTTCGATCCGCATATTTCATCAGGCGGGCCAGCTCGCTGGCGTAGGTCTGATATTCTTTTTTGATTTCCAAAGATGCACACATGGCATTGGTTGCATCTTCAATCAGCGATAACTGCTCGAAGGTTCCCCGTTGCGCATGGACCAGCGCTGCAAGATCAAACCCGTAAGAATCAAGGAACGATGTTGTAAGCTTGATAATTTCGTGAATCCGTGCGATCAGCTCTTCCTTATCGATCGTGGGGTCTGTACTGCCTTGTCCGCCCACATTGGCCGTATAGTCGGCCAGTGCTTTTCGTAACGCCTTGACAATTCCAATGTAGTCTACGATCAGTCCGTTGCTTTTTCCTTCTGCCACACGATTGGCCCGTGCAATGGTCTGCATCAGGGTATGTGCTTTAAGGGACTTGTCCAGATAGAGGCAGGAAAGGCATTTGACGTCAAAACCGGTCAGCCACATGGCACAGACAAACACTACCCGGAACGGGTTATTCTTGTCTTTGAACTCCTTATCCAACTCTCGTTTTTCCATCTTTGCACGATGGGGAAGAATGTCCAATCCCCACTTTTTGAAGGTTTGGATTTCGTTTTGCTCCTGGCTGATCACCACAGCCATTTCGGTTTCCTGCATCCATTTCAGCTTACGGGTCAGCTCCTGGACTTCCTGCTGAGAAGCATGTCGGATGGTATCTTCCAGATTGGCGATCTCCTGAGCCCAGTACTTCTGCACCAGATTGTACATCCGGACACAGGTGACCTTATTCAGGCAGACAAACATGGCCTTGCCGCTGGTCCAGAGGTCTGAATAGTGCCCCACAAAATCCTTTGCGATGGAGTCAAGGCGTGGTTCAGCCGTCAGCAGATGGATTTCCTTGGCAAATTCTCGTTCCAACTTTTCCTGTTGGGATACATCCATATCTGCATTTTCGATGGCATCCAGAATACGGCTGTTGATTTCCGGATTTTCGATATCCAGAATCTTTTCACCACGGTTTTCGTAGTACAGGGGAACCGTTGCGCCGTCATCTACGGCTCGCTTGAAGTCGTAGATAGAGATATAGCCGCCGAAGGTGCGTTCCGTGATGTTGTCGCTGGACAGCAGCGGCGTACCGGTAAAGCCCAGTCTGGAAGCTGTGGGCAGCAGAGCGCACATGTTATCGGCGAAGGTGCCGTACTGGCTACGGTGAGCCTCATCCGACATGATGATAATGTCGTGGTCGGGATAAATGGGTGGCTCGTCCGGCTGGTTGAACTTCTGGATCAGGGTGAAAATGAAGCTGGGATTCCCCCGGAGCTTTGCCACCAGATCGGAGCCGCTGGAGGCGATGAACTGGGATGCCTTGGAGGCACCCAGCAGGCCGCAATTCTCAAAGGTATCGCTGATCTGCTTGTTCAGCTCGTCCCGGTCGGTCAGGATCACGATGGTTGGAGAACCGGCAAATTTGCGGCGGATCTTCTGGGACAGGAACACCATAGAATAGCTTTTTCCGCTGCCTTGCGTGTGCCAGAACACACCCAGCTTGCCATCTCGCAGTTCTCTGGTTTCATAGGCCTCCACCGCCTCGTTGACGCCCAGGTACTGGTGGTTGCGGGCCAGGATTTTTACGGTGTGTCCATCTAAGTGGTCAAACAGGATGAAGTTTTCCAGCAGATCCAGAAAATTCTCCTTTTTGCAGATGCCCCGGAGCATGGTTTCCAAAGCCACATTGCCCTCGTCATGCTCAGACAGTCGCTTCCACTCATGGAAGAACTCATATTTGCTTCCCAGCGTGCCTACCTTGGCCTCCACGCCATTACTGAGCATCAGGAAGGCGTTGTAGTAGAACAGGTGGGGAATGGTGTCCAGATAGTCAGTGTAGTTGTCGTCGTAGGCGTTCTGCACATCCACGGTATTCTTTTTCAGTTCCACGAACAGAAGCGGAATGCCGTTGAGAAAGCCCACAATATCCGTTCTGCGGCGGTAGTAGTCACCGTGGATTTTCAGCTCCTTGATGGCCAAGAAGTGGTTTCTGGACTGGTCTCCGGGATGCTGGAAATCCACCACCATGGCCCGCTTGATCTCCGAGCGGCCACCGGGCTTTTTGACGGTAACGGGAATGCCATCCCGGATATAGCCATACTTCTCCTCGTTGATCTGCATGAGGGAGGCGGTGGACAGGCGGCTTTCCATCTTCTTCTGGGCCTCGTCCATCTGCATGGGGGTGATCCAGGGATTCAGCGTTTTCAGGGCTTGCCGGAAATAACGGGTCAGGAGGATGTCCTTGTAGCTTTTGCGGCCAAAGGTACCGTTTTCACCCAGAACCTCAGTGTTATAGGCGAACTTGACTTCCCAGCCCAGCTCGGTTTCCAGCAGATGTCCTGCGGCTTCCTGCACTAAGATGTTTTCTGAGTAGTCGTAGTTCACAATTACACCTCCACTCCTGCTAAAAGCTTCAATTTTATAATTCTTTCATTTATATTTCTTACTGAATTTGAATTTTTTAGAAGCAATTTGTTGTGTCTATCTGATCTTTCAATTAAGTTGTATACTTTCTTGAAATTCTCTGCTTGTATTTTAGAAATTGTCGTTCTGTATCGTGCAATTTCTTGCAAAGCATTCTCGTCTAAAAACAGAAACAACTTTCCTAGAAGTCCGACAAGCATATCCGAAACTTGAATATATCTATTTTCATGGGATTTAACAAAATGATAGTTAGTAACTTCTTCTCCATTTTCGACCAATTGAATATTCTCAAATTGTTTTTGAACTGTGAGTTCCTCATCAAAGAAGTGGATTGAATGGCTAAAGATCTCACATCTTTCCAAATAAAATAAATAATATTCTTCAATCAGTTGAAAAGGAATGTTATCTTGAATAAAAACAAGTATATCCATTTTTCCGGCTTGCTTAAGCATTTGGCGTAACGTTTCCAAGAAAAAGCCAGGATAAAGTTCTTCCTCGTTATTATACTTGGAAATCAATTCACAGAGTTCTGCACAGAACAAGGAACAGTTTGTAATGTTGGGATATGTATGCCTATATAGCAGATTTAAAATTTCCTCACTATGTTGAACTGTCAAATCATATAATGCACTTTTTATCTCCATTATGAAGCCCATGTTTTCGAACAAATAGGGATATAGTTCGTATAAGGAGTCCACAATATCGACTAATGAATAGTATAAATTATTGAGGGTGCTATAATGCACATACAAACCGCTATTTACCAACCAAGACAAAAAATCAGATGCTCGTTGAGAATTCATAAAAGACAAGAAATCTGTACTCTTATTGTACAAATGCTTGAACTTAAGCTCCTTCTGCCCCTCCATAAAATGCATTGAGTGATACAGGGCTTCAAAATCAGCATTATGTTCTGTTCCCTGATATGCTACTCCACCAAGCAGAAAATTATGGCTTAATCCTTCGACAGAATTAACGTTTCCGTCTTTCAAATAGAATTTACGACAATTTCCCGTTTCATCATAGTAAAATGTATAACAATCATTACCAATAGGGATACCAGAGACAGCTTGAACCATATCTTTTTGTAAGTTTACATCTATTGTAGTCAATATTGCACCTCCATTCTGAATAACTTATCTTAGTAGCGTGTTTATTGGTATTCCGGCTTCAGGAAGGACACATTTGCTTTTTTCATACCTTTCCAGTCGTCGGTGACAAGGCCGACCGAAAGGCTTTCGTAAGCGAACAGCCAAAACTCATCAAAAACTCCGTTTGCCTTAAGCTGTTTAGCGTAGTTTTTTAATGTTTTCTGATCAGCTGTTTTCTTCCGTTTCCTGCAATAAATAAGTGCCATCAAATCAAAAACACAATCCTCGTTCGCAATAACTGCATTAACGTCAAACGAAGAAATTTCAGAGTTGTATTTAGTAGCATAATACAATGCAAAAGAGCATGCTTCAAAATAATTCTTTGCAAAATAGTGCTCATAAACCAGGTTTAAGTATTTTTCAATTTCAGCTGGATCGGTTGAGCACGGAGTGAATACACATTCATCAAGCAACGGCACAATATACGGATAGATCAGTGCTAAGGAAACAGACATTTTTGTGAAGTATTGCTGTGCATTTTGTGTCAACTTCTGCCCTTTCAATACTTTCATGCCATATAACAATATCGAAGCATTGTCTTTATTTTCGGACATCAAATCCACGCAAAAATCGATGAATACTTGAACTTCATGATAGTCTACATAGTCATGAAATTTTCCAAAAGGCAAAATTTGTTTCTGAATTTTTCTTACCCATAACTCTGTCATGGCTGCGGGAAGCGCCTCAATTTTGGTTTTCTTATGATTTAGAGAGAGCCCATACTCTTTAAGACAAGCATTGAGATCAACTAGAAATCGATCGGCATCATCATGCGTCTTTACAAAACAGCAGAAGTCGTCGATATGTCTGGTGTAGTCCCACTTCTTGCAAAGTGTTTCATCAATTTTACAGAGAATAATTTCTGACAAAAGATTGGACGTATGTGGGCCAATTAAAAGGCCGTGCGTTTCACCATTTTTAGAGTTCTGCGCAAAATGATCAATTTGATTATACCACTGGTTCGTTTTAGTTGCATTTTGCTTAGCAGTGGGTTTCCCAACCAAGGCCCACGGGATGGCATGGGTATAAATACTTGGAAAACACTTTGAAATATCAGCTGACACCATGTACTGCTTACCCATCAGAAGATCCGGCTCTGGTGTCCCGTCATCCCTCCAATTGCTGTAGTTCATCTGAAACAATGCATCGGTGTCGTTTGCTTTTCTGATATGAATGCGGCTGACGATATGCTTTTGATTTGCCGTAGTTGTTTGGAAATATTGCTGCAAATTAGGCCATTCGTCTTTTAGGCATTTGCACAAGCGCTCATGTCCCATTGGTGTAGCAATTCCGAGCGGACGAGGAATATTGATATTACGCATACTATCATAGCGTACATAGTCGTGCCACACATCCGAAAAGACGGGACGAGAGGGATCTTTGCAATATGCAAGGAAAGAAGCACCATCGAAAACTGGAGGCAGCTTTTCTGCAAACAGTCCGTACTGAATCATCCGATCATAGAGTTCATCAGCGGTGATGTTGTTCATAAAATCAAAATACGTTTTTGACACAGTATCTTCTCCTCTATCCATGGTACCTATGAATCATTGAACTTGAAACCTATTCCTGGATGGCATTTAGAATTTTAAGTTTCAGTTCCTCATCGTTCTCGTAGGTGCCATCCATGATTGCAGTCATGATTTCGTGCAGAAGATCCTTGCCGATTTTACCAGCAGCTACATGATAGCTGATGTTTTCGGTGATGGCGAAAAAGTTTTTTGCAACACTCATGTACCCGTTGAATAAAAGAAACTGCGCGGACAAAGTAATCGCAAGTCGTTTGTTTCCGTCGGCGAAGCAATGGAATTCACAGGTGCAAAAAAACAAATGGGTCAACTTATCAATAAATGTTGGATAATAATCATCATTCTGAATATGCGCCAGTACACTTTCCAGTTTTCCGGTATCCAGTGGCTCTGTGGTTCCACCTCCGCTATATTGTATTGTCTTTGCGTGAATGGCTTTGGCCTGATCCAGGGTCAGGTAAATAATACCGTCCATTTAATCACGCTCCTTTAACCGACGAAGTACCTCCTGATTTTCCTGCATGAGCCGTTCCAGTTCATCACCGGCTGCACCAAGAAACTTTTGATATTCATCAGCATCCAGCGGCTGAATATACTCTGACAGCTGATAGTGAAATGCATCCCGCAGTGCCATATCACGGCTTGCCATTTTGATTCGGCCACGCTGAATCAGGGGCTTCCAAAGTGTCATTTGTTCAAATTCATGGAACAGCGATTCCGTTTCCCGAACAGACAAGACCCTTCCGATTTGTTCTGATTTCCTCTTGATTTCTTCTGCCAGACCACTTTCATAGGCGGCAATGATATCCAGAATCTCCGTATAAAAGGTATCCCTTACCTTGTCGCTCGCTTTCAGATCCAGGATTTTCTTATATTCCTTAGCCTTCTCACGAAAAATACTGACATAAATCATGTCTGTAAAATGGGCGTATTTGTAGCGATTATCTTCTACATAATTTTTAAGAGCGTCCGTAAATTGGCGGCGATAGTTGTCTTCCTGCAGGGAAGCATGGACATAATCCTTATCCCGCTGGTTAATGTATTTGGTGCCTCCGCCGGTTTTGCGATTGATCAGATCAATCACAACATCCAGAATGACCTGGCGGATCGCACGGGCCTTTTCACTTTCGGAAAGGAGCATTGCGATATCTAAGAATGCTCTAAAATCAAAGACACCCAGCACCGTCGTTTTGGTACCGACATAAATGTCGGTACCAAAATGCTCATCATAGCATCTTAAAAATGCCTTTAATTCCCGGCCTCTCAGCAATTCGTAGCCATTCTGTTTCAGTTCTTCGGAATTAGCGCTGATGTAGCGTTCAATCGTGCGAATATCTACTTCGAAAAAAGAGGCAACCATTTCTTTTGTCATTAAAAGCCGATCCTCAAAAAACACAGCTTCCACCACAGAGGTTTCCTGAATTTCTTGAATTGCCAATTCGTTATTCAGAATGTTTTGTCGATCCAATCTTGATTGCGTCAAATCTTTTGCCATTTTTACACCTCCAATTCGCCGCTCATCAGCTTGGGCAGCAAGCGATCACGAGCTTCCTGCAATAAATGGTTTTGCATTGCAAGTGTCTTAATCCTTTGGGTCATTGAAGAAATTTTTGCTTCAAAATGTCGCTGTATTTTAGACTCGGCAATCAGGATAGGATACACCTTCATCTGATTCCAGTCTGCACGAGGCATTTTAGATCCTTCTTTACAATTTTGATATGTGCAGTCAACAAAGGCATCCGAGGATACCACGCTCAGAAGTAATCCCCACAATTCCTTGTGTGCCGTCATAATGATAGCGTCTGTTGAAGCAATTCCATTATTTAATGCAAAACCGACCTTATGAAAATACGGTCGTATTTTTCCGAACAGAATATCATTTTCATAATATTTGAATTTGTTGCTGGTTACGCTCTCAGAGCTGCCCCAATCAGCAAGGCAAATATCTTTTCTGGGCATATGTTCAAGTCCAATATAGGATAGTCCAGAAGGAATTTGATCAGCTTTAATTGTTTCTTTTCTCAGTTTACAGATATCTCCAACAGTAGCGTTTCTCCACCCCTCCGGGACGCCATCCACAATCGTGGTGTTTTCCCAGCCGGGGAAATGCAGGTCTACGAACCACTCTTTGTAGAGCCGCTGGACGGCTTCTTCCAGCAGCTTGATCTGCTTCTTGTTGTTTTCAATCATGTCATCATAGGTCGAAAGAATGTCGGCCAACTTTTGCTGAGTTCTAATATCTTCATGTACAAAAATCTTAAACTCCCTCATGGTGGAAAGAAGCAAATTTTTCTGTGCAGATCCATTAGATTCGTTTACAAACTGTGCAACACAATTTTTTAGTTGATAATACAGGTATTTAGGAAGCACTTTAGTGCAATCAGGTTTGACAATAGCAACACTTTTTTGGAATGTTGTCTTATATGTCAGAGGCCTATCTTTAATGAACGCCATGCGTCCGATGGTCCCGCTATTAGTAACTAAAATATCGTTGGGTTCCAACTTAGTACGTCTGTGGGTTTCCTCGTAATCTTTTGGGGTAATTTGACGAGCGTCGCTATAATGTATTTCCCCTTCATATACATCCTTGCAACTTATGAAGTAATAACCCGAATTTTCTTGATTTTGACAATCTCCGTGTTTTCCATCTGTAATATTTAACGTGAGATCTTTTAGCGTGCTTTCTCTCATAAACCCATCTCCTCCATATTCTTAGAGATGGTCTCCATGAGCCGGTTGGACTCCTCCTGCAAGTTCAGCAGCTCTGCATGGATCTCCTTCATCCGCTTGCCAAAGTCCACGCCGTCGTCCTCCTGAGCGGCCACGCCCACATAGGCACCGGGAGTCAGAGAATAGCCCTTTCCCTCGATCTCCCGCCGAGATGCGATCTTGCACAGACCGGGAACATCCTGATATTCACCCTCGCCGAACTTTTCATACAGCCACCTTGCCTCCCGCAGCACCGTCAGCAGCTCGTCCACCTCGGCGGTGGCGGCCTCCACGGCGGCATTCAGCATCTTCTTGACCGCAGGCAGGCCCTCCAGTGCAAAGCCGTGCTTCTGCTTGAACTGCTGCTGCAGCACCTTGTAGTTGCTCTTGCTCATGGACGCATAGTAGGCGATCACAGACTGGACGGTCTCAGAAATGGTAGATTTCAGCCCGGTCAGCTGCTGCTCCAGCTGGTTCAGCTTCTCCATGGGAGTTTCCGCCTCTGCCTGCACCGCCTGTGCAGCCTGTCGGATAGTCTCTGTGTGCTCGCCGGAGAGCTTCTGCATGAAGTGATGCTCGATCCTGCGGATGCCGGACAGCCCTTCCGTAATGGCAGCGTGATATTCACCCAGCAGGCTTTGATAGGCCTCCTGCTCGCCTCGATACAGCCAAACAATGGCGTTCATGTTTCGGAGCTGTCATTCGCTCCACTCATTCAAAGTACGGTCCGCCACGGTGTAGTAGTTCCGGGCATCGATGAACAGCACTTTGTCACGCAAGGCCTCCGCTTTGCCCTTATCAAAGAACCATAGGGTACAGGGCAGACTCTTGGTGTAGAAGAAGTTATTGCCCACGCTGATCATCACGTCCACATGGCCAGTCTGGACCAGCTTTTCCCGGATGTCCTTGTCCTTGCCCTGACTGTCGGTAGCCGTGGATGCCATGACAAAACCGGCACGGCCATTCTCGTTCAGATAATCGTAGAAATAGGAGATCCAGAGGTAGTTGGCGTTGCCGAACTCTTTGGCTTTGTTGATGGCAGGCAGACCAAAGGGCAGGCGACCTGCGCTCTGTGCAGATTCAGCCTTAACTTTGTCTACATTGAATGGCGGATTTGCCATCACATAGTCGCAGCAGCCCGCCAGATTGTGAGCGTCGTGATAAAAAGAGTTGGCCTCATCGCCGGACTTCACCACGCCGGTCAGACCGTGAACCGCCATGTTCATCAGGCAGAGCTTGGCGTTGTACTCCACCTTTTCCTGACCGTAGAAAGTCATGGTATTGTTGGCTACCATACCGGCATGGTTCACGAAATCGCCGGTCTGAACGAACATACCGCCGCTGCCGCAGGCGGGGTCCAGTAGGATACCGGAGGTGGGCTCCAGAATATTGACGATCATCTTGACCAGAGATTTGGGCGTGAAGAACACGCCGTCGTCGGAGGCGATGTTCTTTGCAAATTTATTGAGGAAGTATTCATAGATGCGGCCAATCACATCGCCGCCCACATCGTCCAACGCATTGTTGTTGAAGATACGAAGCAGTTCTCCCAGCAGCTCATCAGAGAACATGGTGTACTCCTTCGGCAGGACGCCGGAGAGCTGCTCGCTCTGCTCCTCCACAAGCTCCATGGCATTGTTGACCACTTCGCCCAGACTGCCCATGACTTCGCCCTGACGGTTCAGCAGTCCCATGGCGGTGATGTCCTCCGGCAGATTCACCAGATAATCATACTGGGCCTCCTTGGGCAGAAACAGCGCACTCTTTTCGGCAAAGTCGCTGGCTTCTACCGGCATCACTCTGCCATGGCGCATGGGTCGATCCTTCAGGATTTCAGCCTCCACTTTCTTGAACCGGCTGTATGCATAGCGCAGGAACAACAGGCCAAGGACAGGCATGCAATACTGGTTTGAGGTCAGTTTGGAGCCTGCCCGCAGCAGGTCAGCAGATTCCCACAAATCAGCCTCTAATTTTTTGATGTTCAATGCCTCACTCATGGCAAGATTCCTCCGTGTTCTTTGATTCATCAGGAACGAATTCCACTACATCATCAATTCCGCAATCCAGCACCCGACATATTTTCTCTACCGACTCCAGGGAAATATAGGTGTCATTCCGCAGGCGGGTTGAAATATTAGCACTGTAACCGGCTTCCTTTTGCAGCTCGGCCGCAGTCATGTTTTTGTCGATCAACAGATGAAATAATCTTTTATAGGATACCGACATAGCTCCTCCTATCATAACAAAGACCTACAAACTTCTAATGTTTAATATATCACGAAAAGGTGAAAATCTCAACTGTTCATCCATGTTCGACAAGCAAAAAATCGCTTTATTATAGAAAATTAGCGATGCAGAGCAATCCTGTCCTTTCCATCTTATCGGAACAGAAAGGATAGGATCAGTCTTACTAATATCAGTCTTATTAGCGGCGAATGAGGGACGCAATACGGGCAATCAGTTCGTCCATATCAAACGGTT
>ERZ1673746.1917-NODE-1917-length-12359-cov-4.114272_pt1 | contig 12359 bp, 8 predicted proteins | sample MGYA00580205_ERZ1673746 | MGnify/ENA primary metagenome ERZ1673746 (study PRJEB41218, sample SAMN15661771) | gut metagenome | host: Homo sapiens | place: Canada: London | collected 2015-08-20/2019-03-30 | study: EMG produced TPA metagenomics assembly of...
ATCAGTTATCTTACATTCTTAATCTTACGTCTGCCTGTTACTGCTACACCTGCTGTTAAAGCAAGTACTGCAGCTAATGAATATACTGCCATGTTGTCTGCATCGCCAGTCTTAACATCTGATACAGATGTATCTGAAGTACCTGCTTCTGTTGTGTTATCAGACTCTTCTGAACCAGAAGGTGTACCTGCATCAACCTTTACTAATGCATTGATTGCTGCTGTAAGATGCTCTGTTGCCTCATCAACATCTGCCTGATATTCTGCAACTGCAAGTGCATCGACTGCTTCCTCATACTCAAGCTTCATAGCTGCCCAGGATTCGGCTGTGTAATCAGCTTCGTTAAGTGCATCTGCTGCTGCAATAGCTGCTGAAAGCTTTGATGTATCACTTACAGGTGCTTTAACCTTAACGATATTAGCATCAGTTGCTTCAAAATCAATTGTAGTATCAGTATATCCTAATGCATATACAGTAAGTGACCAGTAACCTGTTCCATCATATCCTGCTGGTAACTGGCAGCGTGCTGAATCTGTAAGTCCAAGCTGGATTCCCATTGATTTGTGCATCCAGTTGTCTGCTGCGAATTTAGTACCATATGTAGCAACTACATTTGTTCTTGTTGCATCATTTCCATAGTATGTCCACTTAACAGCCTGCATCATAGCACCTAATGCGCCATAACCATCACCATTAATATCAACTCTTAAGAACTCGCCATATGAACCTGTAGCTTCTTTTACCGTAGATGTAATGTTAGCAGCTTCACTGATATCCTGCTCTGCAAATGACTTTCCACTTCCAGTCTGTCTTGCAGAGAATGAATATGTTCCATCTGCATTCTTAACTGCTGTCTTAAGTCCGTTAGTATCTGCATTAACATCTGCTGTATACTCATATGAACTAAGCTGGACCTCACCGAATCCTCCGTATAACTTCTCACCATTCTTGACAACTCTGTAATGCTGCTCAAAATCAGCAAGATCAGATGTCTTAACCTTAACCGGAACATACTTAATACCAGTTACTTCATAAGAAGAAAGCTTAGATGTTGTGCCATCTGCATTAGTAATTGTTCCCTTACTATATGAAAGCTGTGTACCATCTGTAAGTATCATCTGTTTTCCATCACTGCTCCAGCCGGCAAGCTCATACTTCTTACCATCTTCTGTATCAATTGTTGCCATGCACTGGTAGCTTCCTCTGTGAAGACCATGATTGGTTGTAGCTCTTGTTACTGTATCAAAAGCACCTTTATCATACTCACCATGTGTATCCTTCTCATTAGATGTTGTTACATCTCCTGCGTTATATACGCCCTCGTTAACCCAGTATTCCTGCCATGTAAGTCCAGCATATACATATGAATACTCATCATCTGCTGCATGTGTATCAGACACAAGAGCTGGAAGTGCTGTAACTGCAAGAACAGTAGCGGCTGCAACAGCAGCAATCTTAGTAAAAATGTTCTTCCTCATAATTCCTCCTTGTTTTGCGAAGCAAAATCCGAACCCATTGGTGAGGAGAGGAATTTTGCCTCCTTATAATTTTATCTATTACAAATCTGCTCTACTTCTTAGCAGATTTATAAGCATAGTAAAATGCCTTCTTTATGGCATTGCTTGATTTAGTAGCACCAGAAACACTGTCAACGCCTGATGTACTCTGATTTGCAAGAAGCTGTGCAGGAACCTTTGCATTTGCCATATTAAAATACTGTACGTCCTGTGCTCCTGCTTCTGAAGTTGCTGTAACTGATGTAATCACATCTCCCGATATGACTATTGTAACCGTTACATTGTAATTATAAGTATCACACACAGCAGAACCCGTATATGTTCCGTCTGCTTTAAATGTGGTATTAGCCGGTGTATCACTGCCTGAACCGCCGCTCAGCTCTCCACTATTGTCAGAACCATTATCCGGCTGAGCTGACTGATTACCACTGTCAGAACTATTACCTGATGAATTACCAGAAGCATTATCCGAACCGGAATTATTGCTATTTCCCGACACTTCATTTCCTGCACCACCAGCCGGTGAGTCTGACTGTCCATCCGATGAAACTGATTCTTCCAGACTCTCTTGTGTTGTTCCTTCGGCATCTGTCTTAGCCGTACTGCTCTCAATCTCTTTGACCATTGCTGCAACTGTCTCTTCATTAAAGAAATCGTTCCATTCCTCATTGTCTTCCGATGCCGACACTGTCTTTCTTCCTGCAAAGCATAAAAATGTCATAACTACACATAAAACCAATGCAAGTCCATACATAACCGTCTCAGGTTTCTTACCATATGTCTTTCCGGCTCTTGCAGCCTTTACTGATACAGCCTTTGCTATTCTCATAGCTGCATATCCTAAGAAAACTATGCTGTAGATAACAACATTTGCAATATAAGTGCCAAGTCCAAGTCTTGCATATGGAATATTGATAAGCATTATATGTACATACATAAGACCGTAGAATACGTATGCTGTGCGCTGTAACTGCTTCCATTTCTTAGCCTGCATCTTCTTTCTTACAGCCTGAAATGAAGTTACTGTAAGCACAAGCATTATTATGATAAGCACAAGGCTTATTATTGCTGCTGTAAGCTGTGTTGCTGACAATGCCGCCGGCTTAATAAAAAGCATTTTAAAATATGTCATTCCGTATGTGAAATTATGACACAAGACAAGTATTGCCGCTGTAATTGACAATTCACCTCTTATCTTCATAAGCGGTGCAATCAGCTTGCTGCCCTTAGGAAGTGCACCTGCGTACATTACTGCAACGAACATTGCCGTTCCAAGAGAACCCTTTGCAAATATTCCTAATATGTTATTCTTTACAAATAAAGGCATTGATAAGAATCCAATCAGAAATACTGCAATAGAGATTACCGCTGCCCCTATATAGTAGATACCTGCGTGTTTTTTAAGTGAATCTTTAAGAAAATATATGAATAAAGATACGATTATAAGTGATATTACTAATAACATGTCTGCTCCTTCTAGTCTTTATATCCTAAGTTAGCTATCCTAAACAAAAGTAATTTCATCTATCTTTGATTAGTTTTTTCTAACTGTTCTATAGAATATATTTTAGGACCTGCATTTGTCAATACAGGCTGTTAATAATAATTCTCATTAACGTTATCTGGTAATTATTTCCGTGTTCATATTGGTTGAAAAACTGTCAGCTATTCCCTCTGACACATATACTTTGCTTCCATCATAAAGTATCATCTCAAAATCAAGCGAGCCGCTTCTATACAGCTCTTTCGCACCATCAAGCCCCATTACAAAAAGCGCTGTTGATAATGCATCTGCTGTTGTTCCGTCAGAGCATACAATTGTAACTGATGTCAGATTGCTCTCTGATGGATAGCCTGTCTGTGGGTCTATAATATGATGATATACCTGTCCGTCCTGCTCAAAATACCGCTCGTACCCACCTGATGTTATGACAGCCTTATCCGCCGTGCTTAATACACCAAGATAACTGCTTTCACTGTCAGGATTCTGTATGGCAACCCTCCAGTCCGAGCCATCAGTCTTAGTTCCTAGCACCTGCACATTGCCTCCAAGATTAATGATTGCGTGCTCTATGCCGCAGTCCTTCATAATCTGAATCACCCTTGAAGAAGTATAACCTTTGGCAATTCCACCAAGGTCAATGCTTGCACCATCTGACAATGTCACCTGCTGCCCGTTAACCTCCACATTTGTATAAGAAACATACTTAAGTACCTCTGCAATCTCGCTGCTTTCAGGCACTCTGTAATTCTTGGTGGTAAATCCCCACAGCTCCATAACCGGGTATATCGTAATATCGAAAGCACCTTTAGTTTCTTTAGATACCTGCATTGCCCTGTTCATTATAAATGCGGTTTCTTCCGATACTTCACCGCTTCCATTTTCATTTATCTTAGTAACATCACTGTCCTCATTTCCTACCGAAAACATTGCATCAAGCCGGTTAATCTCCTGAACTGCTTTACTTACTGCTTCCTCTGAATTGCTGCCATATGCAGTAAGCGACATATATGTATCCATTGCAAATATTTCCTGTGTACTCTGGGCTGTATCGTCCTTCTCTGGCTTGTTGCCACCACATGCCGTCAGAACAGCCGCTGCAAGAATTACTGTAATTCCTGACAATATATACTTTCTGATATTATATTTCATGCTTTTAAGTTTTATCCTCCATCTTATACTGGTTAGTTCTATAAAACTTTATAGCATAATAATTAAAATGTCAATCACATACGGTCACACATTCACCACGCAAAAACACCCGCAATATAATTGCGGGTGCTCCTGTAAAGAAAATTCTTATGAAATTAGATATCTTTTCTTCTTCTCATGTATACTGCTGCCATTCCAAGCAATGCACAAAGGCTTGCTGTAGTTAATGCGGCATACATTCCTGCATGGCTCATATCGCCTGTCTTAACTGTTGTATCTGCTCCTGTTGAAGTTCCTGTTGAATCATCTGGTTTCTCTGCCGGATTCTCGTTATCTGATGGATTTCCTTCAACATATTCAGGGTTCTGGTTGTTCTCACCTTCCCATGTAACATTTAAGTTATGAAGCATTGTTGTATTCTGCCATCCGCCTGAACCAACTGTTCCTGTGTGCTGGATTGCAACACCACCAAAGCTGTTCACTTCAATGTCTGCTGTAAGGTCAACTACATGTGGATATCCCTTAGCTGCCTGGTCTGCAAGCTGTTCTGTTGGTGTCTCAACATGAGCTGTGAGCTTATTGCCTTCAGCCTTTAAGCTGATTGTACAGCCTGTTGCATAGCAGCTTGCGATAACTTCATCAGAAATCTCTGTTACTGTTCCGTTGTCGTATTTTACAAGTACAAATGTTACGGCATTAGATGAAGCCTTTGTTCTTACTATTCTTAATCCGTATCCTGTAAGTGTAGATGTATCGAACTTAAGAAGTACATCCATATACTGTCCTGCACTACCAAATCCCTGACCTGCTGTCTTAGCCGGGTCAACTACAAGCTCAAGTGACATATCACCATATGTACCCTCAACTGGTGTGTACATAATTCTTGAACCCTGTGTTCCTTCATATAATCCTGCCCCTACACAGCCATTACCTGTTGTTCCATATTTCCAAGGCTCTTCTGTATCAGCTCCCTGCCAGCTTCCGAAGCTCTCTGTATCTGCTGGACGGTTGTAATCTACTGTCCAGAAACCAGCTTTGATTTCTGACTGCTTTATATTAGGGAAGTTAGAGAAATCTGTAGAAAGGTTCTTGCTTCTTACATCTTTCACTCCGATTGCCTTGTCATATACTGTATTTACTGGTGTTCCATAATCACTTCTGATATTCTTAGATTCTACCTTAGCCATGATGTAATATCCAACATCACCTGCTGTTAACTTATATGTATATTCTGGTGAATCGTTTCTTGTTACTGCTACAAGTATAGGATTGCTGCCCTCTGCATCTGTACATCTGTACCATGAGATTGCAGACATGTCTTCTCTGCTTCCTAAATCAAGTGAGTAATCTACTTTAAGACTGCCCTGTCCGTCATTAGTAATAACTGGTGCCTTTGTAAATGCTGGTGCTTCAATCTTGCTTGGCTTTACAGTAATTCCAACTGCTGCTTCAAGACCTGACTCTGTAGATGCATTTATAATAACCTTCCTAGCTGCATCATCATTATTAGTACCTTCTACTTTGCATGTTCCGTCACCATTATCTGTTAACTTCACATATGCCTTATCTTCGTCTGATACGCTGTATGTTATCTTCTGTGTTGTATCATTAGTTCCATAGAAATAGTTAACTGTTCCTCCTATTGAAGCTGTTTCCTTTCCAGATTCAATCTCTGTGACATCTGATGTTATTGAAAGCTGTGTTGCGACTGTGTCCTGTCCTGCTGCTTTAATTACATCCTTAACTCCTAATGGATCCCAGTCATCACTGCCCTTTAAAAGATTGTATGTGTTGTAATATGTCTTACCACCTGACACAATCTTGTAGGCATCAAGTACCGACTTGCCTGTAATATCAACGGTTTCTTTAGCTCCCTCGCCACCGATTGTGATGCTCTGTCCATTATGAATTATGTTGCTCTGATAACATTTTAATGAAGTTGATGGTGTTTTAGTCCATCCAATTGATATAGGTACACTTAAATTACTGTTATATACACAGTCTACTGCGGTAATTGTGCCGCCTTCCTTAGTAAAGAACTGTGTAGGTTCAGCTTCAACATTTAATATCTTACAATTAAATGTACAACCTAAAAATGTTGAACCTGTACCATATGATGAATATAATGGTCTGTTTCCGTAGAAATCAAAATCGCATCCTACATATACAGCATTTGCATTAAGGGCATCATCTGTACTTTCAAAATGACAGTTGTTATAAAGACTTCTTGATGCTCCATTTATTGGGTCAAGATTAAGTCTGCTTATGAAGTTACAGTTATCTGCAAACATCTTGTCTCCTGAAACATCAGCAAGCTGTGCCTGTGTGATTGTCTCTGTTCTCTTTGCCTGATTAAGCTCACTCATAAGCGGATAATCAAGGTCAACGCTACAATAGTTACCTATTGTTATGTTCTTAACTGTAAGTGCACCGCTGCAGTTGAATCTGAACATTGTGTAGTTACCGTTAGAGGCATGTGACTGTCCTCTGTTTCCTGCTAATACAACATTATCAGGATTTCCTGTAAGACCTTTGATAGTAAGATATTCTGAATTAACAACCATTCCATAAGGTACTGAATATCCCTCGGTCTTCTGTACTGTATCTGTTGCTGCCGGATCATCAATCCAATACACATATGGTGCAACATATACTGTCATTGGTTTGTCTGCTGTTCCATTCTTTAATGCATCTGCTGACAATGCCTTAGTAATATCGTTATATACATATGGGTACTGGGCAGCAAGCTCATCTGATAACGATCCATCAAGATATATGGCTGTCTCCGACAACTGGATTGTCTCACCCTGATACTTAATGTAAGTTCCACCGAATTCAACCGGATCAGAACTGTCCATTGGTGTGTAACCTTCTAATGTTTTGTTAATGTCTTTTACTGCTGAATACCTTGCAGTTTTTACTCCTGTTTCCTGTGCAAATGCATAGTATCCCTGTAATGGAGCTAAGTTGCCCGCAACAAGAACACCAGCCATGACACTGACAGCAACAGAAGCAATAATTTTGTTTCTTCGTATCATATTATTCCTCCTTATATTAAATTGTTTCTGCTTCTTAAGATGCTTTCATTATATTCACATTGTATTTTTATTAATACAAAAAAACAGCACGAAATCTTCCAAAATCAAAAAAATATGTAAAAAATCAGTAACATTTTCTCTATAAACGACCTATAATCAGTATATGATTTTGCTTCGTAAGATATTATTCATATACCAAGGAGACGGCAATGTACCATTTTATTAATGACAATTTCCACACGGATATTGCTACTGTGCCACCATCTTATAAAATGAAACATTTTCATGAACATAACAGATGGGAGCTGATGTTTATATATTCTGGTTCCTGCATCCTTTATGTAGGTGATGAAATATATATGTTAAATCCGGGCGGACTTGCTCTTATCCCACCAGACATGGCGCACATGACTACTTACCTCGCCGGAAGTGACCATACAAGATATGTGTTATATTTTAATAATGATGATTTAAAGTTGATTGCTGATGATTCCTCTCTGGATATAGAAAGCATTTTCCATAAACATCCTGTTGTCCATATACCAGAAAGACGACTTGATTATATATCATCAATTATCCAGAAGATTTCTTATGAACACAATGGTGTAGATAGTCTGTCTTTATCTTTCATACATTCTTATTTTCATGAACTTATACTTTTTATTCTGCGCTGTCAGATGTATGAAGATAATGTTATTACGAAAATGGATACAGGTAATGAACTTATCCAGAAGGTTATTGAATATATTATCGAGAATTATCACAATGACATAACTATGGCTGCTACTGCAGAACTTTTTAATATGAGTGAATCGAGCCTTTCCAAGAAATTTAAGGCTTTTACAGGCTTCAGATTCAGAGAGTATCTTATTAATGTAAGAACGCACGCAGCAGCAGACCTTTTAGTCAACACCAGCCTCTCTATTACTGAGATTGCTGACAAATGCGGTTTCGCCGACAGTAATACTATGGGCGGCACATTTAAAAAAATCATGTGCGAAGCGCCCGGAAGCTACAGAAAGAGCCATTAATTATATTTTTTTATTTTGGAATGGAGGTTATTATGGCAGATTTTATTTTACTTGATGAAGATTTCTCTGATTTTCCTATTGGTGAATTTCCTTATGATAAGAATCATTCGGCAATGGGTGAGTATCATTTTATCCATTATCCCGGATATTATGGTAAATGGTATGACCCGGTATGCAACCACACTTATAACGGTCAGGGGGCTTCCTGGATTATTTCTGAATATAATGGAAAACATTTTATGGAGCAGATGCGTATCCGCAATGACAAGCCACACCGCACATTTCCTATGCTCACAAGCGGTGACAGATTCTGGCGCGATTATACTATAACTGCAAGTGTGCGTATGTTTACTACCAAATGGGGCAATGCCGGCATTGGTTTTTGTTGTCAGAACTCTGCTAATCTTCTTGTCCTTGTTTTTGAAGAGCATGAGTTAAGACTTGAGTATCGTCATAAGGAGGAGGTTACTGTACTTGATTCTGTACCTTTTGATTACAACTGTGATGATACTTATGTACTTAAGGCTGAGATTAAAGGCAGCCATGTTATATGCAGTGTTGATGATAAGGTTTATTTTGACCTTGACACTGAATATGCAAGGCAGGGTGGCAAGGTTGCCATTACTGCAACTATCCCTACACAGTTTGGTTTTGTAAATGTTACTACTTCTGAAAGTACTGCTGCTTCTATTGATGCTGCAAGAAATGCTTATAAAGCTGAATGTGAAGATGCACAGGCACATTATCCTAAGATGAAGCTTCTTAAGAAAATTGACCTTAAAGGCTGCGGCACCGGAAGACAGCTTCGTTTCGGTCATCTTCTTGGCAATGGCGAGTATCAGATGGTTATGGCTCAGTGCCAGAAAAGAGTAAACCGTGATGCTTATGGAACAATCAGCTGTCTCACCGCATTTGACCTTGATGGCAATATATTATGGCAGCATGGTGAACCTACTGATAATCACGACATTGGAACTATATCAGCAGATATGCCTATGCAGATATATGATATTAACGGTGATGGCTTTGATGAGGTTATTACAGCCAAGAATTTTGAAGTGCTGATTCTTGATGGCAAAACAGGTGAAGTGAAGAAACGTGCCAAAACACCTTTCTCTTCACCAGAAGAGGACGGAACTATTATCGGTGTTCCTGATAAAATCTACGCATTTGACAGAATTAATCCTGATGGTATGCGTATATGTAATTTCCGTGGTCTTGACAAGCCACGCGATATTCTCATTAAGGACCGTTATTGCAGAGTATATGCACTTAACGATGACCTTGAGGTTATGTGGCATTTCCAGAGTGATAAGAATACCGGACATTTTCCTTTTGCAATTGATATTAACGGAGATGGACATGATGAACTTTTAGTTGGTTATAACATGCTTGACTGCCACGGTAATAAAATGTGGACTATGCCTGTTAATGAAGACCATATTGATGAGATTGTTCCAGGCAGATTTGAGTCAGGACCACACAAAGGTACTAAATTCTTTGCCTGTGTTGCCGGAAAGGAAGGATTCCTGATATCTGATTTTAACGGAAAGCTTCTTAAGAAGGACGGCATAGGTCATGCACAGCGTGTAAGTCTTGCTAATTATCTTCCTAACCGCCCGGGCTATGAAATGGTTGTTGTTAATTTCTGGGGACACCAGGGAATTATATATTTCTATGACAGCGAGGGTAATCAGTTATGGGAAATGGAGAACGAGCTTAATGGTAATCTCTTAACTCCTGTAAACTGGACTGGTGACGGTCAGGACTTCATCCTTCTTAATGCTGATATAGAGCACGGCGGAATGATTGACGGCAATGGTATCCAGGTTGTTAAATTCCCTGACGATGGTCATCCTACCATGTGTGCTGAAGCTGTAAACCTCTACGGCGATGCCCGTGATGAAATTGTCACATGGGATTATGATTCTATGTACATATATACACAGGATGATGCACCTAAGGATGATGTATATGCACCTTTCAAGTATCCTGATTATAATGCTTCTAATTACCGCGGTGAATACTCATACCGTGAGAAGTGGTGGTAAAATTAAGACTATAAATGACTAACAGGGTTGCAGAGTATATAACACTCTGCAACCCTGCTATATAATAAGTCCATCAGCATTGAATAAGTTTTTTCTCCAGACAGTAATGATACACTCCGTCTTCTTCAACGGATTTACATATGACATCTGCTCTTGCTTTGACTTCATCAATGGCATTCCCCATGGCCAATCCTGTACCAACAGCTTCTAGCATTTCAATATCATTTCTACCATCACCAAAAGCAATCGCCTCATCTTTCGATAATCCATAATAATTAAGCACTGCATTTACAGCATTTCCCTTACCACAATTCAATGGAATTATATCTGCTGCTTTATCCCACCATGCAGTTATCTGGGTATTTTCAGTTCCTTGCAGTATCTGGGCGTATTCTTCTTTTCTGCACGCACACATAATCTGATAAATATCTTCTTTACATAACTCATCGAAATTATCTGCAATTGTCAATGTTTCATTTCCAAATTTAAAGTACTCTTCCAGATGCTCATCTGTGCCATTAGTAACAATAAAATGCTCATTGCTGATTGCAGCTGCTCTGTTCATTTTATTAAGATTTTGAATTATCTGATGTTTATCATTATTATTCAGTGGATTCCTGAAAATAATCTTTTCTCCAGCCATTACATATGAACCATTAAATGTTAGAAGCACATCAAATGTAATATCTTTGAATTTAGGAATTGAAAGATAGCCTCTGCCAGTCGCCATACAAAGCAATATTCCATTCTGGTGAAGAGAATTTAACGCTTTAACTGTTTTATCTGTCGGTTCTTTACATCCCATTTTCAACAATGTTCCATCTATATCGAAAAATGCTATTTTAATCATATATGGCTCTCCTGTACTGTATAATATAATACATTATTAAAACGTTCTCTTATCAAATCTCATATTTCTCGCTTTACCTTTTGAAAAATCATTATATCATAATAATACCATAGTTCACAAACTAAAAAAACACCCTAGAACCGAAATTCCGAGGTGTAATATACTTTTCTGGTAAACGCCATAAGACGCTTTGGATTGTAAATATTATCTCTTTGAGAGCGTTTGTAGAGCGTGAAAAGCCTATAAATTGGGAGTTTGTGTCCGGTAGTGTTACATATCTGTTGTATACGTAATACTACCCACACATTCCCAGAACTGCCATTCTTATCTACTATGTATTTTCATCTCCATTTAACAGCAAAATTATTTTATTCATATAATAATAATTACTAATTATTGACTTGGTCATATCATCCATCAAATCTGTATCATAATTAGTCAAAAATTCAAATTGAGCATCTCGAATCTTTTCTTTTGATAATAATTCTATGATATCCTTGTCCTTAAATGAACATTCGTATATTTCATGAGCCAATGTATTTCTCATATTAATAAGCTTAATAATACAACTTTGTAAATCAAAAATCGTTGATTCTCTTTGTACTGAATTTATACAATCATTATATTTTTTTATAAGATTTGTTGATTTATTTATTTTTAAGATTTGATTAATCGTTAGTAATCCAAACTCTTCTTCTCTTTTATACCTATGCTCAGTTAATTTTAATGCCTCAATATCATTATCTATATATGTACCAATCAAACCTCCATAATAAAAATATAATTTATTCAGAATATCTTTATCAACACATTTTAGACTCTCTTTAAAATCACTTTTCACTATTTTTTCAAGTTTATTAAATGTATCTAAAAACTGATACACAACTAATGATTTCAGCTGTAAAATCAACATTTCTTTACTCTGTTTAATCATCAGTATTCTACTCCTGCATAATTTTTATCACTCGTTCTAACCTTTTATTTACATTACTCGTAGTTGGTGCCGATTTAATAAATGTTTTATTAATTTCATCATCTGACACTATTCTATGCAGTCTATTATAGAGTTTCTCTTTCTCCGTAACTACAAAAGGAATACATGCATCAATCAAATAATCTTTATTAGAATTATCATATAATTTATCTAACAATTCAATTGTAGCTTCCAGAATAGATTTCACTTTCTCTTGATCAATTTTTTCTTCTCCTTTTTGTATTT
>ERZ1673746.1920-NODE-1920-length-12342-cov-7.933263_pt1 | contig 12342 bp, 12 predicted proteins | sample MGYA00580205_ERZ1673746 | MGnify/ENA primary metagenome ERZ1673746 (study PRJEB41218, sample SAMN15661771) | gut metagenome | host: Homo sapiens | place: Canada: London | collected 2015-08-20/2019-03-30 | study: EMG produced TPA metagenomics assembly of...
TTCCCCTCCCCAAAAAATTTTCTTAAAACTTACACAAAAAACTTGACAAACCCTAGTACTATATATCTTTTTCCGCTTATTATTGTTCTATCTCTACTGTTTATTCAAGGTGGTATCAAAATGATCTCCTCCCCAGGCCAATATAGAATATGACTAAAGTTTGCTCTCCGGTTACATAATATTTTTTCCAGATAATACTTTGTCCACATTTCTTCAATTAGAATATGAACAAATTTTGTAGTGTTCAAAATGTTCTTTTCACCCCATATTATCACTTGCTTTAATGGTATCGATTCCTTATCACCTTTTGAATCTTCAGCCGCGTTCTTCTCTATTATTGTTTTTACCTCTTTGTTTTCTACGAAAAAGCAAAGTATATAAAGATTTGATGTCTGCCCGTTATTGTTCTCCCGGAAACGACTTTTCTTTTTAACAAATCCACTCTCTGTTAATTCCCTTAAAGCCCGTTTAACAGTAGACACACTAATATGCAGCTCCCGGCTCATTGTAGCAATCGCCGGAAAACATGTTCCCTCTTTATTTGATCGATCAATCAGATACACAAGCACTTGCAGAGCACGACTCTTTAACGTAGACTGATACGCTTTCTGCTTCATCTCATACTTATTCATAAATTTCCCTCCTGACTATTTCAAACTATTTTTCTATGATATATGGTTTTACGATTGTTTTATATATATTTCCATTGCTCTTCCCATTCAAGCAATCCGGCTGATATTCTAAAAACAGCACCCGATGCTTATCCGTAGAAAACGAGTCTTCATAAGCTCGCCGATGCTCCTGAGTCACAAACGGAAATAAAATAATCACACACTGATCCTCATACTGTTCCAACAGTTTCAAAGTATGAGGGAGCTCATAGGGCTTTGTCCCGCATACCAATAATAAGATATCTGGCATTGTACCTGGCTCTCCCGTGCCGTAATCCGTCACAAAAAACGAATATTCCTGCGTAGGCTGTCTTTTATAATATCCCACCTTATCCATAACAAATCCCTCATCTTTCGGCACCATTTCATAATCTATCGCTAAACATTCCATATGCCCCGATTCATTTGCCTCCACATAGCAGGAACGGCCGCCTACCTCCGTCAGCCAATTTGCAAGCCCCAGTGCTACCGTAGTCGTGCCAATCCTTCCCTGTGATCCCACCACCGCGATCTGGATCCGACTGCATGAAAAATTATAGCGCTCCCCCTCATGGTATATCTCTTGTTTCTCCCTGATCCGATATTTTCGAAGTCCCTGACTGCTAAGACACTCCTCAATTTCTTCCTGCTGTCTTTCAATCGCTCTTTCGGTAACAATATTCCCAATCCCTGCCTCCAGAAGTTTTATAAACAACGCCTCTTCCTGCCCCAATCCCTCAGCAATTACAGTCACTCTGGCCTGGTACATCGTCAAGAACTCTTCTATCGCTTGCACAAATGCATCGTCACTGTCTCTGAACGCCCCTCGATCCAATATCAACTCAGTACAATGAGAAAAATTCCGCATATCATAAATAACAAACTGCTTCAGGATAAAACTGCCGGTCATCTTCTTGACCGGCAGCGTTCCTTCCCTTTCAATATAAAAATCAAGCAGATCTGTGTGATCCTGCGTTGTCATATATAAAATCAAAATTATGCTCCTTTCTTTCCAATTGCCCAGAATGGCCCGCCAGCCCCAGCTCCCTTTCTGGCTTCATTCATAATCAGAGATAAATCCCACTCCTGATTGCTGCGTTCTATACTGGCCGGATCCGCTACCAAAATCTTTCCTTCTCGCGTAACTCCTCGCAGGACAAGTATGAGGGAGCTCATAGGGCTTTGTCCCGCATACCAATAATAAGATATCTGGCATTGTACCTGGCTCTCCCGTGCCGTAATCCGTCACAAAAAACGAATATTCCTGCGTAGGCTGTCTTTTATAATATCCCACCTTATCCATAACAAATCCCTCATCTTTCGGCACCATTTCATAATCTATCGCTAAACATTCCATATGCCCCGATTCATTTGCCTCCACATAGCAGGAACGGCCGCCTACCTCCGTCAGCCAATTTGCAAGCCCCAGTGCTACCGTAGTCGTGCCAATCCTTCCCTGTGATCCCACCACCGCGATCTGGATCCGACTGCATGAAAAATTATAGCGCTCCCCCTCATGGTATATCTCTTGTTTCTCCCTGATCCGATATTTTCGAAGTCCCTGACTGCTAAGACACTCCTCAATTTCTTCCTGCTGTCTTTCAATCGCTCTTTCGGTAACAATATTCCCAATCCCTGCCTCCAGAAGTTTTATAAACAACGCCTCTTCCTGCCCCAATCCCTCAGCAATTACAGTCACTCTGGCCTGGTACATCGTCAAGAACTCTTCTATCGCTTGCACAAATGCATCGTCACTGTCTCTGAACGCCCCTCGATCCAATATCAACTCAGTACAATGAGAAAAATTCCGCATATCATAAATAACAAACTGCTTCAGGATAAAACTGCCGGTCATCTTCTTGACCGGCAGCGTTCCTTCCCTTTCAATATAAAAATCAAGCAGATCTGTGTGATCCTGCGTTGTCATATATAAAATCAAAATTATGCTCCTTTCTTTCCAATTGCCCAGAATGGCCCGCCAGCCCCAGCTCCCTTTCTGGCTTCATTCATAATCAGAGATAAATCCCACTCCTGATTGCTGCGTTCTATACTGGCCGGATCCGCTACCAAAATCTTTCCTTCTCGCGTAACTCCTCGCAGGACAATAAAGTGTCCGTTTTTCGTGAAATGCCCCTTTGCCATAATCGCCACTACCAATTCCCTATTTTTCAGAGCATCCACAATCTCCTGAGCCGTTAAATTACCTTTTGCAGTCAAACCATACGATTCGGCCGCTCCCGGTATCAGGCTATGGTAAGAACCGCTTCCTGAGCAATAGTAGCCATTCTGATAGGACCACCCCGCCATATGCGGCGGATCTACTGCTTGTCCGGTCAGTGTAGAAATCACAATACTCATACTCGTAGGCCCGCAGCCACTGCGTCCTATCGTACTGTCTCCATAGGACGCCCCTGCCCATCGTTTATCCAACTGACTGTAATATACAACTTCCGTTTCTCCAGCATCTCCAAATACCACTCCCTCGTAAGTCTGGCCGTTCCCCTGAAGATAGTCGTTTTCATAAATACCGAGATTCTGGTGATAGCCGTGATCAATTTGAAACTCTTCCACCAGCTCCAGCTCCTCTGCATCCAGAAACACTTTTAATACCGACAATGGATTCGTAATCAGGTAAAGAGAGAATGAAATAACGAAAAGCAGGAAAGCCACCGGAGTCACAATTAAGACAATCATCCGGTTTCTGGCCTTTTCATCTGATGCAGCTCGCGCGGCTATGCCCACGGCTGTCTTAATCACAACCGGTGAAATCATCAGCGGCCACCCGCCTTTCCCATATATTGAAACTTGTATTCCGGAATATCAAACTGAATGTGAAGCCGCTTTGCTCCGACAATAAAAAGGGCATGTCCTCTCCGTCTCGCCAGCAGCAATTCTTGTTCGGCCTCCGTAAGATCATAGAGCTGTCTGGTTTCTTTTAAGTTCGGCCCATCCGTTCCCATCAGGATTTTATAGCAGGGCACATCCAAAAGGGCCTGTCCGTACTGCCGGATTGATTCGCTTAGAAAGTCACGGACACTGTGAGAAATAATCGCCACCGCCGCCTCATACTTCCTTGCACGTTTCATCATATTGCGCAAATATACCATAGCCTGTGGAACTTTCTGGTCGATCATCAAATAAGCCTCATCCCCTGCCATTAAAATCCGTTCACTCCTATCCCAGCTCATCAACCGCCAGTTATACAGCATAATCAGGAAATACTGGGCGCGCTGCACATTTTCTCCCGTCTCCTGAAGCGCATGGGTATCCAGTACTAGGAAACGGGCGCTGCTTGCCACTGTGCTGTGCCCATTCCAGATAAAACTGTCAGCTCCGTATACCAGATCGTAGAGAAGGTTAAGCAGTTCCTTATATACAATTTCACCCGGTTGTTCTTCAGCTCGGCTCTTCAGCAGCAGATAAAGGTCTGTAAAAACAGGAAAATCCTTTGCTTCCAACTCTAAAATATCCGTATCCCAATCAATCCGAAACTGCGCATACAGTTCTACCAGACAGCGTTTCAGAGTAGCTTTCTGCATATCCGACAGGGACGGAAGATAGAGGCCAAACCAGATATCGAGATTTTTCAAGTGCATGGCGAGATCATTAATTCCGTAGCCTTCATCACGGTACAGCCGGTTCTCTTCAGGTTCCTCTTCATCATCTCTGGGAGACGGCAGTACCTGCAATGGGTTTAACCTCCCCTTAAAACCGCCTGTAGCGCTGATCCAGTCTCCGGAGAGTTTCTGACACATTTCCTTGTACTCACTTTCCGGATCGATGACAATAATTTTTGTACCTCTCATATATTCAGACAGCAGGATATGCTTCACCGCGGTAGATTTACCAACCCCTGAATTTCCCATGACACAGAAATTGCTGTTAGTCCTGTCGCCTCCCCGTTTCCATGGATCCACAATAATCAGACCGCCGCTGGTATCTTTTGCAAAATAGTAGCCGCTTCCATCGTTAAATCCGCTGCTTGCAAAAGGAAATCCACCCACAAAGGTCGAAATCGGCACTACTTTCTGCAAAATTGTTTCGATCTTACTATGATTGGGGTACGTTGGACTTAAATGCATGAAACACTCTTTCTGAAGGTTTGGAATCACCCGCATCTTGCATTTCATAACGCTGATACTGCTCTCTGCCCTCCGGCAGATTCTTTTGAAGATCTTCTCGTCACTGGAAACCGGCATAACCGACACACTCATAAGCCCCACGGTCTCACCTTCCCGGTCGATCTGTGCGATTACAGTCTCCCCGTCTTCCGCAGCTTTTTCCGCTCTTTGGCGGGAAAGTGGATCTTTCGCCGCCTCCGCAATCCCTCTCTGCTGCACAACACTGCGTGAGATACTATTGATTAATTCCGCATTATCGACGGGATTGAATCCAATGGACACGATTGTACTGGGAATATTAGTAATCTTGGACAGCCACTCAGATTCCACCGTCTGGGGATAACGGATAATCCCGTAGATTTTCCCCACATTTTCTCCTATGGAAAGTTGATTTTTTTGAAATTCCAGGCCAACCGGCGTAATGGTATTTAGCAGGGCTGGATTCTCCCTTATCACTTCCATATCTCGTTTTTTCATACAATGCCCTCCTTCAGCAATGGAATCGTTGCTTCGTAGTCTGGTTCTTCTAAATGAGAATACGCCGGATTATGGACCAGATTCAGCAGCCGGACAATCTCTTTTTCCTGCAAAATATCACACAGTACACCACCAGCACTGAATTTTTCACAGAGCAGAGCCGCCGTTTTCTGTAAATCCGCCTCACAGCCCTCAGCCTGCTTTTCCCAGATCATAAGATAAAACTGGCGTTCCACAATATCTCCGGATAAGGCATATCCACTCATCTGCACAATTTCCTGCTTTAACAGTTCTTTCTGCTTCTCCCCTGCCTCTGGAAGCAATTCAGTCATTTCCTGGATGACTGGTGAGATATCCACTGGTCTGGATACCGCCAGAAATTTAAAAGGTCTCTGAATATCTGATAGTTCTGCTGTTAAAGTCCTGATCAAAGTATTTTTCTCTGAGGTACTGTATAAATCAATGCTGATGGCGTGAATTCTCAAATAAAGAAAAACATAGCCATCCCTCGAATAAAGAAATTTATCCCGGATATCCTTCACGTTCATAAACTCCTGAGCCGTTTGCATGGCAGCTTGTTCTCCGGAAGCCGGCTGCCGTTTTTTATCTGCTCGTAAGAAGTACAAAAGAATACCGCCACCCATAAGAGTGACGGTCAGTGTAACCATCGGTATGATCATAGTCTGCAAAATAGTATCCTCCTCGGTTAGTTGGCAGGACGAATATGCCAGTCAAAAAACAAGTTGCCCCGAACGGTCAGATCATCGGTTAAGTGGATTTTCAGCATTCCCGCCGGGGTCCATGCATCCAGAACTTCTCCATATACTTCATACGGTCCATCCGGAAACCATACCGGCGAAAAATGAGATCTTCGCTGATAGGTACTGTATGGATTCTTTTGTAATTCAAAACTGGATGCATATCCTCCTGCCATTCGTTCTAACAGTCTCCAATACGTCTGATAGGCAAATTCAGGGAAATAGGTTACAACGTTTTGAGCTCCGGTTATTGCTGCAGATGAGGCATCAGAACTCACTCTGGCAGTTGCCTTCACATTAATCCCGTACCCGGATTTCATAACGCAGCCTTCCGCTGTTGGATTCCTCTCGTCGGGCTTGATTGACATGGAAGCGGATATACTGGCAAAGTATGGAATCCAGTCAAATTCATACCAGCCATGATCACAATAATACCCGGACTCATCTTCGCTCCCGTCGTGATATACCCAATGTTCCTGCCACCAGCAATCCCACTCTCCCCAGGTCAGCTCTGTCACATCTCGTTTATTTGGCACGTTTGGAAGGCGGTAGCTGTCGTTTCGATCGTTGGCCTGGGGATCCGGCGGTGGATTTTCATTCAAATCTACAACACGTACCGTCATTTGAGTCGTGCTCAAAGTTCCTTTATTGGATGATATCGTAATCTTGATATCCTGAGGTGTTGAAGGAGTATGCCATTTTACCCACACCAGCTGACTGCCGCCTTCTGGCATTACAATATCGGTCATCTGACACCTTCTCCCCTTAATGCGAAAAGTAACAGTGGCCTTGCTTCTGTTATTGATTTCCCGGTCAGAATACAGGCTTACTGCCGTAATCACATCCGTGTCGACTCGATATTCCTGATCGTATTCCATTTCTGTTACAGGAGGATCTTCTTCCGGCTGTGCCGCATAACTTACTATTCCGATTCCCAAAATCAAGATCATCTCGTTGGTTGTTCTGGCGCTTCCTTTTGGGCCGGTATAAGCCTTAAAGCCTAAATCATCACGCTCTAAAAACATGGATAAGGCAAAATTTTTCATTACAACCGTGGGAAAATGACTTCCTAAGTCTCCATTAGTTGTACGGTTATAAAGCCCGGCTTCCGTAACTGTCATAGCAAAAAATAAGTGATTGTACCAAAGATAGATTACAGGCTCTAAAATCACTTTATACTTGCCGGAAATCAAATCATTTAGCTCAATCCCTGTATAAGAAGCCACCATGGACGCAGCCCCTTCGGAACAAAAATAAGTTTTAATCGCATTCATGTCTGCTTTTCCGCTATTGGTTGTGATGATTTTGGGGATAGGGGTATCCGGATGAAAATACTCGTATTGTGTTTGTATATTCAGTGCTGCGCCGTTTCGATATTGAAGTTTGCTCACTTTTCCAAAATTAAAAATATCTCTTGATACAGCCGCCACATTACTGTTGGTAAAATCAATCGGTGACGTCACCTGTTGTCCGGTTCCTGCATCTACTATCGTAATACGAATCCCTTCATAACCAGTTGGCCATTCATATCCTGCTACCCCCTGATTGACATGGCCGCCTCCTCCATCTATATTTCCATCCCCCTGTATCGCAAATGCCTTTGCAGACGGAACCAACCACAAGCATATACAAAGAATAAATGATAACAGCCTATACTTTAATTTCATATTACTCCCTTCTTAGACGAAAAAAAGAGACACCAACCTGGCATCTCTCTCTTTCTAGCGTATTCATCTACTGCATCGTTCCAACCTGTTTATTCCAATCTCCATCAGAATGAGCTGGTATCTCCGTTACTCCGCCTCCTGTCTCCACATATCCAAAACCAGGAACATACACCTGCCCCTGATCGTTTGTCGTTCCGCCATGTGGTTCTTCTGGTTTCGCAGTTGGCTGCACGCCCTTCTCATGGTCCGGTTCCACTTCCTGTGGCTCCAGTTCCCTGGCTGGCGGTGTCGCTTCCTCCGGGACCTGCGGCTTCGGTTCTGTCTCTTTAACGGCCTCAGTTGTCGTCTTCACTGGATGCGTCTCCGTTTCAACTGGACTTTCACGTTTCTCCATATCAGCTTCCGTCGTCTGCACTTCCGTCTCCTCTGTTGTCTCTTCCGTTTCAGCAACTGTAGTCGTCTCCGCCACCGTTATCTCCGGTACTGCTACAGATTCCATAACAAGTTCTGTTGTTTCTTCCAAAGCCGTTGTCTCCTCACTCCCCGCATCCGGCCTGGATAAATTGTAAACTGTGATAATTAGACACACAACAAGAACTGCCAATCCGGCAGTAATTAATTTTCTTCGATTCATCATTTCTTTCATGATGGTCTGCACCTCCTGTTTGTTGTTTCGGATGCAGCGCCGTCTCTTCCTATTTTATCCATTTTCATCATACAGGAGATCGGGCGCTGTGTCCAGAAATAAATTATTACCATTTCCTTACACCTGTCTTGCTTATTCAAATTTGGGCATATAAGCAGACTTTACTTTTATCTGCATCTGAACTGGCGGAAACGATTCTCCGCCAAAAGATATCGGGATTTCCAGCCTTAATTTTGCAGTCACTTCCAAGTTATTTGCAGCGCTTCCCGGACGTAAACGAACATTTTTGATATCTACAGACAGATTGGATAGACGGTACTCATATCCATTTTGCATTTCTTTGACATGGTATCTTCCATCACTTTCTGTATCCAGCAGTTCATCCAGCTGTTCATAGATGTCGCCATAGTCCAAATTCTCCTCCCACTGATCTCCTGATAACCAATAACCGCCGCTGTATCCCTCACGCAGCCCATTATACACTTCGTCATAATTCGTTGTGGCAATGGATATGACTGCACTTTGCAGTGCATTTCTCACACCGTTTGCAATCACAGAGAGGCGGAAAAACTCTGACAAAGCGCATAGGATGAACAGCAGTGCCAGAATCAGCGCTATTGTAAGGGGCGTGGTGTTTCCATTTTTATTCTTAACCAGTTTCTTGATCTCTCGCATTCTGCCTCCATCACTTGTAATAAACTTCGCTCTTTCCGCTTGCTCTGGCCCTAATTTCAACCGGAAAGGATCCAAATTGAAAAAATCCCAGATTAATCTGGCAAGTCAAAGTTACTGCAATGTCGCCGTTAAGCTGGATTTTACTCCCCTCAAAGTAGTCACAATCCCAGGATATCTCCGGGTCCAGTCCTGTCTCCTCCCGTAACTCCTCGATTCTTCGATTCACACTGGTACTTCCCACGATTTCCGTCTGTCTGACAATCTCATCGGCAAAACGGTCCAATTGCTGTTTCGCCATAAAAACAGGAAACAGACTTACCGCCAGGGCTATAACCAGCATCAGGCAGAGTACTCCTACGGCGATATCAATGTACCCCTCTCCTCTTTTCTCTCTCAAAACATTTCTCATATTCCCTCCTCTAAAACATACCAGACATAGTTCCTAAAATCTGATACGCCATAACGCCCATATAGATCATCAGCATACAAGCCAACAGCATGAAAGAATATCTCCGGATTTTAGGCGGCCGTTCCAACGCCAGCTTCTTTAAACGCTGGATTTCCAGTTGCTTCATGTCGTGGCCCAGCATTTGGAAATAAGCCACACCGTCGTCTCCACGTATTACTCCAATCAGTCCTCGAACCACATCGGAAACCATAGCGCTTGACACCCTGGACTCCATTCTGGTAAGCGCGGCCTCATAACTTCCGGTCCGCATATCCGCAGTTGTAACAAACAGTTCTCTTTTCAGGGCAGGACCTGCATTTTTCTGATACGTCTCCAGCATCGATAGCACATCACGGCTGGCAACCAGCTCCTGTGTGATTGTAGCCACAAACCTTGGTAATTCATATTCAATGGCCTCACGGCTGGCCCTCACAGTCTTTTCTGCTCTGCCGGTTTCAGAGAAGAGAACGCCAATTCCCATAATAAAAAAGGCCGGTGCAAATATGGGTATCACAGCCAGGCACGGCAGCGCTCCTAAAAATACCAGTCCGGACTTAACGTATGCCTGTGCCAGATATACTTCCGGCGTCTCCTTAATCCCTGCTGAATGCAGAACCATAACAAATTTTCGTCTTTTATAAGCATCCAAAGGCATAAAAGGAGACAGCTTCACAGCCAGTTCCATGATGGCTGCATCCGAATTTTTCGCCTTTTTCTTTTGTCGCCCCACAGATAAAATGGCTCTCCTGGCTCGAAAGGTAGGAATCTTCAATAAATGCGCCAGGATCAAATAATTTCCCATAGAAAAACTCAAGGCAAATAATAGTAAAATAAAATAATGCATCGAAACCTCCTGTTATCGCTTATACTCGATGGGCTTTGTATGCTTCACAACAGCGGCAAGGGAGAAAAAAATTACGCCCCCGCTGATGGCCAGAAGCATTTTTCCAAAGGCTGTGAACATCAGAGTTTTATACCACTCCTGGTTTAGAAAATACAAAAGCGGAATACTTCCCAAAACTAAAATCACCATAGTGATGTATTCCTTCACAGGCTCATAAATCAGTAAATCAAGTTCTGCCGATACAACACGCATGTCCGACAGCTTCCCTACAATAGGAACTAACGTGGATTTTAGATTATGGTCATCCTGGCAGGCGATCACCGCCTCCACCCACTCCTGAAACACGTCGCTGTCTATAGCAAGTTTCAGCTTTTCCAGCGCCTCCTTTAAATTGGAATGAATAAGCTTTGATTCCATGAGAAAGTCACGAAACACCTCTGATACAGGCGGATTAAGATAGGGAAGATTTTCTTCTACTGCCCTTAAAAACGTATTTTTATTTCTCATATAACTCGATGTAATCATGGAAAGCGCCGTTTCCAGTTCTCCGTTTATCTGTTTCTTCTGTCGTGATGCGGTAAACATCACGTAATAAAAAGGCAGCAAGGGAAAACCCGCCGCCAGGACTGGAACCATAAATATATTTTTCATATACAGGGCCAGTAATACCCCAGCCACAAACAGTATCATAGACAGGACGCATATCATGGAGAACTTCTCCTGTCGTCCTGTAATGCGCAGAATCGCCTGAACTTCCAGAACCAGCCTCTTCACTCCTTTGGGTGGCTTTTGGTTCCGGCTTTCCCTGATCCGACGCTTCAAGCTATTATCTTTTGGCTTAATCCATTTAGACAGTCCTTCCAGAAATTCAAACGGTGATAATCCAATCACTAAAAAGCTGCCGCCAATGCATAGAAAAGCTGCTATAGTAATAAGTAATGTCATTCCGACTTTCCTCCCTCTAACATCCGATCAAGAGACTTTTGTGAAAGTCCGTTTTCCCGCAGCCGCCTCTGCAATCCTTCCGATAAATTCTCCACTTTCTCATATTGTCCGATAATTTTTGTTTTTCCATCCATGTCCAGACTATCTGCGATATGAAACCGGTACAGGGTACGCATACACCTTGTCCCGTTTGGCAGCGTCTCACACTCCGTAATCTCCATCATGTGTCTGGAGTTGTCTTCCAGCCGCTTTGCAAACGCTATAATAGGAAATGCCTTCGTAGCAAGGCTCTGCAGCGTATCATCATCCATTCCTGGCTGTTCCTGTTTGCAGAGCGTTACCATTCGATAATAGGTATCTTCACAGGAATTGGCATGGATTGTGGTAATCACGGAATGACCTGTATTGGCCGCGTTAATGGCCTGCATACTCTCACCGCCTTTCATTTCCGCCACTGCAATGCAGTCTGGATTGATCGTCAGTGTGGTCTCCAACAACTTAATTAAGTCAATATTCTGTCTCGGATCGTCCGAGGTCCGTGTTACCAGATGGACCACATTGTTTAAGACATTTCCAGATTCATCACTTACCGTAAGATCAAATTCGCGGCAGCCCTGTTCAATGGTTACAATTCGTTTGTGATAGGGGACCTGAGACAGAATCCAACTCATAAGTGTGGTTTTCCCTGACGAAGTGGCACCGGTGATACACATGGAAACACCATGGCTGTAGCATTGGGAAAGAAGCTCCAGCATCTCTTCTGTGGCTGTCCCGTACTCAACGAACTGTTTCATCGTCAGTTTTCTCGGGTTGACAATACGAATCGAAGCTGCCAGTCCCTTATCCTGGTCGATGACACCGTCTCCCATTACCGTAATCCGGACTTTATTATTTAAGTGGCCCACCACAATGGTCTGGGCGTTATCAAAAATCATACCGGATTTATGCAGCAGCCTTCGAATTACATCGACAGCATGGCCAGGGCTGTTAAACTGTTCTTTTGCCGGTAAGATTTCCCCGCTGGAATACGTTATTTTCACATCTTTCCACTGATTAAATAGTGATAGGTAATCCTTTGAAGTTATCTCCGGATTTTCCCCCACTCCACACC
>ERZ1673746.1940-NODE-1940-length-12213-cov-6.944728_pt1 | contig 12213 bp, 4 predicted proteins | sample MGYA00580205_ERZ1673746 | MGnify/ENA primary metagenome ERZ1673746 (study PRJEB41218, sample SAMN15661771) | gut metagenome | host: Homo sapiens | place: Canada: London | collected 2015-08-20/2019-03-30 | study: EMG produced TPA metagenomics assembly of...
ATTTACACTCGGATATTTCTGATTAGTTTTGGTTGTTCTATGGTTATAAATACATTATCTGAATTAACAAAAAAGGTAAAGTAGAAATACTTTTAGGGAAGATAATGACGACAAAAAGTTCACCATACAGTTTTGTTTAATAGGAAGTGCTCAAAATATTATATAAATAAGAAACAGGATTCAGCTATAATTATCTTATATCTTACGCCGTCCACTATTTTGTGTAAAGTGGGAAACTACAAGATGCGAGTTTTATAATTGAATCCTGTTCCTAAGCTTAGATAAAAAACAAGACTACTCTCATCCTTGTTGGTGAAGTGGTCTCAGTGTGTGAGCCACAAATACTTTTTTATTTACCGTGATCTATGCCATAAATCTTATGTCCCATGAGAAAAATTGTAGTTGAAGTTCACAATGATAGTGTTTTTGTGTGCATATTAGGTGAGAATGGAGATAAAATTCAAGAGAAGTTTGGTATCTTAACTAGTAAATTAGACAAATTTCGCAATTTATTAATTGAAAATGCAATAGGCGAAGTTGCAATAACAAAGTACCAGAGTCTATCGGATACCTATTTGGCGAGTTCATGAAAATTATTTTTCACTAAAGTTAGAGAATTCCTATTATATTAAACAATTTCCTGGCAGGAAGAGTAACGGGAATTCAGCACCTTTGTCAGTATGACCGTCGGATATTCGACTTAAACAAAAAATTTGTCTATAAATTTCCCAAGTTGAATGTCTGTCTACAATGGTGTAATAACAGATTCAAAAAGTTATAAAAATGCATTGGAGTGTATACTTAATGGCGTGACAGCCCCGAAGTATTATTAGAGCAGATACATAGACGTACTCTTAACCGTGTTGGACCGGATATTATAAAAGATGCACTAATCGGAATTGTCAATGAAACGGGTGTGGATGTAATACGGCAGTTGAAGATGGAAATCGATTCAGCAAAAATACACAAGGTAGAATGCCTATTGAAAATGAATGAGCTTAGCAATAAGTACCTTTCAAAATAACTCACAAACAATCCCCTAGGGCAAACAGTGGTCAGCTACTACTATTATTGTAGAACGCAAAGTGGATATGAAATCGTCTCTCACGGCTTCCGCATTAGTCTCTTAGCAGGGATTTAAGCTCGTAATGAAGAAAGTGCCAATAAAATTAAATCCCGAAAGGTAATACATGGAAATAAATATCTTAGAAAGACACTGATAGGATGCATTTGAGACGCAAGTAACACCCGAGGGTCTTCCTTCAATAAATTCTGTTACACCCAAGTTATATAAAAAAAGTAAATGTGGCTATTCTTTGTTCCATTCCCTGATTATAATTCATCTCTACCTATTTTGACACTACAATCTGATTAACTGGCAAAGCCACCCGTTGTTAATTCTCCCTGTCCGTCAGTTCATTGTTTCATTGTGTCTTTATGTATTCATTTCCTTATTCGTCAGTTCGCGGCTAATTCTCTACTCATCTGTCACAGCTTTCAACATCGAAGTGCCTCCATCTATTAGATGGATATTGCACTTTGTAGCTGAGCATATCGTCATTTTCGTATAAAGAGTTTTCTAATCCAAATAGATAGTATATCAGACCTGTGATACCATGAAACAAGGATATTAAGTAGACACTTTACACCTCTTTTTTACCCTCCCAAGAGAAATAATCATCCTCTTTTCTCTTTTTATAGCAGATTGTTTTATATCTTTGTTTAACAATTAAGAATTTTGTAATGGACAAAACCATGAATCGGATAAAAAAAGTATTTGAAGAAAAGGTATCAAACAAACCTAGCTGGCAAAAAAACTGGAAAAAGTTTCTGTATTGTCAATTCTTATGTTTGCAATAGAAGACAGCCCAGTTTGGAAGTCTTATTTCAGATAGCAGAAGTCCTTCAAATGGACGTAAAAGATCTTATAAAATCCTCTAACAATGATTGAAGTCGGCAATATAATAAAGAATCTAATACCAACAGAAGCTGTTGTTGTTAACAAAATACAGAAATTAGGAACTATGTATTCGCTCAAATTTACAGGAGTAAATACGAATAAAAGCAGTTCCAAGGTGATTACAGAAGAACAGTTCAGTTCTTTAGAAGTATTGACATCTGATGGAGAGTTCAATTTCAAGGGCGATCCCGATAAATTTGTATTATTTGCAGAAGCAGAAAGAATAAATTCCGCTTATCAATTTGATCCTCTATTTGCCATCAATTGTAGTGTTGTAGATCCACTACCCCACCAAGTAGAAGCCGTATACAAATTTTTGCTTCCCCAACCTAAGATACGTTTTCTGCTGGCAGATGATACAGGTGCAGGAAAAACAATTATGGCAGGCTTATTATTGAAGGAACTATTAATGCGAAAGATCATTGAGCGTATACTTATTATCACCCCAGGCGGCCTGACCAAACAATGGCAAGAAGATGAAATGGGAGTAAAATTTAATATTCCGTTTACGCTTGTCAATAGAAGTATTTTTAATGCTGACCCTACCATTTTTCGCTCGGCAAATAAAGTGGTAGCTTCTATTGATTTCATTTGTCGGGAGGATGTGTTGAACATTGTCAGCAATACAAACTGGGATATAGTCATCTTTGATGAAGCTCATAAGCTATCGGCTTATGAATATGGGCAAAAAACATATAAGTCAAAGCGATATGAAGCTGCACACTTACTTTCTCAACAATGTGAACACATCTTGCTGTTGACAGCTACCCCACATAGAGGAAGAACTGATACGTTCAAAAAACTTCTTCAATTATTAGACGAAGATATCTTTGCAACAGAGGATATTGCTGCCGACAGAGTAAAAGAATTAAGTAAAGATGGGCTGAATAAGTTTTTCATACGCCGATTAAAGGAGGACATGAAAGACTGGAATGGCAACAATCTATACAAGGATCGATATACCAGAACAGTATCTTTTCAATTGACACCAGAAGAGAAGCGACTCTATGACAATGTTACCAACTATCTGACCAAGCAGAAAGAAGAAGCAGCCGAAACAAGGAACATTCATGTATCTTTGGCTTTGGCTGTAATGCAACGACGATTAGTCAGTTCTATTTTTGCCATCAAAAACACATTATACAAACGTTGGATTGCGTTACAAGGCATAGTGGATGAAGTAGGCAAGAATCCTAACATATGGAAACAACGTCAGAAGTTAGAAGAACTGGATGTGGATAGCATCGACCAATACGATGACCTGGAAGACGATGAACGGGATGCGTTGGATGGTATCCTATCTGACCCTCGAAAATTCAAACTGTTCACCACTTCAAAAAGTTTAGCAGAGATACAGACCGAAGCTCAAGAAGTGAAACGTCTTTATGAGATGGCGAACAACCTGTACAATCAAAATCAAGAAGAAAAGAAATACATTGAGCTAAAAGAGCTCTTGAAAAGTCAGGGAGTTATCAATGGTGAAAAACTGGTTATTTTCACAGAGCACAAGGACACATTGCTCTATTTGAGAGAACGTTTAAGCAACAACGGCTATAAAGTAGCAGTCATTCATGGAGGCTTATCGGTTGATGAACGCCGCCAGGCACAATGGGATTTCATGTCTCCTGAAACCCAAATACTCATTGCAACTGATGCTGCCGGCGAAGGTATCAATCTTCAATTTTGTAGATTGCTAATAAATTGGGATATCCCATGGAACCCTAATCGCTTAGAACAACGCATGGGACGTATCCACCGCTATGGACAAAAAAATGATGTACTGGTATTCAATATGGTGGCGGACAACACTCGGGAAGGACAAGTATTGTCCCGTTTACTGATAAAGTTGGATATTATTCGTCAAAGCATGGGTGATGACCGCGTTTATGATGTTATTCAAGATGTACTGAAGGATGTTAGTCTGGATGCTATTATAGCTTCCGTCTTTGATGGAAAAGAATCTTCCTTTGATAAGTTTATAGAGCAGGATGAAACCATCATTGAGAAAGTATTTCGGAATAAGATAGAAGAACAACAAAAAGTAATCGCCCATAGTGAAGTCGATTATAAAGATGCCCGTATCCTCAAAGAACATTCTGACGAGAAACGATTGCAACCGATTTATATTCATCTGTTTTTTGAAAGGACTTTCAGCTACTTAGATGGCAAATATAGGATGATACAGGACGGAATTTATCAAATGGAAAACATTCCGGATGTACTTTCCAAACGTCTAAAAGATGATTATAATATCTATGCTGAAAATATCAATAAATTATTGTTCTGCTTCGATAAGCACATATTCCTGGACTATCAGAACACCAATGCCATATTGGGTAAGGTACACTATATCAATCCGGGTAACGCTTTGTTTGATGCACTCATTGATTGTGTACGCGATTCTTTCAGAGACGAAATGCTGAAAGGTACGATTCTTGTTTCACCAGAAGATACTGAAGACTATTTTGCTTTTTACGTTAAAAATCAAATTACAGACAACCGTCCCAACAAAGGAGATGACAGTATAGCAAATGAACAACTTAGTTTTGTTTATCAAAATAATAATGGAGTGTTTCATGTAACTTCACCAGCCAAGTTTCTGGATCTGCATGCCCCTCTTCAATTTGCCAAACAAATCACTCCTCCTGCTCTTATAGGTAATGAAGAAGTCACCGAATGGGCATTCGAGAATATCACTTTACCTCTGTTCACCTCTACGCAAGAGATTGTAGAATCAGATGCTGCAAAGCGGAAAGAATATCTGCAGACTGCATTCAGTCAGATTATCATGGATCTGGACATTGAAATTAATGAATTGCAAGGTAAGGTGTTATTGGGAGACATAAAAATACAGGAAAAGCTGCTGCATAAGATGGAACGAAAAGCAGAACTACTCCGCAAAAAAGATGAACGCATACGCGAAATGGAGCAAATGGTTCAGATAAATCCCAAAGCTCCGGAAATATTGGGATGTGCTTATGTCGTCCCCCTCAGCCAAATGGAGTATGAGCAACATTATGGTATGAAAAGAGACGATGAAGTAGAAGCCATAGCTATAAACATGGCTATCGAGTATGAGGCTGCCAATGAATGGCAAGCGGAAGATGTTTCCAGCCAAAACTTAGGATATGATATCCGGAGCATCAACAAGTTGGATATTAAACGGTATATTGAGGTCAAAGGGCGTTCAGGAATCGATGGAGTTATGCTGTCGGAGAATGAAATGAACCGGTTGGCACAACTAGGAAACAGTGCATGGCTTTATATTGTAGTGAATTGCAAATCTAAGCCACAATTGCACCGTATTCAAAACCCAGCCAAGAAGCTCATCTTTGAACGGAAAGATAAAGGAGTACAATACTACCTGCCACTGGATGAATGGAGAAATAAAACTGAAAAATAAGAAAACATAGATATGACAAAAGCAAAAAAGCTAATAGAGGTAGCTATGCCGATTAAAGAAATATCGGCTGAAAGTGTACGTGATAAATCTATTCGTCACGGGCACATTTCTACTTTACATTTATGGTGGGCACGCCGTCCACTTCCTGTGTGCAGGGCTGTAATCTTTGCCAGTCTGGTACCAGACCCATTAGATGAACAATGTCCGCAGGCTTTTAAAGATGCTATACAGGAGTTGTTAGGAAACGATCCACTTTATGCACCTTATCCGGATATTCCATATACTGCCATATACGATCCAATGCCGGACAATCTGCGCAATCGTTTGCTGATGTTTATAGGCAAGTTTTCTCCAGTCTGTCAAGCTAATATGTTGAAAGGCAAAAATACAGCTTCGAAAGAGCAGTTAAGTGAAGGTTGCCTGATAAAATGGGAAAGTAAGAATGATAAGGATGTTTTGACAAAAGCAAGAAAGTTAATCTGGGTTGCATACAATGCAGGACAGAATCCTAATGCTTCTTTTATTTCGTTAAGTCAATCATTTGATGCTGCCTATCAAGCTATTGAAGAAGCTGAAAACAATCTCTATAGTTGTATAGACCGTCATTTAGAAACTGATATCATAAAAGAAAAGGAGACTGCGCTACAAACTGCAATTGATTGTTTTCAAAAACAGATGCCAAGTGTGTTTGATCCATTTGCGGGTGGAGGTGCTATACCTTTAGAGGCAGCACGTTTGGGATGTCGCAGCTATGGCAATGATATTAATCCGGTTGCCCATATCATTGAAAAAGGAAGTGTAGAGTTTCCGCAAAAATATGGTAAGCCCATACGATATACAGAAGAGGAATTTCGTCGTATTTACGGGAAAGAGGGTATAGATATACTCATTGCCAAGGGAATTTCTATTAGCAACGGCATTATAGATATTCCCAACAGACTTTCTTTTGATGTGGAATACTATGCCAAACAATTGTTGGCTATGACAGAGAAAGAGGTAGGACATTTATATCCTGCTGATGAAAATGGGAACAAACCAATCGCCTACTATTGGGCAAGAACTGCTACTTGCTCTAATCCAAGCTGCAAAGCAGAAGTGCCCTTGTTGAAACAATTCTATTTGGTGAATACTTCATCGAAGAAGGTGTATTTGAATCCTATCATTAATGGGACAGATATTCAATTTGAGATTAAGGAAGGAGTTTGTTCAATAAAAGAAGGATGGAATAATCGGGGAAACATGACTTGCCCTTGCTGTGGAAGCATTACAGCTGTAAATCAGGTTAAACAACAGTTTAAGGTAAAAACATCTAAAGAAGTTTTATTAGCAATCATTTCTGAAACAAATAGTGGAAAGCTGTATACATCATCAAGTAAAAATGAATACATTAAGCCACAATCTGAAAATATAGATAAGCCTACAGATAGAATGGCTGTTGAAAATAATAGAAATTTCAATACTCCAGGATGGGGAATAGAAATTTATGGAGACATGTTCTCTGACCGTCAGCTATTTATGCTCCAATCATTTACAAAAAGCTTCTCTCTTTTAAAAAAGAGAATAGAGCTGACACAATATACTCAAGCTCTTTACACTTACCTAGCAATCTGGATTGATCGAATTGCTGTAGCTAATACTTCATTGGGAAGATGGCATAATGGCCGTGAAACTATTGAACATCCATTCAGCAGACAAGCTATTGCCATGGTTTTCGATTATCCGGAATCCAATCCTTTCTGTAGTAGTTCTGGCAGCGCAACAAACCAACTTGAATGGATACTGCGATATATAGAATCAGAAAGTAATTCTTCTTTTTGTACTAATTTAAAAAATGCATCAAGTGGAGAAAGAAGCCAATTTGGAGGTAAACAGCTGACTGCTGTGGTTACAGATCCTCCATATTATGATGCGATTGCGTATGCTGATATATCAGATTTTTTCTACGTTTGGCTAAAGCGAACATTAAATGATACATATCCATTAAACTTTTCAACACCGCAAACACCTAAATCAGAGGAGTGTACTGCGCTAAAACATCATCATAACAATAGCGAACAAGAAGCTAAATTATACTTTGAAAAGAAGCTCACAGATATATTTGATGCAATAGAACAACAAACGTCTGATATAGTCAGTATAATGTTTGCTCACCAAACAACAGAAGCATGGACCACGTTGTGTAATTCTATTCTAAGTGCCCGCATGAACATAACAGGCAGCTGGCCTATGGATACTGAAATGGCAAATAGAAGTTTGGGACTGGCAAGTGCCGCACTTGAATCTTCTGTAACCGTTTCCTGTCGCCCCTCCGAACGTTCTGGTTATGGCAGCTTCAAACAAGTGAAACGAGCCATTGAAGAAAAAGTTAATAAAGAGGTAGAAAAACTTTATGGGTTAGGTTTCCGCGGCGCCGATCTATTAACAGCTTGCTTTGGACAAGCAGTAAGTGAATTTGGCAAATATGAAAAAGTAGAAAAAGCTGATGGAAGCGAAGTAACTGTAACGGAACTTTTAGAACTAGCAAAAACAGCAGCTTTCAATGCTTTGCTCAGAGGTTTTGAAGGAGATGAATATACCAAATTCTACATTGGCTGGTTGCAAATGAACGGTATGGAAGAAACAGATTTTGATGATGCTGCAAAATTCACACGCATCGGAATGAATATAGATGTTAGCGACATATTCCATCATCATTTACTTATTAAAGATGGGAATAAGCAGCATTTAGCTTCCTACACAGAACGAATCACGGGCGAAATACAAGGTACTAACATCAATGATCCATTGATAGACCAAGTTCAACAGGCTATGATGCTATGGTCTAAAGAAAATCGTCCTAAACTATTGCGTCTTATTAAGCTGGTAGGTTCTGAAGCTAACAATAGTTTTTGGCGTGTATTGGCCTCCCTAAAAGAGTTACTCCCCGATGGAGATGACCTTAAACAAGTAAATGAGCTACTTGCTAATAGTGAGGAACTAATTCAGTCTTGCCAGAAGGATATAACCGGTCAAGCTACACAAATGAATTTAGGATTTTAATAAATACAGAATGATTATGAATGATAATTTATCCAAAGCACTCAGTATTTTTATTGAAGCCATGCGTCCGTTCGTCGTGGGTTTCTTACTGGAGAAATTTAAGGATGAGCCTTGGGAAGGCATATTCTTTGCACGGCTTAAACCGGACAAACAAAACACCTGGAATAAAGCTGTTCAGTCGCTATCCGCAGATAGTGACCGTAAGCAACTGGTAGATTATAGCAATCTATCAAGCTTTGCCATTGCCTTTAAACAAGAGCTAACCGATGAATTGGGAAATAGCAAAGAAGCAAATAAACTTATCAGCTATCTGCAAGAGATACAGGAAGTACGTAATAAATGCAATCACTATCAGCCATTGGATGAAGACGAGATAGACAGAGCTTTTGGCACTATGAAACTAGTAGCCAAATTACTTCAGATGCCTGATTTAGTAACAGAAATAGATACAATAAAAAATAGAGAAAATGAACCGACTATTCAAATAGAGACACCTGTCACTACAGAAGCTTCTTCTACAGTTTCTTTCTCCGAAGACTCCCCTCTACCGGCCTGGTATACGAATGTATATCCCCATTATGATATCCGCAACGGCTCACTGGATGAATCTGTTTTTGCAGCAAACCTTAGTGAAGTGGCTATGGGCATCGGACAAGAAGTGTATAGCAACCCGACCATGTTCTTTGAAAAAACCTATATCACAGCCGGATTGCGCGATATAGCCAACCGAGTTGTTCGTGCGTTGAACGGCGAAGAAACCGATAATCGAGTAATCTCCCTGCAGACAGGATTCGGAGGTGGTAAAACACATACGTTGATCTCTTTATACCACATTACAAAAACTGGAAAATCTCTGCTCTCTTCAGCCTATACTCAACATATTTTAGATAGTAAAGTAGCCCCTCAGTTTGAGAATGCGCAAGTGGCAGTGTTTACCAATAACACCACTGATGTATCACAAGGCAGAACCACCGATGATGGAATCACTATTTATACCTTATGGGGAGAACTGGCTTATCAATTAGGAGGTTTAGAAGGATACAACTTAATTAAAAAGAATGACATAGAACGGATTTCACCGGCAGCCAATTTATTTCGACCTATTTTGGAAAAGTCAGCCCCTGCTCTTATACTAATTGATGAGTTAGCAGACTATTGTAATAAAGCATCGGCAGTCATGATAGGAAAAGGAAGTCTATCCGATCAGACTATTGGTTTTATGCAAACACTGACTGAAGTGGTATCTTCTGTACCTCGCTGCGTATTAATTGCCACATTACCCGCTAGCGCAACGGAAGTTGCTTCATCGGCCATCGGTCAACAGATACTGACTGCTTTAGAAAACCGTATTGTCCGAGTTGGAACAAGTATAAAACCCGTCGAAGATGAAGAAATATTTGAAGTCGTTCGCCGTCGTTTATTCGACAATATTGGGAATCCGCAAGTGATAGAGCTTGTTTTAAACCGTTACAAGAATACATATCATAATCGGCGTTCCGATTTACCCAATCAAGCCGACCGCATGGAATATATTAACAAGATGCGCAAATCTTATCCCTTCCATCCGGAATTGATTGATATGTTTCGTTTAAAATGGGGACAGGATTCTCGTTTCCAGCGTACGCGTGGAGTATTACGATTATTAGCATCCATCGTGAAGGATTTGTGGACACGACGGGGATCATTAACTGGTACCCAGGCATTAATCCATACCTCGGATGTCAACCTTAGTAATCTGCCAACATTAACAGGTACTATAACCAGCTTGATGGGAAGTCAGTGGGAAACAGTGATTCATGCCGATGTCATAGGTACCTCAAGCAATGCTTATAAAATAGACAATGAAGATCCTAACAACAATATCGGCAAATATAACTTGACCCAAGGTATAGCCACTACCATATTAATGGCTTCATTGGGTAACTCGCAAAACAAAGGATTGACTATTGAGGAACTAAAACTATGTATTTTGAAACCTAGTGCATTTAATCATAGTGAAGTAAATAGTGCATTAAACAAATTGGAACAAGTAGCTCATTATCTCTATTCCACCAATGTTGGTTCACGCAGTTATTGGTTTCAATCCAAACCTAATATCAATATTTTGGTAAATCAGGCTAAAGCTGAAATAAGTCAAGCGGATATTTCGGGAGAAATTATTAATCGACTAAATGCACAAACCCGTAATGTATCAAAAATCAAGGTACTGGTTAATCCAGCCAATGATATTCCTGAACAAAAAAGTCTTACATTGGTGATACTCGGTCCTGAGTATGCAACACAACCAGGAAGTATAAATACCAAAACCAAAAAGCAAGTTGAGCAAATAGCCCAAAATAAAGGTTATAGTAGTCGAATATACAGAAATACTATATTATATTTGGCATGTTCTGAAATAGGTCTAGGTATGCTACATAGTAAGCTACTTGAGTATTTGGCTTGTGCGAAAATACAAGCTGAATATAGCGGGCAGATAGAACCAGAACAGAAGAAAGATATTTTAGAGCGTAAAGCCGAGTACGATAAACAAGCAAATGCTTTACTTATTGCAGCTTATAATATTGTATGTAAATACTCTGTTAGCGAGGGGATAGAGAAAATCGAGATTAAAGATTTTGCACAAGATTTTAACACGCAACTAAGTAGCAACCTTTTTAACAATATAAAAGAAGAAGAATGGCTGCTTGAAAAGTCAATTGGCCTCGGAACTTTACGCAGCAGTGGCTTATACCCTACAATAGAGCAACCCATACAAGTTAACGACTTATATGAGGCCTTTCTACGCTTTGATGACAAACCCATGATTTGTGGAGTGGAAACTGTCAGCAAAAGTATTCAAAGGTATTGCGAGAATGGTGATTTTAATGTAGCTTGTGGTGAACAAGGAAACTACAATCACATTTATCATCATGAATCTGTTCCATTCTTAGATGTTACCGATCCGCAATATTGGTTAGTGGACAAATCTATTAATAATCAACCAAAATCTGAAGAAAGTTCTACCGATGAACAGTCAAGTGCTTGGAATTCACCCACAGGAGAAAAATCGGAGCATACAGCCCCCTCCCAACCTGTAGACGAGTTACGGAAATTTAAATCCATCAAAGTCTCTGGAAAAGTACCGGTTGAGCGTTGGACTGATTTATTCTCCAGCTTTGTTGTTCCTCTCAAAAATAATGGTTTGGAAATAGAAATCTCTTTTAAGGCTAAAACCACAAGTTTAAATCCATTGGATGAATCGGCACAAATTTACAAAGTAGTAAAGGAATCGGCAATGCAATTAGGGCTCAATTTGGAAGAAGAATAGAATAAATAAAATAAAGTAAGAGCCATGAAATCTGTGACTCTTACTTTATTTTCGCTACTTATTATTGTACCCCTTTGAAATTAAGGAATGGATAATAAAACCGGACAAGCATCTACCAGTCAATCATATTTATTGTAAAAAAACGCAAGTAAAGATACAATTCGTGCAGAGATAGACTATTCAATATTACCCAGAAAGACAACAAAGTGAGTATTAAAATTTAATATAGATAAAGATGTTAATTAAAAATCATATTTTCACATAATAAAGCGCGTGACAACAATGTGGCAAATATAATGCAAACATATATAAATATAACATAATAAACAGAGGAAAAACATAAAAACAAAAGCGGTAAATCAATGATTTACCGCTTTTTATATTACATACTATTAGTAGTTTACTTATAGATATTAGTGGACTTCCTCAAAGATAATTACTGCTGTATACCAGTGTATTATATATAACTTGGTACAAATATGATTACTTTACTTCGTTTACTCT
>ERZ1673746.1941-NODE-1941-length-12209-cov-11.236630_pt1 | contig 12209 bp, 1 predicted proteins | sample MGYA00580205_ERZ1673746 | MGnify/ENA primary metagenome ERZ1673746 (study PRJEB41218, sample SAMN15661771) | gut metagenome | host: Homo sapiens | place: Canada: London | collected 2015-08-20/2019-03-30 | study: EMG produced TPA metagenomics assembly of...
GGGGGGGGCGTATATTTGCATCGATGGGGACGACGACACATATATAATGAGCCGCTGCTTGCCGTCCTCATGGATTGGGGAGGGCCTTCATGAATCGCGTGTGTGCGAGAGCTCGAGAAATGCTAAAGCCTTTTGGCAAGAAAACCAATACCGCCAAGCGTGTCCTGAGGGTTTTGACTGTCCCGCTGGCGGCGTGTGCGCTCTTGTTTGGTGCGACGAGTGCGTCGGCCGACCAGCCCGTTCCCTTGAGCAACCATACCGTACAGACGGTGAATCCCACCGGCACCACGGTCAATCTGTTCGATTATTGGGTAGTGAATGGCGACAACGACAGCTCGAAGAACATAAACAACGACAACAAGAATGACAACACCGGCATCAATAAAGACCATCAGCTCAAGTTCAATGGCGGTGCCGGATCGGGCATTAATAAATGGACGGGCAGAAGCAATATCAACGGTTTTGGACGTCTTTCATTTGTGAAGACCATGCTGGTGGATGGCTATCCGGCAATCAACAATGGCACCCACACCTCCCAAGGCCAGGGTGTTAACTACACCGATGAGTCGCTGGCCTATCTCTTTAACAACGACAGTCAGGCCAACGGCAAGCAGAATGGCAAGGCCGTCTACAACAACGTGAAGGGCCTTTTCCAGCTCAAGGATGGCTATTACGTTTACGACTCGTATGGTTCTGACGGCAACTATGCCGTATATAACCCCACGACTAACTCCTTTGACGTCTACGATAAGGCGGGCGTATATAAGGGCGATGCGAATAGCGAAACCAATCTGGGCCAGTTCTTCCCCTTTGACTCGGCCCGCAAGGTTTTTGAAGAGAAGAACGGTCAGCTCTCTCCTATAGGAATAACGGACGGAACGAACGATAAGCTCAATCACCACTTTGGCATGTCCATGACCACGGAGTTTGTCCAGCCTGCGGGCGGCAAGACCACCGATAACAATGACATGGTCTTTGAGTTCTCGGGCGACGATGACGTGTGGGTTTACATCGACGGCGTGCTCGTGGGCGATTTGGGCGGCATTCATGAGAAGGCAACGCTTGAGATCAACTTCGCTAACGGTGAAGTAAAAGTCGGTCATGTCGACGGTGCGAATGGAGACGAGAAGGAAATCGAAAAAACCAACATCAAGGCAAAGTTCGAAGCCGCCGGCGCAGATACCACCAACTTCTCCGGCAACACCTTCCTCGACAGCTCCAAGCACAAGCTGAGCTTCTTTTATCTGGAGCGCGGCGCGGGCGCATCGAATATGTCGCTTAAGTTCAATCTCACCACGCTGCCGTCGTCCGAGGTCGAGAAGGTCGATCAGAACGGTAAGGCAGTCAATGACGCAACTTTCAAGCTGTACCAGTCCGATGGACCAGATGCCGACTGGAATAAGGGTGAGCTCGTCGCTCAGGGCACGACGAAAGACGGGGGTCAGCTGATACTTCGAAAGTCGGACGATTCCGTTCTTTCGTTCGATAATCAGCATGCCGAGGGACACGACTACTTTGTACTCAAAGAGGTTAGCCTGCCCAAGGGATACCGCTCGAGCCTGACCTCATCGACCACTGCAACGCCAGGTGAGCTGCACCTGCAGTACAAGGCCGCGGCAAGTGGCACGGGTGGCGCGGTGGTTGCACCGCAGACAACGGTTACAACAGCCGACGACAAGTCATGGACGGGCAGCCGCATGTGGCTGAACGGCGGCTATCTGGCCGCTAAGGAGACCATTTCCCTTAGCAAAGAGACAAAAGACAATAAGGACAAACCCATTAGCTCGGGTACGACCTTTGCTGTCGTGCTCAAGCGCACCGATAAGAGCAAGAGTGACACGGACGAAAGCGCATGGACGGCGGTCACGGGCAATCCGCTCGAGGGCTACAAGCTATGCTCTGCGCATGGCATTGCCGGTGCGGTCGAGGCTGCCAAATCGGCAGATACGAGCGTCTTTGGCGTCAACACCAAGGGCGACTACGAGGTAACGGTCAGGTCGCTGCCCGGCGATATCGAGAAGTACGCCGCCATGATGACGGACAAGTCCCAGTCCGAATATACCGTGGCGGTGTATCACACCACAGCATCGTCTCTGGCGGAGGCAACCATCGACAACACCTCTATGGTCCAATATCAAACGATAAACAGGCAGTTCTCTACGGTGATTCACCTCACCAACGTCCAGAATCGTCTGTTTGTGCAGAAGGTTGACGACCTGGGCAAGCCCGTGAACGGCGCGACGTTTGAGCTGTACCAGGCCAAGGACGTTACCGGCGATAGTCCCAGCACGTATGCCATTGAAGCCGGCGCCACGCCGTATGACACCGTGCAGGCAAACGGCATGACCTATCCGTATGACATTGAGGGTGCTGCATGCTTCCCACTCGATTCGACAAAGCATGCACCCCTTATCAAGGGTACGTACTACCTGCGTGAGTCTGTAAGTCCAGATGGCCATGAGATTAACAACACCATCACCAAGGTAATCGTGGACGATTCGGGTGTGTATGTGGATGCCGGCAAGGAAGACGACGGTGTGCGCAGCATGAGCGGCCCGGGTTCGCTGATTGCCTCGTTGGCACAGTTTGGCTCTCCTGACTCGATCGACAACACGCTTACGCACATCAAGGGCAAGCTGCAGAGTGCGACCGTTGACGCCAGCGGAAGCCTGACGTGGGGCCAGGAGTGCACCGCCGAGGGTGTAACGCCTTCTCTGGCGAACGACCTGATGCACATGCGCTATGACAAGACGGCGCAGGGCACCAAGACCGTCTTGCGCTATGTCGAGGACGGTGGCGAGCGCAACGGCCAGCTGGCGACCATCTTTGCCGATACGGGCATCAACCGCATGGCCCTTTATCAAGACGATGATGCCACCAATGGCACCGATCTGGGCACGCTTCAGCTCAATCATCTCTTTACCACGGCAACGGCCGTGCAGTATGCCGATCGTCGTGTGGCACGCCTGCAAGTGACTAAGACCGTGACGGCGGACAGTGGCCTTACCGCGCCTACCAAGGATTTTACGTTTAAGTTCACCCTGCCGGATTCCGAGAAGGGCTATGAGGCACACGTATTCGATGCGAATGGCAAGGCCGTGGGCAACTCCTTCATGCTCAATAACGGCGACACCCATTCCATCAAGGCCGGCGAGACCATTCGCGTATACGACCTCAAGAAGGGTGACAACTACAGTGTGAGCGAGCTCACCACCAAGGGCGAGGCGTCCAGTGGCAATGTACTGGCGAGTATCGTCAACACTGTGACCGGCTCTGCCGACGAGTCGGTGCTTCCGGCTGGCTTTAGCCTCGTGAGCCGCAAGGTCGGCGGCAAGGAGCAGTCGGGAACTGGCAACACCATCGAGGGCAAGATTGTCGCGCTTGCGGGCGGACAGATTCCCGCCGATAACACGCTTGAGTTCACCAACAACTACAGCGCCAAGCCCGTAACGCTCGACGCCCAGAATAGGCTGGGCGCCAAGAAGTTGCTTGAAGGTCGCGATTGGGCCGATGGCGATTCCTTTACCGTGCAGCTTACAGCCGACGACGGCGTCCCCATGCCCAATGGCGCCAAGAGCAAGGTGTCGACGGTCGAGCTTACCAAGAATTCCCAGACGCAAACGGTTGGCGACATCACCTATAAGACGGCAACGTTTGGCGACATCACCTATGCCAAGCCCGGCACGTACACCTATACCATCTCGGAGGTTATCCCCGGTTCCGATGCCGGGGCAGACGGCATAAGCTACTCCGCCGCCCGCTATAAAGCGGAGGTCGTGGTGGAGGACAACCAAGCTGGTGCTCTTGTCGTTAAGAGCGTGAAGATGACGCAGGAGCGCAACGACGCGGGCGACGACACCAAGACAGAGGTTGCCGACGCGATCTTCACCAACCGCTACGACGAGCATGAGAGAATCACCATCCATGCTCAAAAGAGCCTAACCGACAACGCCGGGACCTTCCTGCTTGCCCAGAATACCTTTAGCTTTACGCTTGAGGGTATGGGCGGCTATGCGGACGACGACGCAGCGTTCGACCCCAAGACGGTCGTACCGAGCATCAAGCCCCCCATGCCTCAGGGTACCGAGGGCAACACCGCGACCGTGGGCAACAACGCCGATGATGGCGCGGTGACCTGGCCGGCGATCTCCTATACCGCCAAGCCGGATGCGGGACGCGCTTACGTTTACAAGTTCGCTGAGAATCCCGGCAGTGTTACGGGCATGACCTACGACGGATCGATCTATTACGCCGTGGTGCGCAACGCCAAGAAGGGCGCCGGCATCCAGACCTCGGTCGAGTACTACAAGGCCGCAGAAAACAACTCGGTAAAGCAGCTGGACGAGAATGTCACGCCCTCCTTTACCAATATATATAGTGTGGATCCCACGAGCGTGACCCTACAGGGCCAAAAGACGGTGAGCGGTCGCGACTGGAACCAGGGCGAGAGCTATACCTTTAACCTCGCTGCCGCTACGGATGATGCCGGCGCGACCGGTTTGAGCAAGACCACCGCGCAAGCGGTAAAGGACGGGGCCGTTGCCGTTAACGTCAACCAAGCTGTCGCCAGCGCGCCCGAGTCGGGACGCGTGGCATCGTTCTCCTTTGGCACCGAAGCCGCCCCGACCGTGACGTTCAACCGCGCAGGCACCTTTAGCTTCAACATCACCGAGAAAGCTGCGCAGGATGGCCAGGCGGGCATGTCCATGGACAAGCACACCGCCCGCGCGACCGTCGTGGTGACCGACCTGGACGAGTCGGGCAACCACACGGGCATGCTGCGTGTGTCGAGCGTGACCTACGCCAACACCGGTGCCTCCGATGCGGACAAGGTCGTAACCGACAAGGCTGCCTTTACCAACGCATACCATGCGTCGGGCACCTTTGGTGGCGTGACGGTGAGCAAGGCCCTTGAGGGTCGCGCCTCTACCGCGGGCCAGTTTACCTTTGCCGTGACGGGCCTTTGGTACAACGGCGTTCAGACGTCGGTCGACGGCGCCGAGGCTAGCCTGTCCAATAAGGCGGCGGAGGCCGGCGTGTCCGGTGCCGTGGTGGGCGCAAGCGGGCAAGAGAAGCTCTTTGCCCGCGACCTCACGGAACAGGACCTTGGCCGTACATTTGCCTATCGCATTCACGAGAACCAGCCTGCTGCTGCCGGCTACACCTATGACACCGGCTACACTGGTGACGCTATCGTGCTCGTCAAGATTCTTGCACACAAGGGCGACCCCGCTAAGCTCTACACCGTGACGACCGTGCTCAAGGGTGCGGGTGTGACGGAGCTGCTGGGCGACGGTGCCGACGCGAGCGCGCTGACGGACGAAAAGATCGTCGAGCTCAAGCAAAAACCGAATACTTATGTGCGGCAGTATGATGCAAGTGAGGCCGGCGCCACGACGCCTACTGTCTCGTTTGTGAACCGTTACACGGCAAGCCTCGACTATGGCACTGCTGGCGGTCTGAAAATCGAGAAGACGTTGGCGTATCCCAAGGACGCGACCATTTTTGGCTCGCCTAAGAGCACGTTCCGTTATATCGTCAAGCCTGCTGACGAGACATCTGCCAGCAAGGTTGGCATTTCCACGAATGGCAAGGTCTTTGAGACCGCAAATGTCGAGGCCGATGCTCCCAAGACCGTGAGTTTGGTACCTGCGGGCGGGCTGACCTTCACTCAGGATGATGCCGGCAAGACGTTCACCTATACGGTGGGCGAGATTGACGACAAAGCGACGGGCTATACGTACGACAAGACAGTCCATACGGTTAGGGCCGTCGTAGCGGATAACGGCGACGGTACGCTTAGGGTCACGACGTCGGTAAGCAAGCAGGTCGATGGCAAGGACGAGCTCGAGGGCCAGTGGATCTATCCGTCGGGTGCAACGTCCACCGGTGTCGCGACGGTCAAATTCAAGAACACCTATACGGTCACCGAGGCGGCAACCTACACCCCGTCCGTGACGAAGGTGGTTGCCGGTGCCGATGCTCCGGGCAAGTTCACCTTTGCTATGACCGCGGCTGACGATGCTACCAAGACTGCCATCGATGGCAAGCTCATCACCGGCTCTTCGATGAGCGCGGAGAACGGCTACGCTGAGGAGAAGCAAACGACGACGGCCCTCAAGGACGGGGAGCACTATAAGCTCGACTTCTCGAAGCTCACCTTTAACAAGCCGGGCACGTATAAGTTTGCTATTAACGAGCTGGCCCCGAATGGCGGCCTCGGCGAGTGGACGTATGACGCGCACATCTATACCTTGACCATTACCGTAACCGATGAGGGCGGCAAGCTTGTGGCCCGCGCCGATGGCGCGACCGGCTCGGAAGGCTTCATCTTCACCAATAGGTATCGCACCTCGACGAGCTACGAGCTCCAGGGCGGTCTGGAGATCGTCAAGACGCTCAACGGGCACGACCTGCATGCCGGCATGTTTGGCTTTACGGTAACGGGCGAAGACGCCGCCTCGACCGATAAGCTCAACAAGCTGCTGCGCGCAGATGAGGGCAAGCTCACCGTGACAAACGATGAGCCGCAGGCCGATGGCACGTCCCATACCGGCATTTTGGGTGGCCTGACCTTTGCGACGGAAGATGCGGGTAAGACGTTTACTTACAAGGTTGTCGAGAATGGCGGCGGCAAGGGCGGCTATACATACGACTCCACCTATTGGATGGTAGAGATTGCGGTTAATAATCGCCGCGATGGTTCGCTCTATACCGTGACCACGGCCAAGCACTATGACGCCAATGAAGCTGAAGAGCCCCACGAGAAAAAGATCTTCAGCTCCGAGAGCGGTACCGCCAAGGCTCAGGTGTTCTTTACCAACAGCTACGCTGCGGCCGGAACATTCGACGGTCTTACTGCCGAGAAGGTGATGGACTCCGGCGACAAGATCGAGACTGGCCAGTATACGTTTGACCTGTATGCCGAGAAGGCCGACGGCTCGCTCGAAAAGATGGATGAGGGCACGACTCGGGCGGACGAGGACGGTACCGCTACGGTCGACTTTGGTAAGGTTAACTTTAAGCTTGGCGATGCTACCAGCGGAACTCATGAGCAGACGATTGACCTTGCCGGCGCCGTCAACGATGGCATTGCCACTAAGCGTCACAATGCCGACCACACCACCACCTACAGCTTTAACCTGGTGGCAAAGGAGCGTATGGCCAACCTGCCCGAGGGTGTGCGTCCCGTGGATACGTCTGCGACGTGCCGAGTGCTGCTCGAGGTGACCGACCACAACGACGGCAATCTGACGTCCAAGGTGACCTATCGCGATGGTACCGAGAAGGGTAAGATCGTCTTCCACAACACGCGTGATAAGGTCAAGACGATTGGCACGGTCGCGAAGCCCGATGTGGACATCGACGGGCAGTTGCTTTCTGTGGGCGACTCCTACGTCTATACCATCAACTGGGCCAATACCGAGGCCGACGCCGCCGGTAATCTGGTTTCGGCCAACGTGACCGTGACCGACGAGCTGCCCACGGGCGTCGTGTTCGAGGCCTTTGAGGGCGAGTATGCCGATAAGGGCGCCGCGAGCGGCCAGTCGCTTACTTGGAACCTGGGTAAGCAACCCGCGGGCAGCCACGGTTCGGTGCGCGTGCGCGTCAAGATTACCGAGGACGCCGTGAAGGACGCCCAAAGCGCTGTCGACACCATCAATAACACTGCCACCGTTTGGGTCGGCAACAAGAGCTATACCGGCATCACGACCAATTACGTGCCCAAGAAGTCCGAGAGCGATGCTCAGGATTCGACGGGGTCGGGTGCGGCGCTGGGCGACGAACTCACCTACACCATCGGCTACAAGAACACCGAGGGCGCACCTGCCACGGTGACGATTACCGATACCGTTCCCGTGGGGACCAAGTTCGTGGAGTTCGCGGGCGATAGCAAGGATGCCGGCTCCAAGGACAATGACGGCAACCTCACCTGGACATTGAAGGACGTTCCCGCCGGCAAGGAGGGCACGGTTCAGTTTAAGGTCCGCGTGACCGAGGACGCGTTTAAGAGCGGTGGCGCTTCGGGCGACATCTCCAACCAGGCGTCGGTGACGGTCGGCAACAACCCTGCCGTCAAGACCAACACCACTACCGATCAGGTTTCTGACGGGCGCCTGACGTTGAGCAAGACGGTCACGGCCGCCGAAGGCATCACCGCGCCTAACAAGGCATTTACCTTTAAGGTGCTGCTCTACCAGGCCGATGGCACAACGCCGCTGGCCGGCACCTTTGCGTTCGCCGGTCGTCCCGGCGGCACCAATGGCACTTATGTAAGTGGACAGATCAAGAGCGGTGACACCATCGCGCTTAAGGCCGGCGGCTCCGTCACGGTTACCTTGCCCACGGGTACGCACTACGAGGTGCAGGAGCTCGACTCCAAGGGTGAGCTCATGACGAGCGAGGACGGCTTTGCGGTTGTCGATAAGGCGAACCTCCAGAAGGGTATCGTCGGACAGGCGACGCAGGCGAGCTTCACCAACGTCTACAGCGTGGAGCCCACAAAGGTGGAAAACGCCTTCAAGGTCCAAAAGAAGATTTCCGGACGCAACTGGACGACATCGGACGTCTTTACCATGACGCTGGCTGCCCAAGGCGAGGCACCCATGCCCAAGGGCGCCAAGGACGGCGTGTCGACGATTGAGCTGCACAAGGATGCCCAGGTCGGCAACTTCGGTACCATCGAGTACACCAAGCCCGGTACCTATACCTATGTGATTACCGAGCAGTCGGGTGACGAGACGGCGCTCACGTTCTCGAAGGCCACCTATCGTGCCACCGTCACGGTGACCGACGACGGCGCCGGTAAGCTGTTTGCCAAGACCAAGATTGCACAGCTGACTGACGATGACGGTAGCGTTGCTGAGCGCACGGTCGAGGCGGCGGTCTTTACCAACACCGCCAAGACTGGCAGCCTCACCGTCAAGAAGACGGTCGTCGGCGGCGACAGCCAGCGCGAGTTCGGCTTTGCGGTCGCGCTGGCCGACGGGGACGGCGAGCCCGTCTCCGGCACCTTCGGCAAGGGCGAGAACGCCGTGACGTTCGCGGACGGCAAGGCGACCTTCACGCTCAGGGACGGCGGGGAGAAGACCGTCGCCGGCCTGCCCGTGGGCGCGCGCTACACCGTGACCGAGGACGCCGCCGAGGGCTACACGACTGCTGTTAACGGGGCTGATGGCTCCAAGGCCGAAGGCGCCGTGACTGAGGACGGCGCGCTCGCGGCGTTCACCAACACCGTGAAGACGGGCGAGCTCGACGTCTCCAAGACCGTCGTGGCGCGCGAGGGCCTGACGGTCGACGCGGACAAGATATTTAAGTTTGTGGTTGAGGCCACCGATGCCATGGGCCGCAAAGTATCCGGCACCTACGGTGACGCGACGTTCGAGGACGGCGAGGCGACCCTCAAGCTCAAAGATGGCCAGACGGCGAGGATCACGGGGCTGCCCGCGGGAACTGCCTACACGGTGACCGAACGTTCCGCCGATGGCTACAAAGCTGCAGTGAACGGAGCCGAGGGATTCAAGGCCGATGGCTCCATCTCGGCCGACCAGGTCGCCGCCGCCGCCTTCACCAACACCTTCGACCCCGCTCCCGCCACGGCGTCCGTCCCCGAGCTCACCAAGGTGCTCGCGGGCGGCCGCAAGCCCGGCCTCCAGGAGGGGGAGTTCGCCTTTGAGCTCTCCCTCGCCGACGGCGCGGGCAATGTGCTCGAGGGCTACCCAGTCGAGGCGAAGAATAACAAGGACGGCAAGGTTTCCTTTGGCGAGCTCAGCTTTACCAATCTGGGTACCTACCACGCGACCGTGACCGAGAAAGCAAACGGCGATGTCCTGATTGAGGACGATGCGCATGCCTACACCTTCGACATCACGGTGACTCAGACTGGTGCCGGTCTTAAGGCCGAGATCTCCAACGAGCGGGGCAAGAAGACTTTCACCAACACCTTCACGCCGCACGACAACACCAAGACCGTCACCAAGGCGGACGCCTCGGGCGCCAAGGTCGATGTGGATGGCAAGCTGGTGGGCGTGGGCGATACCCTCACCTATACCATCGGCTGGGCCAACAACAGCGTCGACGACAGGGGCGCCGCGCGGGCGGCCGACGTGACGGTGACCGATGTCCTGCCCAAGGGCGTTGACTACGTCGAGGGCTCTGCCGACGGCGCCGCCTACGATGCCGCGACGCGCACCCTTACCTGGTCGCTCGGCGAGCAGGCTGCGGGCGCCACGGGCACGCTCAGCTTTGACGTGATTGTTTCTGCCGATGCCGCTACGGTCGATGACATCTCCAACACCGCCACGGTCAAGGTGGGGGAGAACGAATCCCATACCACGACGACCCATAATAAGGTGTCCTGCGAGGGCAGCCTCACCGTCAAGAAGACGGTCGTCGGCGGCGACAGCCAGCGCGAGTTCGGCTTTGCGGTCGCGCTGGCCGACGGGGACGGCGAGCCCGTCTCCGGCACCTTCGGCAAGGGCGAGAACGCCGTGACGTTCGCGGACGGCAAGGCGACCTTCACGCTCAGGGACGGCGGGGAGAAGACCGTCGCCGGCCTGCCCGTGGGCGCGCGCTACACCGTGACCGAGGACGCCGCCGAGGGCTACACGACTGCTGTTAACGGGGCTGACGGCTCCAAGGCCGAAGGCGCCGTGACCGAGGACGGCGCGACCGTCGCGTTCACCAACACGTACGGAACGGCCACCGAGGGCAGAGACGTCTCCACCGCAGGGCTCTTTACCAAGACGCTCGAGGGCCGCGACTGGGCGGAGGGCGATAGCTTCCAGTTCGCGCTCACGGGCGAGGATGGCGCTCCCATGCCCGAGGGCTCTGCCGGTGGCTGCAAGACCGTCAGCGTGACGGCCGCCGCCGGTACCAAGGCGGGCGATAGGGTCGCCTTCAACTTCGGCTCCATCCGCTACACGCTCGATGACATCAAGGACGCCGGGTTCGCCGAGGTCGGCGGCAAGCGCGTACGCGCCAAGACCTTCACCTACACGGTGCGCGAGGTCAGGCCCGATGACGGCTCCGCCATCGCCGGCGTGGACTACGACGGCCACGCCGCCACGATGACGGTGACCGTGACCGACGACGGCTCTGGCAACCTCACGGCCACGACGCCCGCGATCGCGCAGGTGAGTGGCGGCGACTTCGTCAACACCTACACGACCGAGCTCGACTACTCGGCCCGCGCGGGCGTGCGCCTGTCCAAGACGCTCTCCGGCCGCGCCATGGAGGCGGGGCAGTTCGCCTTCACCGTGACCGCCGACGCTGAGACGGCCGCCAAGCTCGGCCTCAAGACCGACAAGGACGCCTACGCCGTGGCCGCGGCTGACGATGGGAAGGCCGACCTGGTCGATCTCGTCGGCGGTGCTGCGGGTGGCGACGTGAAGTTCACCGATGCCGACGCGGGCAAGACCTACAGCTTCACCGTCACCGAGACCAAGCTCGGCGGCGAGGGCTACGCCAACGACACCGCGCCGCGCACGGTGACCATCGCGCCCGCCTACGATGCCGCGACGGGCAAGCTCACGGTCACGACCACAGTTGCCAAGGACGGTGTCGAGGTCGCCCGCAGCGAGGTCTCCACGGCAGATGACGCCACGGAGACGCCCGCGCCCGCGACGGTCGCGTTCGAGAACTCCTACGAGGCCACCGGAACGCTCGGCGGCGAGGGCAACGCGGCAATTAATGCCACCAAGACGCTGACGGGCCGCGCCGCGGCGGCAGGCGAGTTCTCGTTCTCCGTCCGCGACGCCCGGGGCGACGTGGTCGCGACCGCGACCAACCGGGCCTCCGGCGACGGCGAGGCCGCGGGGGCTCTCGTTCTCGCCCATCGCCTACACCACCGACACTCTCGAGCAGATGGTGGCGGACGGCACCGCCACCAGGGCCGCCGACGGCTCATGGGCCATTCCCTATACCGTATCCGAGGACGGCACGGACCGGCTGCCCGCGGGCGTGACGGCGACCGCCTCGAGCTTCGACATCACGGTCAAGGTGACCGATAACGGCAAGGGCGGGCTGGACACTGCCGTGACCTACCCCGAGGGCTCCGACGGCACGCTGCCGTTCGTGAACGGCTATAGCGCCGGCGAGGCGACGGTCGACCTCGCGGGCACCAAGACGCTGGCGCTCGGCCAGGCCGGGCTCGGCCTCACGCAGGCCGACATCGCGGGCAAGTACACCTTTAAGATCGAGCCGCTGGA
>ERZ1673746.1947-NODE-1947-length-12179-cov-4.091389_pt1 | contig 12179 bp, 8 predicted proteins | sample MGYA00580205_ERZ1673746 | MGnify/ENA primary metagenome ERZ1673746 (study PRJEB41218, sample SAMN15661771) | gut metagenome | host: Homo sapiens | place: Canada: London | collected 2015-08-20/2019-03-30 | study: EMG produced TPA metagenomics assembly of...
GGACGTTGCTAACCAGCTCTGCCTGTCGAATCAACAGGTTTGCCCGATGTGTCAAAGCCCGACCACCGGCATAGTAGCGCACGCCATGTTCTCCTACCCACAGGACACTGACTCCAGAGTCACCAATCAATTCCATTGCACGATGGGTCACTTTGGTACCGGGTCCCAGAAGCAAAACGCTAATGGCAGCAGAAGGAAGGAAAACTGTCCCACGGTCGTCTGTTACAGTGATAGCTCCGTCCTGCCTGTTCAGAACGCAATGCTCCAGATAGATAAATGTCATTCTATCAGAAATTTGCGGAAGAGCTTGAAGTTCCGGGCGAGTCATTCCAGGTATTTCAGCCATAACTTATTTCCTCACCTGTACAACTGTCATCAACCCTGTACCATAGGCTTTTCCGCGTCCTATTCCGCTACAAAGCATCTGTCGAAATATTTCCGGGTTACTTACTTCCAAAATTCCCTCATAGGTCACCGCCAAAAAGGTAACATTTTTCCCGCTGCTTCCCTTTTTGAAGCGATACCAGACCGATTTTGTTATGCCGAATTCTTCTTCCGACAGGATAAATCCATATTTCTCGCTTTGTCGTTTTAGCCACTCGATCTGATTTTGAGGAGTGCTGTGCGCACACACCCGACCTCGTTGTCCCGGACCTGCCGGAACACTGTAGGTGGGATTCGCACAAAGGCAGAATTGCCAGCGACTGCCCTGACAGATTCGATCCAACAGCGGGGTATAATCCTTTGTTTGCCAGGTTTCTCCCGGTGGTGCAAACTGCGCTGCCATCCTGCTGAGGTCCGGTTTTTCGGAGCTGAGAATCAAAAGATAATTCTGCCCGCCTCGACTATCAATCCGCCACAAATTTCTCTGCCGCTTCCCGGGGAAGGAGGATTCCAGTGCACCGTGGAGTTTGTTGGGTGCAGAAATAGCTGATAAGGTGCGATGGTTATTCATATCAAGACGCATTTGCGTTAAGTACATATTTCCTCCCCCAATTCTGTCATTGGATCGTGTTCAGCAATGGGATGCAACGGATAGGTAACCACTCGACGAAATTCATACTTACGGTGAGTGGGATCAAAGGACAGCGGTACATCCCGAATCAGCCCTCCCTGTTCACCTTTTTTCGCATCCAGCACCAGTCGGGTGGATGTATCCGGTGCATTCTCCCGCAAAGCTTCCTCCAACGGCTTAGGGGATATTTCCAGAAACACCCGTCCGGTGGGAGGGCAGGAGCGCCGTCCCAGATACAGTGGAAATGCCGGAGCTTGCAGTGCCTTGCCAATCTTGTTCAGCAGTTCCTCGTCCTTACTTTCCAGTCCGGCAACAAAGATAGCATCTGATAGATAGTAACGGTGGGTCACATAAGGACTGCCTTTTCCCGGATGGGCTGTATGATAATCCCGTATCATGGTACCTTCCCGGTCCACCCGGATACCAAAGCGCAAAGATGCCAGTGTATGTAAAATTTCCTGATCCTGTCTGGGAATTCCCAATGCAGCGGCAATCAATCCAATTACACCGCTTTTACTTGGTTCTCGCTGCGTTCTCCTCACATCAAATTTCGAGTCCGTCCCCCAGGACTGCATCGGTCCTGCAAGACGCAGAAGCAGCGTACTCATTTTATTTCCCCTTTCAGCCATGCTTCCAATGTATTCAGCAGAGCATCTACAGAGCAAGGCTCCGCCAGAGATTCCAAACCTTTTCCCACCGTCAGAGACAGCTCCGGTGCAGCTGCAAAATCACGGTAGGTTTCATCTGCATAAGCTGCTAAAGCCTTTGCGGAATTGGCAACATAGCCTTCGTTTCCAGCGCGCACGGGCTTCTCAAAAGCACCTGCCATATTGATGGGCTGATCTCGGCGGACGGCCACATACACCACATCCGGGCGGGTCCAGTTGGCAAAGGTGTTCTGCTTGCCGGTGGGCATGCTGCGGATAAACGCCTCCGCAAAAGCCCGCACTGCCTCCGGTGTTGCCTCTCCAAGCATCTTTTTTAAATCTTCCACATTTACCGTGGCATAGCGGTATAAGGTAGAAGAATTGAATTCGACGGTTCCCAGATGACCGGCACCGGCATTGTCTTCTGGAGAGCAGTCGTCCACAGCAGTGAAATAATCAAATTCATTTTCTATTGCATGGGTGGAAATTGCATGAGCAACCTGAGCGGCAGCATCGAAATTGAGCCCGGGATCATCTGCCACCATTCGACCAAACAAGGCAAGGTCTACGCTGGGTCTGGCTTTCAAAGCCTCTTTGCATTCCGTTTTGTTGGGTGCCTTTTCCTGTCTGGCGGCAATCTCTGCCAACTGATGGATTTGACTGGGGCTGATGAAAAATAATGCGCCGGTCTTCAGCTGATTTTTGTCTTCCTTTACTTTGACTCCGGCAGCCTCCAATACCTTCTTTGCAGAGTCTTGCGCCTGTTTTTCGGTACACTCCGGGTCGAGTGCTATAACCTGACCTGCTATCAAATCAATCACCATTTTGGTTCGCTGTCCTACATCCTCCTGAGACAATATATCCTGAAATTTCAGTCGCATAGCACGTTTCCAAGCCTGACTGGACACTCTGGCGCGCGTCACACCGCCGTAAATAGCCGTCTTGGGACTGCCGGTATCATCACGGTTCACACAGCTGGGGGGAACCGTCTGCAGTACGTGGAAGTCAACATAGATTCTTTCACTGTTATTCATGATTGTCATCCTTTCTTTCCTGACGCCGGTACACAGTCCGGTAAAAATCCTGTCCCCATTGCAGACGAATTCTTGCAGCTCCGTCCGGCGTTTGGAAGACATATAAATCTCCTGCCAATTCTACATAATCCAGAGGGATACCATCCCTGCGCAAAAGCTGGATCAACCCGCGCAGATGGTGCAGACACTCCGGCATACCTTTAGCAGTAGCAAATGCATTAAATCGGCGCTGAACCGGTTTTAGGTGATCTTCATCGCCGTCTGCCAAGCTGCCGATGGCAATTCCCAGCCTTTGCCCATCCATATGCATTTTCTGGTCGTTGCCCTGCTGATGCATGGCATATAGAGTCAATGCACCGCACACCGCCCACTCTTCCCATGTAGGGTTGCCGTTTTGGCTCATAAGCTCCTCTGGAAAATCCCGAAACAGAAGCTCCCAGAGCTGAGGTAGCTCTCCCGGCTTCTTGCCAATCCCACGGCGCAGATTTGCCAAATCAGCACGAACCAGATGCGGATTAGGTTCCGTTTGCCAGTACATGAGTCTTTTGCGCACAAAGCTCATTACCTGCTTTTTACGGTCGTTCATCTGTTTTCTCCTTTGTTATGCTTTTTATGTTGAAGTGATTTCTTATCTGCCAGGAAAATCGATTAAAAGCATTCGGTGAAGAATAAAACTTTCCTTCTACCCAACGTCCTGCAAACGCTGCTTCTCCGGCATTTTGAACCATTTTTTGTCCCTGTTTCATTGCGAGATGATATGCCTCCATACGCCACTGCTCATCTTTTTTTGCCCGGAGTTCTTCTGCATCCCCCAAATCAGGGTCAATGGAAGCCAGCCACCTGCGAAACGGAATATCCACTGCGGAATAATACATTTGGCTTGCCTGATAGATTCTGCCTTTTTCTGCGTCGCTGTCCGGTTGCCCGCCGGCTGCCTTGAAAAGTTCTTCTGCTAACACCCCCAAAAACCATGCTGCTTTCTCGGTCTGGGCAATTTTATCTTGGATCAACTTATCCCACAATTTTCCTCCTTCCTCCAAAAGAGAAATGTGGAAATCCAGATGGTCCTCCAATATATCTTCTATAAAGAAGTCCTTATCACCATATTTTGCTCCTACAGTGCGGAAATGGATGATAAAATTATTGTCAAGAACTTCTTTCCTTTTCAGCAATACGACCCAGTTCATAATTCCGGGCGTCTTGCCATTACTTTGTGGTACTGTGATTGCAGAAAAATCGCGCCACATTTGCCGATCTGGTTTTAGTCGTTTCGGTTGGTTGTAGCCCGGTTCATTTTTCTTTCCTTCCCGATACTCCCATAGGGTCATCTGTTCTGCATCGGCATTGATCTTAGAGAAAAAATCACCGCCTAAAAGGGTATATCCTACGACCTGTTCATTCTCCCTGATCAGGAGCAACCTGCGTGATTGCAGCGTCAGCAACTCCGCCTGATTGTCCGGCATCGCAATTTCTGTTCGCTCCTCTCCCTTGGGTTTTTCCAATTCCCATACAGGGGCAGGTTCCTCCCAAATCTGGCTTCCATCTTTTAAAAGTGCCAGATTCAACATCAGTGTTTCAAAAAGCGTTTTCCCCTCGGCATAGATAAGTCCCAGCTTCCCCAGCCAACCGGCACCTGGTGAGGGGAGTCCCTTGCCCTTCGGCTTTGCAGAGGTATCGTCAAAGCCGTTGAGGTGAATAAGCCACCTTGCCGCTGCCGCATAGTCTAGCCCTGCCTTTTCTTTTCCTAAGCAGACTGGAAAAAGCCGCACCTTGTTGTTGCTCTCAGACAGTTCGCCATTTAACTTCGCAGCAGTATATACAGTTCCTACGGATGCTGCCGGAGTCTGATAGAATGGGTGTTCCGGGTGGAAAAGCCAGAAGCGCTCCTTCCATTGTTCCAAATATTTTCGAATCGGTTCTTGTGGAAACTGTCCAGTCTTCCACAGCATCTGCCAACGCTGTACTGCCTGACCTGGAGTTTCTATAGGATTGTCCTCACCATCCAAATCCATTCGATAGAAAACCGTGTGTAGCACTGCCAGCAAAAGGCGCAGAATTGCAACATCCTGTGTCGGAAGCTCTCCTGCCAGACGCCGATAGTGATGACCTTCCCACAATGCTTGTGTCAAAGAAATTTCCTGAGCCGTACAGTCCTCTGTCATTACTCTGATCCAAGGCTCATCTAAGAGATTAAATTCAATCTCGGACATTTTATTCCTCCTTTTCTGCTAATCCAAACTGTGGATTGTAATACAATTTCTTTCCGGCAAGTTCTGCGGTTCCTTCCGAATTCAAAACAAGGAATAACTCGCCTTGTAACACTGGGGATTGCAGCCATTCAAAGAGTTTCTCTCCCATCTGTTCTTCCAATTCTTTAATCACAGCATCAATACAGTAGTTTTGGCTGAAAGTAGAAGGAAGGCGCAATCTCTGGGCAGCAATAACTCGACTTTCTTCTATGCTGGGTTGTATATTAAGTTGGTAGCGCTCTCTGGAATGTTCTTTTGACAACAGCTTGATCTGACCGTCTTCATCTTGCTGAACCACCAGCACCTCAATAGCGGCTGTTCCATCGCGGACAGCTGCCTGCGCCTGTAAATCTGTAAACATCTGCATATTATCCATTGTGCCAACAATTGTATCAAAGAATCCATCTGTCGAAGGTGGAAGCATACAATAACTACTGGCACGCTTCCGCTGTTTTTTTTGAAATAATTGATGCTGATTTTTCGCATCTTCATACTCCGGTGTAGATTCCGGCTCCCAAAGTGCCTCATCATATGTTTTCTGCACCAATGGGGAAATGTCCTCCGGCAATCTGATTTGATTCGGCAACAAGCCCCGGGTTCTCAGCAACAGATAAGCACCGTAGACTGCAAGGCTACCGGCATCCAGTTCTCCCTGCGCACCAAGCACCAGACAGCGTGGCGTTATTGCCTTGGTGGGTCTTTGCCTGGAGTGGCGATGCAGGCGACCGATTCTCTGCAACAGCAGGTCCATCGGGCAAAGATCCGTAATCAGAAGGTCAAAGTCCAAATCCAGAGATTGCTCCAACACCTGAGTTCCAATCACAATGACTCCCTTGCGTTGCTCCAATGTAGAATGTTTACCAACATGTTCCAGAATATCCTGCTCATGTTGCAGCCGGTCCGGGGTCAAATATCTGGAGTGATCCATCAGTATTGTCGCTTTAGGATAGATCTCTTTTAAGCGTTTCCACAATTCCTGTGCCCGCTTCACCGTGTTTACAATAAAACCCACACAACCATATTCGATTATATTGCCCAGTTCCGCGATTGCCTGCTCTTCTGTACATCTCTCGACGAGAACCGTTCGGCTGGTTCCCTCCGATGGAATTGCCAATTTATAATGATGGTTATCGCTTGTCCAGGTAAGCAGAGGATACTCCTGGATATTTTTGAATTCAGCAGGTGGTTTCTTGCCGGAATAAGCATGGAGCAACTCGGCTCTTCTCTTTCCGGGCAGGGTGGCTGACAACAATATTACCGGAACATGATAGGCGCCCAACCACTTCAATGCGCAGTCCAAGTAGGTGTTCATGTAGGTGTCATAGGCATGACATTCATCAATAATGACAACTTTTCCAGTCAAACCCAGGTGCCGAAGCATAACATGCTTCTGACGAAGCGCTGCCATAAGAAGTTGATCCACTGTACCTACAACCAGGTTTGCCAGGAGCTTTGTTTTTCTTCCTCGGAAGAAGGAGTGTACAATCAGAGATTCCGGTACCATATCATTTGCCCAAAGTTCCTGCTCCTCATCACCGACCTGAACACTCCCTTCTTCCAACTGCCGAAAGGATTCATTAAATTCCGCCTGTCCATGGACCAGGGACACAGCAATCCCACTGGATTCCGGCTGTTGTTGTGCCCATTGAGTCATTCTTGTGAACATGGCATTGGAGGTTGCCTGAGATGGCAGGAAAAAAGCAATCCCTCCCAAATGAAAACGATTCATCATAATCTCAGCAGCAGAGAGTGCCGCCTCCGTTTTCCCCTGACCCATAAGAGCTTCTAAAATCATGATTCCCGGTTTTTCCATTTCCGCTGCAATCTGCTTAACAGTTTCCTGCATACGATTTGCTGAAAACCCAAAGCGACTCATAAAAAAGTAGGGCATTTTCCAGTCGTCAGACACCTTCCAGGGAGCGGGAAGATTCAATTTCTGGAGGGCAAATTCTGCTCGCTTCGGGTCATATTTCCGAGGCAACTCGTCCTCCCTGATCATTGGGAAAAAAGCAGTGTTACTGGCAATCCAGTCTGCCATGATAACAAGACCTGTCAACGCCATCTGTGCAGCCATTCCACATTTGGGTAAATCTTCATGATGGATGATCCCGATTCCATTCAAAGCCCAAGTAAGCAGTTCCCGTTGCGTATTGCCCCACAGGGTGTCCCGTTCTTCTGTATTGTTCCAACCGAAAGACATCGGAGATTCTTCGCGAAAGGAAACGATACGATGACTCTCCGGTTTCCCGTGGTGTGCGCCGACTACAGCAGCCAAACATTCATTGATTTCTTCCGCTCGCAGTATTTCCGCACCTGCAGCAGCATGAAACAGCTTTTCATTAAATAAGCCCTTCTGCGGTTCTGTAACTAGTCCATTTTTTTCCAGCCGATGCCGCAACGTCTCTCGGTGAGCCAATATCTTCCGCTGAAACATTGGCGTTGCTTTGCCAATATCATGCAGTAGCGCAGCTGCAATAGCGATTTTGCAAAGTTTCTCCTGCGTTAACTCCAATTCGTCATCATAATCATCAGGAAGCCAATGCCACAGCAAATACTCCATTACAGCTGCGGTATCTTGCAGATGAACAACCAGTGGCAGCCAAAGCGTTTCATCCTCTGCGTCTGTCTTGGCATTCAATGCCCATGCCGCATCACTAAGTTTTTCTGTGCCTCCAATCAGATATTGTACAGGCAGATGATTCATATACGCATCACTCCTTTTCGCTCTGTTTGTATTTGATATACCGCTGTGAGAGGGCGCCGGATTTATATTGATCCTGTTGTAATTGATACAAAACTTCTTTAAGAAGTATCGGTCAATGATAAAATATATTTGAAGTTCTGAAAACAGAGCAACTGGGCTGTTTTTTATATTTGCTATATTTATCACACAATGGAAACATCTCAGTTTGCAAAAAATTTGTGTAAATTGGTGCGTCTTACAGAATTTTTATGAAATTTCGGAGGAATACCAATATAGTAATAATGCGTGAATATTTATATTCTTATCGTACCATAAACATCCATATTTTTCAAGCTGTTTTGCCTTTCATCACCTATCTGTTAAAGCTCGTAAACACATGGCTACGTTTATTCTGCCTTTTCTTAAAACATTTCGTATTCATATTAAATGAAAGTCACACCAAAACAGCATGAGCGAATCATCTTCATCCCCTGTTAAATAAAACCATATTCCCCTGGAGGTAAACGATATGAATTTCTATTGGTCAACATCGCTATCCATTAACAGGAATTGCGGTTGCCGCCATCTAAAATATTCCCCGTTCTTTATTTTGTCGTTCAAGTATCGTATAATGATATAAAACAAAAGCGCAATAGAACCAAAGTGCGTTCCATGAACATTCTTGACCAGAATCTGCTTACGTCGGATTTTGGGGGCAGTCAAGCAAAACACACGATTTGGGATATTGCCCGGATCAACTGCAATAAAAAACAGAACAAACTGCTTTGTTAACGGTCTACCTTGGCGTAGGTCTACATAATGGATACGGAAGCGCGCAGCGAATATACATCAAGCGAGGGTATATCCCCGATGGAAGCGGTGTATGGTATGGGGATAAAATATCTCCTCAATATGCCGATTGCTGCCATGATGACTTCGTTTTGTACTTATCAAAAAAGCTGCAATAACGAGAACGGTGTGGGACAAGGAGAAGCGAATCATATGACAAAAGAAGTATTTGCAAAACCATGTGTTGGAGCAATCATTAAAAAAGTGGTCGGCAATGAACCATATATTCTTCTACAAACAAGGCAAAAGGAAGATGGGAACGAAACCAATGGCATGCTCGAAATTCCTGCCGGTAAAATCCGGGAATACGAGGATGTGTTTTCGGCGCTGCGCAGAGAGGTTTGGGAAGAGACTGGTCTGAAGATTACAAAAATATACGGCGAAGATTCATCGGTATGCACACAGATTGGCGATGTAACTACAATTTCATTTACCCCTTACTGTGTAACACAAAATCTGTCAGGAGCATATTCCATCATTCTGAACACATTTTTATGTGAGGCAGAAGGTGATTTAACGGAATCTACCAATGAAACAGAACAGGTCCATTGGGAAAAAGTATCGGAAATAAAACGATTGCTGGAAGAGCATCCCGAAAAAATATTTTTTATGCATATCAATGCGCTCAAAAAGTTTTTAAAAGTGTAAATTTCCGTTTACTGTCGGTAGAGAAGCGCATGGTCTCACAGGGAGGTGCGCCTGATGTCCAAAGAACCTTTCTGGAATAGCGAAGAATCTATCAGCAAAGTAAAATTGACTGTGCTGAACACAACGATGATCATGCGGCAAGCAGGACGTATCTTTTATCTTGACCTTGCTCCGCTCAAATCCTAAGGAATCCATGAGCGAGAATCATGCCGTTTGATTCCCTCTCTCAAAAAAGAAATCCGCTGTAATCTCCATCCTTGCAAGAGTGGAAACTACATCGGTTTTCTTTTTTTGCCCCTTAATGTCTGTATAGCTTCGCAATAATCAAGCCCACACCAAGAACCACAACCAATACAAGCTACAGGTGCTGCTTGAAGTTGTGCTACCCGTGTCGTTGACAGACCTCTTTTTCGGCAAAATTGGGGTGGATAAGGTCCAGAAGATGACAAACCGAAGGTGGCGTCAGGCAGGAGCGCTCATAACTGTATCGGAAAAAAACCTGCAAACTCTATGATAAGCATTTTCCACATCTTCAGGCGAATAAAGGGATATAAAAAGGTGCAGGTGATGAAACTATCACCTGCACCTTTTTATAATTTTTATAATAGGATACTACATTCGTTCCGGCTTGATTGAATCCCCCATCATATAAAGCGAAATGACGAAGTGGTGTTCACTGCCATTGAGCCATCGACGTAGAAGTAATACTGCTTGCCGTCAATCTGCTTCCAGCCGTTAGAGAACATTTTGCCGGTGGTTTTGTCCATCCAGTATTTCTTCTGATCAACGGAGAACCAGCCTTTGAGCGGTTCTCCATTTTTGTAGTAGCTCCACTCGCCGCTGTCATTCTGCTGCCAGCCATTTGCAGTCTGCGAGTCGATGATGATTTCCACGAACCGACGCAGGACGGTGGCAACTTCGGCGCGGGTAGCAGTTCCCTTGGGGTCAAATCGGTTGTTTGTCTTGCCCGCCAAGATGCCTGCCTGCTGCATGGACTGGACCGCCTCCTTCGCCTGAGACGAAATCTTTGCATTATCTGCAAAGGTCACAGCTTTCAGCGTTTTCGGGATGGTGTAACCCAACTTGGCAGTGTAATTTTTCAGAATCACTGCCATCTGCTCCCGGGTGATTTGACTGTCCGGTGCAAAGGTGGTGTCTGTTGTTCCGCTGATGATGCCCTTGCTTGCCGCCCAGTTGACATAAGGCGCGTAGTCAGCATCGGCTTTCACATCGGTAAATTTGCCGGTCCGGTAGCTGTCGGGATTGATTCCAGCCAGCCGTCCCAGAGCGGTGACGAACATTCCTCTGGTCATGCCGGCATCGGGGCTGAATGTGGTTTCGCTGGTGCCAGAGAACAGCCCACGGCTGACCACAAAGAAGATGTTGTCCTTTGCCCAGTGGTTTTCGATGTCGGTAAAAGCAGAAACTTTCGCATCATAGCCCACTCCGTAAATACCCGCCTGGGTCATCTGGAAAATAACTGCCTTCTGGTCGGTATCATAGCTGGACTTGGTGAACCACTGCACCTTGCCCGCAGCATCCACAGAAACCGCATAGAGATTGCCGGGCTGCTCATTTTTCGCCGGTGTGTACGGAATGGCAACGCTGATGGTCTTTCCGTTCAGGTCGGTCAGCTTAGTTTCCTTGCCGTTTTTGACTTCCCAAAGGGAAATATCGTAGGCAGGTCTTGTGCCGATAGCCGCCTTTGCCTCAGCAGAAGAAACTGTGGTTTTCTTCACCTTCAAAACGATGTCCCCGTTGGTCTGGCGGTTCAGCTCCTTGAGGGTGTCCAGGGTGAAACCGAAGTCGGTCATGGAATCGGTGTCGATGGTGAAGCGTTTGACACCGGAGGACACCAGCTTATCCAGCGTATCTGCTTTCAAGGTAATCTGCACATCTTTCCGTACGTCACCCACATTTACAGGAACCACCACAGCAATTCCGTTTGTGGTGCTGCCATTCTTTTTCGCAGCAGCAGTCGCTTTGTTGATGTTGGCATTTCCGTTGATTCCGGGTTTCACCGTTGTGGTTTGACCGGTGGTGGGAGTGCTTGGATTGTTCTTGTCCGGGCGGTTGGTGATGTTGGAATCCTTGTCTGAAGAATCTTCCCTATCATCGGAGGATGCGTCGCCGGAGGAGGAAGAACCTCCTCCGATGCTGGATTTCTTCACCGCTGTCAGCGTAATCAGCGCTTCGATTTGGTTGTATTCCGCATCTTCGGCTTTGACCGCTTTGATTTGGAACTCCCCTATGTCGGTTACTGTAACAGCGCCGTTTGCATCCACTGTTGCGGGACCGCTGACTACCGACCATGTGATTGCACCCTCACCGGAGCCGCCGGAGGTTTGCAGCGTAAAGCTGCTTCCCTTGTAGATTTTGCTCGGTGCGCCGATGATGGAAAGAGCCTCCTGCTCTGCCTTATCCACAGTAAGCGGATTGGTTTGAGCTTTTTTTCCACCGTAGTGAATCTCAATTTTCTTGCCGTTATGTTCTGCGACCGTCAACACCGTTCCCTGGGCTGGGACAGTGGTCAGCTTGCCGCTTTCCCCTGTGAGAGTCTCACTTGTATTGTCATTGTAGTTCACCTGTACCAACAGACCGCTCAAATCCAGCGACTGGGCATCTGTGTTGTCCGACACACTTTCTGCCGGGTAGCAGTCCTCGGTATGCTCGTGGACACACTCGGTCACAAGGGTGTAGCAGTCCTCATTGTGTTCATGGTTACAGGGGGTTCCCTCTGTACCTTCGGTGTAGCCGCAGTCGGCGGTGTGCTCAGGGTGATGCTCACACAGACCTGCGGCAACTGTTGGGGTTTCCACCGCCAATACATTCAGCGGCAGGGTGGAAAATACCATCGCTGCTGCCAATACAAAAGCGGCAATTCGTTTTCGTTGCTTCATCTTTATCCTCCTATTTCTTGCGTTTATCTATTAAAAATACAAAAAGGAATCGGTCATCCACCCGCTTGGAATGGACAACTGTTTCCTCTGTCATGGCAATATATGGACAACACAAAAGCAGGCAGAGTTATCTCTGTCTGTCTGTCTGTCTGTC
>ERZ1673746.1968-NODE-1968-length-12064-cov-20.112915_pt1 | contig 12064 bp, 10 predicted proteins | sample MGYA00580205_ERZ1673746 | MGnify/ENA primary metagenome ERZ1673746 (study PRJEB41218, sample SAMN15661771) | gut metagenome | host: Homo sapiens | place: Canada: London | collected 2015-08-20/2019-03-30 | study: EMG produced TPA metagenomics assembly of...
AATGGAATCAAACGGTCTATACAAAAAAGTTTAGAGTGCGTTTCCACTTGGCGAGTGGGAATAACCTCACGCATCAAAAGAGCGCTCTCCCCATTCCGGGGAGAGCGCTCTTTTTGATGCAGGGAATTACTCAGCAACCACAGTATACCAAATGTCGCCGTTGGTCTGAGTCTGAGGCACGACCTTGTAGCCATCGGCCACGAAGTTGCGCCGGCACCCTCAGCGGAGTTGTTGGAGGGGTCGAAGTTGATAAATGTACCACCCTGAATGATGACCTTCGCCGTACCATTCTTGTAAGCGCTGTCCACACAGTTGATCAGAAAGTTGTAGCCATACAGATCGCCGAATGGCTCGCAGGCGAAGGTACCGCCGTTGATGATGAGGGTACCCTCCTGAACCTGCACAGCAGTACCGCCGCCGTAATAGTAGCCGTCGTTGATGGTCACAGCAGCGCCCTTCCGGACGTTGATGCCATAGCCGCCGTTGACGCCGGTATCAATGCCGCCGTTGGTCAGAGCCTCCTTCAGTTCCGTAACGTTCACCACAGGGTAAGTGGCGTTCTCGTCATAGGTGTTGTTGAAGCTGTCGCTCTCCACGGTGTCCTAGGTGGCGTAGACGGTGATGGCGATGCCGTCAATAGACTCGTTCATGTAGTCGTTACCGGCCCATCACGGCCCAAGTGGATCCAGCGGCCCCAGCTCCGGGTCGTAGGGCAAACACACCACCTCGTATCCCCCGCTGGGACGGCTCCCCGGCAGGAGCAGTCCCTCCTCCCCCAACCAGAAATCGCCGGGGTGCAGGACCAGCCCCCGCTCTTGCGCCGTCTCCCGCAGGCAGCGGCGCCACAGCGCATGGGGAGGGAAGCACTCTCCCAGTCCTACCGGCAGACCATCCGCCCACACATCGCCCCGGCAGCGGTACGGCCACGGCCCCGTGAGCTCCGTGCAGATGCTCACACCATGCTCCGTCTCCCGAACGATACGGCTGCGGAGGGCCGCCGTAGTCACCGGCAGCATCCCGCCCTGTTCCAAAGCCCTCCGACATCGCTCCGCCAACTGCGGCAGCAGCACCCGGCGGCCATAGTCCAGCAGCCCCCTGCCCCACGCTGCATAATACCGGCAGAAGGCCCGCCTTCCCTCCCAATGGGGCAGCTCTGCCTCCACTGTCAGCAGCGGCAGCTCCTCCCAAGTCAGCACTTGGGGCGGAAAAACAGGTTCAACGGTCACAGCCACAGCCAGCCCTCCTCTCGTATCCTACCCTCCACTCTATGCACCCCCGGCACCGCAGGTGCAAAAAAGTTTCCGCCGCCCGTTTACTTTCATACGTTACCATGATACAATATGAAAGTACATCCAGCAGAAACGGAGGAATGTTCCATGGCGCACAAGACCACCATCGCCACCAAGGAGAAAAACGAGCGGCTGTACCGGGCCATTCTGGCTCTGGAAACGGAGGAGGAGTGCTATGCCTTCTTCCAAGACCTGTGTACCATTGCCGAGCTGCGCTCCATGGAGCAGCGCTACGAGGTAGCCACCCTGCTCAGCGAGGGCATGGTGTACAGCGACATACTGGAGCGCACCGGCGCCTCCAGCGCCACCATCAGTCGGGTGAACCGGGCTCTCCTCAACGGGACCGGCGGCTACGTCAGTGTGCTGGGCAAGATGAAGGAGGACGGTCATGAGCAGCTATGAGGGGCTTGCGGCGTCCTACGATGCCCTGACCACCGACGTAGGCTACGAGAAGCGGGCGGACTTTCTGGAAAAGCTCTTCCGCCGCAGCCGTATCCCCGTCCACACGGTGCTGGATCTGGCCTGCGGCACCGGCACCATGACGTGGCTGCTGACAGACCGGGGCTATGAGCTCATCGGCGTGGATGGCTCCGAGGAGATGCTGGCCGCCGCCATGGAGAAAAGCGGACAGGTGGAGGGCATCCCCCCCATTTTCCTCCATCAGTCCATGCCCCAGCTGGATCTTTACGGCACGGTGGATGCCGCCATCTGCTGTCTGGACAGCCTGAACTATCTCACCCGCCCCGCCGATGTGCAGCGCACCTTCCGGCGGCTGCACCTGTTCATCGCCCCCGGCGGGCTGCTGGTGTTCGACATCAATACCGTGGCCAAGCTGGCGGCGCTGGATGGACAGGTCTTTCTGGACGAGACGGAGGACACCTACTGCGTCTGGCGCACGGAGTATCACCGGGGACTGTGTACCTATTACATGGATCTCTTCGACCGCCGCCGGGACGGTGCATGGCAGCGGGAGCTGGAGATCCACCGGCAGCGGGCCTATACCACAGAGGAGCTCACCGGCTGGCTGAGAGCCGCCGGGTTCACCGATATCCGCACTTGGGGCGACGGAAAGCTGCGCCGTCCCACGGAAAACGAGCAGCGGATCTATTTTTCCTGTATCAGAGAGTGAGGTCATTTTCATGAGCGATCATATTTTGCGTGCTATTACATCCGACGGCTTGGTGCAGGCCGCCGCTATCAGCAGCCGGGACCTGACGGAGCGGGCCCGACAGATCCACAAGACCCTGCCGGTGGCCACCGCCGCCTTGGGCCGGACACTGGCCGGAGCCTCCATGATGGGCAACGCCCTGAAGGGCCACGGTGCCAGCCTGACCCTCCAGATCAAGGGCAGCGGCCCCTTGGGTACCATTCTGGCGGTATCCGACTCCGACGGCAACGTCCGTGGCTACGTCACCAATCCTCAGACGGAGTTGCCCCTGCGCCCCGACGGCAAGCTGGACGTGGGTGGGGCCGTGGGACAGGAGGGCTCCCTGACGGTCATCAAGGACCTCCACATGAAGGAGCCCTATGTGGGTACCGTGAACCTGCTGGGAGGCGAGATCGCCGAGGACATCGCCGCCTACTTCGTGGAGTCCGAGCAGATCCCCACCGCCTGCGCTCTGGGGGTGCTCATTGACCGGAATCAGAGCGTCAAGGCCGCCGGTGGCTATCTGATCCAGCTGATGCCCGGCGCCGGGGAGGACACCATCGCCAAGGTGGAGGGCGGTATCATGGCCGCCGGCAACGTCTCCGCCATTCTGGAAAAGAATCCCGACCCGGAGGCCATGCTGCGGACGGTGCTGTCGGACTTCGAGGTGAAGGTGCTGGAGCAGGAGCCTGTGGAGTACCGCTGCGGGTGCAGCCGGGACCGCATCGAGCGGGCGCTGCTGTCACTGGGTCGGGACGAACTCTCCGCCATTCTGGCCGAGCAAGGCTCCTGCGACCTGACGTGCCAATTCTGCGACCGGGTGTACCACTTCTCCGGCCCGGAGCTGGAGGGGCTGATCCAGAGCCTTGAGAAAAAAGATTGAAAAAATCTGATTTTCCTGTTGACATGGCGGCCGGTTTTTAGTATAATTATCCTTGCCGTTGCGATGGTAAGCCCTTCCGGCGGCAAGGACGGGAGCATAGCTCAGCTGGTTAGAGCACCTGCCTTACAAGCAGGGGGTCACTGGTTCGAGTCCAGTTGTTCCCACCATGATACGGCCAAGTAGTTCAGTTGGTTAGAACGCCAGCCTGTCACGCTGGAGGTCGTGGGTTCGAGCCCCATCTTGGTCGCCATATGCCTCTGTAGCTCAGTTGGTAGAGCAGCGGACTGAAAATCCGCGTGTCGTTGGTTCGACTCCGACCGGAGGCACCATGACGCTGAAACATCGGCGTCATCTGCGGGCGTAGCTCATCTGGTAGAGCGCGACCTTGCCAAGGTCGAGGTAGCGAGTTCGAGCCTCGTCGCCCGCTCCAAAAACAGAGAAAACGGCGAACCTCGCCGTTTTCTCTTATCCGGTGACATAGCCAAGTGGTAAGGCAAGGGTCTGCAAAACCCTCATTCCCCAGTTCAAATCTGGGTGTCACCTCCATTTGAACGAAACGGTATAGATGCGTCTGGCGAAAAGTCAGGCGCATCAACCGTTTCCGTTCATAAGGAAGTATTTTCTTATGAGAGATTGGTCGTAACCTCTGTTATGGAGGCTGCGGCCTTTTCTCTTTCTATGGTAGATCACGGCCTTGACGATTCTGCGATACTCCGCCTGAACGGGAATGATAATCCTGTTTGCAGCGGCCAGCGCATTGACCGTAAGCATCCCCAACGAGGGCTGACAGTCAATCAGGATATGGGAATATTGTCCCTTCAGTGTGTCCAGATATTGCTGTAAAACCGTTTCACGGCTCATGGCGTTTACCAGAGAAACCTCCATACCGGAAAGCTGAATATCCGCAGGCATCAGGTCAACGCCTTCTGCATGATGCAGAATACCTTCTCCGGGGCGTATAGGCTGATCCATCAGAATTTTGCCCATTGCATCCGACAGTGTAAATGGCAGCTTGTCTGGTTGCGGATTTCCCAAGCTGATTGTCAGGCTTCCTTGCGGGTCCCCGTCGATCAGAAGTACTTTCTTTCCGACCTGTGCCAGACCTATTCCCAAGTTCGCACAGGTTGTTGTTTTGCCAACGCCGCCTTTCTGGTTGGCGATGGCGATGATTTGCGTGTTCAAATAAACCTCCTCCTTCTACAAAAAATATCCCTATTCCGAAAAATAGGGATGAAAAAAGCCGCTTACTCAAATAAATGAATAAACGGCTATGTAAGAAATATTCGATTGTAAGTAAAGTTTTATATCACTGCAAAATAACGAAGTGCATCTTTGATTGCTTCTACCTTCTCCGCTGTCGGATGCTTCCTCGGCTGTTTCAATTCTTCTACCGCATTAGGAGCATCATACATTGGCAAGCCTAAATCTCTCTTTACCTCTGCGATATATGCGGTATGTACTTTGAAGCCGTATTTAGCTTCTATGTACTCCTTTATCATTTTGTAGGTCACTCGTTCCTTGGGCTTGTACTCTTCGGCTCTTTTAGCGATATTATCAAGCGGAACTTTTCCCTCACCTTCGCCAAACTCAACTTTTACGTTGATATGTCCGTCTGGCTTTTTGTGGGAAAGCAGTACTACCGTCTCCACATGGCGAGTGCGGGGGAAGAGATCCACGGCCACGGCACGGCGGGTGAGGTAGCCCATCTCGGCAAAGCGCTTCACATCCCGGCCCAGCGTGCCGGGGTCGCAGGAGACATACACCACCCGCCGGGGAGCCATGGCGGCGATGGAGGCGATGACCTCCGGGACCAGTCCCTTCCGGGGCGGGTCCACGCAGATGACATCCGGCCGCAGCTGCCGCCGGGTCAACTCCGCCGCCACATCGGCGGCGTCTCCTTCCAGAAACTCCACGTTCTCCACACCGTTGCGCCGGGCGCTGGCCCGTGCGTCCCGGATGGCCTCCGGCACGATCTCGCCGCCGATGACATGGCGGGCTTGCCGGGCCAGCACCTGCGTGATGGTGCCTGCGCCGCAGTACAGATCCACCGCCAGCTCCGTACCAGTGAGACCGGCGAACTCCAGCGCCTTGCCGTACAGCACCTCCGCTTGGGGGTGGTTCACCTGATAAAACGACGGCACCGACAGCCGGACCGTCCGACCGCACAGCACGTCCGTCAGGGCGTCCTCCCCCCAAAGGGTGCGGTAGCGATCCCCCAGAATGGCGTTGCCGGGGCGGGTATTGACCCCCAGCACCACGCCCACGGTCTGTGGTGCCGCCTGACGCAGCAGGGCCACCAGTTCCGTCTCGTAGGGGAGGCTTTCGCCGTTCACCAGCAGGCACACAAGGCTCTCACCCTTACAGTTGGTTCGCACATACAGGTGCCGCACCAGCCCCCGGCCGGTGGTCTCGTCGTATCCCGGCACATGATACTGCGCCAGATACTGCCGCAGGGCCGCCGCCAGTGCATCCGCCTGCGGCTTCTGGAGGAGGCAGTGCTCCACCTCCACCACTTGATGGCTGCGGGCCCGATAAAAGCCCACCCTGCCGTCGGCGGACACCGGGTACTGGCTCTTATTCCGGTAGCGCAGGGGCTGTGCGGCGCCCAAGATTTCCTCCACGGTCACGTCGCTGCCGCCCAATCGGGTCAGGGCATCCTGAACCCGCTGGCGCTTGGCCCACAGCTCCTCGGCGTAGTCCAGATGGCGGAAGTCGCAGCCGCCGCAGCGGCCATAGTAGGGACAGTCCGGCTCCTGCCGGTGGGGGGAGGTGCTATGGCGCAGGACCGGCTTGCCGAAGGCCACGTTTTTCAGCACCTTCATCACCAGAATGTCGCAGTCCTCGCCCCGGACGGCGTCGTGGACGAACACCACCTGCCCGTCGATGCGGGCCACGCCCAGCCCCTCGCTGGAGTAGCCCTCGATGGTACTGCGGTATATATGATTTTTCTCCAATGCGGGCATAGCGGCCCTCCTTTGATATGGGGATTTTCTTCTTATTTCCGACGGGTGACTTGGCGACTCCTTGCGAGATTGAGTGCCCATGGGCATTACGGATTCCCACGGCCAGCTTGTGAACCGGCCGTGGGAATCATGCATTCAGAGAAGATACCGTGGTGCAGGGGCCATGCGGCTCAGCAGAGGCCATCGGCAGGGCGGTCAGGTCTCAGCGGTGACCATCCGGCAGCACCGGCTGGCCCAGACACCAAGCTCCCCGTCTGCATGGACACTGCCTCCTATCCGGCCACCGGTGGGCCGTTAAAACTCAAACTTCTCGATCAGCTTACGCAGCGACTCGGCAAAGGCGGCCAGTGTCTTGTTGTCCCGGCCCTTGCTGCGGCGAATGAGGCCCAGCAGGGCATCGCCCAGCTGCACCAGCCGCTGATAGGCCGCCGTGGTGCGGGGTGCGCCCTCGAAAGCGGGCTTCTTCCGCTCCGGCAGGTAGCCTGCCTCCAGCTGGCGGCAGGTCAGCAGGTCATAGGACTCCGTATACTGCGGTGCATGGGCGGCAAAGCCCAGCTGTGTCACTGTTTGGGCAAACACCGGCGCCACCTCCCGGTCGCCGTGGACCACGAAAACGTGCTGGGGCTTGGGCTCCTTGAACTGGCTGATCCAATTCACCAGATGGTCGTGGTCGGCGTGGGAGCTGAGGCCCTGGAAATTCACCACCTTGGCCCGGACGGCTACCTCCTCACCGAACAGCTTCACACTGGGAGCGCCGTCCAGCAGGGTACGGCCCAGCGTACCGGGAGACTGGAAGCCCACGAACACGATGCTGCTCTCCGGCCGCCACAGGTTATACTTCAGGTGGTGCCGGATGCGGCCTGCGTCGCACATACCGGAGGCGGACAGGATCACCTTGGGGGTGCGGTCCATATTCAGCAGCTTGGACTCCTCCACCGTCTCCGTCAAGTGCAGGCCGGGGAAGCTGAACATATGGGTGCCGTCCTGCACCAGCGCCAGCGCCTCCTCGTCCAGATAGCCCCGCAGGTCGCCGCAGAAGATGGTGGTGGCCCGCTTGGCCAGAGGACTGTCCACATACACCGGGAAGTCCTTCACGGACTTCACCAGATTCTTATCCTTGATCTCCCGGATAAAGTACAGCAGCTCCTGGGTGCGGCCCACGGCGAAGGCGGGGATCACCACGTTGCCGCCCCGGCCCAGTGTCTCGTCGATGATCTGGGCCAGCTCATCGGTATAGCTCCACACCTCCGTGTGGTTGCGGTTGCCGTAGGTACTCTCCATCACCACATAGTCTGCCCCGGTGAAGAACTGGGGGTTCCGGATGATGGGCTGATCCACGTTGCCGATATCGCCGGAAAAGACGATGGTCCTCGTCTCGCCGCCCTCGGTGAGGGTCAGGCGGATGCTGGCAGAGCCCAGCAGGTGGCCGGCATCGATGAACACGGCGTCTACACCGTCGCAGATGTGGATCTGTTGGCCGTACTCGCAGGTATCCATGAATTCCCGCACCCGCATGGCATCCTCTACCGTGTACAGCGGCTCCTCCATGGGGCGGCCCGCCCGCTGGTTCTTGCGGTTTTTATACTCAGCGTCGCTCTCCTGAATGTGGGCGGAGTCCTGAAGCATGATATCCAGCAGGTCCGCCGTCAGGCGAGTGGTGAGGATACGGCCCTGAAAGCCCTGCTTGATCAGCAGAGGGATACGGCCGGAATGATCGATATGGGCGTGAGTCACCAGCACATAGTCGATCTGGCCCGGATGGAAGGGCAGGCTGGCGTTATCGATCTCGTCCCGGCCCTGCTGCAGGCCGCAGTCAATGAGGATGTGCTTGCCGCCCACCTCCAGACAATGGCAGCTGCCGGTGACACATTGATCTGCTCCGTAAAAGCTCAGTTTCATGGCGTTGTTCCTTTCTTGTCCTTTCTTGCGGGCCGAAGCCCGGTTTTGTGTTTCCTCCGACGGGTCGTTCTATCTTGCTCTATTTTGTCTGTGTTTTATCCGGTTCACGGCGGCCCATGAGGTTCTGTCCTACCGTCCGGATGCCGTGTCCGGCGGATCGTAGGCCCTGCCCCGCCGCCTTCATCAGCTCATCCTTCACGTCGATGGCCAGCCGCCCGAATATCTCTGTCAGGATCTGCTTCTTTCTTTCGTCGGCTCCGGCATACTCCTTCCACAGGGCCGCCCAGCCGGAGAACCCGCCCTTACGCAGATCCTCGAAGGTCTTGGCACGGCCACCCATGGAGAGGATGCTGTACAGGGCGTCGCAGAAGGCTTCCCGGTCCTCCTGAGACACGGAGTCCAGCCACTCCCGCAGCACGTCGTCGGACATCTGCCCCAGCTGGGAGCGCTGGCCCAGATGCACAAACCGGTTCCCCATCACCTGCCACGACAGTGCCTCATGCTGCATGGCGGCGTGGCTGGTGCTGTCAATGACGTCGTAGTCCTCGGCGTGAACCAGCAGCACCCCCACGATGGAGGATTCCGGGATATAAGTGTGGAGCCGATCCTCCACCCGCCGGTAGGCGGGGGTATCCAGCAGGTCGGCGTGGAAGCCCGGCCCGTCGTTGTTATAGGCCGCCAGCAGGCGCTTGCCCTGAAGCTTCTCCGGCAGATGGACCGCCGCCCACGCCGCCAGATTCCCGCCCTTGGAGTGGCCACCGATGCGGTAGGGACGGTGCTTGCAGGCCCGGATCACCTCCTGAGCGTACTCCGTGGCACGGGCCTGTGCCGGCACCGTCTCCAGATAGCTCATGTTGAAGTTCTCCTTCCAGCCCACCAGACTGGTATCCGTCCCCCGATAGGCGATGAACACGCTGCCGTCCGGCAGCAGGAAGGACACGGCGGCAAACTGCATCTGCTTCGCCTCATCATTGCGGCTCTCAAAGGCGAACAGCCGGGTATCCCGGAACCGCTCCGTCTCCGCCGCCGCCCGCATCACCGGGATATAGTCCAGCGACGACAAGCCCAGCTGTTCATCCGCCGCTGTCAGCCGGGCGCATACGTCCCCGATGAGCATGGCGTCCTTGGGGTTCTTGCTCCACAGGCGGTCGATCTTCCGAAGGTTGATGTAGGCGATGATGCACAGCACCAGATTGTCCACCTCATTGAAGGGGTCCTGCTGCAACGTCAGATCTCCTCTCCACTGGAGATAGTCGAAAACCGTATATTCGTTCTTTCCGGCCATAGCTTCCCTCCTGCCCGTATAATGGTACAGGATAAAGTATACCACACTCCCACTCCCGGCGCAAGCAGAAGGATGACTTGTCTTTTTCCGGCAGCGGGAGTATAATGCGTCGTATCCTGTTTATTTCTGCGAGGAAGCTATGTATCGTGATATGACCCGTGGCAGCATCACACGGGGGCTGCTGCTGTTTGCCCTGCCCATGGCAGCGGGGGCCCGTGTGGCGCTGGCCTATGCGCCGGCGGGGCCGGTGGGCGTCAACGGCATCTGGGCCGCTATCCCTATCGGCTGGTTTCTGGCGGACGCCGTGGGATACGGCTACTACTTCCTCCGGCGCAGAGCGCTGCTCCCTGGGGAGAGAGAGACGGCTGATTCGAGGAATCAAAAAGAGCGGTGCGTCACCTATGAACTGCACCCCATTTGCTGGACAGTATGGTATACTGTCCAACAAATGGGGTGTGTTTATATGCCAAAGGGAATACCACAGAATCAAATTAAAACTAAACGGCCTGAACCCTGTGCAGTACAGGATTCAGACCGTTCAGGCCGCTTAATTCTTGTTTTTGTCTAACTTTTGGGGGTCACTTCCGTGCGGGTGCGGCTCTTTTATTATTTTACTTCTTCAGGGCTTCTCACTACACGTCTTTAAGGGCCACTTTGAGAGAAACGCTTTTCTTCCGCTTCCCCGTCGTGCTTGTGCAGCTGCTTTTGCAGCACCGGGATCAGCTTGGCCATATCAATGGGCTTTGCCACATGGTCGTCCATGCCTACCTCCAGCGCCCGTTGACGGTCCTCGGCAAAGGCGTTGGCCGTGATGGCGATGATGGGGATATTGGCCCGCCACGGGTCCGTCAGCCGCCGGATCTTCTGGGTGGCCTCGTAGCCGTCCAGCACCGGCATCTGCACATCCATGAGGATGGCGTCATACATCCCCGCCGGAGCCTTCTCCAGCATTTCCAGACAGTGGGCACCGTTTTCCGCCCGATCCACCAGCAGACCCTCCTCGCCCATGAGCTCAGCGGTGATCTCGGCGTTAAGGTCGTTGTCCTCTGCCAGCAGGATACGCCGCCCGGCAAGGCCGGTCTTATCCAACCGCTCTGCGGCACGCTTGGGCACGGCATCCTCCTGTCGGGCCAGACGGCAGGGGATGTAGACGGTGAAGGTGGAGCCCTCCCCCAGCTTGCTCTGGATATCGATGCTGCCGTTCATCAGATCCACCAGCTTCTTCACGATGCCCATGCCCAAGCCGGAGCCCGCCACGCCGCTGACGGTGCTGGAGCGCTCTCTGGCAAAGGCTTCAAAAATATGCTGCTGAAACTCTTCACTCATGCCAATGCCGTTGTCCGCCACGGATAGTTCCTGCACGCACCAGCCCTCTCGGTCGCTGGGCAGCTGGCGGATGGTACAGCGGATATGTCCGCCATCGCCGGTATATTTGATGGCGTTGCTCACCAGATTCAGGATCACCTCCAAAATGCGGGAGGTATCCATATACAGATAGGGATTGGGCGTATGCTTCTCCACTGTCATGGTCTGGTGCTTACGCTCCAGCTCTGGCTGCACCATGACGACACAGGACTCAAAGATGCTGCCGGCCTCCACCGCCGTCTCCTCCAGCGTCACCTTGCCGCTCTCGATGCGGGAGAGCTCCAGCACGTTGTCAATGATGGAGAGCATTTTCTCGCCGCTGACCTGAATGTTCTTCAGGTAGCCCTGCAGCCGCTCTGGCTCCTGCCGGTGCTTCTCCGCCAGATCGGCATAGCCGATGATGGCGTTCATGGGGGTGCGGATATCGTGGGACATATTGAAGAGGAAGGTACTCTTAGCCTGATTAGCGGCATCGGCGGCTACCACGGCGTCCTGCAAAAGCACCTGCTGCCGGGCCTCCGCCATCCGCTGCCACCGCAGGTACAGGTAGATGCTCATGCTCAGCAACGCTGCCACCATACCGCTGGCCAGAGCCACACTTACGGTGGTCTGACTACTTCTCTTCAAAAATTGATAGGTGGTGTTCATGGCGATCTCCACGCACAGAGCACCCATGACCTGGCCATTTTCATCCTTCACCGGGTAGCAGGCCGTGAAAATGGGACCCCACGTGGTATCCACTACATCACGAGAATACACGGGCTCTCCAGACAGCGCCGTCTGGATATAGGGGGCCATCTCCTCCTCGATGCGGGTGCCGGGGTAGGCAAAGTCCTCCGCCCCCAGATCCAAACCGTCGATGAGGTAGACAGGCTGCCCGTCCTCCCCCAGCTTGGCGGTGTAGAGATACCGGGTGGAGTTCAGGGTCCGCAGCTGATTGAGGGTCTTTTGCAGTTCCAGATAGCGAGGCGAGGTCATGTCGCTCCAGATGGCGGGGTCGTCAAAATCCTCCCGTGTGAACTCGTCGGACACCAGCCGGTGGATGGCATCGGCGCAGGTGGTATCACGGGTCAGCGCCGCCTCCAGCATATTGCGGCTGAAATTCTGATACAGCACATAGGTATACACCGAGATCAGCAGCAGGACCATCAGGAGCAGGAGGCCCACGGTGGCCCCCAGCTGCCGGAATTTCTTCGTCATAATACCGCCCTCATAGTTCCGCTTGCTTGCTTG
>ERZ1673746.1991-NODE-1991-length-11938-cov-5.627788_pt1 | contig 11938 bp, 10 predicted proteins | sample MGYA00580205_ERZ1673746 | MGnify/ENA primary metagenome ERZ1673746 (study PRJEB41218, sample SAMN15661771) | gut metagenome | host: Homo sapiens | place: Canada: London | collected 2015-08-20/2019-03-30 | study: EMG produced TPA metagenomics assembly of...
GAAGCCAACGGAGTTCTTCATGGCATAGCGGATCGGCATCTCACGAGCAACATTCGCACAGTAATCCAGATCGCATTCCGGATCCTGATTGAAGATATTGATCGTGGGAGGAGAAACTTGATTCTTCAGTGCCAAAACCGTAAAGACGGATTCGATACCGCCGGCGCCGCCTAAGAGGTGACCGGTCATAGACTTAGTAGAGTTGACTACTAACTTCTTAGCATCTTCACCGAAAGCCAGTTTGATGGCATTGGTTTCATTGACGTCACCGACAGACGTGCTGGTACCGTGTGCATTCAGGTACTGAATATCCGACGGATTCAGTCCGGCCTGGCGCATGGCATTCTTCATGCAGCGCATCGGACCTTCGGCACTCGGTGTCGTAATGTGATGAGCATCGGCAGAAAGACCGTAGCCGACGATCTCGGCATAAATCTTGGCGCCGCGTTTCTTGGCATGTTCATAGTCTTCAAGAACCAGAACACCGGATCCTTCGCCCAGCACAAAGCCGTCGCGGTCTTTATCGAACGGACGGGATGCCGTTGTCGGATCGTCGTTTCTGCGGGACAAAGCATGCATATTGTCAAAGCCGCCAACGCCCAGCGGACAAACCGTACTTTCAGCACCGCCGGCAACCATGACATCAGCGTCTCCTCGGCGAATCATCCAAGCTGCTTCACCGATGCTGTGCAAACCGGTCGTGCAGGCGGTGGAATAAGCCAGGGACGGTCCCTGCAGATTGCGCATGATGGAGAGCTGTCCCGAGACCATGTTGGCAATCGCGCCGGGAATCAGGAACGGAGAGATGCGTCGTTCGCCTCTTTCCATATACGACTGATAGTTCTGGCAGATAATCGGCAAGCCGCCGATTCCGCTGCCGATGGCACAACCCGCTCTCTCTGCTCCCTCGCCTTCAAAAGTCAGGCCGCTGTCATCCAGTGCCTGGACAGCTGCAGCAATACCTAATTGAATAAAACGGTCGAAACGGCGAGCTTCTTTTGCCGGAAGATATTTTTCGACTTCAAAATTTTTAACTTCACCGGCAATACGGCTGCCGAAAGAGGATGCATCAAATTGCGTAATAACGCCGATGCCGGACTTGCCGGCAAGGGCGTTATTCCAACTTTCTTCGACCGTGTTGCCGATTGGGCTAACCATGCCCAATCCGGTAACAACCACACGACGCATTCAGGAGCTCCGTTCGGCCTTTAATTAAGCCTTCTTGTGAGCTTCGATGAAATCGATAGCGTCCTGAACGGTCTGGATCTTTTCCTGCTGGTCGTCAGGAATTTCGATGCCGAATGTGTCTTCAAGGGCCATGACCAATTCAACGGTGTCAAGAGAGTCTGCACCGAGGTCGGAGATGAAAGCGCTTTCATTCTTGATATCGGCTTCATTGATGCTGAGCTGTTCAGCGACGACCTTCTTAACCTGTTGTTCAATATTGTCCATTTAAAAACCTCTTTTCTAGAGTGATAAAAAATTATTCATGGCCCCTTCTCGGGCCTAATCTTGGCATTTTATCAGAGCCGCAGTAACGTGAACGGCCGAAAATAGCCGTTGTTACATCCTCATGCCGCCGTTAACTTCAATGACCTGACCGGTGATATAGGCAGCTGCGCTGGAAGCCAGGAACACCACGGTTTCGGCAACATCATCTGCAGAACCTAAGCGTCCGAGCGGAATCTGTGCAAGAAGAGCTTGCTTCTGCGCATCGTTCAGCGCGTCGGTCATATCGGTTGCGATAAATCCGGGCGCAACGCAGTTGACGGTAACACCGCGGGAACCGATTTCTCTGGCGATGGATTTGCTCATAGCGATCGTACCGGCCTTGGCGGCAGCGTAGTTCGCCTGGCCGGCATTGCCCATCATGCCGACGATGGAGGCTATGTTAATGATGCGACCGTGACGGGCTTTCATCATGCCTTTGAGGCAGGCGCGGGAAAGACGGAATCCGCCTGTGAGATTCGTTTCGATCACTTCATCCCACTGAGAATCTTTCATACGCATGGAAAGCGTATCGCGAGTGATGCCGGCGTTGTTCACTAACACGGTAACGGAACCGAAGTCGGCTTCGAGCGCTTTCATGAAAGCGTCGGTACCTTCGCGGGCAGCAATATTTAAAACGCGGCCTTCGCCTTTGCCGCCGAGTTCCTGGATACGAGCGGAAATCTTTGCAGCGCCGGAGTCACTTGTTGCCGTGCCGATCACTGTGGCACCGGCTTTAACGCAGACGTCCAGAATGGCTGCTCCGATACCGCGACTGGCGCCGGTGACTAATACGATTTCGCCGGCGAGTGCGTCAGCTGTAAAAACGGACTGAGTCATGAATCATTTCTCCTGGTTTGCCGCAGCAGCTTCTTCTAAGGCTGCACGGCTGTTTAATGCTTTAGCAGTAATTCCTTTGGTGATGCGCTTGACCATTCCGGACAAAGCTGCTCCGGGACCGACTTCATAAATTTCCATGACGCCGGCCTCTTCCATCTTACGAACTGTATCGGCCCACAGAACCGGAGAGGCAACCTGAGCCGCCAGAACGTCGCGAATGGCGTCGGGTTCTTCGTGGATTTGGACGTCAACGTTATGTAAGACCGGCAGGAAAGGTTTCTGAAGGTCAACGGTTTTCAGCTTTTCTTCCATGGCAAGCGCAGCCGGTTTCATCAAAGAAGAATGGAACGGACCGGAAACATTCAGTTTGATAGCGCGCTTAGCACCGGAAGCCAAACTCTTTTCCATGGCTTCCTGAACAGCTGCAACGGTACCGGCAATCACGACCTGCCCCGGAGTATTGAAGTTAACGGCTTCGACAACGCCATTTGTAGCGCATTCAAGGCAGACGGTCTTCACTTGGTCGTCGGATAAACCGAGGATCGCAGCCATCGTACCTTCACCGACGGGAACCGCGGCCTGCATTTGTTCTGCGCGATAGCGAACCAGCTGCAGAGCATCCGTAAAGTCGAGCGCACCGGCAGCAACCAAAGCAGAGTATTCACCGAGGCTGTGGCCGGCGAGCAGATCCGGCTTGCGACCGCCTTCCTGGAGATAAAAACGATACATAGCAATCGAAGCGCAAACCAAGGCTGGCTGAGTATTGACCGTCAGGCTAAGCTCTTCAGCCGGACCTTCAGCAATCAACTTGGACAAAGCAAAACCTAAAGCCTCATCGGCTTCCTTGAGTGTTTCGCGAACAATCGGCTCGTCGGCTAAGGTTGAGAGCATTCCGACAGCCTGGCTTCCCTGACCGGGAAATACAAAGGCGATTTTTTTATCTTGCATTTTTCTTTTATTGACAATTAGAACTTGAGCAATACGGAGGCCCAGGTAAAACCTCCTCCGACTCCCTGCAGCAGAACGAGATCCCCGCGTTTCAGTCTTCCGGATCTGTGTGCTTTATCCAAAGCAAGCGGAACGCTGGCAGCAGATGTGTTTCCGTGCTGATTGACGGAAATCATCAGGTGTTCCTCATCAATACCGAGTTTTTCGCGAACCATATTCATGATGCGCAAGTTGGCCTGATGAGGAATATAAAGATCCACGTCGTTCGTAGCCAAGTTGGCTTTGGTCAGTACATTGCGAGCGCTTTCCGTCATTTTTTCTACCGCAGCCTTAAAGACCAAGCGGCCGTCCATGCGGATGAACGGATCACCGACGACTTTACCGCCGTCGATATGACTGTCTGCGGCCAGTACATGCACTCCGCGCGTGCCGTCTGCCTTCAGTTCAGAAGCCAAAATACCGGGCTCATCGGATTTTTCCAGAACCACAGCTCCGGCGCCGTCGCCGAACAAAACACAAGTTGTTCTGTCTTTCCAATCCAAAACACGAGACAGAGTCTCTGCACCGATCACCAAGACGCGCTTGGCAGAACCAGCACGAATCATTGAGTCAGCAATCGAAAGTGCATAGGCAAAACCGGAACAAACGGCCTGAATATCAAAGGCACCGGCGCCCGACGCACCGAGAATCGCCTGAACTTGGCAAGCCGTGCTCGGGAAAACGGAATCCGGAGTGGTCGTCGCGACAATAATCAGATCAATTTCGTCAGCCTCGGAGGCCAAATAAGTGGTGGACTCTTCACCGGAAGCAAGATAGCGCTGTTCGATGCCCGTGCGGGTACGGATCCATTCGTCGCTCGTCTCGACACCGATTTTGGCTAAATCCTGAGCCAACTCTTCATTGCTTACCGCTCTCTTCGGAAGAAAACTTCCGGTGGAGGCGATACGAGAAAAACAATTTTCCGACACTGGGAAATCCTCTAAATAACTATGAGCGACAGATTACTTTAATTAGGACTTGCGAATACAAGCAGAAAACCCGTATTACACACAAATACAAATTTTCCGCAGAAAAACAAAAAGCTCTCCGAAGAGAGCTCTGCAGAATGTCTTTAGACTCGACCGCCGCACCGTCCGTCGTGGGTCTCAGATGAGAGCGATCCGGGTCAGTGAAGACTTATTCCTGGTCGTCAGCCTTAGTAGCGATGACTTTCTTACCACGGTAAAAACCGGTGGCAGAAATGTGATGACGACGGTGAACTTCGCCGGTTGTCGGTTCGACAGCCAGAGGCGGGTTCGTCAGAAAATCGTGAGCACGGTGATTGCCGCGCTTGTTGGTCGATTTCTTATTTTGCTGAACAGCCATGGTAACCCCACGTAAATTAAAATCTAACTTTCAAAATCGAGCGGGCAACAGTTACGCTTCCGCTCCTGGAAAATCAGGCATTCTACACTAACCTTAGACCTTACGCAAACCTTTGAGATCTTTGAGTTTTGCAAAAGGATTCGGCTTCTGAACTTCGTCTTTTGACTCTTCAGGTCCGTCGGTCTGACAGCCTTCTTCGTGAGCCGGAACCAAGGGAAGAGAAAGAATCAGTTCTTCTTCAATCCAGTCGGCAAGATTGAGCTTGTCGCTGCCGACGATGACTTCGGTGTCATCATCTTCGTCGATCGGAATCGAATCGGCTTCTTCTTCGCTCTTAGCGAAGCGGAAAGCAACTTCTCTCTCAATCTTGAAATCCATCGGTTTCGTGCAGCGATTGCAAACCAAAGGAACAACGGTCGCGAGTTCCATGACGGCGCCGGGCCATCCCTTTTTAGCCGTCATTCCGCAGATTCGGTATGTCACGGTTCCTTCGGTCGGAAGAATCATGTCTTTTAAGCGCGGAAGATCCGACAATTTTGCCTGCCCTTCGATGACTTTCTTATCTCTGGCCAGGTCATAAGCATTCACATAGTCGGTTTGTTTTAGGTATGCGGACATTGAATTTCTCTCTTTCTGCGATAAGCACTGAACTAGAATAGTCTCTTTCAAGTTTGAGTGCTTTTAGGAACGACCCAATTATGGACAACAAAGCCGCAATAATTTTAGGTTCAAGTTCTCCTTTCCGACGCGAGCTTTTAGAGCGTCTCCAGATCCCTTTCACTACCTGCTCTCCCGACGTCGATGAAACGCCGCTCAAAGGAGAAAGCCCGAAGGATCTCTCACTGCGCCTTTCCGTACTGAAAGCTCAGGCAGTTGCCGCCCAGCATCCGCACTGCGTGGTCATCGGCTGTGATCAGGTCTTGGAATTAAACGGTCGTCCGGTCGGAAAACCCGGCAATTTCGAAAACGCCTTCAAGCAGCTCTCCGAGATGTCCGGTCAGACCGTTACATTCCATTCTGCCATGACCGTCATTGACGCCAAAGGAAATCTGCAGAGCACGGTCGTCCCGACATTTATCCGTATGCGCAATCTGCCTCCGGAAGGCATTCGTGAGTATCTTGAACGCGAGAAGCCTTTCAATTGCGCCGGATCAGCCAAAATTGAAAAACTTGGTATCGCCTTAGTCGCCGAGTGCAAATCCGACGATCCGACCGCCATCATCGGACTGCCGCTGATTGAATTGACGACTATGCTTGCTCAGGCCGGCATTCACGTTCTTCCGGAGCTTAACTGATGAATAAAGGAAAGCTCTTCATGCTGCCGGTCCCTATCGCCGATGGGGTACTGAACGACACACTGCCCGAACACACGATTCAAACGGCTCGTGAACTCAAGTTCTTTTTAGCTGAGAACGCCAAGTCGGCAAGAGCTTTCCTGAAATTCTGCGGCCACCCATCGCCTATAGCCTCGCTTTCTATTGAAGAAATCGGGCATCGTCCGGATTCTGCAAAGGTACGAGGCTGGCTCAAGCCTGCATTGGAAGGAAACGATATCGGCATTGTGAGCGAAGCCGGATGTCCGGGCGTCGCGGATCCAGGCGCACAAATCGCTGCGGAAGCTCATAAGCTTGGTATCCGCGTCGTACCGCTCGTCGGACCGTCTTCTATTCTTTTAGCTTTAATGGCTTCCGGTATGGACGGACAGCATTTCCGTTTCTGCGGCTACCTTCCGATTAAAGAGCCTGCCCGCACCAATGCAATTAAAGATCTTGAAAGAAAGAGCGCTTCTTCGGAAGGAGAAACTCAGCTCTTCATCGAAACACCCTACCGCAACAGCGGCATGCTCGCCGATCTTGTTAAAAACTGCGCGCCTACGACGCTTATTCTCGCGGCCACAGACATCTCCGGGCCGGAAGAGCGCATTCGCACGTTCTCCGCAGCGGATTGGAAAAAACAGGATTTGTCGCTGCCGAAGCTCCCGACGGTCTTCGGAATTCTCGGCGCTAAGCGAGCTCGTCGAGCTTAGTTTTGAGCGCTTCCATGGTCCTGACAATGGCGTCGGGCTTATAAGCCTCTAAACGTTCTAACGGCGCAGCACCCCAAGTGACCGCAATTGTGCGGACTCCGGCCGCTTTGCCTAGCTTAATATCGTGCTCAGTGTCGCCGATCATCACAATCTCGTCCATTGTGAGCCCGTTTCTTTCAAGCAGAGTATTCAGCATTAGAGGGTCGGGTTTTGGGAGCGCTTCATCGGCTGTGATGGAATCATCAAAATAATCCCACACATTCATCCGATTAACGATTCTTGAGAGGCCCTTGCGGCTTTTACCGGTTGCAATCGCGGTTTTGATGCCGGCGTCTTGAAGTTCACGCAGAAGTTCCAAAACGCCCGGAAATAACTTCAGAGAAGGATCGCTCTGAAGAAAATAGCGCACGTAAATGTCTTTGTAACGACCGTACTCGCTTTCAGGAAGATCCGGCGCCACGATCGGAATGATGTCCTTGAAGCCTAACCCGATAATGCTCTTTGCCATCTCATAACTGACAGGCGCAATCCCGATTTCTTCATTTGCCAACTGGATGCCGCGGGCAATCGCAGGAACTGAATCAACTAAGGTACCGTCAAAATCAAAAACGGCCATCTTCAGAGCGTGCATTCTTCTTTTTCCTGATTTAGTAGGTTTGAGGACTGAGCTATTTATTCTGAGCCTTTCTTTGCTCTAAAACCTCAATGAGCTCTACACAATCTTTAGGAAGCGGAGCTTCAATCTCGAGTTCCTCTCCTGTAATCGGATGATGAAAACAAATCTTGCCTGAGTGCAGGAACATCCGTTTGAACGGCACACCCAGCGAACCGTGGGCAACTTCATCATTAAATGCGAAATCGCCGTACTTCTCGTCTCCGACCAGCGGAAAGCCTAACTCTGCTGCATGCACCCTAATCTGATGGGTACGACCGGTGAGAAGATCGACTTCAACTAAAGAAACCGGTCCGAAACGTTCTTTCAATCTAAATATAGAGTGGCTCGGAAGCCCGTTTTCCGGATCAACGCGCACACGACGCTCTCCCGAGGGCGTGACGTACTTAAAAAGCGGAAACTTCGCGTGCTGACGATCGTTCTGCCAATCCCCTTTAACCAACGCCTGGTAGGTCTTGTGCATCTCTCCTTCGCGGATCATTTCGTGGAGTCGCACCAAAGCTTTCCGAGTTTTAGCCAGCACCAATACGCCGGAAGTCCCTCTGTCCAAGCGATGGACGAGTTCCAGGAACGGAAGTTCCGGGCGGCTCGCTCTCATTCGTTCGATTAGACCGTAAGAGATGCCGCTGCCGCCATGGCTTGCCATACCGGCCGGTTTGTCCACGACCATGATGTTTTGATCTTCAAAAAGAATCGGCGGCATTTCCGAGAGCTTCAAGGGAGGTGCCGAATGTTCGGATTCTTTTTCGGTATAGCGGATCGGCGGAATACGAACTTCGTCTCCGCTCTGCAGACGAGTGTCGACATGAGCTCGTCCTTTATTGACTCGGACCTCGCCGGAACGCACTACGCGGTAGATCAAAGATTTCGGCACGCCTTTAAGCTGTGAAAGCAGAAAGTTATCCAGTCTTTGACCGTCATTGCTTTCGTCAACCTTCTTGAAGATAACCTTCGGCTCGGCGGCTTTTCTTTCTTTCGGTTCTTGTGCCGATGTCTTCACCCTTGGTAAGGCAGTCTTTGGCTTTGGGCGCTGAGTGACCTTTCCGGTCGACGCGGAAATGTTTAAGTCTGCTAACAAATCTTTTCCGCTGCGGGTGCGGCTTTTCGCAGAAGTACGACCCTTTTTTGGGTCTGTTCGCTCATTATTTTGGCGAGATTTCATCATTTGTTCTAAAATCCTGTGCGAGAGGTTTGACCGTCAGAACAACTCGGCGCCGCAGGTTTGCGCGTCTGAAATCTGTCGGTTCAACTGTTCTCAATGACCTCCGCCGATTGTAATCTTTTGACGACAAACGGAATGCGATGCGTACCGATTCTAGGGTCTCTCCGCTTGAGCTGACCGATGATGAACGGAACACGCTAAACATCGTTTTTCGCAACGATGCCGGCAGGAGATTTTGTAATGAATGATAGGCGGTGCTCCGATTTTCGAATCGTCGCAGCTCGCCAATGGCCTTCGGGTCATTTGCTGTAAAGAATTTTTATTAACACGGGGCGCAGCATCCGGTTGATGCGCGCACAAATTTTGGAACACATGCTGCACTCGTGCAGCAAAAGTATTGGAAAAAAGAGAGTGGCTTACCTCCGCTGTTTCGATCGGCCTGCCTATTCCTGCCTAACGGGAAGGGATAATTGTGCCTGCACTGCGGTCTCCTCTCTCGATTTTATAAAGCCTCCTGCGGACAATTTCCGCGATTCACTCAGGGAGATCCCTTTGCCCGTTCCACTTGTTCCGGAACCTGTTTGATATCTTTTCTCTACGGCACGCCTATGGTCCGCGTCAGTGACTGAGGAGTGCTTGATGAAGCGCATGTTATTTAACGCCACGCATGCTGAGGAGCTGCGTGTCGCTATTGTTGAAGGTCAGAAGCTCATTGATATTGATATCGAGTCTTCCGAACGTCAGCAGAGAAAGTCCAATATCTACAAAGGCGTAATCACCCGTATTGAACCGTCTTTGGAAGCATGTTTCGTCGATTACGGCGAAGAACGCCACGGTTTTCTCCCTTTTAAAGAAATTTCCCGTTCTTACTTCAAAGAAGGTGTTGATGTTCGCACTGCGACCATCAAAGAAGCACTCTCCGAAGGAACCGAGCTCATCGTTCAGGTTGAAAAAGAAGAACGCGGCAACAAGGGTGCGGCACTGACCACTTTCATTTCCTTGGCCGGTCGCTACCTCGTCCTTATGCCGAACAATCCTCGCGGAGGCGGTGTCAGCCGTCGTATCGAAGGCGAAGAACGCGAAGAGCTTCGTGAAAACATGTCCAAGCTCCCGACACCGAAAGGCATGAGCCTCATCGCTCGTACCGCTGGTATCGGCCGTACGGTCGAAGAACTCAAATGGGACTTTGATTACCTTCTCCAGCTCTGGCAGGCCATTGTTGAAGCTGCCACACCGCAGTATGAAGACACCGAAGGCAACTTCGTCACCGCTCCCATCGGTCCTCTCGGCCAGAAATACGAACGCGTGAATCCGGCCCCCTTCCTGATCGTTGAAGAAAGCAATCTCGTGATTCGCGCGATCCGCGACTACTTCCAGCCGGACATCGCTGAAATTCTCGTTGACACCGACGACATCTACGAACAGGCTAAGCAGTTCATGGGCCACGTCATGCCTGACATGATCAACCGTGTCAAGCGCTACACGGACGATGTGCCCCTGTTCTCCCGCTTCCAGATCGAAAATCAGATCGAAACGGCCTACTCCAGAACCGTTCCCCTCCCCTCGGGCGGCTCGATTGTGATCGACCACACTGAAGCTCTGGTTGCCATCGACGTTAACTCCGCCCGCGCCACCGCCGGCGGAGACATCGAAGCCACTGCCTTCCACACCAATGAAGAAGCTGCTGAAGAAGTTGCGCGTCAGATGCGTCTGCGTGACCTCGGCGGCTTGATCGTCATCGACTTCATCGATATGGAAGATCCGGCCCATCAGCGTGCTATCGAACAGCGCATCAAAGAAGCTATTCGTCACGACAGAGCCCGCGTCCAGATCGCCAAGATTTCCCGCTTCGGCTTGTTGGAACTCTCCCGCCAGAGACTTCGTCCGTCTCTGTACGAAGGCAGCCACATCACCTGCCCACGCTGCAACGGTATCGGCGCTATTCGTGACACCGAATCCAGTGCGATTCAAGTGCTTCGTATTCTCCAGGAAGAAGCGCTCAAAGACGGCACCACTGCTCTTCAGGCCCAGGTTCCGGTCGATGTTGCAACGTACCTGCTGAACGAAAAACGCGACGACATCGCCAAGATCGAACATCGTCACCACATTGAAGTCATCCTGATCCCGAACAAGACGCTCGAAACACCGCACTATCAGATCGAACGCCTTCGCACCGAAGATCAGCTGCTGACAGAAGGTGCTCCGAGCTACAAGCGCGTGGAAGAGCTTGCTCCTGAGCCCGAAGCTCCTTACTCCAGAGCTCAGAACGTCGCGCCTTCTACTAAGCCTCGTCAGATCCCTGTCATCAAAGGCCTGCCCGTCAGAGAAGACGCTCCGAAGCACGTTGAGCCTGCCAAACCTTCCAAAGAACCTGCCAAGAAAGGAAAGAGCTTCTTCCAGAAGATTCTTGCTTTCTTCACCGGAAATTCTGAAGCTGAAGAGAAAGAAGAAGCCAAGAACAATTCCAGCCGCGGCGACAAATCTTCCGTCAGAAAAGAGCGCGGCGAGCGTAAGAATCGTCGTCAGGAAAGAGACGATCAGCGTAAGACACGTACGCCTGTCGCCAAACAGGAAAAAGTTGAGCGCGCGCCCAAACAGCCGCGTCAGGTAAAACCGACCAAGACTGAAGACAGACGCCAGAAAGAGACGGTTGAAAAAGCCAAGAATGTTCCTGCCGTTCGTCCGGCCGCTGTCGAAAAGACAGAAAAGCCTGAAAGAATCGAACGTACTCGCAAGGCTTTGAAGGAAAATAGCGCTTTACAGGATAAAAGAAGTGCTAAGCCCGTTCAGGCTCCGGCAGCTGTTGAAGAAGCAGTAAAACCTGTTGAAAAACAGAACGTTCCGGCACCCGTCGAAGCCGTCCAGGTTCAGCCGCAGGTTGAAAAACCCGTACCGGCTCCCACTCCGGCCCCTGTCGCTGCCGAAACTCCGGCTGTCCAGGCTGAAGAAAAGAAAGCTCCGGCAGATGCCGTTGAAGGAATCATCGTCGAAACTGCCGTCCGTGTAGTGCCGTCCGTTGAATCACAGTCCAACGCCACAGAACAGCGTCCTCGCACTCGCAGAGCACGTCGTCTGCGCAAGGACAGAGGCGACAGAGAACCGCGTGCCTCAAGATCCGTTGTGCCGCCCGCACCTGTCTCTCCGGTCGTTGCCGCCATCGAAGACGTTGTCATGAGTGAACACGCCGTTCCTCAGGTGAACGCGGCTACCATCCGTGCTGACGAACATCTGCCTCGTGTGGAAGCAGACAAGCTGCATCTTACGGAAGAAGCTCCGAAACACGCTCGTCTGAGACGTGAAAGGACACCCCGCAAACCGGCTGCAGATTTTGTAACCAAAGTCGAAAGCCACGATTCCGAGGTTCAGGCCGTCAGTTCCGCCGCTCCCAAGGCAGAAGTTGTGAAGGAAGCTCCGAAACCTGAGCACGTCCAGACTG
>ERZ1673746.2008-NODE-2008-length-11839-cov-11.011032_pt1 | contig 11839 bp, 9 predicted proteins | sample MGYA00580205_ERZ1673746 | MGnify/ENA primary metagenome ERZ1673746 (study PRJEB41218, sample SAMN15661771) | gut metagenome | host: Homo sapiens | place: Canada: London | collected 2015-08-20/2019-03-30 | study: EMG produced TPA metagenomics assembly of...
TGCGCCTGATGGAGACCATCAAGTCCTGCGATATCTTCAAGAACAACGAGCTGTATTCCGACAGCTATCTGGAGATCTGATCCGCAAAATCTGTCACCCAGCCCCGATTTTTCGGGGCTGGGTGCAGCCGCATTCTCGGAGCATGGAGAAAATGCAGGAAAATGCAGAAAAAAGCCCGCATTTTCCCCATGCCCCGATGGCTTTCAACCGGGGAATGCAGATGCCCTGCCTTCCACCCTGCGCCCCTCCCCGGACGCGGCAGGTTTCCTGACTTGTCATTGCGAGCCTTGCGGAGCAAGGCGCGGCAATCTCGCAGTACTGGCCGGAACACGGGAAAGCCTCCGGCGGACACGGAGTATTCATAAGGTAATTGACAGCCACAGCAGTATGAACTACTGCAGCAGTGCGTTGCGAGCGATACTTGGCTCTCCCTTTGGGAGAGCTGGCGGCGCAGCCGCCTGAGAGGGAAACTTGGCTCTCCCTTTGCTTGCTGTTACCGTTCGAACGCGCCTGCAAGGCCCTCTCAGTCACCTTTGGTGACAGCTCTCCCAGAGGGAGAGCCAAGGGCCTGCAGCTGAACCATAATGATGCGGGAGGGAAGCGCTCTCAAGCTTGCTCTTGCGTCCCTCCCCAAAAGCCTGCGCAGGTTCAGCCGGATATCCGGCCCTTTTCGATGCCCTTCTCTTGCGTTGCAATTTGCCCCGCGATGCGGAAACGCCTGCGGGTCAGAGAAATAAAACATACAGTGCGTGGGAGGAATAATCATGGCAAGACCAAAACTTAGGCTACTGTGCACAAGCATGTTGGTTGCTATACTGCTATTTCTATATGCTGCCCTTCTCTGCTCCTGCAAAACCGCAGACCCCGAGATCAGCGGAACCATGTGGGTGGAGCTGTCGCTGGACGGACAGTATGCGCTGACCAACGCGGCGGGCCAGACGCTCCGCTATTTCGATCTGCTGCAATATGACGGCACGATGCCGGTGGAAAAGACCCACCTGAACGGCGGAGAGGCTGCATACTCTGCGTCGCTTTGCGTGCCGCGGACGGAGACGCTTACCGTTGAAGTCACAGACGGCAGTCTGTTTTCGGCCTCATGGGAGGACGAGAGCCAATTCCGCAAAATCGAAGGCAGCGTCCGGAAGATCGTCCTGAGCGACAAGACGACTTCCGTCGAGGCTGCCGGGGAGGCATACACCCTGACGGTCCGCATGCCGGGCGACAACGGAAACCGGCTGATCGTATCAACTGCCGGAGATCTTACGCTGACGCAGAAGGAAGAGGCTCTTCTCCGCGGCGATGCCGAGTATACCTGTACCCTGAAAAACGGGAACGGCGATATTGTTGCCGAGCAGACCTATCCTGCCGGTGCAGAGGCGCATATTTCGCTGGAGCGCGGCACCTTGTCAGACAACGGGTGAGTGATATAATGTGGAGGAAACCGAATGAAAAGAAAACACATAATCCGGGCTTGCCTCCTGCTTTTCTGCCTCCTCCTGTGCACGGCCTGCCGAAGCGAATCCAAACCAAAAGAGACGCGGTTCAGCTTTGTGAGCGAGGACAGCCTCACCATAGTCAATGCGGAGGGGCAGGAGCTTCATTTTGCAGACAAAGTATGGAGCGGTACGATGCCGGTGCTGGACGGCCATTTCACAGTGGACTTTGTGCCGGGATCGACTTCCGTGCAGGTCCGCTTCAGCGAGTCGTTCTCTGTCCGGTTTGAACCGGAGCGGGCGAAAGAGCGCTCGATCTGCCTCTCCTTCGACGGCGACGATTTCCGCGCCGTGGAGGGCCCCGGCCTTCAGAACGTGGAATACACCCGCTCCACCGTCGAGGCGACCGGCGAAAATATGCAGTATGAAGTGGGTATTTCGACCGGCACGAGAACCTATCTGGAGGTAACGGGCAGCGGCGAGAGCCGCGTCCGCTATGAGCGGGACGGCAAAAAGGGATATTTCACCGCGCAGGATGCCCCGTTTACCGTCGTGCTCCGGGACCGGGACCAGCAGGAGCCGCTGGATACCATGGAATTCTCCGCAGGGGAGACCTGCACTATCCGCATTCGCGACGGCGTCCCGTCATTTGCGCGCTAGATCGGGGATGCCCCCAAGGTTGTCATTGCCCTCCTTCAAACGAAGCAGGCCCCCAAGTTTGTCATTGCGAGGCTCCGCAGGAGCCGTGGCAATCTCGCGGTACAAGCCGGAGCATGGGAAGGCCCCCGGCGAATTCGTTACTGCCTGCATGAGATTCCCACGTCGCTTCGCTCCTCGGAATGACAAGTCGGAGGTCAATACCGTTTTATCGTCAACCTGTGCCGGCTGTCAGTGCGCCTGACGATCCGGAATCCGTGGGGCGCGCAGGATGATATAGAGGTGGAGGTGCAGCCATGAAAAGAATAGTCCTGATCCTGTTGGCAGCGTTCTTGTTATGTACACTTATCATCTTTTCCACGGCATGTGAAAATCATCAGGAACAGCCCGCGATGCAGATCGAGCTGGCTGTCAACAGCGCCTGCCGCGTGGAAAATGCCGCCGGGCAGAGCCTGACGTTCCGCAATGGGGCATGGGAGGGTGATATGGCGGCATCCAGCGTATCTGTGAATGGCTTTGACGACACGACGATGACGCTGGAAATTCCGTACACCGAGGCGCTGCACTATACGCACGAAAGCGGCGAGAGCCGGTTTTCCGTGCTCCGGGGACAGGAGAGCATTCTGCTTTCCGGCGACGGGATCGATGAGGTTCGCGTTACACCGGATTCGCTGACGGTCACGGGCAGCGGGATGAACTACCGGCTGAAGGTCGCTCGGAGCGAGCCGGAAAGGCGTGCACTGGCTCTTTCGGGCAGTGAAGCAGGAACCGTTTCTCTGCATTTCGCGGATAGCAGCTGCACCGTGCAGAGCGATGCTGCGGTTACCTATGCCCTGAGCGGCGATTCCAATTCCCCCTTTCTCCGGGATACCGTTGCCGCGGAGTCCAAACTGACGATCCGGGACCCATGGGGCGCGCAGGAAGACGTAGTAGTAAAAGTTGATTCATAAACGACAAATCCAGAACATATGGATTTTGATTATACAGAAACCCATCCAATCATAACATCTGATTTGCACCTGCAAATTTGATATTTTTCATCAGGAGGAAACCGAAATGAGTGTATTAACCGATCTCATCTATGGCGGCTCGCATGCCGTCGCCGGTCTGACTGAGGGCGCCGTCAACGACGCAATCGCCAAATTCGGCGCAGACAAGGCCATTGCCTTCCCCGACACGGCCTACTTCTTCCCCACCATCTACGCCGCAACGGGCGTGAAGGTGGCCAAGCTCGGCGACCTGCCCGCCTGCGTGGGCGTGCTCAAGAGCCTGATCACCGATCAGGAGGACCTCGGTCAGGCACTGAACGCCGGTCTCGCGACCGCCGTCGGCGCGGAGATCATCGAGGGCCTGAAGTATCTGGACGGCGCGGAGCCCTATGCCAACGAGACCGGCATCGGCTTTGTGCCCGATCCCGTCATCCGCTCGCTGGGCGTCCCGCTCGTCACGGGCGACATCCCCGGCGTGGCCGTCGTGCTCGGCAAGGCTGACAATGCCGCTGACGTCGTGTCCGTCGTCAAGGACTATCAGTCGAAGGGCATCCTGACGTTCCTCATCGGCGGCGTCATCGACCAGTGCGCCGAGGGCGGCGTGAAGATGGGCCTCGAGCTGCGCGTCGTGCCGCTCGGCCATGACGTCACCGCCGTCATCCACGTTGTCACCGTCGCCATCCGCGCGGCCCTGATCTTCGGCAATGTCCAGCCCGGCGACCTGCCCGGCCTGCTGAAGTACACGAAGGAGCGCGTACCCGCGTTCGTCAATACGTTCGGCGCGATCGACAATGTCGTCGTCTCCGCGGGCGCAGGCGCCATCGCCCTGGGCTTCCCGGTCGTCGTCGACATCGACCTCGGCGAGAATCAGGTCCCCGGCGCGCTGGAATCCGTGCTGGATCACAGCCTGACCGTCAAGCACTCCCTCGAGCTGCGCAACATCAAGATCAAGACGAAGGAGCTGCCCATCCCTGTCGCCTTCGCGGCCGCCTTTGAGGGCGAGATCATCCGCAAGGCCGACATGCACACCGAATACTGGTCCGGCAAGAACGCCACGGCCGAGCTCGTGCTCATGCGCGATCCGTCCGAGATCGAGGACCACAAGATCACCATCCTCGGCGACGATATGGACGGCGGCGAGAAGAACTACGCTCTGTGCACGTTCATCGAGGTCGCGGGCGCGAAGATGCAGGCCGATTTCGAGTCCGTCATCGAGCGCAAGATCCACGCCTGGTTCAACTACATGGAGGGCGTCATGCACACCGGCCAGCGCAATCAGGTCCGCGTGCGCGTCTCGAACGACGCCTTCGCCAAGGGTCTGCGCCTGAAGCACTTCGGCGAGGTCCTGTACCATATGATCATGGACGAATTCGACGCCGTCGTCGATAAGTGCCAGGTCACGCTCATCACGGACGAGGCCGCTGCCGAGAAGTTCCGCGACGAGGTCGCCATGCCGCGCTACAACGAGCGCGACGACCGCCTGCTGTCCATGACGGATGAGTCCGTCGACCGCTTCTACACCTGCATCCTCTGCCAGAGCTTCGCCCCGGCGCACTGCTGCGTCGTCACCCCGGAGCGTCTCGGCCTGTGCGGCGCCGTTTCCTGGCTCGATGCCAAGGCGACGAACGAGCTGAACCCGCAGGGCCCGTGCCAGCCGATCTTCAAGGAGGGCTGCCTCGACGAGCGCACCGGCCGCTATGAGTCCGTCAACAAGATGATCCAGGAAGCCACGCACGGCGCGGTCGAGAACGTCACGCTCTACTCCATCCTCGAGGACCCGATGACCTCCTGCGGCTGCTTCGAATGCATCTGCGGCATCGAGCCGGTCTCCAACGGCTTCATCGTCGTCAACCGCGAGTATAAGGGCATGACCCCCGTCGGCATGACGTTCGGCGAGCTGGCCTCCTGCACCGGCGGCGGCGTGCAGACGCCGGGCTATATGGGCCACGGCCGTCACTTCATCTCCTCGAAGAAGTTCATCGCCGCCGAGGGCGGCATCGAGCGTATCGTCTGGATGCCGAAGGAGCTGAAGGACGACGTCGCCGAGCGCCTGAACCGCACCGCCAAGGAGCTGTACGGCATCGACAACTTCACCGATATGATCGCCGACGAGACGATCTGCGAGGACTGCGAAGCCCTCATGGACTTCCTGACCGAGAAGAACCACCCGGTCCTCGGCCTCGAGCCCCTGATGTAAGACCCGCAGCGCGGCGGGCGGCCCATCCCGCCCGCCGCGTTTTTCGAAACATGCGCACGTTGCAGGGGCGGGGACAGCCAGGCCCGGCGCTGCACCTGCGCAAGAAACAGGCTGCCGTTAAAATGGTATGCACCGATTGCGTCTGCAGCGGCGCTCGTTGTACAAGGCCGCCGCGCGAGAGAAAAATGTAGCGGCGCTCAGCGAGCGCCATGCAGGCTGGCAATGGTTGCGGCACAAATTCAGCGGCGCAAGGCCTCCAGATTTGTCATTGCGAGGCCCCGAAGGGGCCGTGGCAATCTCGGGAAGGCAGTCACGATTTTGTCGGAACTTGCCTGTTATCCACCCGGGTCCTGCGAGATTCCCATGTCGCTTCGCTCCCCGGAATGACAAACTTGGGGGTCTCACGCCATAAAATACATACCTCAAATATTGCCAGCCTGCAAGGCGGTCACTCCCCGCAAGGGCACGCCGCATCCGTAAGGCCGCAAAGCCGCCAACGGCTGCGCAGTGAGCGCCGCTACAGACGCAATCGGTGCGCACCGTTTTATCGCCAGCCTGTTCGGGTCGGCAGCGTACCGCCGGGAGCGGCATGCCGCTTCCCTACATTGGCCGGTTCTGCTTTATGTCAACCTGTGCGGCTCAGCAGACCGCGCCTCGCGGGGTTGATTTCCCCAATAGCGCGTATCCCACAAAACCAACCCACCAAAGGAGTTCCATTTATCATGCTGATCGATTTTTCAAAGATCGAAGAAGTTCGCGTTCCCAATTTCAAGGGCGGCGAGAAGGAGCTGCTGAAGAAGGCCTATGCCGACGGCCGGAACTGCATCATGCTCGACCGCCTCATGCCCGGTGCTTCCATCGGCAGGCACACCCACGAGACGAACAGCGAGATCATGTACATCGTCTCCGGCACGGCCACGTTCACCGTCGGCGACACCGTCGAGACCGTGCAGGCCGGGCAGTGCCACTATTGCCCGAAGGGCGGCACGCATATGCTCCAGAACCGCGGCGACGAGCCGCTCGTGTTCTTCGCTGTCGTTACGGAACAGTAAGGGCAGCACCGCATCATTGCAGCTTCGGCCTTCGCCGGATATTTTTCGCCGAATGCTTTCACGGAATGATGCGGTCCTGCTTAACCGCGCGGCGTGCCTCCGCTGCGCAAGACCCCGCGCGGGGGACCGGCCTGCCGGTCCCCTTGCCGGGCAATATCCGGAGAGAAGAGATTGGAGGATATTAGGATGAGAGATCCGCTGCCCCGCGTGCAGCGCGGCCTTGCCGCTGCCCTGCGCGACCGCCGCACCCAGCTCAGCGCCGCTGCCTTTGTGCTGACGGCGCTTGCCTGCTATCTCTATGTGCTGGTCGGCAACATCAATAATTATGACAACATCGTCTGCACACCGGAGGGCTACGGAACGGGCCTGCGTTCCGGCCGCTGGATGCTGACGCTTCTGGGTGATACCGTCGGGCACGCCATGGGCAACTTCAACCTGCCCCTGTTCAACGGCCTGCTCGGCCTCGCCTTTCTTGGCCTTGCCTGCCAGTTCCTCTGGCGCGCGCTGCATTTGCAGAAGCCGTGGCAGTGCGCCGTGCTCACGGCCATCACGGCGGCATGGCCCGCCGCGGCCTCGGCCATGCTGTTTTCCTTCACCGTACACTATTACCTCTTCGCCGTCCTGCTGGCGGCCGTGGCCGTCTGGATGACGGACCGGCGCGGCTGGGGCTGGTTCGTCGGCGCGGTGCTGACGCTCGCCTGCTCCATCGGTGTCTATCAGGCCTATTTCCCCCTTGCCGCCGCCCTGCTTGTGCTGCGCCTGCTGCAGCAGTGCCTCGACAGCGAGACTCCGTGGAAGACCGTCGCCCTGCGCGCGCTGCGCTTTGTCGGGGTGCTCGCGGCGGCAATGGTCGTGTATTTCCTGCTGCTGCATCTGTGCCTGCGCCTCTATCACGAGACGCTCACGGCCTATCGCGGCATCAACAACATGGGCAAGCTGAATTTTGCCGAGCTGCCGCAGATGCTCGTGCGCTGCGTGCGCTGCTTCTACCTGCTGCCGAAGACCGGCTATGCCTTCCTGACGAATTCGCGGCTCATCCGCTGGGCCATGTGGGCCTCCCTGCTGCTGTCCGCCGTCAGCCTTGCGCTGGCATGGCGGGACCGCGATTGGAAGAAGATCGTCACGGTCGTGCTCCTGCTGGCTGCCCTGCCCATTGCGGCAAACGGCATTTTCATCATGGCCCCGGAAACGGCGACGCATACGCTCATGACCTACGGCGTCGTCACGCTGTTCTACCTGCCGCTCATCGTGGGCGACGGCCTGCGCTGGAGGCGCGACGCCGTGCGCCGGTGGGTCAGCCTGCTGACCTGCCTGTGTCTTGCCGGTGCGTCGGCAGGGTATGCATGGTTCTGCAACGGCTGCTACCGCACGAATTACTATTCCAATGAGATCATGGCGAGCTATTACACCTCCATGCTCACGCGCGCGCGCTCGATGGAGGGCTACACGCCCGATCTCGAGATCGTATTTGTCGGCCAATATGTGGAGGATCCGACGCTGTGCGACCTGTGGAGCGGCACGCCGTTCATCATGGGCGGCCGCAGCACAGCCTCCGTCCAGATCAACGAATACGGCCGCCTGCGCATGATCGTGATGTCCACCGGCATGGGAACGCGCTACGCCACAGACGACGAGCTGGCGCAGTACGCAGACAGCATTGCCGCTGCCCCGAACTACCCCGCCGACGGCTGCATGTGGATCGAGGACGGCAAGCTGTTCATCCGTCTCTGCGACCCGAGCACGGTATATTATTAACAGACTGTCAAAAAAGCTCTGGAGGGCTTTTTTGACAAGCTGATTATGAAGCCCCGGCGTTGTTTCCCGGTTGACAGCCGCCCTGTCCGATGCTATAATCAGAATCGATATAACAGTACCGATATTGACGCCCCGGCTGCACCTTGTAGGGGAGGGGACAGCCAGGCCCGGCGCTGCACGGACAGTTGGCACAGTGTATCGTTAAAATGGTGACAGCCCCCGACTTGTCATTGCGAGGAGGCCGTAGGCCGACGTGGCAATCTCGGGAAGGCAGTGCAGCTCGTACAAGCTGTCGTTAAAATGGTGTGCACCGATTGCGTCTGTAGCGGCGCTCACTGAGCGCCTTGTACAGGGCAATTCAACCGCGTCAGGGCGCTGGTGCATCGCCGCACACCCTGACGTGTCATTGCGAGGAGCGAAGCGACGTGGCAATCTCGCAGTACCCGGCAGCATCGTGGGAAAGCAATCGGCGAAACCGTAACTGCCTTCCCGAGATTGCACCCCAAGGGCACTTCCTCGCGCTGCGCGCTCAGGGCGCCACGGCCCCTTCGGGGCCTCGCAATGACAAATCCGGAAATCTGTGCATTCGACGATGCCGCCCTATAACTTGCCAGCCTGCAAGGCGCTCACAACCCGCAAGGGGCACGCCGCATCCGTAAGGCGGCAAAGCCGCCAACGGCTGCGCAGGGAGCGCCGCTACAGACGCAATTGGTGCACACCGTTTTATCGGCAGCCTATACGAATCGGCAGCATTGCGCCGGGCCCGGCTGTCCCCTCCCCTACAACACGCGGCCGGAGGCTTTCCGCATTCTTCATTTTTCAGTCTTCAGTATTCCTTCATTTCCGTGCCCCTCCCCTGCAACGCACGGCTGGCGGCCTCGCTCAACTTTTCCATTTGCCTCTCCCTGCATAATCTGAACCCTCCCGCCCCGGCGGAATATAGAATTTAGGAGAATCACCGATCATGTTTGAACTGACCTTCCAATTTGAAAACGATGAAAAGCCCGTCGTGATCTCGGTCTCCCCGGAGGAGAGCGTGCTCGACGCCGCGCGCAAGGCCAACGTCGCCATCGATGCGCCGTGCTCCGGCAACGGCTCGTGCGGCAAGTGCCGCGTGAAGCTCGTCTCCGGCGAGCTGACCGGCCCGCAGACGTCCCATATCTCCGACGAGGAGTATGCAGACGGCTGGCGCCTTTCGTGCTGCATGCACGCGGCGTCCGACGCCGTGGTGCTCGTGCCGGACATCGCCTCGGCCTACCGCAGCCGCATGAAGACGGCCGACCTGTCCAGCGGCGAGGAGATCCGTATCTTCGAGGAGCTGCTCGCGGGCGTCCAAGGTGCAGGCATCAGCCTCGGCAACGGCTTCCGCACCGTCGACCTTCAGCTCGATGAGCCGACGCTCGACGACACCATGCCCGATAACGAGCGCCTGACCCGCGCGCTCGAGGCGCAGGACGGCATCGACGCCGTCCGTCTGCCGTGGTACGCCATGCGCCGCCTGCCGAAGACTCTGCGCGACAATGCCTTTGCCGTGCGCGTCCTCGGCGAGCTGCAGAACGGTATTTTCACCGTTTTCGACGTGACCGGCCAGAACGACACGCTCCCGATGTGCGGCGTCGGCATCGACATCGGCACCACGACGGTCTCCGCCGTGCTGTTCGACATGAAGGACGGCCGCCTGCTGTCCAAGGCGTCCGGCGGCAACGGCCAGATCCGCTACGGCGCGGATGTCATCAACCGCATCATCGAGCAGGGCAAGCCAGGCGGCCGCAAAAAGCTGCAGGACGCCATCCTCAAGGAGACGCTTGTCCCCCTGCTGCAGACCCTGTGCAAGGATGCCAAGCTGCCGCCCGCGCGCATCGTGCGCCTGTGCGTCGCGAGCAACACGACGATGAACCACCTGTTCGTCGGCGTGGACGCCGACCCCGTCCGCATGGAGCCGTATATCCCCGCCTTCTTCCACTGGGACGGCCTGCGCGTGCACGACCTCGGCCTGCCCGCCCATCCGGACGCCGCCATCCGCCTTGCACCGAACATCGGCTCCTATGTCGGCGGCGATATCACCGCCGGTACGTTCGCCAGCATGCTCTGGGACCGCGACGAGCTGTCCCTGTTCATCGACCTCGGCACGAACGGCGAGATCGTTTTCGGCAACCGCGACTTCATGGTCTCGTGCGCCTGCTCGGCAGGCCCGGCCTTCGAGGGCGGCGACATCTCCTGCGGCATGCGCGCAACGGACGGCGCGATCGAGTCCTGCGTCATCGATCCCGAGACGATGGAGCCGACGTTCGGCATCATCGGCGAGCCGGGCCAGAAGCCCGTCGGCCTCTGCGGCAGCGGCATCATCGATACGATCGCCGAGCTGTTCCACGCCGGGATCCTGAATTCCAAGGGCATCTTCGTCCGCGAGGGCAAGCGCGTCGCCCACGACCGCCACGGCTGCGGCCGCTATATCCTCGCCACGCCGGAGGAATCCGCCACCGGCCGCGAGGTCGCCCTGAACGAGGTCGACATCGACAACTTCATCCGCGCCAAGGGCGCGATCTACTCCGCCATCGACACGCTGCTTGCCGCCATGGATATGGACGAGAGCGTCATCGAGAGCTTCTATGTCGCAGGCGGCATCGGCAGCGGCATCAATATGCGCAATGCCGTCCGCATCGGTATGTTCCCGAACGTCCCGCTCGAGCTGTTCCATTACATCGGCAACTCGTCCCTCGCAGGCGCATATACCATGGCCCTGTCCGACGAGGCCAACGACCGCGTCGAGCAGGTCGCCCGCAACATGACCTATATGGAGCTGTCCACGCACCCGGGCTACATGGACGCCTTTGTCGCGGCCTGCTTCCTCCCGCACACCGACGCCGCGCGCTTCGCCTCGGCGGAATAAGGAGCCGTTATGCAGATCGAAAATCACAAGGAAGAGGTCCCGTTTGCCCACTATTGCGAGCGCTTCGCCGCGCTCGACCCGCAGGAGGCCGCCGCGCGCACCGGCACGCCGTTTGAGAACGGCGCGTTCCGCATCACCCTTCTCGGCCATCCCTACCGCATCACCCACCCGGAGTTCTCCATCTCCGGCGAGGGCGGAACGGCCCTGAAGAGCCTGCCCGCGCAGACGTTCCTGATGCGCTGGCTGCTGGAGGGAAAGCAGACCGCCGGATCACGCGATTTCCTGACCTTCCGCGAGATGCCGTGGGGCGAGCTCTATATCCAGCCGTTCACGGGCCGCGTGCTGAAGCGCGCCGCGTTCAGCTTCGGTACGCGGCTGGAGGCCTTCCGCGCTGCCTGCACCGCCATGGGCGGCCTGCCCCTGCAGGCTGGCGACGCAGGCTTCGAGTTCACCCTGCTGGGGAACTACCGCCTGCGCATGCTCCTGTGGGCGGGCGACGACGAATTCCCGCCCAGTGCCCAGCTGCTCTACAGCGCGAACTTTGTCGACGGCTTCGCGGCCGAGGACCGCGTCGTCGCGGGCGACCTGCTGTGCAACGAGATCAAGGCGAATCTGTAAAAAAAGCGAAGGCCAGAAATGGCCTTCGTTCATTTTTTTATGGCACCACGCCGACCGCATATGCCACTGTAGGGGAGCGGCATGCCGCTCCCGGCACTGCACCTGCGGAATTGACAGACTATCGTTAAAACGGTGAACGCCCCCCGAATTGTCATTGCGAGGCTCCGCAGGAGCCGTGGCAATCTCGCGGTATCGTCCGGAACACGGGAAAGCCCCCGGCAAATTCGTTGCTGCCTTCCGGAGATTGC
>ERZ1673746.2010-NODE-2010-length-11836-cov-5.484764_pt1 | contig 11836 bp, 9 predicted proteins | sample MGYA00580205_ERZ1673746 | MGnify/ENA primary metagenome ERZ1673746 (study PRJEB41218, sample SAMN15661771) | gut metagenome | host: Homo sapiens | place: Canada: London | collected 2015-08-20/2019-03-30 | study: EMG produced TPA metagenomics assembly of...
GCAGTCAAGAGGTCAGGGGTTCGATCCCCCTCGTCTCCACCACCGTGAATGCAGAGCCTCCAGGAATTCGGAGGCTTTTTTCATATGCAGCCACCGCGCAAACCAAAGTGACTCCACACCAGCACCCACACCCAAAAAAGTTGCGCAATTTATTTCCTACTTCTGTACATAGTTTGTTAACTCAACATAATTCCTTTTTGCATTTCTCACGGTCAGCGTTGCAGCTCGGGCGGTGTGCGCCAACAGTTACACCCGCATAAACCTGCGTCAATGTGAACAAGTTTGCAAAATAACCCCCTTAAGCACTGCAAGTGAACGATATGTTGCCGTGCTCGGCCTAAATCGGTTTCTAGCCGCCTTGTGCTAGGATGGCTATTGTTACATGGGTTCAACTGCGCTCTCGGCTTAACCGGTCGCGAAGCGCAGGGCAGATCAGCATCCGGCCGTAACGGCGGTGCCAGAAAAACCACGAGCTCCAATAGCGTCGTCATGCGTATCGCATCGAATGACCATGTTCTTGTCTATGTCAAGCTGTTCATTTGAATCGATATCTCATGACAAAGCGCAGCAGTCCTACAGCTGTTTGCGTGCGGTCTAGTTTTGTTCCCGCTTGACTGGATCGCACGCAGCCAGCTGGGGTTACGGTCATTTTGCGATACACGTCCGCGACTCTAGCAACTGCGTTTATACATACCGTTCACGGTGGGGCAGAGCCACGTGCTTGTCTAACTGGGCTCAGGGTTTGAATATGGAGCGCCTTCGCGCACAAGCGCCCTGGCGAAGCCATACCCAAACCCCGTGAGCCACACGTAAGACAGCAAGGGGGGTGGTGCTCGTGTGGTATGTGATCCAGGTCATTAACGGTCGCGAAGACGTAATGCGCGAGCGCATCGAGCGAATGCTGCCGGCTAGTGCCATGCAGGAGCTTTTTTATCCCCAATTTCAAACCGAGATTAAGGTGCACGGCGAATGGGTCAGTACGACCAAGCCGCTCTTTCCTGGTTATCTTGTCTGCGATACGGCAGACCCCCGCACCGTGCAACAGTACTTGCTGCGCATGGACGACTTTGCCCGGGTTCTTTCCCAGGACGGTCAGTTTGTGCCGCTGGCAAAAGAAGAGGTCCAGCTTATTGGCGGCTTTACGCATGCGGGAGACCGCGTAGTGCCTATGAGCGAGGCCCTAAAGGACGGCGACCGGGTCGTAGTGACGGCAGGTCCGCTGCTGGGCCACGAAGGCCTTATCAAAACCATTAACAGACGCAAGAGCACTGCCCTTTTGGAGCTCAACCTGTGCGGCCGACGCATAACTACCCGCGTTGGCCTTGCGGTGCTTTCAAACGAACAGCGCGTCATGCGCAATCACAGAAAAGCGATCGCCTAGCTGCAAGCTCGCAAGCGGACGACCGAAAGCAAAAAAGTATCGGGGGAGGGGCTCTTGGAGCCTACGATAATGACCATGGAGCAGGGTGCACGGGAGACGTGCGCCGCTGCCATGGCGAATTCCGTTCCTGCCGCAGCGGGTGCTGCGGGGGATTACCTTACAAACGAAGAGGCCACCGAGATGCTGCGCGGTGCGAACTCCGGCGTGAAGCCCGAGCTTGGGCGCAGACTCTACCGCGTTGTTAAGCGTACGGTGGACATTGTCGCCGCCGGCGGAGCCTTGGTATTGCTCTTTATACCCGGGGTAATTCTGAGCATGGTCATTTGCATTAAGAGCCCGGGCGCCAGCCCCCTTTATTCGCAGTGGCGCGTGGGCCGCGTGCGCAAAGACGGCACATTCTACCTGTTTAAGATCTATAAGTTCCGCAGCATGGTGCCCAACGCAGACCAAATGCTCAAGGACTTGCAGGCTCAAAACGAGGCCACCGGCCCCATGTTTAAAATGAAGCACGACCCGCGCATTATTCCCGGCGTGGGCAACTTCATTCGCAAGCACAGTATCGACGAGCTGCCCCAGCTTATCAACGTGTTCTTGGGCCAAATGAACCTCATTGGCCCGCGCCCGGCCTGCCGCGCGAGGTTGCCTTGTACAGCGAGCATGACATGAAGCGCCTTGCCGTAAAGCCCGGCTGCAGCGGGCCCTGGCAGGTAATGGGCCGCAGCTATCTGGGCTTCAACGAAATGGTTGAGCTGGATCTTCGCTACATAGAGAATCGCGGTCTGCTCCAGGACCTACGGTTGATATTCGGAACGCTGAAGGCGATGCTCTCTGGGGAAGGTGCAGCTTAATGTCGGAAACACAACACATCTTCATTGTAGGCTCTAAGGGCATTCCGGGCAATTACGGTGGCTACGAGACCTTTGTCGACCGGTTGACCGAAGCGCACGAGGGCGACCCTCGCATCAGGTACCATGTGGCTTGCAAGGCCAGCGAGGATGGCGAGTTCGAGTATCACGGCGCCCGCTGCTTCAACGTGAAGGTTCCCGACGTGGGACCCGCCCAAGCAATCTGGTACGACGTTGCGGCGCTCGGCCGCGTCTGCCGCTACGTCGAGGACAACCACGTCAAGCACCCGATTGTTTACGTCTTGGCGTGCCGCATCGGGCCCTTCTGCGCCCACTTCCAGAAGCGTATCCACGCTTTGGGTGGAAGACTTTACGTGAACCCAGACGGGCACGAGTGGAAGCGCGCCAAGTGGAGCGCCCCCGTGCGCCGCTACTGGAAGGCCTCCGAGTCCATGATGGTCCGCAATTGCGATCTGCTGGTCTGCGACTCTAAGAACATCGAGAGGTACATCCACGAGGAGTACGATTCGCCGACCTATAGACCGGCAACTAAGTTTATCGCTTACGGTGCGGATACACATAGGAGCCCGCTTGCGGACGACGCCCCGAATTTTACTGGCTGGTGTGCCGAGCACGGGCTTTCGCCCAAGGGCTACTACCTCGTGGTTGGCCGCTTTGTGCCGGAGAACAACTACGAGACAATGATCCGCGAGTTCATGTCTAGCGGCACCGAGCGCGACTTCGCCTTGATTACCAACGTCAACGACAAGTTCCTCGCCGAGCTTGAGGAGCGGACGCACTACAGCCGCGACTCCCGCATTAAGTTCGTGGGCACGGTCTACGACCGTGACCTCCTCGCGAAGATCCGTGAGCAGGCCTACGGCTATTTCCACGGCCACGAGGTGGGCGGCACGAACCCGAGCCTGCTCGAGGCTCTGGGTTCCACCGACCTGAATCTGCTCCTCAATGTAGGGTTCAACCGTGAGGTGGCAGAAGACGCGGCTCTCTACTGGACCAAGGAGCCTGGCAATCTTGCTGCGCTGATTGAGCGGGCAGATGCCATGGGCGCGGTCGTGATTGCCGAGCTGGGTCGTCGCTCCAAGTCGCGTGTCGCCACTGCCTACAGCTGGCAGCACATCGCCAACGAGTACGAGCGCCTGTTCCTTGAGGGGCCGCAGGCCGTGAAGGGCGAGGTGGCGGAGTGAGCCGCCTTAACTCTGCGACTCCCCGGAAGGCGCTGATCGTAACTGCGTTGGCAGGCTTTATCCGAAGTTTCCTTATGCCAGACATCGCAACCCTTCAGAGCATGGGTTTTGAGGTACATTGCGCTGCAAACGCGAATCATGCGGGAGCAAATGACGTCGTTGAATTCCTTGAGAGTCGGGGCGTTATCTACCATCAGGTTGATTTTTCTTCGAACAAGCCCGTCTCCAAAGATACGCTTACTGCCTTTGGGCAACTAAAGAAGCTTGCCGCCTCTGAATCCTTCGATTTCGTTCATTGCCACACGCCAATAGCGGGCGCTCTTTGTCGAACGGTCTTCAGGAAATGCCGTAAAGAAGGTCAAACGAAAGTCGCTTACACCACCCACGGTTTCTATTTTCATAATCGAGCAAGCCGCAAGGCATGGGCGTGTTTCTATCCCGTTGAAGATTTGATGTCGCGCTGGAGCGATGTCATGATTACGATCAACCGCGAGGATTACGGAAATGCGCTGAAGATGCATTGTGATGACGTTCGGTATATTCCGGGCGTCGGAGTTGATATTGATAAGTTTCATGGCGTTCAGATAAAACGAGATGTGTATAGGGCTTCGTTGAATCTGAAGCCTGATGACTTTGTTATTTTGGCTGTTGGTGAGATTTCCGCTCGTAAAAACCAACGCATAATTGTTGAGGCTCTTGCGAGAAAACCAATATCCCATGCGGTATTTGTCGTCTGTGGTAACTACATCAACGGAGCTGACACTAAAGAGAGCGTCGAGGAGCTTGCTCGACAGAACGGTGTGGACGTTCGATTCTTGGGGCGTCGTCCGGATATTCCTGAGATCTGTAAGTGTTCTGATGTTGGAGTACTGCCTTCCACGCGCGAAGGTCTCGGACTTGCTGGCATTGAAATGCTCGCTTCCGGTCTTCCCCTCATTGGGTCGGATGTCCATGGTATTCCTGATTATCTTATTGATGGGTATAACGGTGTGCTTTGCGATCCGTGGAGCATCGACACTTGGGCCGATGCTCTTCAGCATCTGTATTCGGATTACGCTTATAGAGCAAAGCTTGGTTCCGCTGGATATGAGAGCGTGAAGAGCTTCAGCCTTGAAGAGTCTAAGGCATGTATGGTTCGTATCTACAGTGATCTTCTATCGTCTAACGGTGCCGTATCATGCGCATAGTTCATTATTCATTAGGCTTTCCACCCTTTAGAAGGGGTGGCATGACGACGTACTGCATTGATCTGATTCTTGAACAAATCAAGCTTGGGAACGATGTCATGTTGCTGTGGCCTGGCGTTCTGAAAGATTTTGGTTCAAAGTGCTCAATAGTTAAGCGCCCACCTTTTAAATCTATGAGGTGCGATTCAATTGCGAGTTTTGAGCTGGTAAATCCGTTACCCGTTCCTTTGCTTAATGGGATTCGGGATGTTGAGCTTTTCTCTCATAAGAAGAGTAAATCAGCGTTCATTAACTTCTTCAAGCGTGTTGAGGCGGATGTCTTTCACGTGCATACTTTGCAGGGATTACCTCTTGAGGCGCTGGAGGCCTGTAGGACCCTTGGTGTGAAAACGGTCTTCACCACGCACGATTTCTTTGGAATTTGTTCGATGGTCTCCCTTGAGAAGCAGGGAGCTCCCTGTGTTGACGATCACGGTTGTGCCGATTGTTGGTCGTGCAACGCCGGTGCGTTGTCAAAGGCGAAGCTTTGTTTGATTCAGTCAGGGGTGTATCGTTTACTTAAGGAGAGTAAACCGATTAAGGCGCTCCGACAAAAAAACAATGAGGGACTTGGTGATCCTTCTGTACGGTCTGATGTCCAACATGTAGCTGAAGAAGCTAGTCGATATGCTTCGGGCTACAGGGCACTTCGAAGCTATTATGCCAAGCTCCTTGAGGCTTTCGATCTCACGCTTGGTAACAGCTCCATGACGCTTGAGGTGTTTGAGCGTTACGTTAGGCCAAGATCCACCGTCGTGCTCAATGTTACTCATGGGGCAATTGAGGATAAAAAGCAGTTTCATAGCGCGCATCCCGTACTCCAGATTGGTTACTTGGGACCTCGAATGGATTTAAAGGGCTATTTCGTTCTTCGGGATGCTCTTGATCTCCTTGAAGCCAACTATCCTAGGTCCTTTGCCTTGCACGTGTTCTTCCGTCAGGGCGAGGGGGAGCGTGAGTATCTCATCTCTCATGATCCCTATCGTTACGAGGACCTTCCTGTGGTCATGGCCGATCTGGATCTCGTGGTGGTGCCGAGCACGCGCTACGAGACCTTTGGATTCACGGCGCTTGAGGCAATGAGCTTCGGCGTACCCGTTGTTATCTCGGATAGCGCGGGAGCAAAGGATCTGATAACAGACGGAGTTAATGGTATTGTGTGCCAATCAACCCCAGAGGATTTCGCCGAGAGCATTGGATCCATCATTGCATCTCCTAACCGAATTGAGAGCATGAGCAAAGCAATTTGCGATTCATTCAAAGTACCGACCATTCGAGAGCATGCTCGCGCGCTTGAACAAACGTATGCACAGTTGATCGAACAATCTAAGTAAGGAGCTATGTGTGCTGAAGGATGTGCTGAAGAAGGCATACTGGAAGCTGCCGCTGAGCAGCGAGTTCAAGAACAAGCTGAGTGCCAAGCGCTATGAGCGGATCTTGGCAAAAGAGGCGAAGGCTGACGCCCGTGGCGATACGCCCGTTTTTGATGATGCCGAGCTGCTGAAAGAGTATGCCGAGTACGTGCTCTCCAGCTGCGGAAAGCGCTCGGAGTGGTATCGCGAATACACCGAGCATGAGGCTCGCAAGTCAGACGTGACGCTCGTTGCGTACTACCTGACCCAGTTCCATCCGAACCATTACAACGATGAATGGTGGGGGAGGGGGACGACCGAGTGGAATAACGTTGATCAGGCAGTCCCGCAGTTTGTGGGTCACTATCAGCCGCGTAGGCCAGGCGAGCTTGGCTATTATGACCTGCGTGTGGATGACGTGATGGCTCGACAGGTCGAAATTGCCAAGAACTATGGCGTCGGAGCATTCTGCTTTTACTACTACTGGTTCAACGGAAAGCGTTTGCTTGAGTATCCTCTCAATAAATTCCTTAATAATCAGTCACTCGACATGCCGTTTTTCTACTGTTGGGCAAATGAGAACTGGACGAAGCGGTTCTCGGGAACGAATGCCGACGTGCTCATGGCCATCGAGCCCACGGTGGAAAGCTATCAGAGCTTCGTTGAGGATGTTCTGGCTGATTTCAAGGACAGCCGCTATTACCGTATTGATGGCAGACCGGTTCTATCGGTGTATCGGCCTTCCATGGTCCCGGATACCGAGAGGGTTCTTAGGTATTGGCGTAAAAAGGCCCAAGAAGAGCTCGGAACCAATCTGTATGTGATCGCGATTCAGGAGCGAGATACGACGACGGATTGGGTTGCTCAGGGCTATGATGCCGAATCTGAGTTCCAGCCCAAACAGGTTGAACATAGCTGCAAGAACATCACTAAGGATGTCCGACCGCTTCGAACCGACTTTGGCGGGAACGTTTACGACTACAAGGATCTTGTAGAGAACGGCAGATATAACTCGAGTAAGAATCGGAGCGGAAAGGTGTACCCAGCCGTAATGCCCATGTGGGATAACACGGCAAGAAGGAATCACCGGGGCACGATCTTCCACGGGTCAACGCCGGATCTCTTCCGGACTTGGCTTGCGGACGTCATTTCAGGCGTCGTTGGGAACCCTGCCTTAGACGACAGGATTGTGTTCATAAACGCATGGAACGAGTGGGGTGAGGGAGCATACCTCGAACCCGACAGGTTCTTCGGCTATGCATACCTCGACGCGGTTTGGCGTGCGCTCGGCGATGAGAACGGCGGTGCGCGATAATGGAAGCCCCTAGCGTGCCCTACGCGCAGATTCTCCTTCGCGACTCTGCCGGCAACCGAAGGAAGCCGAACAAGTTCTTTTTTATGTTCGTGCTCATGCTCTATCCGATCATGCCCCTCAACTACTACCTCGGGCCGCTTAGCTATGCTAATTTCTGCGGGCTGCTGCTCGTCTTGTTCTTCTTCGTTTTTAGACTTCGGAACTTCGACGCCAAGGTCTTTAAAGAGGACTGGACGGTATGGCTCTACCTCGCCGTATACACGATCTTCAACTTCGTCACTGCCAGCTTCATGAACGGCGTCGCTTGGCTCTTCGCCGAGCTCCTTGCGTGCGTCGCCATCGTCTTCTCCATCGAGGATAGGCGGGACTTTTTCAGGGCGATAGACGGCATCATCTACGCTGCGGTACTTCTTGGCATGCTCGGGATTGCCGAGTCGCTGACGGGGCAGTATTTCGTGCAAGGGGCTTTGATGAATCCCGCGGACGGCAGTACAGGGTTGCGCTATGGGGTGCTGCGGTGCACCGGCACGTTCGGTTCGCCGATAAACCTCGGCCTGTTCGAGGCTATAGCTTCGGTCTTGGTCGCCTACCGCCTCACAACCAGGGTGAGCAAGGCGGGCAAGAGGGCGCTCGTGTTGGCATATGTGCCGCTCGTCGTGAGCATGATCCTATCCGTATCCCGTCTCGGTATCTGCGTTTTTGTTGCCGCCAATTCAATTTTGATCCTGCGCTCCGGCGCGGGCAAGGTGCTCTCCGTAATCGCGGAATTATGCCTGGGGTTATGCGTCCTCGTGTTGGGCAGTGACGCACTGGGCTTCGACCTCAGCCTCTTCTCGAAGGCTTTCAGTGATTTCGCTTCCGCCGTCCTTTCGATGTTGGCCGGTACCGCTCAGTCTCAGAACTCGAGCGTGGTGGGGTTTGGGAACCGCTTTGATCTGTATGCGTGGGTCATTGATTACGTGGGCGATAACTGGCTTGCCGGCCTCGGCGTCAAGGCGGAGTTCAGCCATGTTCTCAATCAGTGGACGACGAAGACCTCCGTCGAGGTCAACTACCTGTACATCTACCTGCAATGTGGCGTCATCGGTCTTATCGCGCTCATTGTTTTCTATGTCGGCAACCTTCGCTACGCATGGCGGCATCGTGGGTGCCGCATTGAGGGGGAAGGCCGGTTCACGTTCGGCGGCATAGCCTTCATCGTCTTCGCGCTCTACTACATCGCGCAGTTCGGGGTGCAGGAGACCGATTTGGCGAGGCTCCACTTCGAGCTTATCGCCCTGTTGATTGCATACGTCATTATTTCCAGAAAAGAGCGGGGCCTTGCCCCGTTCGCAGAGAGGAGCACTGCTAGTGATGCGTAAAATGACCGTGGGATTGGTTTCCCACCTTGTAAGAGACTACAACCTTGGATGCTCGGCGCTCGCTGTCTCGAACATCCGTCTTATGGATTCGGTTTTCGCCGAGTACGATGTGCAACCCTGCTATAGGGTGATCTTGTCCGAGCCCAGATACCCCGTGGATCTCGCTTCGTATACCTCGCTTGTGGGCGTGACGTCCAATCCGTACGAGTACCGCACCTACCCGCGCCTAAAGGCGACCATCAAAAACCCCTCGCTCATCCGGAAGAGCGATGCCTTTGACGGCTGCGACCTCGTCGTCGACCTTTGCGGAGGGGATGGCTATACAGACAACTACGGCATCACGCGGCTTATCGCCGAGTCTCTGGCCATAGAGCACGCCAAAGCGCATGGTGCCCCCATCGTGTTTGCGCCCCAGACAATAGGCCCATTCAACACAAGGTTGGGAAACGCCGTTGCCAAGAGGGAGCTTGGTAAGCTTGCCGCGATCTTCGTTCGCGACGACAAGTCGCTTGCGTGCTGCCGCGAGCTCGGCATCGACGTCCCGCTCCAGCAGGTAATTGACGTCGCATTCGCCCTGCCTTTCGAGAAACGCGAGCAGAGCAACGGCAAGCTCAACGTCGGCCTCAACGTCTCCGGCCTCCTGTATTCCGGCGGATACGACCACAAGAATTACTTCGGCCTCTCCTTCTCCTATCGCGACTTCGTCGACGAGCTCGTGCGGAGGCTGAGTGACGACGAAGGTATCGCCGTCCACCTCGTGCCCCATGTCGTCGCCTCAGACGGTGGAGAGGGCGGCGTGGATGACGACTACTCCGCCTGCGTGGACCTTCGCTCCCGTCACCCCGGAGTCATTCTTCCGGAGCCTTTCGAATCGGCGAGTGAGGCGAAGTCCTACATCTCTTCCCTGGACTTCTTCTCCGGGGCGCGCATGCACTCGACCATTGGGGCGATCTCGAGCGGCGTCCCGGTCGTTCCCGTCGCCTATAGCCGGAAGTTCAACGGGCTGTACGGCACTCTTGGCTATCCCTATCTCATTGACGCCAAGGCCGACCTTACCATCGACGGTGCCCTCGATCTGTTTTTCGACTACTTCGGGCGAAGGGACGAGCTCGCCAAGGCAGTCGAAAGAGCCAAGCCTGTTTACCTCGACGGTTTGTCACGCTACTGCGAAGGTTTCGCCAAGGCGGCGGGGCTGGCATGATGGCTTCGCGTGTAGAAAGATATTGCTGCGGGTGCGGCCTGTGCAGCGGAGTTTGCGATCACCATATCGATGCTCGCGGGTACTATCGTCCGACCTCCGACCCGGAGGAATCGGGCTTCGATACCTCCGTCTGCTATTGCAACAGCCTGACCGGGGCGGGGAACCCCTCCGCTCCCTGGGGCCCGCTCCTCACCGCGTGCTACAGCTGGTCTTCTAATCCTGATGTGCGTCACGCCGCCTCTTCCGGTGGTACGCTCACGGCGCTATGCGCTCACCTCCTCCGGAACGGGATGGTGGACGGGGTCGTCCAAGTTTCCACCGACCCCGAAGACCCCATGAGGACCACGACAGTGGTCTCTGAGACGCCTGACGAGGTGCTGGCCTGCGCGGGGTCTCGCTACACCGCCTCGTCACCCTATGTCGGCCTTTTCAATAGAGTCGACCAAGGCAAGCGCTACGCGGTCGTCGCTAAGCCGTGTGACATCCGTGTTCTACGCTCATGGCTTGTCGGCAATGCCGACTGGAAAAATACCTTCCCCTACTTGCTCTCGTTCTTCTGTGGGGGAACCCCGACGGCACAGGCCAACGACCGGCTGCTGGCCTCGATGGGCGGCAGCCGCGATAACCTGTCGAGCTTTCGCTACAGGGGCTGTGGCTGGCCCGGCATGACTACCGCCGCCTTCGAGGGCGGCACGGCGGCCGAGATGGAATACGAGAAGTCCTGGGGTCAAATACTCGGCAGGGATCTTCAGGAAGTGTGCCGCTTTTGCTGGGAGGGAACCGGCGAGGCCGCTGACCTCAGCTGCGGCGATGGCTGGTACCTTGTCGGCGGCCACCCATCTTTTAAGGAAGCGGATGGCCGCAACGTGACGTTTGCCCGTACAAAAGCCGGAGAAGAGCTGCTCCGCTCCGCCGTCGCTGCGGGCGTTCTGGAGACGTCTCCCTTGGAGGATCTTGAGGTGGTGAATGAGATGCAGCCCGGTCAGTGCATGCGCAAGTCGGCGATGCACTCGTTTATCCTCGCAATGAGGCTTGCACGTAAACAAACGCCGAGTTACTCGCTCAGGCAGCTTGCCTGCTGGCAAAAGCGGCTGCCACTCGCCGTTCGCTGCAAAATGTTCCTTGGCACGCTCCGACGCATCGCGTCGGGCAAGATCGAGTAGAGCTTAGCTTGGAGACGGGTTTGAACAAATACAAGAGCCTTGCGCAGAACATAGTCCTTTTCGCTGTCAACTCCGTTGCGACGAAGCTTATAGCCTTCGTGCTTGTTCCGCTCTACACTTACTACCTGAGCGAGGGCGAGTACGGAATCACCGACATGTCGCTGACGGTCATCACGCTTATGGTGCCCCTCGCGACGCTTTCGATTTCTGATGCGGTGCTGCGGTTCGTCATCGATGACTCGAAGAACACCGACCGCTACGTGACTGCGGGGCTGGCGATTGTCCTCGTGAGCTTCGCAATCGTCACCGTCATGCTTCCACTGCTCGATCTTGGCATCTTCGGGGGGCTTGGCGATTACAAGCTCTGGTTCTTGGCGGCCTATGCGAGCAATGCCATGCTGACGTACCAAAGCAACGTCGCGCGGGCGCTCGACCAGGTGCGCATCATTCCCTTTGCCGCTGGGATTTCCTCGCTGGCCACCCTTATCGGCGCCTTTGTGTTCATCGCGCAGCTGAGGCTGGGTGTCGAGGGGTACTTCATCGCGACGATACTCGGGGGTGTCTGCGGGTCGTTGGTATACGAGGCCCTTGGCAAACACCGCGACCATTTGCTGCATGTTGGGATGAGCGACCTTCGCGTCGACCTGAAGAAGATGATGTCCTACGCGATTCCTCTGACACCCAACACGCTCTTTTGGTGGGTAAACAATAGCATCAGTAGGTTTTTCGTGACGGGGTTTCTGGGAATTGCCTCGAACGGGCTGTACGCTGCGGCAAGCAAGATTCC
>ERZ1673746.2021-NODE-2021-length-11767-cov-6.046533_pt1 | contig 11767 bp, 9 predicted proteins | sample MGYA00580205_ERZ1673746 | MGnify/ENA primary metagenome ERZ1673746 (study PRJEB41218, sample SAMN15661771) | gut metagenome | host: Homo sapiens | place: Canada: London | collected 2015-08-20/2019-03-30 | study: EMG produced TPA metagenomics assembly of...
GGACGCCGAAACCGGCCGAACGCTTGATCTTGAAGGGCGAGAACTTCTTCCACGATTCGAACGCATTACCGCCTTCGAGGAAGCCCAGTACATAGATCTGCGACGAGGGTTTCAGGATGACCGGGTAGCGCAACTCGGCCGTGTATTTGTTGTAGCCGACCGAATAGTCGCTCGTGGGGTCGAGTGCGCCGTCTTCGTAACCGCGCATCGAGATGATGTCGATACCGTATATGTTATACCCCGACATACCGTCGCCGCCGACCTCGAAACGCTCGAATGGCGAAACCTTGTGTTTATTGTAGTTGCCCAGGTAACCCATCTCGGCCTTGAGCATCAGCACCAGGTTCGAGTTTTTCGTCAGCGCCTGGAACCACTGTGCCTTGAACTGCCATTTGTGGAACTCTACCCAGCGGTAACGCTCCTGGTTGGCCTTGTCGGCGGTCGTGCTGTTCGTGCTGTTGGCCAGTTGTTCGAGTTTCTTGTAATCCTTGCCGTCCCAGAGCGAATAGGGGGGCGTGAACTGCACCGAAGCACTGAATTCCGAACCGCGGCGCGGATAGATCGGCTGGTCGACCGAGTTGCGGGCGAATACGAGTTTGAGCGAAAGCAGGTTGGCTGCACCGTTGGTCATGCCGAACGTGTTCCAGTTCTTGAGCGAGAAACGTTCGTAGCTGGCCTCTCCGTAGAGCGTGAAGTAGGGATCGGGCCAGTTCAGACGCTTACCCAGTCCGGCTGCCACGCCGTACGTGCGGAAATACTGCGTACTCTTCTGCCATACGTAGTAGGCGTTGTTCTGCTCGGAGAAATGCGCCGAGATCGTGAACGAGTTGGGTTTCTTGCCGCCGAGCCACGGGTCGGTGAAACTCAGGGCGAAAGCTTTGTAATAGGTGCCGTTGGTCTGGGCCGATACCGACAGGCGCTGGTTCTGCCCCATCGGATAGGGGCGCCATGCACCCTTTTTGAAGAAGTTTTTGACCGAAAGGTTGTTGAGCGTGATGCCGACCGAACCTACGAACGTGCCGGAGCCCCAGCCGCCCGCGATGTTGAACTGGTCGGAAGCCTGCTCCTCGAGCGGCCAGTTGACGTTGACCAGCCGGTCGGATACCGGTTTGATGTCGGGCATGATCGTCTCGGGGTTGAAATGTCCCATCGAACCGAGCGTGCGGATGGTCTGCATCAGCAGCGAGCGGTCGTAGAGTTCGCCCGGGAAGGTGCGCAGCTCGCGGCGGATGACTTCGTCGTCGACGCGCTGGTTGCCCGTGATGCCCACCTCGTTGATCTGGAACTGCTTGCCCTCGAATACCTTGACCTCGATGTCGATCGAGTCCGGGGCGATGATCGTCTCGGCGGGTTCGATCTGCGACATCAGGTAACCGTTGTTCTGGTAGAGCGACGAGACGGACATCGCTTCGGGGTCGGTTTCCTTGCCGATGCCCAGTCGTTTGTGCATCGACTTTTTGTCGTAGGTGTCGCCCTTGCTCACGCCGAACATCTGCTGCAGGTCGTTGGTTTCGTAGACCGAGTTGCCCACCCACGATACGTTGCGGATGTAGTATTTGTTGCCTTCCGAGACTTCGAGGTCGATGCCCAGCCGCTTGTCATTGATCGGGTAGATCGAATCGCGCACGATCGTAGCGTTACGGTAACCGCGCGAGTTGTAGAAGTCGATCAGGAGGTCTTTGTCCTCTTCGTAATCGTTTTCGTTGAGCTTCGCCCCGCGGAAAATGTTGATGCTCTTCTGGTGGGTCTTCTTGAAGGTACGGCGCAGGCGCTTGTCCTTGAACTGTTCGTTGCCCGTGAAATTGATCTTGCCGATCTTGACTTTGTTCTTGCGGTCGATGAGGAACGTGACGTTCACCATCTGCGGGCGCAGCGTGTCGTTGGTGATGCGCACGTCCACCTCCGTATTGCGGAAGGCTTTTTCCGACCAGTAGGCCTTGATGAGCTTTTTGTTCTTGTCGATGATATAATCCGATAATTCGCTGCCCCGCTTGAGCTTGAGTTTCTCCAGCAGGTCTTTCTTCTTGCCCTTCGAGATGCCTTCGAAATCCCAGTTGTTGACACGGGGACGCTCCTTGAGAAAGACCTCCAGGTCGAGGCTGTCGCCCTCGATCTGGGCTCCGATCTTCACGTCGGAGAAGAACCGCTGGCTCCACAGGCGCGAAATGGCATTGGCGATGAAGTTGCTGGGCAGGTAGATCGAGTCGCCCGCGATCAGTCCCGCCGAGGACTTGAGGATGTCGGAATTGAGGTACTGCACACCGTGGATATTGATGTCGCGGATGTAGTAGAGCTTCTGGGAGCCATCCTGCCGCATCATGGGGGCGTTTTCCGGGAATGCGGGCTTCGACGAGGCCGCGGTGTCTGCAGGATTCTGTTCCTGGGCGAATATATTCGTGCAGCATAACACGAAGGTCACGGCTGCCGTGAATATCTTACCGAAATAATTCATCTATTTTAATCTAATCTTTACTTCATCTATTTAACCAGCCCGAAACGTCGGTCGCGGCGGGCGTATTCCTCGATTGCCCGGTCGAACTCCTCTTCGGTGAAATCGGGCCACAGCACCTCCGGAAAATAAAGTTCGGCATAGGATGCCTGCCAGAGCAGGAAATTGCTCAACCTGCATTCGCCGCTCGTGCGGACGACCAGGTCGGGGTTCGGGTAGGGCGCCGTGTCGAGCGAAGCGCTGACCGTCCCCTCGGAGATCTCCCCCGGGGCGAGCTCTCCGGCTGCGACCCGTGCGGCGATGCGCTGCACGGCGCGCGTGATCTCGCTGCGCGACGAATAGTTGAGCGCCAGGATCAGCGTCAGCGTCTTGCCCCCGGCCGTCCGTTGCTCGGCTTCGCAGAGGTAGCGCTGCACCTTCTCCGAAAATCGTGTGCGGTCACCGATCATCCGGATCTCCACCCCCTGGCGGATCAGTTCCGGGGTTTCGTTGACCACGCTCTTGCAGAAAAGCTCCATCAGCGCGTCGACCTCGTGCGTGGGGCGCCCCCAGTTTTCGGTCGAGAACGCATAGAGCGTCAGGTACTTGACGCCCCAGCGTGCCGCCGCGCGCAACGATGCCCGAACAGGCTCCACACCTGCAACATGGCCTTCGTAACGCTCTTTGCCGCGCAACTCGGCCCAGCGGCCGTTGCCGTCCATGATGATGGCGACGTGTTGCGGTATGCGTTTCTGATCGCTCATATTAGGGCACAAATATAGGGAAAAATTCTGTTAACTTGTGGAAAAATGCGATAAATGATTAACTGCGGATGTCGATTCCCCACATCATCTTATTCCGTAACGTGTCGTAAAATGATATATTGTGCGGCACGGCCAAAAAAATCGTCTGTTCGGCCCGCTCCACGGTGAACGACGCGCCGTGCGAAACGGGGTAGGTCCGGTTGTCCAGCGTGACGAAGGCGTCCGCCCGCCGGGCGTCCACGTTGAGCGTGATGACGCCCGTGTCGGGGATCACCACCGGGCGCATCGTGAGGTTGTGGGGGGCCAGGGGCGAGATGACCAGGCACTGGCACGTCGGGGCCACGACGGGACCTCCGGCGCTGAGCGAATAGGCCGTCGATCCGGTGGGCGTCGAGACGATCACCCCGTCTCCGTGGTAGGTGGCCACCATCTGCCGGTCGACGTAGGTCTCCACCGAGATCATCCCTGCGCCGTGGCGCTGCACGGTGAATTCGTTGAGCGCCAGCTGCGATTCGGGCTGTCGGGCGAATTCGCCCGTGACGCGCAGCATCGAGCGCGGCTCGGTCGCGATGTTGCCTTCGGCTATCTCGCGGAAGATCAGGTTCAGCCCGTTGCTCGGGGCGCTGGTCAGAAACCCCAGGTGTCCGGCGTTGATGCCCATGACGGGAATCGGCGCGCCGCAGAGACGGTGCACCCCTTCGAGCAGCGTTCCGTCGCCTCCGTAGCAGACCATGACGGTTTCGGCAGGCTGTTTGCCGATGTAGCGGCCGTAGATCCTTTCGGGCGGGAGCGCCGTTCCCGTGGCCTGCTCCACCAGGGGGGCGAACTCCTCGTTGACGGCGTAATCGAAGCCGAAAGCTCCGATCGTTCCGATCAGCTGGCGGATCTCCTCGGGGGTGTGGGCGATCTGCGCGCGGGAAAAAAGTATGATTTTCATCGGCGGAGTTTCGAAAAAATAAGTAACTTTACCACGTCAAGACGACATCCGGGAGCCGTTCGTGCCCCCGTGCGGATCGGCCGGCGCGGTCGGGTTCAACATCGGGACGGCATGGTTCGTGCTCCGCCTGGGGCTTTATACAAGCGGCTTGTGCCGTCATTACGTGCAAATATAGCGAATTTTATGACAAAGTTAAGTGTAAACATCAATAAGATTGCCGTGGTGCGCAATTCGCGGGGCGGCAACATGCCCGATGTGGTTCGTGCGGCCCTCGATATCGAGCGTTTCGGAGCCGACGGCATCACGGTGCATCCGCGCCCCGACGCCCGGCATATCCGTTACGACGACGTGCGCGACCTGAAGCGTGTGCTAACCACCGAACTCAACGTCGAGGGCAACCCCATCCCGAGTTTCGTCGACCTCGTGCTGGAGGTCGTCCCGGCCCAGGTGACCCTGGTGCCCGACGCGCATGACGCCATTACGTCGAATGCCGGGTGGGATACGCTCGCCAACCGGGATTTCCTGACCGGGGTCGCGGCGCGGTTCCACGAAAAGGGTATCCGGGTTTCGGTCTTCGTCGATCCCGACCCTGCGATGGTCGCCGGTGCGAAGGCTTGCGGCGCCGACCGCGTGGAGCTCTATACCGAAGCCTATGCCCGCGAGTACCCTGCGGGTGCCGATGCTGCGCTGGCACCCTACCTGGCTGCTGCCGAAGAGGCGCGTCGCCAGGGGCTGGGGCTGAACGCCGGGCATGACCTCAGCCTGGAAAACCTGCGCTTCTTCGTCGGCCGCATCCCGTGGACGGACGAGGTGTCGATCGGCCATGCGCTGATCTGCGATGCGCTCTACTACGGGCTGGAAAACACCGTGCAGCTTTATAAACGTGAACTTAAATATTAAAAAAATAGAAGCCGGATATGAAAAAAGCCATTCTCTTTGCCGCGGCTCTGTTCGTCGCGGTCGCATCGTTCGCCCAAAACGAATACAACTATCAGAAACGCAGCCTTTTCGAACTGTTGCCGATCCGGGGTAACGACATCGTTTTTCTCGGGAATAGCATCACCGACGGCTGCGAGTGGGCCGAGTTGTTCAACAACCGCCATATCAAGAACCGCGGCATCAGCGCCGACCGTTCGGGATGGCTGCTCGACCGTCTCGATCCGATCGTCAACGGCCATCCCAAGAAACTGTTCCTGATGATCGGCACCAACGACCTGGCGGCCGGCGTGTCGCCCGAGGAGGTGGCCGCCAACATCGGGAAACTGCTCGACCGCTTCGCCGAGGAGTCGCCCTGGACAAAGATCTACGTACAGAGCATCCTCCCTGTGAACGGCGTGGATACCAAGGCTAAAGCCAAGAATCACTGGAAAAAGGGCGCCGAGATCATCGAAGCCAACAAACTGATCGAAGCGCTTTGCGAAGGCCGCAAGAATGTGCTCTACATCGACGTCTATTCGGCACTGGTCGATCAGAAGGGAATGCTCGACCAGCGCTATACGAACGACGGGCTGCACCTGATGGGCGAGGGGTATCTCGCCTGGAAAGAGGTCATCGAGAAATACGTGAAATAGCCGCGTGCCGCTGTCGAACCCCATATTCCGGAAAATTTCGCGTATCGCCGGCGAGCAGGGTGTGCGGGCCTTTGTCGTCGGCGGTTACGTGCGCGACCACTACCTTCGCCGCCCTTCGACCGACATCGACGTGGTCGTCGTGGGGAGCGGGATCGCCCTGGCCGAAGCTCTGGGGCGCGAGTTGCATACCAAAGTGTCCGTTTTCAAGACTTTCGGCACGGCGATGCTCCGTGCCGGGGGAATCGAGGTCGAATTCGTGGGCGCCCGCAAGGAGTCTTACACGCACGATTCGCGCAAGCCGCAGGTCGAGGCCGGGACGCTGGAAGACGACCAGCGCCGCCGTGACTTTACGATCAATGCGATGGCATGGTCGCTCGATGCCGATTCGTTCGGCGAGTTGGTAGACCCGTTCGACGGGATGTACGACCTGGAGGAGTGCATCATCCGTACGCCGTGCGACCCCGACATCACCTTCTCGGACGACCCCCTGCGCATGATGCGTGCCGTGCGTTTCGCCTCGCAGCTGGGCTTCACGATCGAGGCGGAGACCTTCGATGCCATCCGCCGCAATGCGCCGCGGATCGGGATCGTATCCCGGGAGCGCATTGCCGCCGAACTCAACAAGATCGTCCTGTCGCCCGTCCCGTCGATCGGCTTCGAACTGCTGGAGGCGACCGGGTTGCTGGAGCGGATATTCCCCGAGCTGCATAACCTCAAAGGGGTCGAGAAACGCGGCGCCCATGCGCATAAGGACAACTTCGTCCATACGCTCAAGGTGCTGGACAACGTCGCCCGGCACAGCGACGACCTGTGGCTGCGCTGGGCCGCCGTGCTGCACGACATCGCCAAGCCGCTGACCAAGGCCTACGACCCGAAGGCCGGCTGGACGTTCCACGGACACGAGGTCGTGGGATCGAAGATGGTGCCCGGTATTTTCCGGCAGTTGAAACTGCCCCTGAACGAGCATATGAAATTCGTGCAGAAGATGGTTTTCCTGCACCTGCGCCCGATCATCCTTTCGGAGGATATGGTCACCGACTCGGCCGTGCGCAGACTACTGTTCGAAGCCGGGGACGATGTGGAAAAGCTGATGACCCTGTGCGAGGCCGACATCACGTCGGGCATCGACGCCAAGGTGAAGCGCTACCTGGCCAATTTCGGCCTGGTACGCCGCAAGATGAAAGACCTCGAGGAGCGTGACCGTATCCGCAACTTCCAGCCTCCGATCACGGGCGAGGTTATCATGCAGACCTACGGCATCGGGCCGTGCCGTGCGATCGGCGACATCAAGGAGGTCATCAAGAACGCAATCCTCGACGGGGAGATTCCCAACGACTACGACGCGGCCTATGCCCTGATGGAGCGGCTGGCCGCGGAAAAGGGATTGACCAAAGCCGCGGCCCGGAACCCGTAGGAACGCTGCCGCCCCGTCGTTGTATTAAAATAAAAAAGGTCGAGTTTTCCGCTCGACCTTTTTTATTCGCCGGATTATATTTTGGCTGCCGGGTCGTAAGCCCCGGTGGCGATTATTTCGAGGGCTTTTTCCAGGATTTCGTCGCGTCCGGCCTGTAAGCCCGGGACTGTGGCATAAACCGGGACGTCGATCCGAACGCTTGCGCGCTGGGTGTTCGTGCCGTCGGGATAGAGGACGCCCAGCCGCCCAGCCCGGAGAAATATCCGAAATCGCCCCCGGGCATTACGAGTGCCGAAATGTTGCCGTCGGCGCCTGCCGTTTGCGTGCCGACGACCGTGCAGCGCGGTGTGGCCTGGAATGCCATGGCAGTATATTCCGCCTGGCTTTGGGTCGATGAGTCTACCAGCACGATGACGCGCCCTTTGTAGTAATCGGGATTCTCCGTGACGGCGGGATTGTCCGGGTTTACGAAGAGGGAGTCCTGCAACTCATGGAATACTCCGGGCAGTGCGCCGGTCGGCGCAAGCCAGATGACGTGCGGCGACGTACGGGGCATGAAGTAGCGGCCGATGAAGTCGAAGATCATGAACTCGCGGGGATAGCAGCGCAGGTCGACGATCAGGGCCTTCGTATCCCGGAATTTTTCCATAATCCGGGCGCCGTCCGCTTTGGTGTAGTTAACTCCCGTCATGTAACCTATGCCGTCGGCGAGCAGGCGTATGTTGGCGGTGTCGAGCATGCGCTCCGTGATGTAGGGGCTCCAATCCATGACACTGCGAGTCGCAATCCGTTCCGTCAGCCGCCGGCCGTCGCGCACCAGCTCCACGGCGGCCGTATCCCGGTGGGAACAGACCATACACATGGCGGTCATGTAGTTGCGGTTCTCGGCGTTGGATGCGGCTTCGAAACGGGCAAGCCCGTCGTGCGTGCTTTTCCATCCGCGGCCGTCGATCGAGAGGATTTCGTCGCCCTTGCGCAGCGGGCCGTCGGCGATTACGAAGACCCGGTCATCGGCGTTGCGCACCTCCGCCGGAACGGTGTTGTAACCAAACATATTGTATCTGACCGAGGCTGAATGCGAATCGCACAGCTCCCGCAGGAGCATGGCTTGGTTCGGGTTGCCGGGTGTTTGCCCGGGTATGAAAAGCGGAATGTATTTTTCCGGGATTTCGTCCCACGGGGTGTCGGTAAGGTTCCGGTTGGGGGAGAAATATTCGATGACGTTCCAGAAGCGGAACAGGAACAGCATCCGGTAACCGCAGTCATCGGACGACCCGGCAGTGCTTTCGTTTCGCATTACGAAATTTCCTGCGTTTGCTGTAAAATCCGTGTAGCGGTTTGCTTCGCGTTTGGCGTAGCGCAATTCCCGCAGGAGGCGCGGGAGGATGTTGCCTAACCGTGCCGTGTCGTCCATCCAGAGCAGGTCGGCTGTCCGGGTGCATTTCACGGTTTTCAGGGCTTCGTCGTATTCCGCCTTGTCGGTGCTGAACCGTCCGAGCCCCTTTACCCATTCGGAAAGGACTTTGTTGCGTTTGGCCGGGGTGGCTTTGGCGACTTGCGGCAAGAGTCCGAAAAGCTCGTAATCGACATTGAGGGTCGAATCGGCGAAAACAGGATGGTGGTACTTGACGTAACCCCATACACGGCAGGTGACACCGAGGTTTTCGATGACCTGCGGATCCCGGGCGTCGAGGGAGTCGAGTGCGAAGCCCGAAGAGACCGAATAGTCGGGGTAGTGTTTGGGCTGCACGCAAGAGCAGCATGCACAACAGATCGTTGCGGCGAGGAGCAGGAGGGATTTCATGTCAGTGAGAGGTCGGTTTCCTGCAAAACGGGAACAATCAGTAATTTAGTATTTTCGGCAGTCGGTTTTTTATGCCCGGGGCCGATTTTCCGGAGCCTGTTCCGCCGCGGCCCTCTCCGCATCCAGTTGTGCCCGCGATTTCGACTTGGTAACCAGCCATACCCCGGCGAAGACGCACAGGGCGGCGACGCCTTTCGTAACGCCGAAGGTGTCGAGCCCGACGGCGACGGTGAACAGCACCGCCACCAGGGGCTGCACGTAGTTGTACATCGACACGACGGTCGGGCGCAGGTAACGCTGTCCGACCGGCACCATGAAATAGGAGAGAAAGGTCGAGCAGACCACCACATAGCCGATGCCGGCCCAGGTGCGGGGTGCGAGTGCGGCGTAGTCCACCTCTGCGAGCGGCCGGTAGTAGATCGCCACGGCGGCGACGGCGGCGAAGAGGAACATCCATTTCATCGTCGTCACGGGGGAATACTTGACGATCACGTTGCGGAATGCCGTGAGGTAGGTGGCATAGCTGACAGCGCTGATGACGCACAGTACGTCGCCCGCCACGCTCGACGTGCCGCCCGTGCCGTGCCTGCTGACGAGGATCAGCAGCAGCGCCCCGCCGCAGCCGAGCAGTACGCCGCCCGCCTTGAGCCAGGTGATCGGCTCGCGCAGGAACAGCGTCGCCAGCACCATGGTGAGTACGGGGACGATGGTGGCGATGATCGAGGTGTCGATGGGCGAGGTGAGCGAAAGGCCCCAGAGGAAAAGCATCTGGTTGAGCTGGATGCCGAACACCGAGGCGAACAGCAGCAGCACGATGTCGCGCGGGGCGACTTTCTCCCTGGGCAGGAAGAGCGATGCCGTCCAGAACAACAGGCAGGCGCCCAGCATACGGTATACGCTCAGTGCGAACGGGCTGACTCCCTGCGGGTGCGTTTCCGACCAGAGTACGCTTTTGCCGATCGGTGCGTTGAGGCCCCAGATGATATTCGCGACCCAAAGGGCCGCATGCCCTTTCAGTTTTCCGTCCATACGTTTGCGGGATTGACGCGGCAAATATAGGTAAAATTTGGTGTAATAATTGCCCGGATGGATCTTTGTGAGTAAAACGCGCTATAATCTCGACCTGGTATTTGCCAACATCTTTTTCGGGGCGAACTTTTCATTCTATGTCTCGCTCACGCGCAATTATCTCGATTTCCAGCAGATATTCATGTTGCAGGTGCTTTCGGGCGCGATTTTCTTCATCCCGTTCGCCCTTTTTTCGAAGCAGTCTTTCCGCATCCGGTGGCGCGACGCGGGCAACATCCTGGTCGTCACCATGCTGATTGTCTACGGTTGGATGTACATGCTGCTCTGGGGATCCTCCTACACCTCGCCCATCGACGCCTCGATCATTTCGACGCTCGGCCCGGCCGTGACGCTGATCATGGATCACATCATGCACCCGCACAAATATATCAAGGCGCGGGTCGTGGGTGTCGTCTGTGCGTTGGCGGGGGCTGCGGTGCTGCTCTTCGACCACGGCTTCGTGCTCACGCACGGCAGCCGCGCCTACGGCAATGCGCTGGTGCTCGTCGCGGTGGTGGCGATCGCCATCAATACGGTCATTATCAAACCCCAGCTCGAACGGCTGGGAACGCTGGTCGTGATGGGGTGGTATTACATCGTCGGGCTGGCCGTGACGGCGCCGTTCTTCTGGAAATACATCGACCATACGCAATTCCTGCGCCTGCCGTTGCAGGCACAGGCCGAACTGGCCTACATCCTGATCCTGGGGACGGTGTTGCCGATGTACCTGCTTTACCGGGGCACCGAGAAACTGACTTCGGTGCATACGGCCCTGTACCGCTATATCCAGCCCGTCATCGCCGGCATCCTGGCCCTCGTCCGCGGGCAGGCGGTGTTCGACGCCGCCAATATCGTGGCGCTGGCCTTCATCTTCGCGGGGGTCGTCCTGGTGGTGATCGGGTATAAATACTATGTCCGCCACGGACTCCCGCCCGTGGGGCACGACGGGCGGCTGCGCACTTAGTCCGCGAGCAGCCTCGTGCGCCATGCCTCGGGCACGGGCATGCTCAGCTGCCTGGCGAAGTCGAAGGCGACCATCACCGAGCGGCTCTCGCTGCGCACCCGGCCGTCGACGACGAGCTGCTGGAACAGCGTGAGGCTTTTGTTGCCGATCTTCTCGCAGGTCGTGGTGACGCGCACCCGGTCGTGGAGGCGGATCTGCCCCATGTAGGAGGTCGACGTCGAAACGGTGATGATGCGCAGGTCGCCCAGCAGCACTTCGTCGCCGAGCACCTGCTCGTAGTATTCCATCTTCCCCACGTCGAAATACATCTGCTGCGAGACGTTGTTGACGTGCTGGAACGGGTCTACGTCCGAAAACCGTTTCTGGATCTCTGTTTCGAGTACCTTTGCCATTTGTCGTTATTCGCGGATGATTTTCACTTCGCCGCCCTCGCCGAAGGCGATGATCGCCGAAGCCTTTTTCGTGGGCTTGCCTTCGAAACGGGGGTTGACGACGAAATCGACACCGTCGACCACCTCGCGCGACACCCCGGCGAGCCCTGCGGGCGTCGCTTCGCCCGAAATGTTGGCCGAGGTCGAAACGATCGGCCTGCCCAGCCCGCGGAGCATCCGCTGGCAGAAGGCGTGGTCGGGGATGCGCACGCCCAGTGTCCCTTCCTCGGGAATCAGGTTCCCGGCAACGCCCACGGCACCCGGGAGGATCGCCGTCAGGGGGCTGGTCGCCAGTTCCATCACCTCGAAGGCGATGCCCGGTGCCCGGTTGACGTAGCGCACGACCATGTCGGCCGAGGCGCACAGCACGAGCATCGACTTCTTGT
>ERZ1673746.2045-NODE-2045-length-11639-cov-5.335722_pt1 | contig 11639 bp, 9 predicted proteins | sample MGYA00580205_ERZ1673746 | MGnify/ENA primary metagenome ERZ1673746 (study PRJEB41218, sample SAMN15661771) | gut metagenome | host: Homo sapiens | place: Canada: London | collected 2015-08-20/2019-03-30 | study: EMG produced TPA metagenomics assembly of...
ACAACTACTACACGGAGAACCGGGTCCGATACATCAGCCTTGACGGCAGCAAAGGCTACGCCATCGTTGAAGGCAGCACGGCATACGAGGTTGAGTTCGAATACAGGGACGGTACGATCAGCGGCCTTATCTGCTCCTGCTTTTGCAGCTGCAGCTGCAAGCACGAATTTGCGGCTATGCTGCAGCTGAAGGAAGCGCTGGGCCGAATCGAAAAAAACTACGCAGACCAATATGCGCGCACCGGCTACTTTGCTGCGGTGGACAAGGGCGCGCTGTTCGCCTTCGCCATCGCCGGCAAGGAAGCCGGAAGCCTCACGCTATAAGCGCGCAATACGTTTTGCTTTCACTCCACTTAATACACCGCCTGGCTGCTTTGGGCCGGCAAAGCTTTCGCTGCGGCTTCCCTCTGGCCCCGGCGCAAGGCGCAAAAGGCTTTGAGATTGAGCCATTTTCAAATTTGCAGCACACCAAATGCAGTCTGCTCCTTACGGGACGGGAGCAGACTTCTTTTTATTTTGGGCCTTTCCTTTCCATGTGATAAACCTTTTATTCCCGGCCAAAAGCCCCCGCTTTCGCGGGGGCCTTCCTTTTTTCCCACAAGCGGCGTTTTACAGCAGTGCGCCGCGCCTTTTTGCGCCGTCCGGCACAGCCTCCTCGCACTCGAGGCTGGCGTTTTCGCTGCACAGGTCGAACACAAGGCCGCCGCCCTCCCAAAAGCGGAACCGTGCCCGGGCGCGGTTGCACTCACGGATGGTCCGCGTCATGCCGTCTGTTCGGGGCGCGCGCAGCGGATGTGCCTCCCGCGCCGCGAAGGACGCTTCCAGCAGATACCTGCCCTGCCGCAGCACAAGCCTGCGGGACGACGCCTCCACGATGCGCACGCCCCGGTAGGTGGCCAGCCGGTATTCACGGCCGCGGTACACAACGGCACAGATGCACCCTGTAAAGGAGCGTCCGCAGAACGGGATATGCGCGACAGAGGCCATCACGCTGCACGGCTGCGCAAAATCGTTGCACTGTACCCACAGGTAGTCCCGTGGAAAGGCGCTGCCCCGGTCGCCCTCAATGTATCCGGTCCCGCCCGTCAGGTCGATGAATCGGCCGTCCACCGTGAACCCGCCCGCCAGCGTGTGCGCCATGCTGTATACGCTGTGGCTGCACTGCATCGGCAGAAAGCGGAACGGCCCCATGATGTCCGTCCTGAGCGGCGACAGCGGGCCGTAGCGCACCGCGCCCTGCACGCCGGGCAGCTCGGCCGCCACGCCCTCCTCCCCAAAGCAGAAGCCCTGCGCCCCGTCGTACTGCCGGACGGTCCCGTTGGTGATCACCTGGACGAACCGGGTTTCCCCCGCGCGCCCGGCAATGAAACAGATGCTCTCGCCGTTTTTCTGGTGCTTGAGATACACGCCTTCAAAAAGATCCTTCATAGAAACCTCCTTCGGAATATCCGGCGCTTGTCGCCGTTCGGTCGCATTTCGCCTGCGGTGAAACCGCGCTGGCCGGTTACCGGCCCCACCTTTTGGGTTTGCCGCGCAAAATCGCGCGCGGCATTTCGCTGCGCGAAACCACCCTGTGCGGTTGTCCGCTTCGCGGCCATGGCTTCGCCACCCCGCACCGCTATTTTGCCGTTCCCGTCACGGCTGCGCCGCGCCGGGGCCCCAACGGCAAAACCCCGGCGCTTGTCGCCGTTCGGCTCCATTTCGCTACGCGAAACCGCTCGGTCGGTCGTTGCCTCCGCCGGGGCGGGAACAGGAAGCCGCGTGTGGGAAAAGAGGAAAGTCCCCCGCTTTCGCGGGGCTGATTACGAAATCTGCCGATGGCGTTACTTTCTTAATGTTAAGAAAGTAACCAAAGAACACCGGGGGCGTTCCGTTCGGCTAAAAAATCATGATTTCAAATTCCGTATCAAATCATGATTTTTCTTCACGCCTCTCTCCGAGGCCCCCGGCCCCCCAACGGCAAAAGAGGAACGATTTTCCGCCGCGCCCTTAACAGTAAGAATGACATGACGGGCGCTTCCCGTCAAATCTGGATTTTGATTTACCCGCATCCTTCGGATGCGAGAGAGTCACAAAAAAATACTCCGTTCCCATTCTTCCTCTTCCGCCGGCAGAGAGTGAGCAAAGGAAATTTTATTTCCAATAGAGAGAATATAGTTCGTATTCAGTTGGAATATAAAACTGAAGGGCGGAACAAATGATGCACACTGTTGCAAAAGTCTCTCGCGCCTGTAAGGCGCGGGTAAATTCACAATCAGATTTTTCGATAAGAATCTTTCGCATGTCATTCTTACTGTTAAGAAAGATTCCGAAAAATCAGTCCTCTTTTGCCGTTGGGGGTCTTAGGGGGCCTCGGAGCGAAGCGTGAAGAAAAAATTGAATTTGTTATGGAATTTGAAATTCAATTTTTTTAGCGTAGCGGAACGCCCCCTAACGTTCTTTGCCTACTTTCTTAATGCTAAGAAAGTAGGCCGTCGGAGACTCGTAATCGTCCCCGCGAAAGCGGGGGACTTTCCTCTTTTCCCACACGCGGCTTCCGTTCCCGCCCCGGCTCTTGCTCCCATTCGGTCGCATTTCGCCTGCGGCGAAACCGCGCGGCCGGTCGTTGCCTCCGCCGGGGCGGGAACAGGAAGCCGCGCTCCCCAAAGCCCCGCCGCTCACCCTTTCAGCTCAAGGTCCCGCATCGCGGGATTTTCGATGAGGCCGCCCTCCTGCGTGAAGCGCGAGCCGTGGCAGGGGCAGTCCCACGAATGCTCCTGCGCGTTCCATTTCAGCGCGCAGCCCATGTGCGGGCAGCGCGGCGCCGTGGGCGTGAGCAGGCTTGCCGCGGCCTCCAGCGCGTTCAGCGCAAGCTGCGGACGCAGCATGCTGCGGGAGGGGGAAAACACCGGAGCGTCGTCCGGCCTTTTGCCCTGCACCATATCCGTGAGCAGCATGGCCGCCGCCATCGCGGAGGTCATTCCCCATTTATTGAAGCCCGTAGCCACATACAGGTTTTCCGTGCGGGCCGAATACGGGCCGATATAAGGCACGCCGTCCAGCGTCATGCAGTCCTGCGCGGCCCAGCGGTACCGTATGTGGGCGCGGGGATAATGCCGCTTTGCAAAGGCTTCCAGCTCCCGCCATCCGCCGCCCTGCTTTCCCGTGCGGTGGCTGCCGCCGCCCAGCAGCAGCATTCCCTGCGCGTTCCGGAAGGACAGGCCCTCCGCAGCCTCGTCCACATACATACCGCCCACGTTCGCCGCGTTTTCCAGCGCAAGCACATAGGAGCGGTGCTGGTACATCTTCAGAAAATAGCTTCCGTGCCGGTTGAGGAACGGAAAATGCGTCGCCACGATGACCTTCTCCGCGCGGATCGTCCCGCGGTCGGTAACGGCGCTCGTCCCCTCCAGCCTGCGCACGGGCGTGTGCTCGTAGGCCCGCAGCCCTCTGGCCGCGGCCGCGGCAAAGCGCAGCGGGTCGAACTGGGCCTGGCGCTCGAACCGCACGGCTCCCGCCACCGGAAAAGGCAGCGGCAGCTTGTCCGTAAAGCCCGCGTGGAACCCCAGCTTCTCCAGCGCCGCAAGCTCCTTTTCCAGCTTTCCCCGGTCGTCCAGGGAATAGACAAACGCATCCTTTTCCTCGAACCCGCAGTCGATCTCCCGGCACATGCCGCGGTAGCGCGCCAGCGCCGCCTCGTTGGCGTGCAGGTACATCCCCGCCTTTTCCGCGCCGAAGCGGCGCAGCAGCCCGTCGTATACCAGCCCGTGCTGGGACGTTATCTTCGCGGTGGTGTTCCCGGTGGTGCCGGCGCATAACCGGTCCGCCTCCGCCAGCACACAATCCACGCCCGCCTGCCGCAAAAAATGCGCGCACAAAATCCCCGCCATCCCGCCGCCGATGATCAAAACGTCCGTCCGGACGTCCCCCTCCAGCCGCCCGTATTCCGGCATCGCCGCCGTGTCCCGCCACATCGAAAGCATCCGTTTTCCCCATTCCCTCCCTGTTTTTGTGCGGCGCCCGCGTATCATGCCGCCACGGATAGTGTTTACCGCGCGCCGCCCCCTATGCGGCGCCGTGCAAAAACGCCCTGTCTTCCGCCGCAAAAGCAGAAAACAGGGCGTTTTCGGAGTATGCACGCCGCGGCGCTCACAGCAGCACCACGCAGTTGCGTCCGTTCTTTTTGGCAATGTACAGCGCGCGGTCCGCACGGCTCACAAGGTCCTGCAGCACGGGCGCGCTGCCGTCCCGCGCCGGGCTGTACACCGTTACGCCCACGCTCACCGTCAGCGGGCCCGCGCAGCAGCCGTCCGGCGCACAGGGGCCAAGCTCCTCCACGGCGCGGCGCAGGCGCGCTGCCTGGCGCATGGCTTCGGCCGTGTCCCGGCAGGGCGTGCACAGCAGAAATTCCTCGCCGCCGAACCGGCATACCATGTCCGAGGAGCGCGCCAGCACGCTCTGCAGCGCGCCGCCCACGCGGCAAAGCGCGCCGTCGCCCGCAAGGTGGCCGTGCGCGTCGTTGTATTCCTTGAAATGGTCGATATCCGCCATCAGAACAGCCATCGGCTTTTCGCAGCGGCGGCACATGGCCAGCATGGTCTCCGCCTTTTCCTGCCCGCCCCGGCGGTTCAAAAGGCCCGTGAGCATGTCGGTGCCGCACTCCCGCCGCAGCTGTTCAATGCGCCGTTCGTCCCCCGCCCGCGCTCTGCGCGAGAGCACGCGCCCCGTGGCGTATGCCGCAAAAACGAACGCGCCCGCGCGCAGCGCCGCGGCCAGCACACACCGGCCCGCGCCTTTGTCATATCTGCTGATGATCGCTCCCGCCCCTTTTCGAATTTCCACATATTCCCATTTTCATCCCTTTGATTGTAGCAGGAAGCAATGTCGAAAAAGCGCAAAGCATGCCCTGCATAAAGGTGAGCATACAGAAGAAAACGGGAGGATTTCAAAGCAAAACCCGCTTTTTTTACGGAATCCACAGGAAAAACAGCGTTTTTTCGCGGTTTCTGCAAAAATATTGCGAAAAAAATGGGTAAAATATATTGACAAACCGGCAAGCGGCCCGTATAGTATCATTTGTGCGCTGCAAAGCGCAGCCATCTTAACATACGCCAGCGTAACATGCGCCGCTGCAGCCGCTCCTTCGGGCGGTGTAACAAACCTTTTGCGGGGTGGCGCTCTCTTCGCTGGGCCCGGGGCTTCCCCGGGAAAAGCCGCAAAGGGGGATGCATATGGACAATTCTATCATCGTTGCACTGAAAAACATTGTTGTCGATTTCGACGGCGAGCCCATTTTAACGGGGCTTTCCTTCGACATCCATGACAAGGAGTTCGTCACACTGCTGGGGCCTTCGGGCTGCGGGAAAACGACGACGCTCCGCGTCATCGGAGGGTTCGTGGAGCCGAGATCGGGCAATGTTTTTTTTGCAGGCAGGGACATCACGCGCCTGCCGCCGTACAAACGGCAGGTCAACACCGTGTTCCAGAAATACGCGCTGTTCCCGCACCTGAACGTGTTCGAGAACGTGGCGTTCGGCCTGCGGCTGCAGAAGCTGGACGAAAAAGAGATCCGCTCCCGCTGCTTGGAGATGCTGGAGCTGGTGGGCCTGAAGGGCTACGAGCGGCGCAACACGGCCGCGCTCTCCGGCGGGCAGCAGCAGCGCGTGGCCATCGCGCGGGCGCTTGTGAACCATCCGAAGGTGCTTTTGCTGGACGAGCCGCTGGGCGCGCTGGACCTGAAGCTGCGCAAGGATATGCAGATCGAGCTCAAGCGCATCCAGCAGAGCCTTGACATCACGTTCATTTACGTCACCCACGACCAGGAGGAGGCCCTCACCATGTCGGACACCGTCGTGGTGATGAACCGGGGCGACATCCAGCAGATCGGCTCGCCCCAGGATATCTACAACGAACCGAACAACGCCTTTGTGGCGGATTTCATCGGCGAATCCAACATCCTGGACGGCGTGATGCTGCGGGACTTCCGCGTGGAATTCGCCGGGCAGGAATTCACCTGCGTGGACGCGGGCTTCGGCAGCCGGGAGATCGTGCAGGTGGTGGTGCGCCCGGAGGATATCCAGGTGGTGCCCGCCATTCAGGGCCAGCTGACGGGCCTGGTGGAAAACGTCATCTTCAAGGGCGTGCATTACGAGATGCACGTGCGGCAGGCAGGCTACGAGTGGATCATCCACTCCACACAGGCGTCGCAGGTGGGCGAACTCATCGGCATGAACATCGGGCCGGACGAGATCCACATCATGCACCGCACGCAGGGGTGACGGCCGATGAAAAAGACAAAATGGACCGCTTCGCCCTATCTGGTATGGATGGTGGCGTTCATCGCCGTGCCGCTGGCCATCGTGGTGTATTTCGCATTCACCGATAAAGCCGGGCATTTTACGCTGGAAAACATCATGGGCCTGGGCGCGTACACCACGGTGTTTGCCCGCAGCATCGTCCTGGCGGCCATCGCCACGGCCATCTGCCTTGTGCTGGCCTTTCCCGTCAGCTACCTGCTCTCCCGCATGCGGCCCGCAAGCCAGCGCATGATGCAGATGCTCATCATGCTTCCCATGTGGATGAATTTTCTGCTGCGCACCTATGCGTGGATGAGCCTTCTGGAGCACAACGGCATCATCAACCGCTTTCTGGGGCTGCTGGGCATCGGGCCGTTCAACATGATCAACACCTCGGGCGCGGTGGTGCTGGGCATGGTGTACAATTACCTGCCCTATATGGTGCTGCCGCTGTACACCATCATGGTCAAAATTGACAACAGCGTCATCGAGGCCGCGCAGGACCTTGGCGCAAACGTGTACCACGTTGTGGCAAAGGTGCTGGTGCCGCTTTCCATGCCGGGCATCACCACGGGCATCACCATGGTGTTCGTGCCCAGCATCTCCACGTTCATCATCAGCCGCATGCTGGGCGGCGGCTCGAACCTGCTCATCGGCGACCTCATCGAGCTGCAGTTCCTGGGCAACAGCTACAACTACAATCTCGGCAGCGCCATGAGCCTGGTGCTGATGGTCATTGTGCTTTTGTGCATGAGCTTCACCACTGCCGACACCGAGGAAATGGAGGCGATGGTATGAAAAAGGGCCGCCTGCTTGCAAACGCATATCTGGTGCTGGTGTTCGGCTTTTTGTACGTGCCCATCGCCGTGCTCATCGCGTTCAGCTTCAACGAAAGCAAAAGCCGCACCGTGTTCACGGGCTTTACCTTTAAATGGTACCAGAACCTGTTCCACAACGACATGGTGCTGAAAAGCCTGGGCGTTTCGCTGGGCGTGGCCTTTGCGGCGGCGTGCATCGCCACCGTGGTGGGCACGCTGGCCGCCATCGGCATCAGCAGCATGAATAAGCGCGCCCGGGGCGCCGTCATGGCCGTCAGCTATGTGCCCGTCGTCAACCCGGAGATCATCACCGGCGTTTCGCTGATGCTGCTGTTCGTGGTGTTCAACCGGCAGGTCAGCGCGGCACTCTCGTGGCTTCTGCAGCGCGAGGTGGAGCTTCAGGGCTTCGGCCTGGGCACGCTGCTCATCGCGCACATCACGTTCTGCCTGCCCTATGTCATCTTCAACGTCAGCCCCAAGCTGCGCCAGCTGGACCCGGCCGTTTACGACGCCGCGCTGGACCTTGGCTGCAATCCCCGGCAGGCGTTTTTCAAGGTGGTGCTGCCGCAGCTCACGCCGGCCATCCTGTCGGCGTTTCTCATCAGCCTCACCTATTCCATTGATGATTTCATCATTTCCTATTTCACCTCCGGCACCATGCAGACGCTGCCCATCGCCATTTACAGCATGACGAAGAAAAAGGTCAGCCCGGAGATCAACGCGCTTTCCGCCATCATGTTCGTGGTGATTTTAACCATCATCCTCGCGGCCAACGCCGTGGATTCCGCAAAAGAGCGCCGCCTGCGCAGGGCCGCGCGCGCAGAGGAGGGCAGGCGATGAAGCATATCCTGAAGGCAAAAAAACGCTTTTTGTGCCTGCTTCTTGCGGGCGCGCTTGCGGCCTGCCTGTCCCCCGCGGCCCTTGCCGCACCGGACGGTGTGGAGGTTGCCCCCGGTTACGATTACATCCGCTTCAAGGACGCGGGCATTACGCTGAACGTCTACAACTGGGGCGAATACATCTCCAACGGCACCGACGGCTCCATGGATGTGGTGAAGGAATTTGAAAACCTGACGGGCATCCGCGTCAACTACACCACCTATGACACCAACGAGAGCCTGTACGCCAAGCTGAAAAGCGGCGGCGGCAATTACGACGTCATCATCCCCAGCGATTATATGATCGGCAAAATGGCCGCCGAGGGCATGCTGGAGGAGCTTGACCCCGCCAATATCCCCAACGCGGCGCTCATCGGCGAGGCATACCGCTCCAAACCGTTCGACCCTCAGAACAAATACAGCGTGGCCTATACCTGGGGCCTCGTGTGCATCGTGTACAACCGGACGATGGTGGACGAGGGCGACCTGGAACAGGGCTGGGGCATCCTGTGGGACGAAAAGTACGCCGGGCAGGTGCTGATGTTCAACAACAGCCGCGACGCGTTCGCCATTGCGGGCAAGCTGCTGGGCAATTCCATCAACCCCGGCTCCGTGCAGGAGATCGAGCAGGCGGCCGAAAAGCTGAAAGAGCAGAAATCCGTGGTCCAGAGCTATGTGATGGACGAGGTGTTCGACAAAATGGGCGGCGGCGAGGCCGCGCTGGCCCCCTATTACGTGGGCGACGGCGTGACGATGATGGCCGACAACCCCGACCTTGCCATGTTCATCCCCGCCGAGGGCACCAATATCTACATCGACGCCATGTGCATCCCCAAAGGCAGCCGGAACAAAGAGGCCGCGGAAATGTTCATCAACTTCATGTGTGAAACGCAGGTGGCGCTGGCCAATGCGGAGTACATCTGCTATTCCTCGCCGCAGGTAGAGGTCCCCGCGCTTCTGGACGAAGAGACCCGGGAGAACGAGATGATGTACCCCGGCGCAGACATGCTTTCCCGGTGCGAGACCATGGAGGTGCTGCCCGACGAGCTGAACAGCGCCATGGACAAGGCATGGAGCGATGTGCGCAGCTACGACGCCGCGGGCAACGGGTGGGTGATGCCGCTGATGCTGGTGGCAATGCTGGCCCTTTCCGGCGTAGGCTACTGGCGCAAAGCGGTACGCCGCCGGCGCAGCCAGTTTTAAACGCCATTCCCCTTTTTTACAAGGCAATGAACGCAAAGGCGCCGCCGTTCTTCGGAACGGCGGCGCTCCTGTCTGTCGAAAAAGACTAAGGCAAAGGCGCATTGGCGCAAGAAAACATCGGTTTTGGACGGACGGTTTTGGCGCACAGCGTACTCAAACAGCTTGGCAATCCACAAAGGATTGCCAGGCTTTTTTCGCGCACTGTACATCCAAAACCGTCGGGCCAAAACTGCGTCGCACCTCAGAACCAGAAATTCTTGTTGCAGAGCAAGGAAAATCACCGCAGGCACCCTTTGTGGTTGTCAAGGCGATTTGACGAAGCTATGCGCAAAAATTTCTGGTTCTGGGGCGATGGTTTCTTGCGCCAATGCGCCTAACGCCGCACAATTCACGGCTGACGCCTGAAGCGTCGCCTCGCTTGCAGATTTTCCGGCAACTGTCACAAAAATGCTCGCGAATACACAAAGTATTCGCTGCGCTTTTTGTTTAACCTGCCAAAAAACCGGCCGGCGCGATTCGGCTCTTAGAATCGTGCGGTATTGCCCTAAAAAAACCTGCTTGCCCGCCCGGCGCATGTCCGGGCGGGCAAACGGGTTTTTAACTTTTTCCTCCGGCGGCCCCCACGTTACGGCGAAACGGCTCTTACGGCGTCAGCCGTAACTTGTGCGGCGCCGCCCTATGGGCGCGTTACCAGCCGCAGATATTCCCGCCCCATCTGCGGCGGGAACTGGTGGCGCAGGCCCGTCTGCAGCGTCAGGTGCACGCGCCCGCCCGCGCTGTGCAGCGCACCGTACAGCATCTGCGCCATTTCGATGCAGTCGCTGTCCTGCGTACCGCAAAAAAGATGCACCTCTACGTTTTTTTTCGCCAGCGCACGGCAAACCGCTGCGCAGTCCTTCTCAAGCAGCGGTGTCCACGGGGATTGCAGCGCCAGCGTGTCGCAGGAAAGCCCGGTATACAGCAGCGTGCGCAGCAGCATATCACAGCCGGCGGAAAAGCCCGCCCAAACCTGCCGCTCATAGCCCGCGTCCTGCACAATACGCGCCGCGTCCGCTGTCTGCCTGTAATTTTCGCCGTCGTATTCCCAGCGAAACCGCCCCGTACAATCCACTACCGAGGACTGCACTGTTTCCACCTGCGCACCCGCACGCTCCAGCGGCGCCCAATCCCGGCGCGCAATCCCGGCGTTTTGTCCGTTGCCGTGCACCGCCAGCACCAACGTTCCGGCAGCGCGCCCGCGCCACGAAAACCGCATCCTGCCCGCACGCCGGGCCTCCTCGTAACGTCCCTCGGAAATTTTGCGCAGCGTCTCAAACCGCGCGTCCCCGAACAGCGGCTTTAAGTCCCCGTCGTCCAGCACCTCGGGACGGTACCAATACTCCTTTTGCTCCACCGCCTCGGCCAGCCACTCCAGCGCCGCAGGCGCGCGGCCCGCCCCGGCGGCAAGGCATGCGAGGAAATAATAAATCTGCGGATGCTCGCCGTCCTTCCATGCCCCACGCTGCGCGAGCAGGAAATCATAGGCCGGTTCATAACCGTCCTGCTCCGCCAACGCCAATACTTCTTCCAATAAAACATCTTCGTTCATGTGTTTATGCTCCTTTTTTGGATTTAAGGGCATAAAAATGCCCGGGAGAGTGATTTCTCCCGGGCAATCACAAAACGAATTTACACAAAGGACACGCCGGGAGCCGCGCCTATCGCAGAAAATTTTTTCATAGATGACCGCTCCCTTTCCATACAGGCTTTCCGGCGTTGCCTCCCACCGGGCCTGTGCCAAAGCACGGGAAACCCGCCGCGTGCAGATTATAAACCTTACGTGCACCGTTTGTCAAGATGCGCCGTTCTTCAAAAAACGGCCCGCGCGCCCGGCCGCCTTCAGGCGGCGGGTTCCTCGTCCAGCTCCTGCCGCACGAATACGACCTCCTCGTCGTCCTCGTCGAACAGGTAATTCACCGTGGGGCTGTGCAATACAAGCTCGGTGGGGCGGAATTTTGCTTCGCCCTCCCAATACGGATTCTCGTAGTCAGGGTTGGTGTGGCCATCCACGATCTCATACGGTGTGATTGCGACAAGATTCGATTTTAAGAAACGAACCGATATTTCCCGCACTTCGCCGTCCACCACCACTTCGCCGTAGCATTGATGATTTTCGGCTTTCTTTACGGTAAACCATGCGCCGTATTCCTCGCACACCCATTTGGCGTCCCCGTAGTCAAGCGGACGGTAGCCGTCATACGGGTCGCACGCGCAAAGCAAAAGTACGCACAGCAGCGCCGCCGCCATGCACTGGGCAGCACGCCTTAAAGCCCTACCCCGCGTTCTGCACCCTGTACCCGACAATAAACTGTCCATTTTCAATTACCTCCCGCCGCCGGACATCCAGCCCGCCGCCTTCAGGCGGCGGGTTCCTCGTCCAGTTCCTGCCGCACGAACACGACCTCCTCGTCGTCCTCGTCGAACAGG
>ERZ1673746.2059-NODE-2059-length-11596-cov-5.868209_pt1 | contig 11596 bp, 10 predicted proteins | sample MGYA00580205_ERZ1673746 | MGnify/ENA primary metagenome ERZ1673746 (study PRJEB41218, sample SAMN15661771) | gut metagenome | host: Homo sapiens | place: Canada: London | collected 2015-08-20/2019-03-30 | study: EMG produced TPA metagenomics assembly of...
GCCGAGCAGTCGCTCGACGTGCTCCGCGAGTCGGAGGCCACCGTACAGCGCACGGTCGACGATACGCAGGTGCAGTACCAGAACGGCCTGACCTCGGAATACGACCTGCTGACGGCGCAGGTGCAGCTCAGCAACCTGAAACCCTCGATCCTCCAGACCGAGAACTCGATCCGCATCGCCAAGCTGATGCTCAAGATGTATCTTTCGATCCCCGAGCAGGTCGAAATCGAGGTCGAAGGCGAGCTGGACGCCATGCGCGACAAGGTGCTCGCCGGAACCGAGGGGCTTACGACCGACACTTCGGACAACTCCGACCTGCGCACGCTCGAATTGCAGGAGGATCTGCTCCGCCTCCAGCTCAAGGCCGAGAATGCGAGCCGCCTGCCGACCATCGGGGCGTTCGGCAACTTCACCCTCACCGGGAACAACATGGGCTCGGTGTCGTTCGACCAGGCGACGATGGAAATGACGACGATCAAGGACGGCTATTTCTGGCAGAACCCGCTTTCCGCCGGCATCCGCGTCTCCGTGCCGCTCTTTTCGGGGCTGACGAAGATGAACCGCTCGCGCGAGATCAAGAACCAGATTTCGCAGATCGGCCTCCAGCGGACATACGCCCGGCAGCAGGTCGACGTGCAGGTTCGCTCGGCGCTGAACGACCTGCTGACAGCGCGCGAGACGATGTACGCCCAGGAACTCACCGTCGAGCAGGCGCGCAAGGCCTACTCGATCTCCGACACCCGTTACCGTGCGGGGGCGGGCACGATCCTCGAGCTCAACAGCGCCCAGCTGGCGCAGACGCAGGCGCAGCTCAACTATTCGCAGGCGATCTTCGATTACCTGACGGCCAAGGCCGAGTACGACCGCATCGTCGGCAAGGAAAAATAGCGTGGAAATTGAAAAACAAAGATAGCATATGAAGAAAACAGCAGTTATATTGTTTGCCGCGGCTGCCCTCGCCGGCTGCAAAGGCAAAAACGGGGCAGGCGACGTGCAGCAGGACAACCGTGTGCTGACCAAAACCGAAACGGCGGAGTCCGCCACCGTGCAGCTTACCGAGGAGTTCACTTCGGAGATCGAGCCCTTCAGGGAGAACGACATCACTCCGGCGGCTTCGGGCGTGCACATCGACCGCATCCTGGTCGAGGTGGGCGACCCCGTGCGCGAGGGGCAGCTCATCGTGACGCTCGACCCGACGCAGTACACCCAGCAGCTCGTGCAGCTGAAGACCGTCGAGGACGATTACAACCGCCTGCTGCCCGTCTATGAGGCCGGCGGTATCTCGGCGCAGCAGATCCAGCAGGCCAAGGCGCAGCTGGACGTGCAGCGCGAGGTGGTCGCCAACCTCAAGAAGAACATCGAGGTGCGTTCGCCCATCACAGGCGTGGTCACGGCACGCAACTACGAGTCGGGCGACCTCTTCTCGGCGCAGCCCATTCTGCACATCATGCAGATCGACCCGCTGAAGGTCATCGCCAATATTTCCGAGCAGTATTTCCCCAACGTGAAGGTCGGGATGCCCGTCGAGCTGAAGGTGGACATCTTCCCCGACCAGACCTTTACGGGAACGGTGTCGCTGATCTATCCGGCGCTCGACCCCACGACCCGCACGTTCAAGGTCGAGGTGAAGGTGCCCAACGCCCGGCGCACGCTGCGCCCGGGTATGTACGCCCGCACGATCTTCAACATGGGGCAGAAGGAGGGCGTCATGGTGCCCGACGTGGCCGTCCAGAAGCAGGTCGGCACTGCCGAGCGCTTCGTGTATGTCATCGAGGGCGATAGCGTTGCCCGTCGCCGCCGTGTCGATGTCGGACGCCAGGTCGGCGACCGCGTGGACATTCTTTCGGGCGTCGGGGCGGACGAAGCCGTGGCCGTCACGGCCCTTTCGAAGCTCTACGACGGTGCCAAAGTGGAAATCAAACAGGAATAAAACGCCCCGAAACATATGAAAATATACGAAAGCGCGGTTCGGAAACCGGTCTCCACGGTGCTCATGTTCGTCGGCGTGATGGTCTTCGGACTCTTCTCGCTGATGAACCTTGCGGTAGACCAGTACCCCGAAATCGAAATTCCCCAGATATCGGTCATCACCTTCTATCCCGGTGCCAACGCTGCGGATATCGAGACCAACATCACGCGTATCCTGGAGGATAACCTCAATACGGTGAGCAACCTCAAGAAACTGACCTCCAAGTCGCAGGACAACGTGTCGATGATCATTGTCGAATTCGAGTACGGATCCGACCTGACCGAGGGCGCCAACGAGATCCGTGACGTGGTGAGCCGCAGCCAGTCGCAGTTGCCCGACGACATCGATTATCCTACGATCTTCAAGTTCTCGACCTCGATGATCCCCGTGATCATGCTTGCCGTGACGGCCGACGAGAGCTACCCGGCCCTGAAGAAGATCCTCGACGATAAATTCGTCAACGTCCTGAACCGTGTCGACGGCGTGGGTGCCGTGACGGTCATGGGCGCCCCCGAGCGCGAGGTGCAGGTCAATGTCGACCCGGCCAAACTCGAAGCCTACAACCTGACCGTCGAACAGCTGGGGCAGATCATCGCCGCCGAGAACGTCAACATCCCGAGCGGTACGATCGACATCGGCAACAACACGTTCAACATCAAGGCCGACGGCGAATTCAAGCTGAGCGACGAGATGCGCAAGGTCGTGGTTTCCAATGCCGGGGGACGCACGGTGATGCTCTCCGACGTGGCCGAGATCCGCGATACGCTCGAAAAGGCCACGATGGACGAACGCGCCAACGGGCAGCGGAGCGTGCGCGTAATGATCCAGAAGCAGTCAGGTGCCAACACCGTGGACATCGTCCATGAAATTCAGAAGCGCCTGCCCGACATCCAAGCGAGCCTTCCGCGCGACGTGAAGATGGAGACGATCTTCGAGGGGTCGCAGGAAATCACCAATGCCATCGGGTCGCTCTCGGAAACGATCATGTACGCCTTTATCTTCGTGGTGCTGGTGGTGATGGCCTTCCTCGGGCGGTGGAGGGCGACGCTCATCATCTGTATGACGATCCCCGTGTCGCTGATCTGTTCGTTCATCTACCTCTTCGCCACCGGCTCCACGCTGAACATCATCTCGCTCTCGTCGCTCTCCATCGCCATCGGTATGGTGGTCGACGACGCCATCGTGGTTCTGGAGAACATTACGACGCATATCGAGCGCGGCTCGAACCCGAAGGAGGCCGCCATCTACGCCACCAACGAGGTGTGGCTGTCGGTCATCGCCACGACATTGGTGGTCGTCGCGGTGTTCCTGCCGCTGACGATGGTCCCGGGCATGGCGGGCATCCTGTTCCGCGAGCTGGGCTGGATCGTGACGATCGTGGTCTGCGTTTCGACTACGGCGGCCATTTCGCTGACCCCGATGATGTCGGCTTACCTCTTGAAACTCGAAGGCGGCCAGCACGACTACAAGGGCCTCGGCGTGATCTACAAGCCGATCGACCGGGCGCTCGAATGGCTCGATGACGCCTACGCCCGTTCGCTCGACTGGGTCGTACGCCACCGCCGGATCACCTTCTTCTCGATGATGTCGGTCTTCGTCGTGTCGCTGGGGCTGCTGACGCGGGTTCCCACCGAGTTCTTCCCGCCCTCGGACAACGGCCGCATTTCGGCCATGGTCGAGCTGGAGCAGAACGTCGGCGTCGACTACACGGCGCGCATCGCCCGGCAGATCGACAGCATCATCTATGCGAAATACCCCGAGATCGTGCTCGTCTCGGCGTCGGCCGGCGCCAACTCGTCGGACAACGCCTTCGCGGCGATGCAGACCACCGGTTCGCACATCATCAACTACAACGTGCGCCTGACCGGCGTGGAGGAGCGCGATCGGTCGATCTACGTCATCTCCGACCTGCTGCGCGGTGATCTCGACCGGATTCCCGAGATCCGCCAGTACACGGTCACTCCCGGCGGACAGTCGGGCAGCATGAGCGGTTCGGCGACGGTCAACGTCAAGGTCTTCGGTTATGACATGGACGTGACGAACGCCGTTGCCAACGACCTGAAGGAGAAGATGCGCCGTCTGGAGGGCGTTCGCGACGTGAAACTTTCGCGCGACGACCTGCGTCCCGAGTACAACGTGGTCTTCGACCGCGACCGGCTGTCGTACTACGGCATCAGCAGCGCCACGGCGTCGCAGGCCGTGCGCAACCGCATCGACGGCCTCGTGGCCTCGAAATACCGCGAGGACGGCGACGAATATGACATCGTGGTGCGCTATGCCGAACCGTTCCGCATGTCGCTCGGGGACGTGGAGAACATCACGCTTTACAACGGGCAGGGGCGCCCCGTGAAACTCAAGGAGGTCGGCCGCGTGCAGGAGGAGTATGCCGCGCCGATGATCGAGCGCGAGAACCGCCAGCGTGTGATCACGGTCAAGTCGTCGCTCGGAGCCGGCGTCGCCCTGGGCGACGTGGTGGCCGAGGTCGATCAACTCATCGCCGGGTATCCCGTGCCCGACGGCGTCGACCTCGAAATCGGCGGTACGGTCGAAGACCAGGGCGACGCCTTCAGCGATCTGGGCGTGCTGTTCATCCTGATCGTCATCCTGGTCTACATCGTGATGGCCACGCAGTTCGAATCGCTGCTCTTCCCGTTCATCATCATGTTCACCATCCCGTTCGCCGCCACGGGCGTTTTCCTGGCTTTGTGGATGACCTCCACGCCGATGTCGCTCATTGCCCTGATCGGTGCCATCATGCTGGTGGGCATCGTGACCAAGAACGGTATCGTGATGGTCGACTACATGAACCTGCTGGTCGAGCGCGGCTCGGGTGTCTTCGATGCCGTGATCGCCGGCGGAAAGAGCCGTCTGCGCCCTGTGCTCATGACTTCGTTCACGACCATCCTGGGTATGTTGCCGCTGGCGATCGGCACGGGTGTCGGGTCGGAGACGTGGCAGCCCATGGGTATCGCCGTGATCGGCGGACTTACCTTCTCGACCCTGCTGACGCTGTTCATCATCCCGGCGCTCTACTCGGTATTCGTCAACCGCTCGCAGCGCAAGGAGAAGGAAAAACTGGCACGCCTGGCAGCAGCACATCAGGCCAGCAGCCATTGAGGATCCTGAAAATGACGAGTGATGCGACGTCGCCTTCCGCTTCCGGCGATCGGGGGCAACACCTGCGATTCCGGGTTGTTGGGGAAGCCCGCCTCGTACGGGTTCCGCGACAACCCCCGAAGACGGCAGGGCGGCGGACGATTGTTCGATTTAATAGAACGTAAATTATGAAAGCAGTATTCTTATCATACAACCAGGCGCTCACCGACCGTGTGAACGCCATCCTCGACGAGCAGGGCGTCCGCGGCTTCACGCGCTGGGCGCTGACCGAGGGTCGCGGGTCGTTCGACGGCGAACCCCATTACGGCACGCATGCCTGGCCGTCGATGAACGCTTCGCTCATGGCCATCGTCGACGACGAAAAGGTCGCGCCGCTGATGGAGGCTTTCCGGGAGATGGACGCCGCCACCAAGATGCAGGGCTCGCGCGCCTTCGTCTGGAATATCGAGCAGACCTACTGAGTTTCCCGGAGCTGCAGTGTGCCGGGATTTTCCCGGGCTCCGGGGTAAGGGGCCGGGTTTCCCGGTGTTTCCGGGTACGCCGGGCGGGTGTGCCGGGCCTTTCCGGTACTTGCCGGAACGTTCCGGGAGCCTTCCCCGGTTGTCTTCTCCGGTTTTGCAGGCAGCCTGCGGCTTGGGGGTGTTTGCCCTGGCGACAGCCCCGGACTTTGCAGCGGCCGAGCCGGTGCACTGCGGCAGATTCTTCGGTGTGCCCGTACGCAGTCGTCCTATTTTTACTATCTTTGCCTGCATGAAACTCACCTTTCTGGGAACGGGCACCTCGCAGGGCGTCCCTGTCATCGGGTGCCGCTGCAAGGTCTGCACCTCGGCCGACAAGCGCGACAACCGCCTGCGCACTTCGGCCATGGTCGAGGCGTGCGGCGTGCGTATGGTCATCGACGCCGGCCCCGATTTCCGCTGCCAAATGCTCCGTACGGGCATCCGCCACCTCGACGCCATCCTCCTCACGCACGAACACAAAGATCATATCGGCGGGCTGGACGACGTGCGGGCCTTCAACTTTGTCGATTACCCGCCGCTGGTGCACAAGGTCGACATTTACGCCGCACCCCATACCCTCGGCGTCGTGCGCAAGGACTTCGACTATGCCTTCGCGCAGGATAAATACCGCGGTGTGCCCGAAATCGAGTTGCATGAGATCGACGTCACCCGGCCGTTCCGGGTCGGGGGACTGGAGGTCGTCCCCGTATCGGGACACCATTCCGACCGTTTCGCCGTTACGGGCTACCGTATCGGCAGGCTGGCCTACCTGACCGATTTCAAGACCATCGGGGATGCCGAGGTCGAAAAACTCCGGGGCGTGGAGGTGCTCGTCGTCAACGCGCTCCGCTTTACGGAGCATTATTCCCATTTCAACGTGGCCGAGGCCCTTGCGCTCATCGCCCGCGTCGCCCCGCGCGAGGCCTACCTCACGCACATGTCCCACGACATCGGCCTGCATGCCGTGACGGAGCCGACGCTCCCCCGCGGCGTACACATGGCCTACGATACGTTGCAGCTTGAAATAAACGATTGATATGAAAGATTTAAAAAATAAGGTCGTCATCGTGACGGGTGCTTCGTCGGGTATTGGCGAGGCGATGGCACGTGAGTTCGCCGCACAGGGCGCCCGCGTGGTGCTGGGCGCGCGCAGCGTGCAGAAATTACAGCTTATCGCGGGCGACATCCGCTCCCGGGGCGGGCAGGCCGCCTATTGCGGCGTCGACGTGACCGATGTCGGCGAGTGCCGCGAACTGATCGACACGGCCGTACGTGAGTTCGGGGGGATCGACGTGCTGGTTTGCAACGCCGGGCTTTCGATGCGCGCCATTTTCGACGACGTCGACTTGGAGGTGCTGCACCGCCTGATGGACGTCAATTTCTGGGGTACGGTCAACTGCTGCAAGTTCGCCCTGCCGTACCTCCAGCAGTCGCACGGTTCGATTGTCGGCATCTCGTCCGTCGCCGGGCTGCACGGGCTGCCGGGGCGCACGGGCTATTCGGCCTCGAAGTACGCCATGACGGGTTTCCTCGAAACGCTGCGCATCGAAAACCTTAAAAAGGGACTGCACGTGATGATCGCCTGCCCGGGTTTCACGGCATCCAACGTTCGCTTCTCGGCCCTTACGGCCGACGGCACGCAGCAGGGCGCAACCCCGCGCGACGAAGCGAAGATGATGACCCCCGAAGAGGTCGCCCGCATCGTCGCCCGCGGCATACTGAAGCGCAAACGCCTCTGTCTGATGGAGAACGAGGGGCGTGCCACGCATTTCGTCAAGAAGTTCGCCCCCGGCTTCCTCGACCGCATGTTCTACCTGGTGATGTCCCGGGAGCCCGATTCGCCGCTGAAATAACGTCGCCGCATCCGGCGGGGCGAGCCCCGGGGAGCGGTTTGAACCAAGGGAACTATGGCACAGGAAGAAAAACACTCCGAAGAAGAGGTCAGGCGCGTCTGCGCCGGGATCCGCCGTCAGGCCGCTTTGGAAAACGCCCGCTGGCAACTCAAGGCGGGGTATGGCGGCTTGGCGCTCATGTCCGTCGTGCTGGTCGTCGTCCTTTGCGGAGGCAACGGCTGGAGATGGTGGTGGCTCTTTTATTTCGTTGCGCCGGTCATGCTGGTCATCAACGGCCATTGCGTGGTGCGGGGTAAAAAATCGTGGTAAGTGGTAAAATAAAAGAAGGCGCTCGGTTATTTTGAGCGCCTCTTTTTTGGTCGTCGGTTCATCGTTCCTGCCTTTCCTGTTCCCCTTCCATTTGCCGTTCTTCCTTCCGGGCTGGCCGGGGTGGATTATTCCATCCGCCGTTTCCCCGATAGTAGTGTCCCGGGTTGCTGTCCTTCGCGCTGCCGGCTTCCGTACCGCTTCCGGTACCGCTGCTCCGGTGCTTCGCCGGCATTACCTATGCCGTCCGGTATGTCTTGCGCGTTGCGTACATGGCTTTTGTTGCCCGGATGCGATCCCGCTTGCCTGTCTGCTCTCCGGGGGGGGGCGCCGCTTGCCGTAGTTTTTCGCTCGTGCCGGACGATGCGTTTTCCGCGCCGGCGAGCCCTGGGCTCCGGGGGAATACGATGTCGTTTTCCCCGGCACCGCAGCCTTTGCGCGCGGTTATTCCTTTTTCTTCGTCCCGCCGTCCTTGCCGTCTTCCTTCGAGGAGTCCTTGAACTCCTTGACGCCGCGTCCCAGGCCGCGCATCAGTTCGGGGATTTTCCTGCCGCCGAACAGGAGCAATACGACCAACAGGATAAGTATCAACTCGGTCGGGCCGAGGAACAGGGGGAGGATGAATAATGTCATGGTATGTTCGGGTCTTTGGTGTGTGCGTTTTCCGTCCGGGCTTTCCTGTCGTATTCCCGGAGACAGGGACTGCCTTGCGGACAAATGTACTAAGAATTTCCGAAACCCCGCCTTCCGGGGTGAAAAAAAGCGGGGTGCATCCGAAGCACCCCGCCCGAACTGTCTTTCGGGAATCCGTTATTTGAAGAATATCGACGAAATCTCCTTGTAGTTGTGTACGCGCTCGATGACGTCGGCGAACATGTCCGCCACCGACAGCACCGTGAACTTGTGCAGGTCTTTGTCGGGGTTGAGCGGAATGGTGTCGGTCACGATCACCTCCTGCAGCGCGCTGTCGTTGATGCGCTCGTAGGCCGGGCCCGACAGCACGGGATGGGTGATGGCGGCGCGAACGCTCTTCGCCCCGCGCGACATGAGCATGTCGGCGGCCATGCAGATCGTGCCTGCCGTGTCGATCATGTCGTCCACGATCAGGATATTGCGGCCCTCGACCTCGCCGATGGCGGTCATCGTACCCACGACGTTGGCCTTGGCACGTTCCTTATGCGAAATGATGATCGGCGTGCCGAGCAGCTTGGCATAGGTGTTGGCACGCTTGGCGCCGCCCATGTCGGGCGCTGCGATCGACAGCTCTTCGATGTTGAGGCTCTTGATATAGGGGATGAAGATGCCGCTGGCATAGAGCGCATCGACCGGTACGTCGAAGAAACCCTGTATCTGGTCGGCATGCAAGTCCATCGTCATCACGCGGTCTACGCCTGCGGCCATCAGCAGGTTGGCTACCAGTTTCGCGCCGATCGGCACCCGGGGCCGGTCTTTCCGATCCTGTCGTGCCCAGCCGAAGTAGGGTATCACGGCCACGACCTTGTAGGCCGAAGCGCGGCGTGCGGCGTCGATCATCATCAACAGCTCCATCAGGTTATCCGAAGGCGGGAACGTCGACTGGATGATGAATACCGTACACCCGCGGATGGACTCGTTGAAGCAGGGCTGGAACTCGCCGTCGCTGAAACGCAGTACTTCCGATTGCCCGAGCGTCGTACCGAAACTCGCCGCGATTTTTTCGGCAAGGTATTCCGATCCGCGACCCGAGAAAATTTTGATTTTGTGGATAGCCATAGGTTACGAGGATTTTTGATGGTGCAAAGATAGCATAAGCCGTCGGAAAAACGAGCCCCGCGGGCAACCTTTTTTCAACAATCGGTTAAACATTGAGGCATCCGCCGATGAAGCCGAGGATCTCCTCGCGTCCCGTACCGCGTTCGCCCGACGAGACGAACATCGGCGGCAGTTCCTCCCATTGCTCGCCCAGCGTGGCCTTGTAACGCTCCACGCTCTTGGCGCACTGCGTTTTGGAGAGCTTGTCGGCCTTGGTGAAGACGATACCGAACGGAATGCCGTTCATGCCCAGCATTTCGATGAAGCGCAGGTCGATCTTCTGGGGTTCGAGCCGGATGTCCACCAGCACGAACAGGAAGTGCATCTTCTCGCATTTGAGCACGTAGTCGGTGATGATCTTGGCGAAATCGCTGCGCATGGCCTTCGACGTGCGGGCGTAGCCATAACCCGGCAGGTCGACCAGGTACCACGCATTGTCGATCAGGAAGTGGTTGATGAGCCGCGTCTTGCCGGGTGTCCCCGAGACCTTCGCCAGCCCCTGCCGGCCGGTCAGCATGTTGATGAGCGACGACTTGCCGACGTTGCTGCGCCCGATGAAGGCGATGTCCTTCAGCGAATCCTTCGGAACTTGCGAGATGCGCTCCGAGCTGCACCTGAATTCGGCTTTGTGGATCTGCATGGTGTTGGAATTTTGTGCAAAGATAGCAATATTTCCGGATACGGCACGGGGAAGGCGCCCGCCGATCCCTTCTTGCCGCACCCCGGTTCGTTTACCCTCCCCGGGCTGCCCGTTATTTCCCCGGCTGCTTACCCCGTTTCCAGACGAGCGTCACCCACAGCGGACAGTGATCCGATGCCGTGGCCGTATGGTCTACGGCGCTTTCCGCGACCGTGGCCGACGTGGGCAGCCCGCGGCCGAGGATGTAGTCGATGCGCACGGCCGGGTTGTCGGACGGGAACGTCATCCGCGTGGTGTCGGAAAGTATCCGGAAGCCGCCGCCCAGCCCCGCAAGCACCGCCGCGGCATTTCCTGTGTTGAAATCCCCGGCCAGCAGCACCGGTTTGCGGCATGTGTCGGTGGCTTCGCGGATGATCGGCAGCGAGGCGAGCCGGTCTTCGGGCGTCAGCGAAAGGTGGGTGATGCATACCGTGTAGTCCGGGAATTCCGCCATGAGCAGTACCCGGGCCTCCTCGCGCCCCGGGAGCGGGATGCTGCGTACGGCGAGCGGCTCGGTGCGCGACAATAACCCGATGCCGTAGCTCCCGCCCGCGAAGCCGATGGCGCGGCCGAACGTGGCGTGCATGCCCGTCATCCGCCCCAGTTCACCGGGGATGTAACGCCCGTCCACGCGCAGTGTGGCGCTGTCCAGCTCCTGCAACGCCACCAGGTCGGGCGCCTCGCGCAGGATGACCCGGGCGATGCGGCCGATGTCCTGTATGTTGTCGATGCCGATGCCGTTGCGGATGTTGTAGGACATCAGTTTCAGGCGCTCCTGCCGCTGTGTGCATGCGGCAGCCAGGCCGCAGCAGACGGCCAGTAGGAGGGTGCGTAGGGGGTGTTTCATGCCGGACGGGGTTTTCCGCAAAGGTAATACATCCGCTGCTGAATGCCAAATAAATCCGGCTGAGACCGGCTGTGTGTCATGCGGTTCCGTGACAGGTGCCCTGTGCCGGGCCTCGTAAATTCCTTCCGGTTTGTTTTAACGGTGGATTTTTCGTACCTTTTAGCATCCGATTTGCAGCGACCGATATATTTAACTTATCATGCTTATGAAAACTCGACTTCCTATCGTGCTCGGCGTTGCGGCGCTGGCCTTTCTTCCCACCGAATCCCCGGCCTGCACGCGGGCCGTTTACCTCGGCCCCGAGGGTATGACCGTCACCGGGCGTACCATGGACTGGCGCGAGGATCCGCTCACCAACCTTTACATCTTTCCGCGCGGTACGGCGCGGCGCGGGGCGAACACAGACAACACGGTGTTCTGGACCTCGAAATACGGCACCCTGTCGGCTGCCGGCTACGACATCGGCATCACCGACGGCATGAACGAGGCCGGGCTGGTCGCCAACCTGCTGTTCCTGCCCGAATCGGTCTACGA
>ERZ1673746.2064-NODE-2064-length-11555-cov-10.618870_pt1 | contig 11555 bp, 20 predicted proteins | sample MGYA00580205_ERZ1673746 | MGnify/ENA primary metagenome ERZ1673746 (study PRJEB41218, sample SAMN15661771) | gut metagenome | host: Homo sapiens | place: Canada: London | collected 2015-08-20/2019-03-30 | study: EMG produced TPA metagenomics assembly of...
GTTCCGCGTGCGCATAGCCGCATTCACCGCATCACAAAATTCACTTTAAAAAGGGTGGCAGAGCAGTCACGGAGTAAAACTGATACCGCCAAACGTCACCAGAAAATTGATAACAGAGGGCGTTGCAGCGGGGTTGTCACTTAAGCGTATGGTCAACCTGACAACCCGGTGTCCTCAACGGGGAAGGAATAACCCCGCCATACTTACCGCCGCGCCATTTCGCGGAGTGCCACAACCGGAAGCGCGCGGTCGACGAAAATTTAATGACGACCTATACAGAGAGACTAACTTCGCCGGGCGCTTTCGTGTTATGCCCTGACTTTTCAGGGATATATCCTTTTCAGTAAACTGTCAGTGCCGGATGCTCACCCGTGTCCGGCGCACGCACTCCACCTGACCCGTGGAGAACTCCTTAATTACCAACCCTCAGGAGGGTGAAATGGATAAAAAGCAAATTGAGGCCCTGCAATCTATTATTGAAAAACAAGATGAAGCTATCAGGATTCTTTTCATATCGCACTGATATGATACTAAATATGCTTTCTGCATTAACGGCTGCGCTTGGTGGTACAAATACAAACGTATACCGCGAAGTTGTTATTCAACAGATAGATAAATTTGAAAAAACCATAGCAGGTATTAATGCTCATCTTGCAGAACAAGAGAAAGACCATGCTCTTATGGCAATTTCTTCAGTAGCTCTCCCGAAAGTTGAGTAGTTTTAATTGTTGTTTTGAAATAATCACTGCTTTCACATTTGAGTGATTTCATGGCAATCCAAATGCGGGCCTCTGTGCCTGCATTTGGTTCCAGTTGCTGTAGACGTTTTGCGTCTTCCAAAAGTAAGGCGATAATGTGTTTCAGCTTCTCATCATTTGCTTGATTCTTGTTTTCAGTCGAATTCTGTCCGCCGAATAGGCGCTTCTCTTCATACAGACCTATAAAGGCACGACGCACGTTACCGGATATAGTATCGATGGTTTCCTTTTCTACAGTACTCAGGTCAAGAGTCGCCAGTTGAGAGCGAACCACATTAGATGCCATTTCCTGGAATGGTACTGGTAAATCTTTAAATTCCATCGTCAACCTCATCAGTCGGAGTTTCTTGCTAACCAGCGATGCGCGCCAGCTTCGGTTTTAAACGTTTTACTTTTGGTATACGTCATCGCGGTAAACGTGCCGTCCTGGTTGGGAAACACGCCGCATACCAGAGATTCGCTGTTGCCAAGATCGATAGTATCCATGTTGACCTCATTTCCCCTTAACGCCGGGGGAGCGGAACAAAAACCTGCTGCGCTGTTATACAAAGTGTTCCCGCCGTCATGTTCATACGCCTCGGGCTGGCTACTTAACCCCTGACCACTGCCGGGTAACTCGAAGTATTGCCCTGCATTCTGTGGGGCGGGGTGGGTTGGTATGAAAAGAAGGATACCCATAGGTATTTAAAAAGTAAATACCTATGGGTAAATTTTTGCGGTGTCTTAACTGGTGACTAGTTGTTTGGTGAGCTATGATGCGTTTTGTGCTTTCTTTTTACGGATTTCTTCGTAGATCATATTGTAATACTGTTTTTTCTCTTCAAGAGTTTTTAATAATTTATCCGCTTCACTTTCTGGCAGTTCGTCTAAGAGATCTAAAAAAATACGTTGTCGTGGCGTTAGAACCCTTGTTTCATAACTGGAGGCTGTGTTCGTTGATGATGAAACGATACCATCCATCCATCCCCGGGGTAACCCAAAGGACTCTTCGATAATCTCCACCATATCATCAGCGATCCGTTTTTTTCCCTTTTTCCCCTCTGGGTACAACATTCTTGATACATAAGAAGGCTCGCGCCCGATCTTTCTGGCCACGTTAACCGCTTTACCATCGCATTTCTCATCACGAATTTTGATGAGTTGCTGTCGTCTAAATTCATATTTGTCCATAGGTAAATAATAGATGCGATTACCGCAAGGTAAACAACCTGTGGGTATTGACTTTTGTTTACCTGCGGGTATTCTTTGCTGTGTTTACTAAGGAGTAGCTATGGAAGAATTAAGAATATTTCTCAATTCTCTTTCGTCAGATGAACAGCGTATGTTTGCATGCGAGTGTGATACCAGCATCGGTTATCTAAGAAAAGCATTGAGTAAAGGTCAAGTGTTAGGGGCATCGTTATGTGTCCTTATTGAGCGAGCCAGTAATGGTGAAGTTACACGTCAGCAACTAAGGCCTTTTGATTGGATGAATATTTGGCCCGAGCTGGAAGATACCAAAACGTTAACACAACCACTTTCTAGGAGCTTGATTCATGAAAATCAAGCATGAACACATCCGCATGGCGATGAATGTCTGGGCGCATCCGGACGGCGAAAAAGTACCGGCTGCGAAAATTACCAAAGCGTATTTCGAGCTGGGAATGACGTTCCCGGAACTGTACGACGACAGCCATCCGGAAGCCCTGGCTCGTAATACCCAGAAAATTTTCCGTTGGCTGGATAAAGACACCCCTGATGCTGTTGAAAAAATTCAGGCTCTGTTACCGGCGATCGAAAAGGCAATGCCGCCTCTGCTGGTGGCCCGTATGCGCAGTCACAGCTCTGAATATTACCGTGAGATCGTCGAACGGAGGGATCGGCTGGTGAAAGATGTGGATGATTTTGTCGCAGCGGCGATCGCCTGGGGCACCCTGACTAACAGTGGTGGTCAGCCTGGTAATGCTGTTGTCGTGCATTGACCAACAATATTCATGCCGGATTTCTTCCGGATGTTCGAGGGTAAAGTTCGGTATCAGATGAGGTGAGTATGGCTAATGCCTGGCTCAGATTGTGGCATGACATGCCAAATGATCCCAAATGGCGAACCATTGCCAGGGTCTCAGGACAGCCAATCGCAACAGTGATGGCGGTGTATATCCACCTTCTGGTGAGTGCGTCACGAAATGTCACGACATGTCACGGCGTGTCACTACGTGGTCACATTGATGTCACGACGGAAGATTTAGCAAGTGCGCTTGATGTGACGGAAGACGTAATTGATTCAATTTTGCATGCAATGCAGGGGCGGGTTCTGGATGGTGACCTTATTTCCGGATGGGAAAAACGTCAGGTGCTGAAAGAGGACAATGGTAACGTTTCGCAAACGGCAAAATCCCCGGCAGAGCGCAAGAGAGCGCAGCGGGAGCGCGAAAAGCTGCGGAAATATGATGCTGATTGTCACGATGAGTCACGACGTGTCACGCATCTGTCACGACAAGTCACGACAGATAAAGATACAGATACAGAATTAAACCCCACACATAACGCGCGCATGCGCGAGAGTGCTCCAACCGGTGAGTCGCATGGTGCGCCGTTGCAGACAGCCGAACCTGAATACCTGGACGGCCTGAGCGAACCGATCGGGAAATTTTCGATGACTACTGTCTGGCAGCCGTCGTCGGATTTTCGACAACGGGCAGCAGTGTGGGGTATGGCTCTGCCTGAGCCGGAATTTACACCTGCTGAGCTTGCCGCATTCCGGGATTACTGGATGGCGGAGGGGAAGGTTTTCACACAGGTTCAGTGGGAGCAGAAATTTGCCCGCCACGTGCAGCACGTCAGGACACAGGTAAAACCAGTCAGCAAGGGGGTAAGCCATGCAGCATCAGGTGGCACGGCATCACGGGCAGTTCAGGAAATCCGGGCAGCACGCGAACAGTGGGAACGAGACAACGGATTTATCAGCAACGGAAATGGCCTGGAAGCTGTGGGAGCTTATGGGGGAGGTGTATTCGAACCGCTGGACTCAGAAGAACGGGGCCGCACCTTCGAAGCTCTGGATTGCCCAGATTGGCACGATGACTGAACAGCAAATCCGGCTGGTCTGCCGTCAGTGCATGGACCGCTGCCGGGCGGGTGAAACGTGGCCCCCAGACCTGGCTGAGTTTGTTGCACTGATTTCGGAGAGTGGGGCAAATCCATTTGGTCTTACGGTGGATGCAGTGATGGAAGAGTACCGGCGCTGGCGCAATGAATCCTGGCGATACGACGGGAGTGATAAATACCCGTGGCCACAGCCTGTGCTGTACCACATCTGCCTCGAAATGCGTACCAGAGGGATTGAGCGCCAGATGACGCAGGGTGAGTTAAAACGACTTGCGGAACGGCAACTGACGAAATGGGCAAAGCATGTTGGTAACGGGATGAGTGTTCCGCCAGTGCGACGACAACTGGAAGGGGCGAAACACCCGCAAGGGCCAACGCCAATTGAACGGCTGAAACAGGAATACGAACGCCGGAAGGCAGCTGGTTTTATTTGAATCTGAGAAACGATTTTGTCGGAGGAAATTTTAATGGAAACCGTATTTGACGCACTGAAAGCACTGAAAAGAGCCTCTTCACAGGTAGTGGCGGCCCGCCTTGGAATCAGCCGTGAAGATGCGGTCAACGAACTGTGGAAACTGAAGCGCCGCGGTGAAGCGGATAACAAGGGTTCGATGTGGTGGCTGATTCAGGCTGGTGAAAGTGAACCGGTGTCACCGGTACCGAAAGTGACAGCGCAAATGCTGACTGAGGCGATTGAACAACATGGCCCACAAACGGCGGATGAGCTGGCACTGATGTTCGGGATTACCTCCCGCCGGGCGAATTCATCGCTGGCCATGGCAATCAGCAAAGGGCGTCTGATTCGCGTGAATCAGGGTGGTAAATTTCGTTACTGCATACCGGGCGCTGATTTACCGGCAGAGCCGGAAGCTGCATCCGTAGCGGAAACCGATGGTAAAGCCTTTCCTCAGCCAGCAGGTGTTGCGTTACCAGTACAGGAAATGATGGCACAGGAAGAAATGAAAACAGAAATCGTGGAAGACATTGTGAGGTTACAGCCATCGATCACCGAAATGAAAGCAGATGACCTGATTCTACCATCGCTGCATGTGGCTAACCGCGAGCTGCGCCGGGCGAAAAGTGATGTCCAGAAGTGGGAGCGAGTCTGTGCTGCGCTGCGGGAACTGAACAAACACAGGGATATTCTCCGGGATATTACCGCCACCAGAGAGCAGCAGCGGTGAGTGGCTGGAAGAAGTGGCGCTGGGCTGAAATCCTGATACTCCGGCAGTGTGCGGGAACGATGAGAGTCGAAAGCATCGGTTATCTGATTGGTCGTAGTGAGTCAGCCGTCAGGACGAAAGCGCGGGAACTGGGTATCAGCATGATTTTACGGGGTGATTTTCACCCGTCGGCAAAATATTCACAGCGTGATATTGAGCTGGCGCGGCAACTGCATCAGCGTGGCGTACCCCGACGGGAAATTGCCGAAAAGTTTGGGATGAAGTTGGGCGCAGTGAATAACTACGTTTATTTCGACAGGAGGGTTCAGGAGTGAGGGTGAGGATTTATATCGCCGGTCCGATGACGGGATATGAAAATTTCAACCGCGAGGCGTTTCACAGGGCGGAAGATGCGCTGAAACGGGAAGGGCATACCGTTTTAAACCCGGCAGTACTTCCGGACGGGCTGACTCAACCACACTACATGGATATTTGCATGGCAATGCTCCGTTGCGTGGATGCGGTTTACATGCTGAAAGGCTGGCAGCAGTCGGCAGGTGCAAGGGCTGAGCTGGCACTGGCGGAGAAACTGGGCCATGCGGTGATTTTTCAGGAGGTGGGCAGTGAATATTGACCCGGCGATAACGATTGATATGGCCCTGAACACCGGCCTGGCACTTCTTGGTTATTTCTACATCATGTTCTGCAGCGGACGATGGCTGTCACTGTTGTTCATGAAAAAATGGAATAAACGCCGTAAGCAGGAGCAACGCCAGAAGGCAATGGATGCATTTTCGAAGCCTTCGGAATTGACGGCATGGAACCAGGGGATCCAGCTCGCGCAATCAGCAGAGGGGGTGTAGTAATCCTTGTATATCGGAGTGAAGAGAAAAATGACGATCACAAAACAACGAGTAGAAAAAATCATATATCGCCATGAAATGGGACTGAACAGCGATGTCACTGCCGAAGAGGTTTATGACCTGGCTGTACTGGCGCTGAATTTATCAAATATCGCAAACCTGAAGCGATACGAGCTTGATATGGATGGTTGCGACTCGTGCGGTCAGGATTGTGGCGCAGATATGACTGAAGATCCTGATGGTGATTATGTCCTGTTTGATGACGTGGTTAAGTTGTTTGAATTTGATACAACCACTCAAAAGTTAGAAATCCCGGCAAAGGAGGCAGCCAGTGAGCAAGATTGACTATCAGGCACTGCGTGAAAAGGCAGAGAAAGCAACTAAAGGAAGCTACATCGTAGGGCATACATCTGTTAACCAACACGGCAATTTAACAGGAGTTTTTGTTTGTCAAAAATGGAAAGGAGAACCCGGTGGCGTAATTGCAGAATGTCACGTTAACTGCCTGGTTGAAACAGATGCTCAGGCTTATGCAAACGCTGAATTCATAGCAGAGGCTAACCCGGCTACCGTGCTGGCACTGCTGGATGAACGGGAAAGAAACCTGCAATACATCAAAAGCCGCGATCAGGAGAACGAGGATATTGCGCTAACGGTAGGGAAGCTGCGCGTTGAGCTTGAAGCAGAAAAACAGCGGGCAAAAGTTCTATTTATGGAAAATGCTCGGCTTAAGTCAGGCATAGCCGGTCTGATACACCTCGGTATTCGATATGCAGATGTTGAGGTCATGAAAATTGCTGGAGATGCCCAGCTTTCTACCCCATGCACTGACAGCATCATAAACAGCATTGCAACAGGCATTCGCATCAAAGGAGAGTGATATGGCGTTAACACACCACGAACTCTGTCAGATTGCGTACAAGTTCCTTAAGCGCAACGGGTTCAAGGTTTGCTTTCATGACCGCTTTGTTGCTGTAACCAGTACCGGAGAACAGCCAGATGCTATGGGATTCAGAAATTCAGCATCATGCCTGATAGAGGCGAAGTGTTCTCGTGCTGACTTGTTGGCAGATAGAAAAAAGCGTTTCCGTAAAAATCCCTCACTTGGCATGGGCGACTGGCGATTCTTTATTAGTGAGCCGGAAATTATTTCAGTTGAGGATTTACCTCCCGGCTGGGGATTACTTCACGTTGTTAACGGAAGAGTACGGAAAGTACATGGATGGCCCAGGGGTAATTGCTGTTGGGGTAATCCTGACGATAAGCCATTTACTGGGAATAAGCAGGTTGAATGCGATTACATGTTATCTGCATTAAGGCGCATGGAGTTGAGAGGGCACCTTAATGAAATATATGACGGTGTGATTGTTAATAAGAAAGAAGGAAACGCGGCATGATCACTATTACCAAAGGGCGACTGCTGACAATCAAGCAGTGGCGCGAAACATACGGACCGGGTAGCAACGTTGTACTGCCAGCAGAAGAAGCGGAAGAACTGGCACGAATTGCACTGGTATCGCTGGAAGCAGAGCCGGTGGCAAAGATTATAGCTCATTACCCATTAGGAGTTGACGTAGGCAAACAAAAGTTCGTACAGGCCATTGGAGAGCTTCCTGACTTTGGCGGATATCTATTTGCCGCCCCGCCAGCGCCGGTAGTGCCGGAAGAAGCAACTCCGGAAAACGTAGAAATGCTCTCTGGCTATGTTTCCACGTACAAATTAACCGATAGCGAGCGCGATATTGCTGCCGAAATATGGAACGCCTGCCGCACCGACATGCTTCAGTCCGGAAACTTTCGGGAAAGCAAGAATTCGTCAACCAATAATTTTCGGGAAATCCCGGAAGCGTCAACCAGCTCTCCGGTAACTCCGGCTCTTCTGCCTGGTGGTTTCACCATTGAGGAGGCGAAGGAATTACATGAAGACCTGGTACGCAGCCACATAAGCAAGGCCTTAAGTGGCGAAAAGATGAAAAAGAAAGATCGCGATGCTGATTTGCGCTGGATTCATGGCGTTATAGTTCAGGCAGCGTGGTTTGTAAAAGCATCACTGGAGCAGAATGCACTATCGGGCAACTCTCCGGTAACTCCGGATGGTTGGATAAGCTGTAGTGAGCGAATGCCGGATGATGGTCAGCACGTAATTATTTTATGTGATGGCGCATTCGTTCTTTATGCGCAATATCGAGACGGTGAGTTTTTTGATGTAGTCCGTAATGGTGATGAATTTTTCGAAACACAGAGCCGCAATGTAACCGACTGGATGCCGTTACCAGAACCGCCGCAGGAGGTGCGCCAATGATCTGGCCTGAAGCATTTGCAATTACAGGCGTTGCTATGGCTATCGCTTTTTTAGTATATGTTATTTGTCGGTGTGGGTAAAAGCGTTCGCCGGGATTAACACCAAAGGAGGGAATGTGTCGGATGATATCTCACTGGCAATGGAAGGTGCGCTGGCTGTTATTGCTGTTGTGGGTGTTTACTGCCTGGTTGTGTTTTTGATGGATCGACTAGGGAACTGAATTCATTACGATATGGGAATTCCCATATCGGGTAAAAACGGTTTGCGGTAAAGCGAGAGTTAAGTAGAATTGCTGCGGGTGCTTGAGGCTGTCTGCCTCGGGCATGCCACCGTAAGGCAGACAGAGAAAAGCCCCAGTTAACATTATGCGTCTTGCAGGACGCTTAACATTAATCTGAGGCCAATTTCATGCTAGTCACATGTAGGTTAGCCTCTTACACGCCGAAAGGCAAGGAGAAGCAGGCTATGAAGCAGCAAAAGGCGATGTTAGTCGCCCTGATCGTCATCTGTATTACCGTCATTGTGACGGCACTGGTAACGAGGAAAGACCTCTGCGAGGTACGAATCCGAACCGGCCAGACGGAGGTCACTGTCTTCACAGCTTACGAACCTGAGGAGTAAGAGACCTGGCGGGGGAGAAATCCCTCGCCACCTCTGATGAGTCAGGCATCCTCAACGCACCCGCACTTAACCCGCTTCGGCGGGTTTTGTTTTTTCCTGGCATTCTGGTTTACAATTCGCACGCCAGCCTGAACAACTGGCACCTGCTGCGCCAGCAGAGACAACCGATGGCGCACGATACCAAATTATACAATTCTGATAATTCAGCCGTCTTTGCCAGCAGGCACGGGCGGCGTTCTCATGCATTCAAATCTGACAGGTTACAGCACGCCCCATGCACTGAAGAACAGGCCGAATGGCTGATTCAGAACTACCGCAGACGTGGGTATGAGTTTAGGAAAACCCTCAGCCTCGATTATCGTCACTGGATAATCTCCGTCAGGCTTCCTTACTCTGAACGCCCACCGCGTCCGTCCCGCACATTCCTGCAACGCATCTGGAGGTAACGTGCGGGTATTACTTCGACCTGTTCTGGTACCGGAACTCGGGCTGGTGATCGTTAAGCCGGGCCGTGAATCCATGCCGGTATTCCACAATACCCGGGTACTGGTGGAGCCGGAACCGAAAAGCATGCGTAATCTGCCGTCCGGAGTCGTTCCTGCCGTTCGACAGCCGCTGGCAGAGGATAAAACATTACTGCCATTTTTCAGCAACGAACGGGTGATTCGTGCTGCGGGTGGCGCTGGTGCACTGTCTGACTGGTTATTACGTCACGTGAAATCCTGCCAGTGGCCACACGGTGATTATCATCACAGCGAAACCGTCATTCACCGTTACGGTACCGGCGCGATGGTGTTGTGCTGGCACTGTGACAACCAGCTGCGCGACCAGACATCAGAATCACTCGATCAACTTGCTCAGCAGAATCTGGCAGCCAGGATGATTGATGTCATACGTCACGCAATGAATGGCACACAGGAGCGGGAACTGTCGCTGGCAGAGTTATGCTGGTGGGCGGTTTGTCATCAGGTGGCTGATGCGCTTCCGGAGTCTGTATTGCGTCGTTCGCTGGGATTACCGGTGGAAAAAATCCGCTCCGTATACCGTGAGAGTGACATCGTACCGGGAGAACAGACAGCCATCAGCATACTGAAGCAGCGCACAAAAAATATTGCGCTGCCACTTCACGTCCACCAGCAACAGCCCCCACCCCAGGAAAAGACGTTAGTAAGCATCACCGTTGATCCGGAGTCTCCGGCTCAGTACCTCCAGCGCCAGAAACCACAACGGGAAGAGATGCCTGTATACACGCGCTGGGTAAAAACGCAGAAATGCATGACGTGTGGCAATCAGGCAGATGATCCGCATCACATCATTGGTCATGGACTGGGAGGTATGGGAACAAAGGCTGACGATTTGTTTGTTATTCCGTTGTGCCGTAAATGCCATAACGAACTACACGCCGGAGTAAAAGATTTTGAAGAGAAACACGGCAGTCAGCTGTTGTTGCTGATTCGTTTTTTAATGCACGCGAGAAATTCGGGTGTTCTGAAGTGGAAAGCATAAATGACCGAGCGCATAGAATTTGTTTTGCCTTACCCGCCGACGGTGAACACTTACTGGCGACGCCGTGGCAGCACATATTTTGTATCAAAAGCCGGGGAGCGTTATCGCCGGGCAGTGTCGCTTATTGTTCGCCAGCAGCGACTGAAATTAAGCCTGTCCGGACGGCTGGCAATAAAAATTATTGCAGAGCCACCGGATAAGCGTCGTCGTGACCTGGACAATATTCTGAAAGCACCGCTGGATGCGCTGACGCACGCGGGGTTGTTAATGGACGATGAGCAGTTTGATGAAATCAATATTGTGCGTGGTCTGCCTGTTCCTGGCGGGCGGCTGGGGATAAAAATCACAGAACTGGAGTGCGCATGAATAACCAGTATTTACAGTTTGTTCGTGAGCAACTCATGATTGCCACTGCGGATCTCAGTGGGGCGACAAAAGGCCAGCTGGAAGCCTGGCAGGAGAATGCCCTGTTCGATACAGGGCGTTACAGACGCAAAAAAATTCGTTATCGCGATGAGGTAACCGGAAAAATGATCACGCGGGATAATCCACCGATCCCGGGTAAACAATCACTGGCGAAAGGCTCATCAATTGCGCTGGTCAGACCGGTTGAGTTTGCAACATCATCGTGGCGGCGTGCCGTTCTGGAACTGGAAGAACATCAGAAGGCGTGGTTACTGTGGTGCTACAGTGGAAATGTTTGCTGGGAAGATCAGGTCACTATAACACAATGGGTATGGGGTGAGTTTAAAGCTCAGGCTGGTACCAGAAAAATTGCAGGGAAAACGCTGGATCGTCTGAAGAAACTGATTTGGCTGGCGGCACAGGATGTGAAGAGTGAGCTGGCAGGGCGTGAGACCTATGAACATCAGGAGTTAGCGCTGTTCATAGGAGTTGCTAAATCTACATGGACAAAAACACACAGGCCTCACTGGTTGGCTATGCGGGGTAGTGCAGAGATGCTGGACAGGGATGCTCTTATTTCAGTAATGCGGGTACGTTCACGGAAAAAGTCGCTTAATTTAGAACCATATCTTGCAAAATAGAACTGAAGATCATATATTCCGTGTAAATCTGATATTTTGCCGATTTTGTACGCGATGGCAAAGTAAGCAAACCCCGCCACTGGCGGGTTTTTTATGCCCGAAAAACGGCACAGGACGTTAAACGCGCTGGTGGTCGTGAATAGCGACCTTTCATCTTGCTGGCTTTTTCGACAAGAGTTATTGGTGTGTCACGTTAACCGGAAAAGGGA
>ERZ1673746.2072-NODE-2072-length-11499-cov-8.019137_pt1 | contig 11499 bp, 10 predicted proteins | sample MGYA00580205_ERZ1673746 | MGnify/ENA primary metagenome ERZ1673746 (study PRJEB41218, sample SAMN15661771) | gut metagenome | host: Homo sapiens | place: Canada: London | collected 2015-08-20/2019-03-30 | study: EMG produced TPA metagenomics assembly of...
ATTGATAGCAACTCTAACAGCCATGTTAATAGTACCTCCTAAATGTTCTTACCCTTTTATCGGATAATAATCACGGTAGCTTTATTATAGACCAAATCGCGGAAACCTTCAAGTGCCCGCCAAAAAATTAACAAGGTAATTTCACACTTTTTTGTTTTTGAACGATTTTCACAGCTTTTATGGGAATCTTTTCAGCAATTCAACCAACGGCGTGTCGGGGTATTGCAGGCCTTCCGTCACTTCCTGCCACCCGCGCCACAGTGAAAAGCCCCAGCGTGCCGATGCAGCACATGCCAAAGCCAAACAGCACCTCGGGCAGGTCGGCTGCCGTGATGCCATGGAACAGCAGCACCAGCACCCGGGGCAGTTCCCAGCAGAAGCAGAGCAGGAACGTGCAGATCCCTGCCTCGCACAGCTGGCAGCCGTTGGACGTTTCCGGCAGCCAAAGGGCGCGGACCATCGCCGAAAGAAACACCAGCGCAGCCAGCATCTGCCAAACCATGGCAGTCGGCTCCACCCGGTGCCAGCTGGAGCTGTTCTCCATAAAGCGGCTCAGCACCCCCCAGTAGAACACCGCCGTGCCAAGCACCGCCGGGGTCATGCTCCGGCCGGGCAGACGGTATTCTCCCTTATCCGTCCAGCTGCGGCCCAGTCGGATCAGCCAGACAGCGCACACCAGCTCCAGCACGGCACGCACCAGCGCACCAACGCCGGTCATGCCCACTGCCAGACGCACCGCACCGGCCAGGCCGACACACACGCCGCCCAGCACCGATGTAACTCCCACCGGCCTGCAGGCACTGCGCAGAACAAGGGGCTGGCGGGCAAGCTTCCGGGCGGCGATGATGCCAACGACCAGCGCCGCCCACAGGCCGCCGTACCGCAGCCAGACAGAGCCCGCTGTGCACAGGCCGGTATTCCAGTCCGTCCACAGGGCAAGATCAAGCCCGCGCCCAATGGCAAGGGCACCACCACAGGTGAAAATCAGCACAAATAAAGCGTTCATCAGCGTTCCTCGATTGGTTTATATTTCTGGCGCACGCCCAGATACTTATAGGCGGGCCGGATGATCCGGTTGGCAAAAATGACTTCCTCCACCCGGTGTGCGCACCAACCCGGCACACGGGCAATGGCGAACAGCGGGGTGTAGATATCCTCAGAGATGCCCAGCATGTTGTAGATCAGGCCGCTGAACAGGTCCACATTGGCGCACACCGGCTTGCTGCTGCCCTTCTCCTCGGCAAAGATATCGGGAGCCAGCCGCTCGATGCTGCACAGCATGTTGTACTCTTCCTCAAAGCCCTTCTCGTAGGCCAGGTGCTTGGCGCGCTCCTTCAGGATGACCTCACGGGGGTCGCTCATGGTATAGACCGCATGGCCCATGCCGTAGATCAGGCCGGAGCCGTCGCCCGCCTGCTTGCGCAGGATGCGGCGCAGATACTCGCGCACCTCGTCGTCGTCCTCCGGGTGCTCCACATGCTTGAGGATATCCTGCAGCTGACGGTTGACCATCAGGTTGGCACCGCCGTGCTTGGGGCCCTTCAGCGCGCCAATGGCGGCTGCAATGGCCGAGTAGGTGTCGGTGCCCGAGGAGGACAGCACACGGGCGGTGAAGGTGGAGCAGTTGCCGCCGCCGTGGTCTGCGTGGACCAGCAGGCACATATCCAGCAGTTTGGCTTCCTCGTGGGTGAACTTCTGGTCCGGGCGGTAGGTGCTCAGGATGTGCTCCGCGGTGCTCTGGCCGGGCTTGGGCATGTGGAAGAACATACTCTGCTTGTCATAATAGCGGCGCTTCATCTGATAAGCGTTCACCATCATGGTGGGCATACTGGCAATCAGATTGATGCTCTGGTTCAGGATATTCTCCAGCGTCAGATCCTCGGCATGCTCGTCATAGGAATACAGGCCCAGCACGCACCGCTGCATCTTGTTCATAATATTGGGCGAAGGAGCATTCATGGTATCCATAAAGCCATCGGGCAGGGCGCGGTGCTCTGCCAGCAGCTCACAGAAATCGTCCAGCTGCTCCTGGGTGGGCAAGCTGCCGAACAGCAGCAGCCAGATGACCTCTTCAAACACAAAGCGGTCATTGCGGTAAGCCTCATTCACGATCTCGTTGATGTCCACGCCGCGGTAAATCAGACGGCCCGGAATGGGAATGACATGCCCCTCCTGATCCTTTTTGTAGCCCACAACGTCACAGACATTGGTCAGGCCTGCCAGCACACCGGTGCCATCCGGGTTGCGCAGGCCGCGCTTGACACCGAGACGCTCACTCGTCTCCGGGTCGATGTAGTTGTTTGCCAGATACTCTTCACACAGCGTCCGCATGGTCTGCGGGTCCAGCGACGCTACTTCTGCATGGGTATAGTTCATGCGCGAATTTCCCCTTTCTCTTATTTCTCTCTTATATACTTTCCGGCCATCCACCATGATGGCACACCCTTATGATAGCGCTTTTGTGAAGTAAATTCAAGTCTTGGATGAAATGTGCGCTTTTTCACCCCGCCGGGCTGGTACACTATGCCCAGAAAAATGCCTGTCCGGGAGGGAAAACTACGATGAAAAAGACATTCTTTCTCCTTTGCGCCCTGCTGCTGGTGCTGGGCACACTCCTGCCGATCGCCGGTTACCGGCTGACACTGGCGGTGTTCGGCCCGGCACAGGGGGCTCCTTCTGCTCCTCTGCCGGGCACTGCGGCTTCGGAATCCGCCCCGGACAGCGCCGCCGTGCCGCCCTCCGATCAGGACAGCGAGAGCTTTCTGCTGGCCGACCAGAGCGCCGGGGCCGTGGTCTCGGTACCCCGGCGGGAATATCTGATCGGTGCCGTGGCGGCGGAAATGCCCATCAGCTGGCCGGACGAGGCGCTCAAGGCGCAGGCCATCGCGGCCCACAGCTATGCCCTCTACTGCCGCGACCATGCCGCCGAACCTGCTTCCGGCTGGCTGAGCGTGGACCCCGTCCGGCGGCAGGGATACTTAACAGATGCAGTTCTCCGCAGCTACTGGGGCACCGCCTATGAGGAAAACTATGCCCGCCTCTCGGCGCTGGTGGACAGTGTGCTGACCGATGTGCTCTACTATGGCAGCGCCCCCGCCGGGACAAGCTACTTTGCCATCTCCAACGGCATGACCGAGGCCAGCGAAAACGTCTGGGGCACTGCCCTTCCCTATCTTGTGGCCGTGGACAGCTCCACCGACCTCAATGCGGACAACTACCTTTATACCGTCCAATTCACCAGCGAACAGATGCAGCAGACTCTCACCGGGCTGGGCCTTCTCCCTGACCCTGCCGCACCTGCCAGCTGGTTCGGAGAGGCCGCGCTTACCCCTTCGGGCTATGTAGCCTCCCTGCCCGTCTGTGGGCAAAGCGTCACTGGCCCGGCCCTGCGCAAGGCGCTGGGCCTGCGGAGCGCCTGCTTCACGGTGCAGTATCAGGAGGGCAGCTTTCTCCTCACCACCAAGGGCTATGGCCACGGTGTGGGGCTGAGCCAGTGGGGTGCCAAGGCGCTGGCCGAGCAGGGACAGAGCGCGGAGGAAATTCTGGCGCACTATTTCCCGGGGACAGAGCTGCGGAGGTGAACGGGCTCACCCTCTCCGTCATCGCTTACGCGATGCCACCTCCCCCAAAGTGGGAGGCCTTGGCAGTAAATGCAAGGTTTGCGGTTTTGTCAAGAGCTCTCCCTTTGGGAGAGCTGGACGCGAAGCGGCCTGAGAGGGTGAGGATGCTAATAAAAAAGGCAGCTGACCCAACGGCCAGCTGCCCAGAAGATCAATATTCAGCCAAACAGGCTCGTCCACCAATCCTGACTGCTGCTTTCCTCGCCAGCAGCGGCTTCAGTCTCTGCCGCAGTCTCAGTTTCCGCGGCGGCTTCCTCCGCCTGCACAGCCTCTTCCAGAAGCTCCAGACCATCGTCATTGCCATCCTCGGTGATGTACCAGTAGCAGGACGCGCCGCCAATGGAGATGCTGGCGGCAGACAGCGGCACACGGCCGGAGGCAACGCCGTTGGAAGGATCGGAACAGTAGAACACGCCGTCGGTGTAGTCCGTCAGGAGCACGGCATGGGGTCTGGTGCGGTCGTACAGCACAATGCCCTCCGGATGCTCTGCCAGAATGGAGACCAGCGCTCCCGTCTTGGCCGCCTTGCCCGAGGGCAGGGTCGCATAACCCACATGCATATCGTTGTATGTAAAGCTGTGGGAGAGCCCGCCTGACCAGGCCGTGCTCTTGATGCCGTTTTCGGTCACATCCACCCAGCTGTCCATCCCGTCCAGATAGGCCCGGCGGCGAAGCATCATTGCGGCAGAGGCCAGGGTGCAGGTGCCGCCCCGGCTCTGTTTGAAGTAGAACCCAACATCAACGTTCAGATCCACGGCCAGTGCCCCGGGGAGCAGCACGGCCATCAGGGCCATCGATGCAAGCAGGGCAGCGAGAGTTTTCCGAAGTTTGCTTCCAAAGTGCTTGGCTGTTTCCACGTCAGTATCCTTTCTTCACAAAAGAGCGTTTCATTCACTGGTGTAAAGTATATCATTCTGTTACTCTTTTGTAAACAGTTTTGCAGCCATTTTCTCAATATTTACACGCTTTGGTCACAATTTAAGGGCAGATTGCACAATCGTACAGTGAAGCAGTTGGATATTTGCTACAAAAATCCGGAAAAGTTTTTCATCGTGCTTCCCACGCCTTCTCTCAACTGCCGGTTTCTTTTTCAACGCAATTATGGTATAATCTGCCCTGAAGTTGAATTTTCAGGAGCATCTATATATGAAAGCAACCATCGTTATCCCCAACATCAACGGCAAAGGCTGGCTCAAGGACTCCATCGAGTCGGTCTATGCCCAGACAGAGCAGGATTTTGAGCTCATCATCGTGGACAACGGTTCCACCGATGAAAGTCTGGAGCAGGCCCGCAGCTACTGCGGCCGCCCCAACTTCACCCTGATCGAAAACGGCACCAACACCGGCTTCTCCCACGCCGTGAATCAGGGCATTGCCCGGGCCAAGGGCGAGTATGTGGTCATGTTCAACAACGATGCCTTTGCCGAGCCCGACTGGCTGGCCGAGCTCATCCGCACCGCCGAGACGGACCCCAAAATTTTTGCCGTGCAGAGCCTGATGCTCCGCCACTTTGAACGGGAGCTGGCCGACGATGCCGGTGATTACGTCACCTGGATGGGCTTTGCCTGCAAGACCGGCGACGGCCGCCGGGCCAGTCGCTACACCAGGCAGAAGCGCATCTTCTCGGCCTGCGGCGGCGCGGCGCTCTACCGCAAGAGCATTCTGGAGGAGATCGGCGCCTTTGACGAGAACTTCTTTGCCTACTTTGAGGACGTGGACCTGAGCTGGCGTGCCAACAACGCAGGCTACAAGTGCGTCCTCTGCCCCACCGCAAAATGCTACCACATCTGCGGTGCCAGCACCGGCGCGGTGAAGTACAACGCCTTCAAGAGCCAGCAGAGCGGCCGGAACAGCATCCTGCTCCCCCTCAAGAACGAGCCGCTGCTCATGCTCATCCTGAACTTTCTCCCGCTGGCGCTGGGCTATCTGCTCAAGTGCTACAAGTTCCACAAGCAGGGCTTTGGCGAAGCCTGGGACAAGGGAATGCACGAAGCCTTTGCCCTGCTCAAAGAGGGGAGGCTCGGCAAGCGCCCCTTCCGCCTGAAGGATCTGCCCAACTATATCCTCATGGAGCTGTGGATGATCTGGAACATGGTGCCCTACCTGTGGTATCGTCTGGTCGTGGTCAGGTTTGATCTGAAGTAATCAGGAAACAAAAACACCCCTGCGTGGAATGCTTCACACATTCCATGCAGGGGTGTTCTGTCAGATTTCGGTTTTCGGTTATGCCGCCGGGCTCTCAGAGGAAGCCTCGGTGCTCTCCGCCGGGGTGCTCTCCGCCGCCTCTTCCACCGGGGCAGCCTCGTCTGCAACGGCGCTGGCGGCCACGCTGTCGGCGGCAGAATCGCCTGCGGTTGCAAGGATGGCATCGTTGACCTCGCTCTCAGCCAGCGGGGCGGGCTCCGCAGCAGAGGTTGCGCTGTCGGCAGATTCAGGCTTGGTCTCGCTGTCGGTCAGGCCGGTCAGATACCAGCTGCCGCTCTGGCGGCTGAACAGGTAATCCATATACTTGGTGGGCGTGTCGGACAAGTTGTTCAGGATGCTGTCATCGATGCTCTGGGTGGGGATATAGCCCACGGTAACGTGGAGCAGGCCGTCCTTCTTGAACAGTCTGGTGACGGTAGCGCGGAAGATGCCCACGCTGCCGGTGACGGGGATCTTATAGCACTGGGTCGTCTCGTCAAACTCGATGGTCATATCGTCCATCTCAAAGCTCCTGTGGGTCAGCTTGAAGCTGGGGCCCACCAGCTTTGCCAGATAGGCATCCACATCCACCGAGGGCAGCAGCAGCTGTTCGGTGTCGGGGTCCGTATTGTAGTTGTCAAAGCCTCCCTGGGTCTCCTGGATGCTGTACACGCAGCCCCAGACAGCGGCTTCGCGCAGGGTCAGGTCATTGATGTTCTCAATGCCGTCAAAGGGCAGCGGGTCGAACAGGACCAGGCCTTCCAGCCGGTCCTCATATTCCGCTTTCTGCTGGGTGTCGTCAAACAGAGTGGCCACACCCTTCACACCGGCCCGCACGACCGTTACAATGCCCACCAGCGCCAGCACGGCGATCAGCAGGCCAAGGGTCTGCCGGGCGCGGCGGCGGTGGAGCCGGGCGTGTTCTTCCGGGGTCATATAGGTCTTCATATCCTTATCGTCTCCTAAATCAGGTCATCTTTTGGGGAAATACCAGCTTTCAGTATACCACAAACTGCCCGCCGGTGCAAAACCCGGGGCGTGGATTTTTTGTGAAAGCGCGATTTATTCCCACGTTTTCCAGATCTCGGGCTGATAGCCCACGGTGGCCTTTTTGCCGTTGCGCACGATGGGCGTTTTGAAGAGCTGCTGATTCTCGAACAGCTTGTCCTCCTTCTGCCAATCCACCAGTGCATCCAGCAGGGCCAGCGTCTGCTTATCCTTTGCCGCCGGGTTCACCAGCTGCTCCCAGCCGCCCAGCGCGCGGGCCACGTTCTCAAACTCGCCCCGGCTCATCTCTTTTTCCTTCAGGTCGATCATCTGGAACTTGATGCCCCGCTCCTTGAAATAGCGCTGGGCCTTTTTGGTATCAAAGCACTTGCTGGTGCCAAAGATCTGAATGTTCATCGTTTTTCCTCCTGGATCCTGTGTGCTCTATTGTATCATATCTGCCGGAAAAAACCTAGGGATAATTCATCTTCTTTCCGTCCATACTTGCTTTATCACAAGCCGACCCTGAGATTGAACGAAGGGCGGGCCATTTCAGAAAGAGAGGAACTTCCCATGAAAGCATTCGTTGACCCCGATCTCTGCATCGGCTGCACCCAGTGCACCGGGATCTGCCCCGAGGTGTTCCAGATGACAGGCATCCTGGCCGTCGCTGTGCCGGGCGAGCTGCCACCCGACACCGTCCCCACCGCCGTGGAAGCCGCACAGGCCTGCCCGGTGAGTGCCATCACCATCTCGGAGTAACGCCTTCACCTGCCTTCCCAACATGGGAGGGCATTTTTGTTTTTTCTGCAAAAATCCCCCGCTGGCCCCCATTTTGTGTTATACTATAAATTGAGTTATAATGCAATGGAGGAGACTGACTATGCGTTTACTGGTCATTGACGGCAACAGCATTGCCAACCGTGCCTTTTACGGCATCAAGCTGCTGACCACCAAGGACGGCCGCTATACCAATGCCATCTTCGGCTTTTTGAATATTATGAATTCCCTGCTCCGGGAGTGTGAGCCCGACGAGGTGGCCATTGCTTTCGATCTGAAGCACCCCACCTTCCGCCACGAAATGTATGACGGCTACAAGGGCACCCGCCACGCCATGCCGGACGAGCTGGCCCAGCAGATGCCCATCCTGAAAGAACTGCTCACCGACCTGGGCTACCGCCAGGTATCGGCAAAGGGCTGGGAGGCCGACGACATTCTGGGCACACTGGCCGCTGCCTGCGAGGCCCGCAGGGACGACTGCTTTCTGGCCACGGGAGACCGCGACAGCCTGCAGCTGGTGAGCGAGACCACCACCGTGCTGCTGGCCACCAGCGCCATGGGCCGCAGCAAAACGGAGACCATGGATCTGGATGCCATCCACGAAAAGTACGGCATTGAACCCAAGCAGCTCATCGAGGTGAAGAGCCTGATGGGCGACACCTCCGACAACATTCCGGGCGTGAAGGGCATCGGTGAAAAGACCGCCATGACCCTGGTCAAGAACTTCGGCACTCTGGATAACGTGTACGACCATCTGGACAGCCCGATCATCAAGCCCCGTCAGCGGGAAAATCTGCTGGCCTGCCGGGAGGATGCCTACCTCAGCCACACGCTGGGCACCATCCGCACCGATGCCCCCATCGACACAGCGGAAGGGGCCTACAAGGTGACCGAGGGCAACAAGCCCGCCGCTGTTCGTCTGATGCAGGAGCTGGAGATCCAGACCCTCATCACCCGGTTCGGGCTGGACGGCATCGTTCCGGAACAGGACCCCGATACCCTGCCGGAGGTGGACGCAGCCATTGCGTCCCTGCCCGCAGAACCCTCCGGTCACTATCTGGTGGCCGCGCGCCCTGCTGTTCTGGGCAAAAAGAGCGCGATCGTGCAGCCGGAGGCCTGGTACGCCGTGCAGGACACCACCGTGTATCCCCTCTCTGAGGAGGAACTGGTCTCCCTGCTGGACAACCCCAAGGTGACGCTGGATGTATTCGATTCCGCCCCCCTCTACGCCAGAGCCATGGCCGCAGGCAGCTGGGGCAGCAGCATCGTCTGGGACGGCAAGCTGGCCGCCTACCTGCTGGACGCTTCCGCTTCCCACTATCTGCTCACCACCCTTGCCACCAGCTACCATGCAAGGTCAGCGTTCTCCTGTGAGGAGTACCCCGATGCCGGTTTCCTGGCAGACCTGTTCGCCAGAATGAAGGCGGAGATCACTGAAAACGGCGAGGACGAGCTCTACAACAACATTGAATTCCCGCTGGCACAGGTGCTGGCCGATATGACCCGCACCGGCATCCTTGTAGACCGTGAGGGCATTGAGACCTTCGGCGTGCAGCTGCGGCAGGAGCTGGATCAGGTGCTGACCCGCATCGAGATGGAGGCAGGCACCTCCGATTTCAACCCCAACAGCCCCAAACAGCTGGGCACCCTGCTCTTTGATACCATGGGCCTGCCCCACGGCAAAAAGACAAAGAACGGCTGGTCCACCGATGCCGAGACACTGGAAAAGCTGCGGGACATCCCGCTGGTGGAGGACATTCTCCAGTACCGTGCCTGCCAGAAGCTGAACTCCACCTATGTGGAGGGTCTGCTCAAGGTCATTGGCGAGGATGGCCGCATCCACACCCGTTTCAACCAGACCGAGGCCCGCACCGGGCGGCTCTCCTCTGACAATCCCAACCTGCAGAACATCCCCATCCGCACCGAGATGGGCAGCAAGCTCCGCGCCTACTTTGTGGCAAAGCCCGGCTGCGTGCTGGTGGATGCCGATTACAGCCAGATCGAACTGCGCATCCTGGCCCATGTCACCGGCGATGCACACATGCAGGAGGCGTTCCTCTCCGGTGCCGACATCCACCGCAGCACCGCAGCCAAGATCTACAACATCCGGCCTGAGGATGTCACGCCCCGCCTGCGCTCCAGTGCCAAGGCCATCAACTTTGGCATCATGTACGGCAAGGGCGCTTACAGCCTTTCCAAGGACATCGGCGTGAGCGTCAAGGAAGCAGAGGCCTTCCTGCAGACCTATCTGGCCACCTTCCCCAATATCGACGGTTATATGGAAAAGACCATTGCGGATGCCCGCCAGTGCGGCTATGTTTCCACCCTGTTCGGCCGCCGCCGCGCCCTGCCGGAGCTGAACAGCAACAACCACAACATCCGGGCCAGCGGCGAACGGATGGCCCGCAACACCCCCATTCAGGGCACGGCCGCTGATGTTATCAAGCTGGCCATGGTGCGTGTCTGGCGGCGGCTGCGGAACGAGAAGATGGAAAGCCGCCTGATCCTGACGGTCCACGATGAACTGATCGTGGAAGCCCCGGAAGCTGAGGCCGAAAAGGCCGCGCAGATCCTGCGGGAGGAAATGGAAGGCTGCGTGCACTACGCGGTGCCCCTGAGCACCGATGTGCACACTGGCAAAAACTGGCTGGAGGCCCACTGAACTATGATCGTTTTAGGAATCGAATCCACCTGCGACGAGACCGCCGCATCCCTTGTGGAGGATGGCCGCCGCCTGTTGAGCAACGTCATCTCCACCAGCGTCAAGGAGCAGGCTCTTTATGGCGGCGTGGTCCCTGAGATCGCCAGCCGCCGCCACTGCGAGTTCATCAGCGCCACGGTCAAAAAGGCCCTGCTGTACGCAGGCAAGACCATGGACGATGTGGACGCGGTGGCCGTCACCTTTGCGCCGGGCCTGATCGGCGCAGTGCTGGTGGGCGTGAACTTTGCCAAGGGGCTGGCCTATTCTGCCAACAAGCCGCTGGTTCCGGTGCATCATCTGCGGGGCCACATTGCGGCCCTTTACCTGACCCATCCGGAGCTCAAGCCGCCCTTTCTCTGTCTGGTGGCATCCGGCGGCCACAGCCATATCGTGGAGGTGCAGGACTACACCCACTACCACATTCTGGGCCACACCGTGGACGATGCCGCCGGTGAAGCCTTTGACAAGGTCGCCCGCACCCTGGGTCTGCCCTATCCCGGCGGCCCCAGCGTGGCAAATGCTGCCAAAACAGGCAACCCTAAGGCCTATCGCCTGCCGGTGCCTCATGTGGAAGGCAAGTACAACGTCAGCTTCTCCGGCCTGAAAACCGCCGTGCTGAACGAGGTGAACAAGGCCCAGATGAAGAACGAGGAGATCAACGTGCCTGATCTGGCGGCAAGCTTTCAGGAGCGCATTGCGGGCATTCTGGCCGAAAAGCTGCTGCTGGCTGCTGCCGACACCGGGGCAAAGCAGGTCTGTCTGGCGGGCGGCGTGGCCGCCAACGGCCGCCTGCGTCAGCTGGTGAACGATGGTGCCCAGAAGCTGGGGGCCAAGGTCTACCTGCCGGAACTGAAATTCTGCGGCGACAACGGCGCAATGATCGCGGCGCAGGGCTACTACCAGTATATGGCGGGCCACACGGCAGGCCTTGATCTGAACGGTCTGCCCACCCTGCCCATCGACTACGAATAAACGAAGCAAAACCAAAGCTCCCGGAGCGGTGCGGCATTCAGTGCCACTGCTCCGGGAGCTTTTTGCCCTGCTGCGGGCGCACAACCAAAAAGGCACCCTCGCCTTTCAGCGAGAGTGCCTTTTGTTTCAAGAATAAGAATTCAAGAAAGAACGTTCAGAAGGGATCAAATTACTTGATCTCGACCTTAGCGCCAGCCTCTTCCAGCTTCTTCTTGATGTCCTCAGCCTCAGCCTTGGAAGCCTTCTCCTTGACAG
>ERZ1673746.2073-NODE-2073-length-11495-cov-3.550437_pt1 | contig 11495 bp, 10 predicted proteins | sample MGYA00580205_ERZ1673746 | MGnify/ENA primary metagenome ERZ1673746 (study PRJEB41218, sample SAMN15661771) | gut metagenome | host: Homo sapiens | place: Canada: London | collected 2015-08-20/2019-03-30 | study: EMG produced TPA metagenomics assembly of...
TCTTCAAACTTCCGATTCTTCTACATAATCATGTCCTTCCCCAAAAGGGCATGATAATCCCCATTCTTATTAATCTGCCTAAGAGACATACCTATAGCCGCATGCTCCCTTTTCACAACATTTTCTCCCTCGTATATATGTATATAATCTGCTGTTATGATTTCCATCATCCCACCTGAATTTCCCACACTGTTATATGGAATCAGATGATATCCAAGCTTTTGTAAGTTATCTATGTCACTGAGAATATCGTTGAAATACGTTCTTTCAACCACTGTAACAGGTCTTTTCCCAACATAATCAATAAGGCTGTTGCCTGTATCAATTATTGCGTCCATTTCAAATTCCTGTTCTGCTACGCCAATCACAATGTGTCTTTTCAAACCATCTGTTATCCTGATAGTTTTAAGTGTCTTAAGCACAATGACAACAACTATAACCGTCACAGTAAGAAAGATTACAAGCTCACTGTCAGACAGAATTACATTTCCAATAAAATACCCTGCAAATGTGTACTTTAACCAATGCATTATCCCACCTGCAAAAAGTGCAATAAGAATCATTCCTGCACCTGCTTTCAACAGATTCCTCATATAAAGCTTTAATTGTTTTGATGTTTTCTGCTTAAAGTCTTTAGTACCGGAAAGCATTATCATAGCCATGATTAATGTTACCGGAACATATGTAATAAACTTTTCAAGCAGTGCAAATCTTAGTGGAATACACACACATATGACAGCCCATACAGCTCCTAAAGTGGCAGAAATAATCATTCTGGATATTCTGGCAGAAAATTTAAATATCCAGTCTGTTATAAGCAGCACGCACAGGTTTGCCACAAGGTTTATTCCAAACAGAACATCTGCATATATAACCGTTTCGTACATCACCTCCTTGTTTTGAATCCGTTTCTTTGTTGTTACAAGTGGAATTATATACGACATATCATGCAAAATTTGTCAAAACAACAGAGTGGGCACAAAAAAACACCGCCAGCAAACTGACGGTGTTAAATATACTTATATTAAATTATTACTTCTTATTCTTCTGTAAAAATGTTGGAATTGTAATTCCTCTGTCCTTAACCTGTGGTGTAACAGGTGATGGCTGCTTAAGTCCTGGAAGCGGAGCATCATTTGATGCCGAAGATGTTCTTGCTGCTGGCTGTGAATATGTATACTGTGGCTTAACATTAACAGTTGGTCTTGTTGCCTGTGCCATACCTGCAAATCCTGCCATAGCCTTATTAACATTACCGTCCTCAAGACCTGTTGCGATAACAGTAATTGTAGCCTGATCTGTAACGCTCTCATCATACATAGCACCAAAGATAATGTTAGCATTATCTCCTGCAAGTTCCTGAACGTAGCTTGCAGCTTCATTAGCTTCGATAAGACTGATATCACCTGAGATATTGATGATAACATGAGATGCACCCTCAATAGTTGTCTCAAGAAGTGGGCTTGTAACAGCCTGCTTAACTGCTTCGATAGCCTTGTCATCGCCTGTAGCTGTACCGATACCGATATGTGCAACACCCTTGTCCACCATAACAGTCTTAACATCAGCAAAGTCAAGGTTAATAAGACCTGGTACATTGATAAGGTCTGTAATTCCCTGAACAGCCTGCTGTAACACTTCATCAGCCTTCTTTAATGCCTCTGGCATAGTTGTTCTTCTGTCTACTATCTCTAAAAGCTTGTCATTAGGAATAACAATAAGTGTATCTACGTTCTCCTTAAGCTTCTCAATTCCTGATTCAGCATTAGCCATTCTTGTTCTTGCTTCAAACTTGAAAGGCTTAGTAACAACACCTACTGTAAGAATTCCCATATCCTTAGAAATCTTAGCTACTACAGGAGCTGCACCTGTACCAGTTCCGCCACCCATACCACATGTAACGAATACCATATCAGCACCTTTAATTGCCTGTGTAAGTTCTTCAACATTCTCCTCTGCTGCCTTCTCACCAATCTCAGGCTGTGCGCCTGCTCCAAGTCCCTTAGTGAGCTTCTCACCTATCTGGATAGCAGTTGGAGCCTTACATAAAGTGAGTGCCTGACTATCAGTATTAATACCGATAAATTCAACTCCTCCGATATTCTCATCTATCATTCTGTTAACCGCGTTATTTCCCGCTCCACCTACACCAACAACTATAATCTTTGCTGATGACTCCTGGTCATTAGTCATTATCTCTAACAAGGTTGTTGCCTCCTTTAATATCTAAAAATTGCACTACATAATATATTATAATTTTTCGTCTAAAATATCAACCGTTTTTTTACTTTTCACGTTTAAAAATTATAGAACTTTCATCGCCATTATAATCATCAAGATACAGTGTTCCTTTAAGTGTTCCGAATCTGGATGATAACTGCTTTAATTCAAAAAGCCTGTCTGTAAAATCCTTGCTGCTTCCAAGGCTTACCTTAACATCGCCCATATAAAGCGTAATATTATAAGAGGCATCAAAATACACTTTGTCCACATTAATATCATACTTATCAAAGCTCTGTATAAGATCAAGAATTGTATTGTATATATCTGCATTTCCCACATCAAGCTTCGTATTGATTACTATTGAATCAAACTTAAGTCCGTCAATCTGCGGAACATTTTCATATAAATCCGTTGAGCTTTCTACTACAATTCCATCTTTATCAAAATACATATTACAGCCCATGTACCTGACATAACCTACTATTGCCTTTTCATATACTGTTACATAAAGCCTGTCCGGCCAGTCCGTCTCAACATCATATTTCTGGATAAATGGTATTTTGGTGTCTTTTTGTCCAAAAATCCTGAAATATAGCAGATTAACATAATCACCACCAAATATATATTTTTTAAGTTCTTCATCCGAATAATGAGTTGAACCCACAAATTCTATTGTATCAGCCTCAAACACCTTATATGTAACACCAAAAAGCATTCCGGCAACAGCTGCAATAACTGCAAATATAATAAGGGCTTTCTTTCTTTTTCTGCCACGTCTTTTTTTCTGGTTTACACTGTTACTATTCCTACTACCCATTATCTTTCCAACTTAATCTGACTGCTTATATTAAATACAACCCCAAGTTCAAGCAGCAAAAATACTGCCGCCGTACCTCCATAACTTATGAATGGAAGTGATACTCCCGTATTAGGTATTGTATTAGTTACAACTGCTATATTAAGAATTACCTGTATGGCAATATGTGCAAATACTCCTGTTGCAAGCATTGAACCAAACAAATCAGGTGCATTCTGTGCTATATGATTAATTCTCCATAACATTACAATAAACAGGGCAATCAGGCAGAATGCTCCAAAAAGTCCCAACTCCTCACATATAACAGAGAATATCATATCATTCTGTGATTCCGGGATATATCCAAGCTTCTGAAGACTCTTGCCAAGACCTTTGCCAAAAAGACCTCCTGAGCCTATGGCATATAACGCCTGAACTGTCTGGTATCCCTTGTCATCAATATATTTCTCAGGATTAAGCCATACAAGTATACGGTTTAATCTGAATTTTCCAGTCATATTTCCCGACACTGCCATCTTCTTTATCCATGAGTAAAATGCGCCAAAAGCCACCGCTGCCAGCCCCGTCAGTGCAACATATATTTTATATCCCGGATATGCCACAAATGTCATAACAACTGAGATAAGTGCTACAATAAGTGCGCTGCTCATATTAGAAGACAGCACATAAACAAGCAGTGCCGGTGCAAAACCGGATATTATACATATCACTATAACAGTCCTGAATTTCTTTATGTTCTGCCCTGCTTTCACTATAAGAAGTGCAGTCATGGCAATCGTTCCAATCTTTACAAGCTCCGCAGGCTGAAATTGTCCCAAACCCGGAATCTTTATCCATCTGGTAGCTCCATTTCTTGTAATTCCAAGAGGAGTCTTTAAAAGGAACATGCAAAGAAGTCCGCCTATATATATTACAACTGCAAGCTTCTTAAGATAATGATAATCTAAAATCTTAGTTTCAACTATCATTAAAGCAAAGCCTATTATAGTAAATATAAGCTGTTTTCTGAAATAAAATTCCGGATCACCCTCTTCATTCTGCGATTTTTATGAGCTTTTGATGTATATCATTTTAAGTCCTAAATAAACTATGAATAAAATCACAAAAAGATGAGTGTAATCAAAGTAAAATCCATTTTGTTTTCTCTTTTTTCTGTTTCTGTTATTTCTTCTATTTCTATTATTCCCCGGCATAAAGCACCGCCTTTTTACAGATTATTGACAAGATCCTTGAATATTCTTCCTCTTTGTTCGTAGTTATCGAACATTCCCCAGCTTGCACATGCAGGAGATAAAAGAACCGCATCTCCACTCACCGCATTTTTAGCACATATATCTACTACCTGTTCCATTGAATCAGCATATTCGATATTATCAAAGCCATATTTCTTACATGTATCAGCAATCTTGGCACTTGTCTGTCCTATAAGCACAAGAAGCTTAACCTTATCCTTAAATGCCTTTACATAAAGGTCGAATTCTGAGCCTTTATCATAACCTCCGCCGATAAGAATTGTAGGTTTAACCATAGCTTCAATAGCCTTAACTGCTGCCTCTGGGTTAGTTCCCTTGGAATCATTATAGTAATCAACACCATTCTTAGTTGCAACATATTCAATTCTGTGTTCAACAGCCTTAAATTTCTTAACCTGTTCTATTATAATATCATCAGGAATTCCGGCAGCCTTAGTCATTGCAATTGCTGCACATACATTTTCATAGTTATGCTTTCCTAAAAGATTCATGTCATGAACATTCAACATGTCATAATCATTAGTTCCATCTGTATACTTAATCATCTCACCATCTACATATGCTCCGACTGATGGCTTTCTTTCACTTGAAAACCACACGACATCAGCCTTACACTCAGGTGCAAAGTCTGTAAGATACTTATCCTCAAGATTAAGCACACATGTATCTGCCTTAGTCTGGTTCTCACTTATTCTTTCCTTGGTCCATGCATAGCATTCCATTGTATGGTGTCTGTTAAGATGGTCAGGTGTAATATTAAGAATTGCAGATACAATCGGATGGAATTCATGTACTGTCTCTAACTGGAAGCTGCTTATCTCAGCAACTGTATATGAGTCCTCACTTGTCTTTAACACTTCACCTGTATATGAATTGCCTATATTACCAACGACAAATGTTTTCTCATTATATGCAGCAATTATCTGTCCAACAAGTGCTGTAGTTGTTGTCTTTCCGTTAGTTCCTGTAATTGCAATAACCTTACCCTTATCATAATTATATGCAAGCTCAATCTCGCCCCATACAGGGATACCGGCATTCTTAAATGTAAGCACTATCGGACTGTCAATAGGAACACCCGGACTTATTACAAGCAGATCAATCTTCGGAAGAAGTGACTCATCAAATGCTCCGATGATAATCTCTGCCTTGTTATCTCCTAACTTCTCCTGCACCTTCTGTCTGTCAAGCTTTTCATTGCCATCATACAGTATGCAGTCAGCACCAACTTTATTCAAAAGGTCTACGGCTCCAATACCACTTATACCTGTTCCCACGACCATTACTGTCTTATTCTTTAAATCCATCGTCGTTTACTTCCTTTCATACAAAATGTATACAAAAATATATTACTATCAATCATCGTTTTTTTCAAGTTGAACTGACCTTTCTATACCAATATACGGCAATATATTTTCATACAGTGTCTTAACAACAGGAGCAGCAATTGTTCCACCATAATATACACCTGTTGGTTCATCAATTAAGCACATCGCTATAACCTGTGGATTATCAGCCGGAGCAAATCCTATGAATGATGAAATATATTTTCCTGAACCTCTTGGCAGCTTCTGTGATGTTGCCGTTTTTCCTCCTATCGAATAGCCGTCAATATATGCTTTCGTTCCTCCGCCTTCTGACACTACACCCTCAAGAATCTTTTTCATCGTTTCACTCGTTTGGGATGATATTGCCTCATCCTGTGTTGAATATGCAAATTCATTTACCACTGAACCATCTGATGAACCTGTGTATAAGCCAAAATGTGGTGTAACAAGTCTTCCACCATTTACAATCGCCGAAACAGCCCTTAACATCTGAACGGGTGTTATCTGGAAAGACTGTCCGAATGACATTGTGGCAAGCTCAACTGCACCTACATTTTCCTGCTTATGAATAATCGTTCCTGCCTCTCCTGACAGATCTATTCCTGTCTTTGCAAGAAGTCCAAGCTTACCCATGTACAGATACATATTATCAGTACCGACTCTTCTGCCCCATTCAACAAATGCCGGATTACACGAATTATACACTGTATGTGTAAAATCCTGTGTTCCATGTCCTGTTGTTTTGTGACATCTTATTCTTCTGTCAGAAACAATCGTTGCACCTGAACATGTGAAAGAATCATTTAAACCCACCACGCCTGTCTCAAGTGCTGCTGTTGCAGTAACCGTCTTAAATATTGAGCCTGGCTCGTATGTATCATTTATGCAGAAATTCCGCCACATATTATTAAGAAGATCCATCTTATCCTTCTGTGCCTCTTCCTCATCAGGCTCATAATTAAGCTCATACGGAGAATTAAGATTGTATTCCGGAACATTTGCCATGGCAAGTATCTCTCCATTATCCGGACGCATTACAATTATGCTTACCTGTTTTGCCTCTTTCTTTACCATAGTCTCCCATGCAAGCTGGGTTGCATATTTCTGTATATTAACATCAAGCGTTGTATACAGATCCTGTCCGTCAACCGGCAGAATACGATCTTCCCGGCTGCCCTTTATCTCAATCCCCCCTGCATCAGACAGTGTAAGAATCTGACCGTTAGTACCTGACAGATATGTGTCATATTTAGCTTCCAGTCCAAGTATTCCCTGATTATCAGCACCAGTAAAGCCAAGCACTTTGGAAGCCAGTTCATTATACGGATATACCCGCTTATAATCCTCGTCAATCTTAACACCCGGCAGGTCATATTCCCTTATTGCATCTCCAATATCCTTTGCCACATTTGTCTTAATATATTCCATAGAGGATACTTTCTTAACTTTCTTAGTCACTTCCTCTACGTCCATATCAAGTTCACCTGCAAGCACTTTTATAACCTTATCTTCGTCCTCTATCTGACTATGTATTACAGAAACTGTACATACCACTTCATTAGCTGCAAGTATTTCGCCATTTCTGTCAAGAATTCTCCCCCTCTTTGCCTTAATTCTCCTCTCCCGCTGATGCAGCTCATCAGCCTTCTGCATATAATATTCAGACTTTACCGTCATAATAACACCAAGCCTTACGCATTCAAGAATACAAACCATAAAGATTGCAGCTATCATTAACACAAGTTTTTTTCTATGACCGGTGCTAAGCCATCCAAATGTGTCATTATCCTTCATTCACAAATAACCCCGCTTTAGTCTTCTACATTTTATGAGAAGTAAAGCAGGGTTATTCTACTTATTATTACATAATTTTAGTTACTGCCTGTTGCAGCCGGTTCCGAAACAGGGATATCTGAAACGCCTGATTCCTCCGGTGCATTTCCCGGATCAACATATGGCTCGTCTGTATCCTTATACACATTCATATAAGGCAGCAGCTCCGTCATAATGTCTTTTGCAAGTATAAGTGCATCTGATGTACTTCCCGATGTACCAGTCGTTCCATCCGGTTCATCAAGAACAATGTATATTGCAAATTTGGGATCATCTGCCGGAGCATGCCCTATAAATGAGATAACCCACTTAAGGTCAGCTCTTGGGATTTTCTGTGCAGTACCAGTCTTTCCCGCAATAGAATACCCCTCTATATACGCCTTATGTGCTGTTCCTAATTCTACTGTATTTTCCAGATATTTTCTAAGATACTTTGATGTTGAAGCAGTTACTGTCTGCCTTACAAGAACCGGTGAATTTTCTTTAACAACTTCCCCATTAGCTGATTCTATTCTCTTAACAATATGTGGCTGATAATACTTGCCATCATTAATAAGAGAACTGTACGCTGACAGCATCTGTACCATATTAACATTAACATTCTGTCCAAATGAATTGGTTGCAGCATCTATCGTAGTTATCTTATTCTCATCATACATAATACCTGTAGCTTCACCAGGAAGGTCTACACCAGTCTTTGCACCAAATCCAAACATTTTCTCATACTGTGCAAATCTGACATTGCCAAGTTTTATTGCAATATTAATCATGTAAGGATTACATGAATTTTCCAATGCCTGCGACAATGTAAGCACACCATGGCTTCCTATTGTTGAATATGAGTGGCACTTAATCATATCAGGACCAACATACTCATATCCCTTACATTCATAAGTATCTCCATCATGCACAACGCCTTCTTCAAGACCTGCTGCAATAGTAAACGGCTTATAAGTTGAACCCGGCTCATATGACTCTGATACACAATAGTTAGTCCATAACTGATACAACGCATTGGTTACATCTGTATCCGACATTGACGCAAGCTGCTCTTCAGAATATACATTTGCAAGATTTCTGGGATTATTAAGGTCAAACTGTGGATAGCTTGCCATTCCAAGAATCTCACCATTCTTAGGATTCATAACAACAATTGCTGTATTCTTAGATGGTTTTTCCTGATTATATGCAACCATATATTTCTCTATTATAGACTGCACATTATAATCAATTGTTGTAATAATGTTATTACCGTTAACTGCTGCCTTTGTCGTTTCTACTGCATTGAGATCTTCATCAACATAGCTGTATGAAACTCCGTCTGTTCCTGAAAGCTCATCGTCATACTGGCTTTCAAGACCAAGCTCACCACCATTGACATTGGATGCAAAACCTATAGCATCGCATGCAAGGGTACTGAACGGATATTTTCTCACATAGCTTTCCTCAAACCATACACCATATATATTGCTGTTCTTCTGTGCCTTAAGCTCATTAAATTCAGCTATCTCATCTGATGTCAGTTCCTTAAGCAGCTTCTGGTACTGGCTTGAAGGATTATCGTTAATTATTTTTTTAATATTATCTTTATCAAGACCAAAACATTTTACTAATGCATCTATTGTATTATTAAGATATTTTCCATCCTCTGATGTAACACTCTTTACATCAAGTATCAGATTATACACCTTCTCACTATATGCCAGAACTGTTCCGTCACTTGCAGTAATATTACCACGCATATAAGGAATTGTAGTTGATGTATATGTCTGATGATTAAGCACCGCCTGGGAATATTCCTCCCCATGTGTATAGTTAATCATAAATATCCTTACACCAAGTACAAGTAATAATACAAATACTATTATAAATGTAACATTAATTCTTCTGTGTGTCCTCTTAAGCATTACGCGTTTCCTGCGCATTATTTTCTTTCTTCTTGCTTCACTGGTATTGTCCATAAATTTATCAATCCTTTATATCGCACTGCCACACATTTTAGTTATTTTGAGATATCCTTATACTGCTTTACATATTCACTTTCCTTTGAATCGTAACCGATTACCTGACTTCTGCTTGGATATACCATACCAAGTTCATTAACAGCTGTATCATATATTGCATTATAATCAATTCCTGCATTAATCTCTGATTCATGGCTGTTATTCTCTGCCTTAAGTGAATTAAGCTGATTCTGAAGCTCAACTACAGCAGTACTGTTAGTCTTAATATCTGACTGGAGATTAAGATACTGGTAGCAGATTGCAAATACTGCTGTTGCACAGATAGCAAGTACAGTAGTATACACAAGGTTAACCCTGTTATTTCTTCTTATCTCTCTTCTTCTTTGTCTTCTCTCCCGCTCCTGCTCCTCAATTCTTCTTTCATGCTCATAAGTATGTATTTCCGGAACAGACTGCAGCTTTCTTACTGCACTTCCATACTGATATTCAGTTGTCCTGTGATTTACAACATTTCTTCTCTTCTCCAAAACTTTCCCCTCCATAAATGTTTTATATTCTTTCAAACACCCTCAGTTTAGAGCTTTTAGACCGCTGATTCTCGTTTAGTTCTTCATCTCCGGGAACTATAGGTTTTCTTGTTATAACCTTTCCTTTTGATTTCTTTCCACATACACATACCGGGAAATCCGGTGGACATGTACATGGATTCTCATTGTTTCTAAATCTTGCCTTAACTATTCTGTCCTCAAGTGAATGGAATGTTATGATACATAAACGCCCCTGCGGATTAAGCCTGTCTATCATCATATCAATTGAATTCTCTAAGACATCTAATTCCCTGTTAAGTTCAATTCTTATAGCCTGGTATGTTCTCTTGGATGGATGACCTCCTGTCGCCCTCACCTTTGCCGGAATAGAAGCCTTTATAATCTCATTTAGTTCAAATGTTGTTTCTATCGGCTTTTCTTTTCTTGCCGCAACTATGTGTTTAGCAATATTCTTGGCAAATCTGTCCTCTCCATAATCCCTTATGATTCTAAAAAGCTCCATCTCACTATATGTATTAACAAGATCCTTTGCTGTCATCTCCTGTCTCTGATCCATTCTCATATCAAGAGCAGTATCTACATTATAAGTAAATCCTCTGCTTGCTGTATCTAACTGATACGATGAAACTCCTATATCAAGAAGTATTCCATCTACTTTATCAATTCCAAGTTCATCAAGAACCTTGTCCATATTGCAATAATTATTTCTTACTATTGTTACCCGTTCTTCGAATTCTTTAAGTCTTTCTGTCGCTGCCGCAATTGCGTCCGCGTCCTGATCTATACCTATAAGTCTGCCACCACCTGTAAGTCTTTTCGCTATCTGATATGAATGTCCTGCACCGCCAAGTGTTCCATCTACATAGATTCCATCAGGTTTAATATTCAGATTGTCAATTGTTTCTTCCAAAAGAACTGATTTGTGTTTAAATTCCATAATAAACCTCATGTCTGCATATTATATAGAAAATCCAAGACTCTCCATATTCGCTGCTACTTCATCCATATCATCATCATAGGTACTGATACTCTGCAGCCAGCGGTCTTTGCTCCAGATTTCAATTCTGCTTGCAACGCCCACTAAAACTACATCTTTTTCCAAGCCTGCAAACTCGCGTAATACTGATGGAAGAAGTATTCTGCCCTGCTTATCCACTTCTACGCTTGCTGCACCTGCAAGAAAGAATCTTGTAAACTGTCTTGCATTCTTATTGGTAAGTGGTAATGTCTGTAACTTTTCTTCAAATTTCTGCCATTCATCATTCGGGTAAACAAACAGGCAGTTATCAAGGCCTTTGGTAACCACGAATTCATCTCCCAGAACCTCACGGAATTTAGCCGGTACGATTAGTCTGCCTTTAGCATCTATTGTATGGTTGTATTCGCCCATCAACATAACTATCGCACCCCACTTTCTACCATTAAGCTCCACTTTCCACCACTTTAATGTCAATTTTATACTTAAAGTGTTTAAAAAACAAGTCCTTTTTTTAGTTTATTTAATGTCAGAAGGCAGTTAATAACAGTCT
>ERZ1673746.2081-NODE-2081-length-11429-cov-5.434939_pt1 | contig 11429 bp, 10 predicted proteins | sample MGYA00580205_ERZ1673746 | MGnify/ENA primary metagenome ERZ1673746 (study PRJEB41218, sample SAMN15661771) | gut metagenome | host: Homo sapiens | place: Canada: London | collected 2015-08-20/2019-03-30 | study: EMG produced TPA metagenomics assembly of...
TTAAGGGGTGTACTTTTTGGGACAAAATAGATACTATAATTTTGAAAGGGGGAAGTATTTATGGACCTTGTGAAAATCGGAAGCTATATTGCAGAAAAAAGAAAAAAACTTGGTATGACTCAAAAACAGCTTGCTGAGAAACTGGGTAAGAGTGATAAGTCAGTTTCCAAATGGGAACGTGGGATTTGTTTACCAGATGTGTCTGTGTATTTAGAATTATGTGAAATATTAGGCATCAGTCTAAATGAATTTTTGGCAGGTGAAGATATTGAGGTAACTAATGTAGAAAAAAAATCGGAAGATACACTGATACAGATATCAAAAGATAGTAGTCATAAACAGCGTTATTTAAAGAAGATTATTGCTGTACTTCTTATTGCTGTGGGAGTATTTGCTATTACTCTTGGAATCATGGTATGTAATAAATTGCGGCAACCACAAAATTATATAGAAGCAGTAGATCCGGATAGTGTAGAAATGAAAACGGCTGAATTGTTGTCCGGAATTGATGGAACCATGATGTTTCGATACAATTCAAAAGATACATTTCAAGCATTATACGTTTACTTGTCAGAATATCATTCTGGAAAACGAGTTTCTCATAAACGAGTTTTGGAACTTTCCTATGAGGACGTGAAATCTGCAAAAAATGGATTGATTGTCATCACTCCGGATTTTGATAATTTTACTGCAAAGCTTATTGCAGCAGATGAATATTCAAAATATATGACAGAAATGCCAATCTTGGAAGGTGTTGCAAACAGAGAATATTATGGAAGATCTGCGACCTCTATAGAGAACAAAAGCACGATAGAGTACGGAACAGAGCAAGGATTGGCAGCACTGATCTATGGCGAACAAGGAGTGAGTTCGTTGCCGATACAGGATATTACAGGAGAATACATAGATACAGATAATGAGTATATGTATTATTATTCGGCTGAGTTTGTAAAATAAGAATAGCAAAAGTGAGAAGAGGATATCACAAATCATTGTTTTGATAATTCGGTGGTATCCTCTTTGTGGATTTCAGAATTTGTTTCTCAGCTTTCGGTATTCTCTCGGCGAATATCCTTTCAACTTGTGAAAAAGCCGACTGAAATAAAGCTGGTTATCATATCCGACAATCTTAGAAATCTCATTGATGGAATAAGTTGTTGTTTCAAGTAACATCTGAGCATTGTTGATGCGGATTCCCACAATGAATTGCATTGGTGTAGAACCGGTATATTTTTTGAAATTTCGGATAAACCAGCTGACACTCATGCCTCGTGAGGCAGCATAATCATCAATATTGATATTTTGATTGTAGTTTTCACTGAAAAAGGTAACAGCATTATCCATCTCATGATCAAGGTATTCATTTTTTAATATGTGCTCTCTTGTCAGTTCCCGGTGGAAACTGATCAGAAGATGACGTAGCAAAAGGACAAGCATTTCCTCATAATTGTCTTGACAGCGTTGGAGCTCGATAATGATACGTTTGAAAATTTGTTCATATTCATTAGATGTACCCACTTGAAAGACACGTTCTTTATCCGGAAACCCATATTGACGTAAGATATTTTTCACATTGCTTCCTGTGAAGTGAATCCAGTATACTTCTGTCTTATCTTCTCCGTAATATTCATATTTTTGGAGTTCTTTCGGTCTGTACAGTACAATGTTGCCGGCTGGAACAATCGTTTCGTTATTTACATTATCAAAATGAAAATGCCCACAACCAGCAGTGATATATATAATCTGATAATCCAGACGACCCCTTGGACGGTAGGTAGGAAGTTTGGGATGTCTGGAAAGACGGTAAGTACCACAGCTACCTACAATCAGCGGACGACTTTTGTCTTTGAAATCCATATGTGAGTGGTTCAAATAACCGGTGTTCAAATACATAGGACAGCACCTCTTTTCGTACTTTTTATCATTGTATCATTTAGTGCATATTTTGTCTAATCCAATTTATAGACATGTTTTGCGGATTAGGATAAGCTATATATAGCATAACTAAGGAACGTAAACAAAAAAGTAAAGTATAAGGTTTGCTTTAGGGAAACAAAGAACAAAAAAGTATATGTATTGGAGGAGAGTTATTTATGATCGTACCACGTTATTATGAAAATCTAAGCGTACTGCACGAAAACACAATGCCAGCCAGAGCCTATTATATTCCGGCATCCAAAAGAATGGATAACTTGGTGGAACACAGAGAAGAATCAGATCGTATGCAGTTATTGAATGGAACTTGGAAATTCCAGTATTTTAACAGCATCTATGACATTCAGGATTCTTTCTTTGAGAAGAATTATGATACAGAAAATTTTGATGAGATTCAGGTTCCAAGTGTATGGCAGATGGCAGGATATGATACACACCAGTATACAAACATCCGGTATCCGTTTCCGTTTGATCCACCATATGTGCCACAGGACATTCCGTGTGGAGCCTATGTACATACTTTTGAGTACAGTAGAGATGAGAAAGCGCCAAAATCTTTTTTGAACTTTGAAGGAGTAGACAGTTGCTTTTACGTATGGATCAATGGCTCTTACATAGGATACAGCCAGGTTTCGCATATGACCAGTGAGTTTGATGTTACCGATGTACTTCAGGATGGAACGAATACGGTGGCAGTGTTGGTAATGAAGTGGTGTGATGGTTCCTATTTGGAAGATCAGGACAAATTCCGTATGAGTGGTATTTTCCGGGATGTGTACATTTTGAAACGCCCAAAACAGGCAATCAGTGATTATCATATTAAAACAAGAATTGAGGATATGCTTGCGAAAGTAGAAATTGAAATGAAATTCTACTTTCCCTTAAATGTAAAAATTTCGATTGAAGATAGAAACGGAGCAGTTGTAGCACTAGGAAGTATTGCTGAAGAAGGAACAGCTGTATTAGAAATCGCAAGTCCGGAACTTTGGAATACAGAAAATCCATATCTATATAAACTGATTCTTGAAACAGAGAATGAAGTAATTGTAGATCACATTGCATTAAGAAAGATAGAGATTAAAGACCAGGTTATTTATTTAAATGGACAGAAGATTAAATTCCGTGGTGTCAATCGACATGATTCTGATCCGGTTACTGGATTTACAATCAATCCGGAACAGATTACAACCGATCTTACGTTAATGAAGCAGCATAATTTTAATGCGATCCGTTCCAGCCACTATCCGAACGCACCATTTTTCTATGAAATGTGTGACAAGTATGGATTCATGGTAATAGATGAAGCAGATATTGAAGCTCATGGTCCATTTATGATCTACAGAAAAGAAGACACTGATTACAATCGGTTCAAACGATGGAATGAGAAGATTGCAGATGATCCGGTATGGGAAGAGGCAATCGTTGATCGCGTAAAACTCATGGTGGAACGTGACAAAAACCGTTTCTGTATTGTTATGTGGTCAATGGGAAATGAGAGTGCTTATGGCTGCAACTTTGAAAAAGCACTGGAATGGACAAAGAATTTTGATCCAGACCGCATCACACAATATGAGAGTGCAAGATACCGTAATTATGATGAAACATATGATTACAGCAATCTGGATGTGTACAGCCGGATGTACCCGGCGCTTTCCGAAATTCAGGAATATCTGGATAAAGATGGAAGCAAACCCTTCCTTTTGGTAGAGTACTGTCACAGCATGGGAAACGGACCTGGAGATTTTGAAGATTACTTCCAGATGATTCAGGATAATGATAAAATGTGCGGCGGCTTTGTCTGGGAATGGTGTGACCATGCGATTGCTCATGGAACTGCTGAGAATGGAAAGACTATATATGCTTATGGGGGCGACCATGGCGAAGAAATTCATGATGGCAACTTCTGTATGGATGGATTAGTATATCCGGACAGAACGGTACATACAGGACTTTTGGAATACAAGAATGTTTATCGCCCGGCAAGAGTTATTTCCTATAACAAAGAAAGCGGAGAACTGGTGCTTCATAACTACATGGATTTTGATGACTTGAAAGATTATGTGAAGATCAGTTATGAGCTGACACAGGATGGTCTTGTGATCAGCAAAGGCATACTTCCGGAGTTTTCTGTGGCACCACACGGGGAAGGAAAAACAAACCTGAAGATCAATGTTCCAGAGAATGGGAAATGTTATTTAAAACTTATTTACCATCTGAAAAAAGAATTGCCACTGTTGAATGAAGACCATATTCTTGGATTTGATGAAATTGAGGTAAGTAAAGAGGATACAAAATGTAAACTTGCAGAGAAATGGATACCAAAAACAGTAGTGGACTCTGAATTACAGGTAAATGAAAATGATACACAGATTCATATCAAGGGGCGTGAATTTGCTTATACCATAGACAAACGTACTGCACTCTTTACAGAGATGAAATTCGCAGGGCGGGAATACTTGAACCATCCGATGGAATTAAATATTTGGAGAGCTCCAACAGATAACGATATGTACATCAAGTCTGAATGGAAGAAAGCCCACTATGATAAGGCTTACACAAGAGCCTATACGACAGAGGTTGTGCAGGGAAAACATGGTGTGAAGATTACAAGCCATGCTTCCGTTGTGGCAGAGACAGTACAGAAGATTCTTGATGTGACGATTACATGGAAAATAGAAGCTGCTGGAAAGATTGATGCAGATATTGCAGTAACAAAAGACGATGAATTCCCGGATCTTCCGAGATTTGGTGTGAGGATGTTCCTGGATAAAAAACTTTCAGCTGTAAGATACTTTGGAATGGGACCACAGGAAAGTTATTGTGATAAACATCAGGCTGCGAGCCACGGTTTATACCGGGCAGATGTAGGAGATTTACATGAGGACTATATCCGTCCACAGGAAAATGGAAGCCATTATGATTGTGAATATGTAGAGCTTAACAACAGCCGATATGGAATTGTGGCATCCGCAGAAAAGGCATTTTCATTCAATGCTTCTTATTATACACAGGAAGAACTTGAGAAGAAAACGCATAATTATGAATTAATAGAATCAGATAGTGTAGTATTCTGTGTTGACTACGCATTAAATGGCATTGGTTCTAATAGTTGTGGTCCAGTTGTATTGGATCAGTACCGATTTGATGATGTATTATTCCGGTTCCAGTTTACGCTGATACCGTATGTAAAGGGATAATAAAGTTTCATGTAACCCGTAAACAAGGAAAGAGAGTCTGATTGTTATGTAAAGTCCGGATATACAGAGCAATCAGACAAAAACAGAGAAAAAACTAGAATTAGACATCATACTCTGTTAGACATCTTGAAATTCTAAGTGCGATGAAGATGAGGAGCAAAGAAATTCGATGGAAGAAAAAAAGTATTTGAAATGGTATAACAAAATTGGATATGGATCAGGCGATATTGCAGGTAATGTAGTCTATGCGTTCCTGACATCTTTTATGATGGTCTATCTGACGGACTCGGTAGGACTTGCTGCAGGTGTCGTGGGTACCCTGATTGCCGTATCAAAACTATTTGATGGTTTTACGGATATATTTTTTGGATCAATGATTGACAAAACACACAGTAAAATGGGAAAAGCGAAACCCTAGATGCTATACGGATATATTGGTTGTGCAATTACGCTGGTCTGCTGCTTTGCAGTACCGGTGAGTTTGGGAACAACGGCTAAATATGCATGGTTCTTTATTTCTTATACACTGTTAAATGGTGTGTTTTATACAGCAAACAATATTGCTTATTCAGCACTTACGTCACTGATTACAAAGAACAGCAAAGAGCGTGTACAGATGGGATCTTACCGTTTTATTTTTGCATTTTCAACAAGTCTTCTGATTCAGGCGATTACAGTTGAATTTGTAGATAAATGTGGTGGAGATGCTGCGGCATGGAGAACGGTTGCTATTATCTATGCAATCATTGGTCTGGTCGTAAATACGATTTCAGCACTTTCTGTTAAGGAACTTCCGGAGGAAGAACTTAATGAAGGAGAAGTAAAGAATGATAATGAAAAGTATGGAATGGTACAGGCATTCAAGCTTCTTGTTAAAAACAAATATTACATGATGATTTGTGGAACATATATTTTACAGCAGTTATATGGTGCCATGATTGGAGCTGGCATTTATTACATGACATGGGTACTGAAAAATAAGAATTTGTTTGGACAATTTGCATGGGCAGTAAATATTCCACTGATCATTGCCCTGATTTTCACACCGACATTAGTTGGTAAGTGGAAAGGTATGTATAAACTGAACTTAAGAGGTTACGTCTTAGCAGTCATCGGTAGAGCACTTGTTGTTGTTGCCGGATATATGGGCAGTGTTCCGCTGATGATGGCATTTACAGCTCTTGCAGCCTTAGGTCAGGGACCATGGCAGGGAGATATGAATGCAGTTATCGCATCCTGCTCTGAATACACTTATCTTACGCAGGGAAAGAGAATTGACGGAACGATGTACTCTTGTACTTCTCTTGGTGTAAAAATCGGTGGAGGTATTGGAACCGCTGTTGTTGGATGGATGCTTGAGTTCAGTGGATATGTCGGAACAAATGCAACTCAGCCACAGTCTGCACTTGATATGATGCAGTTCATGTATCTTTGGCTTCCGTTAATCTTTGATGTATTGATTATGTTTGCACTTTCAAGAATGAATGTAGAAGATGCAAATAAAAAACTGAAAGCAGAAAAAGGAATTGCTGCAGATGAAGTAACAGATGCATCAGACATAAATTAGAATTGACAGGAGAAAGCGTTGTCTGGTCGTTGCTCGATGAGACAGTGCTTTTTTCTATATATAAAGTGATAGAACTGTATTTTGAAAATAAAAAAGGACCACTTCATTTTTGTGAAATGGCCTTAAGAAAATATTCAGTTTTCACAAAATAGTCCTTTTAGTATTTATACATGGTAAGGATGCTCAAAATATTCAGTGTAGAATACTAAAAGGTCATTCAGATATTTTTTTAGGTTGCTCATTTGCAATTCCTCCTTTCCTTATTTACAAGTTGATTATAAGATAGGTGTAAAAGGATTGCTTGCCAAATCGAAAGAAGATATAGACAAATGTTGCAAAGGGGAGTATTTCATGCAGTTAAAATATGTTGACACAAAAGAGGAGATCATAGCAATAAATAGGAAGTCAAAACATATTGAACCACATCTTCATAATGCACTGGAGATCGTTTGTGTAACAAGTGGAGCATTAGAACTTGGTGTCGGACAGGAACTATACCATATGGAAAAAGGAGATATAGGCTTTGTATTTCCAGATGTTATTCATCACTATCAGGTACTGACACCCGGTGTAAATAAAGCGACTTATCTGATTGCATCGCCATTTACGATAGCCAAATTTGCAGATATCATGCAATCCATGGCTCCTGAATACCCAATCATCAAAGCGGAAAAGGTTGAACCGGAGGTATATAGGGTTATAAATGCAATTTTAGAGACAGAACAGTCGGATATTACTGTTGCACAGGCATATCTTCAAATTGTGTTGGCACGCTGCATAGGAAAATTAAATTTGGTAGAAAAGAGCAGTGTGGGGAGCAACGATCTTATTTACCAGACAGTTTCCTATATATCAGCAAATTTCAAGAAGAAGTTTTCGTTGGAAGAGATGGCAAAAGACCTGGGCGTGAGCAAATATGTTTTATCCAGACTCTTTTCCAAGACATTCCATAGAAACTTTAATCAATATCTTAACGATGCAAGGCTGAACTATGCATGCCATCGTTTGGAAAATACGAGTGATTCTATTACAAACATTTGTCTGGATAGTGGATTTGAAAGTCAGAGAACATTTAACCGAGTATTTAAAGAAAGATATAAAATATCACCGAGTGATTATCGGAGTATTTGTGTGAAAGAGATGTTGTCATAAAAGGTTCTGTTGATCGAAATATTTACTTTGATTTTACAGTGCTATGTATTTGATTTCATGTGTGGATGATATAATATAAAAATATTTGTAGAAAAAAATATTGATGAAGTCTACCAATCAGTGTTTTTTGTTGTATAATGTTTTTGTCGTACAGGGTCACTTTCCTTTGTAATGTTTTGGGTCAAATTCTACCCCGATGATGTGCAGAAAGTTTTGTTTGCCAGAACGTTCGGCTGTGTCATCGCTTCGGCATCTTGATCAGCTGTACCTCAGGTAAATGGAGAAGAGAAGCTTAACTTGAGCATGGTAAGCGATGAGATCAAAAGCAAAACGATGTCCTGTCTGTGGTGGTGCTATGAAACAGCAGTTCATTGGATTAAGACATTGCAAATGCGGTATCAGTTGGAAGATATCCGGACAAAGGGTGATATATCCAGTAGAATAGTATAAGAAGGTATGATGGTATGAAGATATTAGTAATTCCTGATGTTCATCTTAAACCGCAGATGTTTAAACAGGCTACAGCTCTTATGCATCAGGGAATTGCTGATCGAGCGGTATGTCTGATGGACATCCCTGATGATTGGGACAAGCAATATAATGTCGGACTTTATGAAGAAACTTATGATGAGGCTATTCGGTTTGCAAAAGCATTTCCGGAAACAGCCTGGTGCTACGGGAATCACGATTTGAGTTATCTGTGGCATTGTCTGGAGAGCGGTTATAGCTCCATGGCTTCAATGACAGTGCAAAGAAAGTTGTTGGATTTGCGAGAGGCTGTTCCAGAAGATAATCCCATTAAATATGTTCAGAGAATAGACAATGTTCTCTTTTCTCATGGAGGCGTACTGAATTTCTTTGTAGAGGAATATGTTCCGCGGGCAAAATATAATGATGTGGATGCTGTGCTAGAGACGATTAATCAGCTCGGAAGAATCGAGATGTGGAATGATGCATCGCCGATCTGGCTGAGACCACAGCATTCAAAAATGAGATTATATAAGCCACGTAAGTTGTTGCAGGTTGTAGGTCATACACCTATGGATGCAATTACGAAAGAGGGAAATCTGATTAGCACGGATGTGTTTTCAACTTACAGAGATGGAAAGCCGATTGGAACGGAGGAGTTCCTCCTGCTCGATACAGTGACATGGGAATACTGCGGAATTAAGATGAATTAAGATGTAGAATCCGATACGTAATTGGATGCATATTATAACAGACATTATTACGATGATGTCCGGGGAACGAGTGAAAGTAAAAACGAAATCGTATCAGAATGATATGGTGACATTTAAAAATAAAGATGACGTTTTAACTGCACTGATTCACTTAGGCTATCTGGCATACGATCGAAGAGAACAGATGGCGTACATTCCAAATGAAGAAATCCGCAGCGAGTTCACGGATGCGGTAAAAGAACATCAGTGTATCATTGAGAAGTATGAAAAATAAAAAGGAGTATGAAAAGATGTATTACGTACCAGACGGAACCAAAACATGTGGTTATTATGAATGCAAGAAATGCGGCAACCGCTTTTTATCCCTTCAGACGATGGAAAAAATCCCATGCCCGGACTGCGAGGCGGAGGTGGATTATGAAATCGGACCTGGCGAATCTTTGGAGGATGTGCTGGACACCGCAGTGCTGCTGCAAAAAATCGAGGGCGAAGAGGAAGTGGAAAAGATGGATGCACTCTTAAGTCTTGCGATTACCGGCGGAGATTTTGACTGGATCTGACATAACAGAGCTTTTTTCAAACACGCTCCAGACAGGTAGCGGATATTTGATGAATGCCAAGTCTGGCGTCCGCTCTGAATTTTCACAGAATTTTGCCGGAGTTTTTCCGCGATTTTAAAAGAAAACAAAGAAATTTCAAAGGTTCATGAGAAAAATGTTCAGAAACAACCGAAAAAACATCGGTGAAATTGTGTAAAATTGACAGAACTGATGAAAAAGACCGGAAATCATCGAAAAATTTAAGGATTGACAAAAAGCGGGAATTCCGCTAGAATGTGCCTATGTTGAAAAACAGCAGAGAAAAAGAATAGAGTAAAGATAACGCAACGGAGCGGTTCTGGGAATAGAATCACTCCGTTTGTAATTTTCTCCCTTTCTCCAAGGTTTTATTTCTCCCAAAAAACACTCTCAGAAAACCGGAAAACGCTCTGTCTGTTTTTCAAGATAAACTCCATATAAGTAGTGGATTCGCAAAGGCGCGGTACGAAGGGAAAGCTTCGTGCCGCGTTTTTCAATCCCAAGGAGAAACGTCAGTAAAGAGTTCGCAACGGGGCGATCTGGAAGGAAGATTTCCAGATCGCTTTTTGATTTTACCGGAAAGGAGAAAGTCCGATGGAAAACACAAACGTCTTATTTGACAGAAAGCGTCTGGTCCGGCTGATCGTACCATTGATTGTGGAACAGGTGCTGGCCGTTACCGTCGGTATGGCAGACATGGTAATGGTATCCGGGGCCGGTGAAACGGCTGTTTCCGGAATCTCACTTGTCAATACGATCTGCGTACTGCTGATCGTGATTTTCACATCGATGGCAAGCGGCGGTTCCGTTGCCGGAGCACAGTTCCTCGGAAGCGGGGATAAGAAAACAGCGTGTCACGCAGCCGAACAGCTCGTGATGATCTGCGGACTGATTGCACTTGTTATCTGCGGCATTTCCTTTTTCGGAAACCGCTGGATTCTCCGGGTAGTCTACGGATCGGTGGAAGAGCAGGTTATGGCCTACGCGGTGGAATACTTCTTCATTACATCGCTTTCGTTTCCGTTTCTTGGAATCTACAATGCCGGGGCAGCGCTTTTCCGGGTTATGGGAAACTCAAACATTTCAATGGTTACTTCCATCGTGATGAATGCGCTGAATATCATCGGAAATGCCGTTTTTGTTTTCGGCTTTGGCATGAAGGTCATCGCAAACAGCCGTCACAAAAAGACGGGGCCGCAGTATGACGGCATCGAGCAGGTCAGCATGGAAGAAATTTTCGAACGGTCCGATGTGATCTCCATTCACTGTCCGCATACGAAGGAAACAGAAAACCTGCTGAACCGCGAAGCATTTGCCAAAATGAAGGACGGTGTCATCATTATCAACACCGCACGGGGAATCATCATCGATGAGGAGGCGCTTCTTGAGGCGCTGGAATCGAGAAAGGTTTATATGGCAGGACTCGATGTTGTCGCAAATGAGCCGCCGCAGTATCAGATTCCGCTGATGCAGTCGCCGTACACCTTTATTACTTCCCATATCGCCTGGCAGCCGAAGGCAGCAAGACTCCGCGCAGTAGATCTGGCGATGAAAAACTTCCGGTCTTACCTGGAGGGAATGCCGACGAGTGTGATTAATTAAAAACAGCGGATTGTGAAAACAGCTGCAAAAAAACGAGTGTAAAAACAACTGTAAAAACAGCAGAGCTGCGGAACAGTCCAGGCATGAAAGAAGAGGTTAGAAAATCTGTCAGAAAACAGATTTCTATATAGAAGCAGCAGAGCCGGTAAATGAATGGAAGAGAAAACCGGGAAGGCGGATAAAAAAGAAATTCGCAGCCGGAAAATCAGAAGCTGTA